>Ga0299915_10002212_pt1 | contig 14228 bp, 11 predicted proteins | sample RVTome_13_FD_200263 | JGI IMG/M metagenome (GOLD analysis project Ga0299915, IMG submission 200263) | Soil microbial communities from uranium-contaminated site in the Upper Colorado River Basin, Wyoming, United States - RVT92D227 (version 2) ...
AAGTTGCCAAACGGCTCGGTGATCATGATCGACTTCGGGTACTCCGGAGGCGGCGAACCTGAGCTCGGACCGATGGCCGTGGCGGTCTATCACCACATCTTCAAGAGAGGAGGGATAAAGGCGATAACAATGTCCACATCCATCGAGGGGACACTTTTATGGGATAAGGCCATTGCCGAGATCAACCCCTCTCAGTACGGTAAGCAGTATGGCGTAGACTACATCCACATAGGCTACATCACAGGTGGAGAGACGGCGATGGCAGCCGTCGGAAAAAACATCAGGGCGACCACTACAACGGACTACAAAGGCGCCCCCCTCGACCAGTACACCATCATGAATGGTGTAAATGAGGCAAAGGACTTCGATCTCTTGATCTGCTACACTACAGGAGGCGACCAGTCTGAGGGCTGGGTAAGACAATGGTATACGACCTACCAGACGCCCTACCTCTGCTGCGTCTTAGCCATGATGGTGCCGACGATGCTTCCCTATCAGAAGGCAGGCCAAATAGTGTCCCTGACATCAGGCGCCCAGGCAGGCCAGATGGAGTTACTTGTAAAGATGCCCGCGAGGGGGATAAAGTCGGCTGACGTAATTACGATGACGCACATCCTATGCATCGCCTTGGTAGTAGTCGGCAACGTAGCCTACTTCGGGAAGAAGTTCTCTGGAGGGAAACGATAGATGGCAGATTTCGCTACAATTATACAGATATGGTTTGCTGCCCTATTCACTATCTGGATCTATAGCATAGCTTTCAGGGACAACGTCTTCTTCAAGTTCGCCGAACACACATTCGTAGGTGCGGCAGCCGGTCACAGCCTCGTTTACGGCGTTGACAACGTTCTAAGGTACGGCTGGGCACCGTTCATCGGCGGCAACTATCTCTATATCATCGTCTTCGTCCTGGGCCTCCTTCTATACACAAGGTACCATGAAACCTACTTCTGGATAAGCAGGTTCCCGCTTGCGGTCATAGTGGGCATCGGCATCGGATTATCCATGAGGACCACAGTGACAGCAGAGTTCATCGCCCAGATCCAATCGACGGCAGGGATGAAAGTGCTCGGAACAGACGCGTTGACAGCCTTCAGCAACCTGATCTTCATCATAATCACGCTTTCGGTGGTCTACTACTTCATCTTCACATTCCCCAAGGTGCACGGAGGAAAGCTAGGCATCATCTCCACCATAGCCAAGTACGGCATGATGGCGGCCTTCGGCTACTCCTTCGCCAACACAGTCCTCTCAAGGTTCAACATGATCTTCGGAAGATTCGACTTCATCATGAACACATGGCTCCCACTCCCGTATGCAATGATAGCACTACCCGTAGCGCTAATATTGCTCATCTACGCGATGATCCCGGCCGAAAGAAGACCCTGGCCAAAGACCCAAAAATAATCTCAAGTTTTCCATCCCCTTTTTTATACATATAATGCTCAAAGGCAGATTATGCCATATCGAGCAAACGAAAAAAGAGAGGTTTTAAGATTATAAGATATAATATATGAAAAATTATGCAAGAAATTAATATCGATTTATCCATATCTTATTACTACCTAATATTCAGTATGCATTTATCATGGAGATAATATGTTATAAGGATAGGTTTAAAAGACTCTTTCTGGAGTCTATAGACAATCTGAAATAAAGGACTTGAGGGTTCTATGCCGAAGTACAAGCAGACTAGCGAGATCCTCAAACTGATGCGCGACAAGGAGCACATCAGGAACCTAGGAATCATTGCACACATAGATCATGGCAAGACGACTATGAGTGACAGCCTCCTCGCCCAGGCTGGGCTCATGTCGCCGGACAGGGCAGGCGAGGCACGTGCCCTCGACTACCTCGAGGAGGAGCAGCGTAGAGGCATCACCATCAAGACAGCTAACATCAGTCTCCTCTACGAGGACGAGAAGGGACAGCCGTACGTCATCAACCTCATCGACACGCCTGGCCACGTTGACTTCAGCGGCAAGGTCACCAGGGCTATGAGGGCTCTGGACGGTTGCATACTGCTCGTAGACGCCGTCGAGGAGTTCCAGATCATGACCGAGGTCAGGCTCAGGCTCGCCCTCGACGAGATGGTGAAGCCCGTCCTCTATATCAACAAGTTCGACAGGCTCATCAAGGAGCTGAAGATGGACGCTGACATGGTCCAGCAGAAGATCCTTCGCATCATCAACCAGTTCAATACCCAGGTTCAGACCTACGGCTCGGACGAGATTAAGAACGATTGGATAGTCAACGCTGGTAAGGGTCAGGTCGCCTTCGGCTCCGCCCTCGACAGGTGGGGCTTCACGCTGCCCATGCTCCAGAAGAAGGGGATCACATTCAAGCAGCTCGTAGAGATGTACAAGGAGGGCAAAGTAGAGTACCTCCAGGAGCAGCTTCCCCTCCACGAGGCGATCCTCAGCATGGCGATACAGCACCTCCCCAATCCCATCGAGTCTCAGCCCAGGCGCCTCAAGGCGATCTGGAAGGGAGACTTCGAGAGCAGGATGGGGAAGTCGATGATGGCCATCGACCCCGAAGGGCCACTGGTCATCTGCATCACCAACATCGTCATCGACCCCCAAGCAGGCGTCGTCAGCACCGGGAGGGTATTCTCCGGTACCATCCACAAGGGGGACGACCTATACCTCGTCAACGCCAAGAAGGGCTACAAGGCCCAGCAGGTCAGCATCTACATGGGCCAGTACAGGGAGATCGTCGAAGAAATCCCGGCTGGTAACATCGTCGCCCTTCTCGGAATAAGCGAAGGAAGGTCAGGCGAGACGATGGTCTCGGAGGAACTGAAGGCCGAGGCCGTCGGGTTCGAGTCGATAAAGTACCTTTCGGACCCTGTCCTCACCATAGCACTTGAGCCGAAGAAGGCCATCGACCTTCCGAGACTCATCGACGCGCTTCAGAAGCTTTCGATACAGGATCCGAATCTCGTCACAACTATCGACCAGGAGACAGGGGAGTATCTCCTGGCGGGGATGGGTGAGCTCCACCTCGAGATTGCGATAAAGGACCTTAAGCGCGATTACAACCTCGACGTAACCGAGTCTGAGCCGACCGTGGTCTACAGGGAGTCCATCAGGGCGTCAATGGGCCCCTTCATGGGGAAGAGCCCGAACAAGCACAACAGAGTCTTCTTCAACGTCTCGCCCCTCGACCCCGAGATCATCGACCTCATCAGGATGGGCGAGATAAGCGAGATCACCTCGCAGCGTAAGATGGAGGAGGTCCTCGTCGAGAAGGCGGGCTGGACTACTAAGCAGGCGAGGCAGGTCTTCGCCATCAACCAGAACGCGAACATGATGATAGACACCACCGTCGGCATCCAGGGCCTAAGGGAGGTCAAGGAGCACATCTCGGGTGGCTTCTCGTGGACCCTCTCAGCCGGACCACTCGCAGGCGAGATAGTCCGGGGCGTCATGGTCGATATGTTCGACATATCCCTACACGAGGACCCGGTACACAGGGGCCCCGCACAGATGATGCCCGCCGTGAGGCAAGCCCTCTATGCTGGTATACTCTCGGCTAACCCAACACTGCTCGAGCCTATCTACAAGATACAGGTCCGTGTCCCCGCCACAGAGATGGGGAACGTCACCGGCCTCCTCAGCAGGAAGCGTGGAAGCATCCGCGAGGTCGAGCAGCAGGGAGCCGTCGTAGGCATCATCGGTTTCATACCCGTCTCCGAGACACTAGGCCTCTCCCAGGAGATGAGGGCGGCAACCTCCGGAAGCGCCTTCTGGCAGAGCACCTTCGACCACTGGGCGCCTGTGCCGGACAACATGCTCTTAGAGCAGGTGAAGAAGATCAGGACAAGGAAGGGCATGACGCCAGAGCCGCCGAGCCCAAGCGAGTACATTGTCAGGGAATAGCCGGCAGCTACCTTTATCCCCCCAACACCCAATTATTCTTTCAAACCCAGCCTGAAGAGGTAGACGCCTACATGCATATCAGGAACAGTGACCAATTGATCCAGAACGGTGGCTCAGAGGCTCTACGGAAGCTCAGAGGTGACGCCATTACAGTCCTCGAGGCGGCGCTCAATTCAGTTGACCCATATAAGGCGGTTCTAAATAACCTGAAAATCGTAGATGGGAAGATCAGGGTAGGAAATTTCGAGGCGTCTCTGGACGATCTGGGGAAGATCGTGGTCATAGGGGGCGGTAAGGCTGGAGGCGCGATGGCTGAGGCCGTTGAATCTGTTCTAGGTGATCGTGTCAGCGGGGGATGCGTAAACGTCCTACAGGGAACCGAGTTTAGATACAACTTGAAGAGGATCAGGCTCCAAGGCGCGTCCCACCCGATACCTAACAATGATGGTGTCAGGGGGGTCGCAGAGATGCTCATGCTCATCAGCAGCATGAGGGAGAAAGACCTCGTCGTATGCTTGATATCAGGCGGTGGTTCAGCACTGATGCCGTACCCCGCCGAGGGGATTTCGCTCGAAGACAAACAGGATGTGACGAGCAGGCTCCTGATGAAGGGGGCGACGATAGATGATCTGAACGCCGTCAGAAAGCACCTCTCGGCGATCAAGGGAGGGCAGCTGGCGAGGCGATGCTACCCGACCAGAGTCGTCAGCCTGATACTCTCAGACGTCGTCGGCGACCCCCTTGACACAATAGCATCAGGGCCGACATCGCCTGACACCACCACCTTCAGGGACGCCGTTGATGTCTTGAAGAAGTACAAACTATGGGACAGCACCTGCAGCCAGGTAAGGGATAGACTCGAATACGGCACGAAAAAGGTCATAGCCGAGACACCCAAACCCGGCGACGAGATATTCAACCATGTCACCAACGTAATCGTCGGAAACAACTCGATTGCGGCCGAGTCTGCAGCAGAGGCGGCCGAGGCCCTAGGATACAACTCGCTTATCGTCTCGACGATGGTTGAGGGGGAGGCCGCCGAGGTCGGGACCGTCCTAGCTGGGATAGCAAGGGAGTTAGCGGCTAAGGGCAGGCCCTTGAAGCCGCCGGCCGCGGTCATCGTCGGCGGGGAGACGACCGTCGACGTAAGGGGCTCTGGCAGAGGCGGGAGGAACCAGGAGCTAGCCCTAAGCTTGGCGAGGAGGATAACCGGGCTCAAAGCCGTCGCGGCGTCCCTCGCGACCGACGGGATCGATGGCCCCACGGAGGCCTCCGGCGCCATCGTCGACGGCGAGACCTCGACGAAAGCCTCAAAGGCCGGGCTGTCCATCGAGAAGTTCCTAGCGGAGAACGACTCCCACTCTTTCTTCAAGAAAATCGGGGACACGATCGTTACTGGCCCGACCGGCACGAATGTCAACGACTTGGTCCTGATAATTACCTCGGAGGATTAGTTCTATGCCCTCGAGAAATAACGCCATGGAGGCGCTGAACGAGGTGCACATCCTCCTCTCCGATGTGGGAAACCATGTTGACCTGATCCTCGTGGAAGGGCCGAGGGACCTCGAGGCCCTTAGGAACCTCGGATATGGTGGTAGGACAGAAACATTATCTCAGATCGGTGTACAGAGCAACGATCTAGTCAACGCCTTCGCCGAGAACAGCTCGAACGTACTCATTTTAACAGACTTCGACGAAGAAGGCCGCGTCCTTGAAAGGCGACTCACTGAGATGTTTGAGAAGGCAGGCGTGAAGGTCGAGAAGGGTATCAGGAGGCGTTTCGGCCGATTAATGGGTGCACTTAGGGTATACGAGGTCGAGGACATCGACAACGCCGAGAAGAGGCTAGAGACCGGCGAGTGAAACCAACGATTGATGGACGTACAGCACGTCTATTTTCTTGAAACTTAATATTATAAAGGCGTAAAAAATTATAAACACCGTAAGCCCTTAAAACAGCCTCTTTACCATGTTTTAGATACTATTTGTAACCATAACTAAGCTTTTCAGGTATGATCGCCTCATAATTAGACTATGATTATGGCCATCGTTCAGAGGCGATACTAATACGAAGGGTGAAGCATCTTTGCAGCTTCATACGTTAAAGGCGCTTCTGGGGATCAAATTTTCATTTTCTACGAATCATTGTAATTTTTTTAGGGCATCCCAGAGATTTTTAATGTGACCCAGCCCGTCTCTATTTGATATAGATGAAGAAGGTGGAGAGCGACCTCAGAGAGAGACTCACCAAAGTCGCACACCAGTTATTTGCTGAGGGGTTAACACACGGCTCGTCAGGAAACATAAGCGCCCGCCTCCCCGGGACCAACACGTGCCTCATCAAGCCGTCCGGCTATAGCCTCGGCGAACTCAAGCCAGAGCACTTCATAATCGTCGACATCGAGACTAGGAAGGTCGTCTCCGGCTCAGAGAAGCCGAGCATAGAAACGCCATTCCACACTAAACTCTACAGGCAGTGGCCGGAGGCCGGCGGCGTCGTTCATGTTCACCCACACCACTCTATTATCCTATCCATCATCGAGGCTCAGATTGTGCCCATGGGAACGGATATCTATGAAGCGCCCGCACTGGCTAAGGGAATAGCCGTGGCGAGGTTTGCGCCCCCGGGATCAGAGGAGCTAGCCGACAACCTTGTCGTGGCCATGAAGGATAAGGTAGCGGCATTGATGCCCAATCATGGGGTAACGACCATCGGAAAAACCATCGAGGAAGCCGCTCAGAACGTACGCATTGTGGAGAGACTCGCTAAACTCCACTACGAGGTTATGCAGATAGGAACCCCCCAACCAATGCCGGAGAAAATACTAAAAGAACTCGTGGAGATGGCGAGGAAAAAAGGTCTACTGGTCTGAGGTCCCCTTCGTGGCTGCCTCACGCTTTATCTTGGCGAGCCTGACAACGAAGCCCATCCCCTTCTCGCCCTCCTCGAGCGGCTGGACCTCGATGAGTCCAGCCTTCTCTGCGGCCCTCAGCGCCTTCTCACCCTTCTCGGTGCGGACAAGGACAGTCGACCAGCCATCAGGTGAACCGACGTTGCCGACAGAGAGGTCAGAGAACTCTGATGTGAAGTCCTTGCAGACATGGCAGCACGTGCGGACGAGGTGTTTTACCCTCTTCAGTTTCACCTCGTAGGGTGGTTCGCCCACCCTGTGGGCTATGAACTTACCGCTCTTGATCTCGAACTTCGTCACCTTTGATGGGTCGATGCCCTCCGACCTGAGGTAGTCTAGGAGACCGTCCTGGCTGAGGGTCTCCATGCAGAAGAGGCCTATGTTGATGTATTCTGCTTTCGGTAGCCCTTCCTGCTTCTGTTCCAGGAACTCCACCCTCCTCAACGCCCTGACTTGGCAAGGGGTACCGACGACGGCGATCTTCTTTTTTCCACTCTTTTTAACAGCGTTTCTTACGCCAAGGATCGTGGGGCTGGACGTGTATTTCGTCCCAGCGTTCTCCACGATCTCCTTCTCAGTGGAGGCGGCTACAGGCACAGGCGTCCACGGCTTGTCCTTGTCGAGTCCTGCGACTATGGCGGATTCTCCTCCCTCATCCAAGAACTGGGCGAGGACGGCGGTTACTGCTCCTCCGTCTTGGCAGCGCTCGCGGATGTTCTGCCTCAACGCCCTGACGGCGTACGCCTTCCTTACTATGCCCAAGTCAGCCTCTTCTGATAACCTGGCTCTCCCGAAGACCTTCTCCTCCATCTTCGTCTCGTCGAAGTCTGTCCTGGGGCACGCGCTGTAGCAGTTGCCACAAGCGGAGCACTTACCAACAAGCTTGGGCACTCCGTCCTCCAGCGCGAGTGCATCGACCGGACAGACGGCAACGCAGGCGCCGCAGCCCACGCAGAGGTTCTCCCTTACGACCTCCTTCAGCAGGTGACCGAGTATCTTCACTTTTGCGCTCAAAATTAATCAAAATAGAATGATGGGTCCCATTTAACAAGGTTTTCCTCATCTTCTCGGGAAGAGGGGCTTCAAGTCTGCCGCCGACTCTATCAGTTCCCTTTGCTCGTCTCTACTTAGGGATCGGTAGCGCTCCGCGGCGTCAACCATCATCTCGAAGAGGCGTGGCTCACCCGAGGAAGCGGCAGTCGTCACCCCCTGGCTGAGGGTGAACCAGAGTGCCTCGTCGATCCTGTCCTGTGTGTCCCATGGCTCGTACCATGTCTGGTATCTTCTCTCTCCCTGCCATGGTTGCTTCGTGAAAGCTTTCATGGCGATGGTGCCTAGGTCCTTCTTCGCCAGCTTCAGCAGTGGCTCATAGTCGTTCTCTGGGATGGCGTGGCACTTCAGAATATAGTTCAGTGGGAAAAGAATAGTGTCGAAATCAAACCTCCTCACCGCCTCGATTATGGTCGGAGGAACGTGGCTCGTGATACCGATGTGCCTGACGAGGCCCTCCTCCTTCGCCTCCAGTATAGCCTCCATGGCGCCGCCTTCGCCGAGCGCTGTATCGAGTTCGCCGAGGCTGTCAAGTGAGTGAAGCTGGTAGAGGTCGAAGTATTCCGCTTTCAGTCTCTTGAGGGACGAGTCTAGCTCCCTCCTCGCCTCCTCCCTCGTCCTCTTCTGCGTCTTACAGGCGAGGAAGAACTTGTCCCTATGCTCCCTGACCCAACTGCCGAGCCTTTCCTCAGCCGTACCGTAGCTCGGCGCGACGTCGATGTGGTTGATACCGTGCTCAAGGACGATCTTCATCATCTTGTCCGCCTCAGACTGAGGGATGTCATTGAACGTGTAGCCACCGAAGGCGAGGACGGAGCTCATGTGGCCCGTCCTGCCCAGCCTCCTAAACTCCAATTAATCCACCTTGATCATTTTTCAGCACTGGTGTTATATTAACTAAAAGGATGTTATCTTCAGGTGCCATAAATGGTGAGAATCGGTTTCCTCAAGATGGGTAACATAGCTACGGCCCCGATGATCGAGCTCCTGCTCGATGAGAGGGCCGAGAGGGAAGATATGGAGGTCCGCGTCGTCTCCTCCGGCGCAAACATGGGCGGAAAGCAGTCGGAGGACGTGGCGAAACTCATGGTGAGCCTCCAGCCCCAGCTCGTATTCATAACGAGCCCCAACGCGAGCACGAAGGGGCCGACCAAGGCAAGGGAGACAGTCGCGGCCGCCGGCATTCCGCTGGTAGTCGTCTCGGACGGGCCAAAGAGCCTCCTTGAGGAGCTCGGGCAGAAAGGGATGGGAGGCATGATCATCGAGGCTGACTCAATGATCGGCGCCCGCAGGGAGTTCCTTGACCCAATAGAGATGGCGCTCTTCAACGCTGACGTCATCAAGGTCCTCTCTGTAACAGGCGTCTACAACATCGTCTACGAGACAGTGGACAAGCTGATAGAGCAGCTGAAGAGAGGTGAGAAGCCAGAACTGCCGTTGATGAGCGTGTCGAGGGAGAAGGCGATTAGGGCGGCGGGCTTCACTAACCCCTACGCAGAGGCGAAGGCGACTGCAGCCTACGAGATAGCTAAGAGGGTTTCAAGTATCACCGTCGACGCCTGCTTCAAGGAGAAGGACTGGGAGGTCTACACGGCGATGTGCGCGGCGGCCCACGAGATGATGAGAACTGCCTCCCTTCTCGCGGACGAAGCGAGAGAGATCGAGAAGTTCGGCGACAACGTCCTGAGGAAGCCCCATTACGATGACGGCTCTTACCTGAGGAAGAGGAAGCTGAAAGAGAAGCCGATAAAATAAATCCTTTCCCAATGAATTTTTATAATTATTATACTTCTACTTACCATTATTTATCATAATTACTGAACGTTTTTATTTTTGATATTTTTTACTATGGTGAGCCTCATGGATTCAGGGACGTGCTAGTTTGGATCTTGAAGCCATCTTCCGCCCAGGGTCGGTTGCAGTAGTAGGCGCATCGAGGACGCCTGGGAAGGTCGGCTACATCCTCACCAGGAACATGATGGATTCAGGATTCGGCGGCAAGATATACCCGATCAACCCAGGGGCGGACGAGATTCTGGGCCTGAAGTGCTACAAATCAGTGCTTGATGTCCCTGATGTGATCGATCTCGCCGTGATCACGATCCCCTCAGCCTCTGTTCTCCAGGTGGCGGACGAGTGCGGTAGGAAGAGCGTGAAAGCGCTTGTAGTCATATCAGCGGGCTTCAAGGAGACAGGCCACGACGGCGCCGTTCTCGAGCAGCAGCTACTGGAGATCGGTAAAAAATATAACATGAGGATCCAGGGACCGAACTGCCTTGGCCTCATCAACACCGAGACACCTATAAACCTCAGCTTCGCCGCTGGCATGCCTAGGAAGGGCCGGATCGGCTTCATCTCCCAAAGCGGAGCCCTAGGCACAGCCGTCCTCGACTGGATTATAAAGGAGAACATAGGCTTCCACAGCTTCATCAGCCTCGGCAACAAGGCCGACCTCGACGAGGTCGACTTCATAGAGGCGATGGCTGAGGACGACGACGTCGGCGTCATCTTGCTCTACCTTGAGTCCATCGAGAAGGGGCGCAAATTCATCGATACATCCATGAGGGTCGTGAAGAAGATGCCTGTCATAGTCCTGAAGGGCGGAGCCTCTTCGGCTGGGGCCAGGGCAGCTGGCAGCCACACGGGCGCCTTCGTCGGTAGCTTCCTGGCCTACCAGACAGCCTTCAACAAGGCGGGCGTCATCCTCGCCAAGGGCGTCGAGGAACTCTTCGACTATGGAGTGGCGTTCACCGAGCAGCCGCTGCCGAGGGATGAGGGGATAGCGATAATCACAAACGCCGGGGGGCCAGGCATCCTCGCCACCGACCTCGCGGAGAGGCTCGGTGTCAAGCTTGCGTCTCTCTCCAGTGATCTCCAGAACAGGCTTCGCCAGAACCTCCCGCCCGCCTCCGCAACGGGGAACCCCGTCGATGTGCTCGGAGACGCGAGGGCGGACCGATACAGGTTCGCGCTCAACGAGGTGCTGGCGGATGATCAAGTGAACGCCGCGATCGTCCTCCTGACTCCACAGGCCATGACCGAGAGTCTGGAGACGGCGAAGAGCATCGTGGAGACGAGGATGGCAGTAGCCAGTAAGCCCATCCTCGCGGTCTTCATGGGCGGCGGGGCGGTGGAGGAAGCCTCAAAGCTCCTCGTCGAGAACGGTGTGCCATGCTTCGACTTCCCCGAGAAGGCGATCCAGACCATATCGGCCATGTACACATACAAGCGTTTCCTGAGCCAGTCAGCCACAGAACCTGCGACGTTCATAGATGTCAATAAAGAGAGGGTAAAAGAGATAATCACCTCGGCGAGGGGGGACGGCAGGGTCGTCCTCCTCTCAACGGAGGCCGCTGACATCGTCGGAGCATACGGAATACCTGTCCCAGCTAACAGGCTCGTCAAGACCGCCGAGGAGGCCGTGAAGGCGGCCGATGAGTTCGGCTACCCAATAGTACTCAGGATAGTATCCCCTGACATCCTACACAAAACCGACATCGGAGGCGTAGCCCTCAACCTGAGCTCCCCTGAGGAGATCAGGCAGGCCTTTGACAGGATCATCACGAGCGTGTCCAAGTTCATGCCTAGGGCGAGGATCTACGGCGTGATGTGTTACCACATGGTGCCCAAGGGGCGGGAGATGATCATAGGGATGAGCCAGGACGTCCAGTTCGGGCCCCTCATAATGTTCGGCCTCGGAGGCATCTACGTAAACTTCCTCAAGGACGTCTCTTTCCGACTAGCCCCGCTGTCCGAGCCGGAGGCAGGCAAGATGATGGAGGAGACGAAGGCATACACCCTCCTCAAGGGCATAAGGGGGGAGGAGGCATCAGACATAGAAACATTGAAGGAGATGCTCCTCAGGGTCAGCCAGCTCGTCTGGGACTTCCCTGAGATAGTTGAGATGGATATCAACCCCGTCATAGTCTACGGTGAGGGGAAGGGTTGTTATGCTCTCGACGTCAAAATAACTTTAACCAAGGTTTGAGCTAGTAATACTCATGGTCTATACATTATATATCTCAGGCACGAAGTTCAGCGGCAAGACCGCTCTCTGCCTGGGCCTATTCAATAAATTTAACGAGATGGGTCTGAAAGTGGGCTATTTTAAGCCCGTGGGGCAGGGTCACAAGGCCGTCGAGGGGAAGCTTCAGGACCCTGACGTCTTGATGATGAAAGAGGTAATCGGCCTATCTGAGTCCCTAGAGGAGCTGTGCCCGGTTGTCCTAGGGAGTCATTACCTCGACCTGATCGGGGCGAGCTGCGCTGAATCGAGGAGCAGGGTGCTCGACGCGTTCGAGAAGGTGAAGGAGGACAAGGATGTCCTGATAATCGAGGCGGCTCAGACCCCTGAGCTCCTCTCCTGCTCCAACCTCGACCTCTCATCTCTCTCAAAGGAATTCGGCGCCAAGGTTATCTTCTCAATAAAGGGCGACAACGACTCGTCCGCAGACAAGGCCCTCCTCTATAGGGACTACCTGACCGGGAAAGGCGTCGACTTCCTCGGCGTCGTGGTCAACTTCGTACCGTTCCACCAGCTTGAGCGGATGCGGGGCGTCGTCACCGACGTCCTCGAACGCTGCCAGGTCAGGGTCCTCGGCGTGGTCCCGGACCACAGGGAGCTAACCCTCCCAACGGTCCAGGAGGTCGTCAACGTCCTCGACGCCGAGGTCCTCGCAGGGAAGAGGAACCTGGAGCGGATCGTGGACAACTACCTCGTAGGCGCCATGTCGCCTGAGGCGGCGATGAGCTGGCTGAGGAGGAGCGTAGACAGGGCGTTCATCACGGGCGGCGACAGAACCGACCTCGTCCTGATGGCGCTGGAGACGAAGCCGAGCGCCATAATCCTCACAGGGAACATCTACCCGTCGACGCAGGTCATCTCCTCCGCCGACTCTAAGGACATCCCGTTGCTCCTAGTCCCAGACGACACATTCACAACCGTCACCAAGCTCGAAGCCCTCGACGGCAGGATAGTCCCGATACCGATGTCATCGAAGAAGATACAGCTGACCCGTAAGATAATGAGCGAGTACATCGACTGGAGGCTCATCCTAGAGGGGTTCATCGACTGGAAGAATAACAAGAAAAAGAAGTAGCTTGGCAGGTGCTGGGAGCCATGCGTGGCCCAGAATCGAAGACGATCGATGGCTCGATGGAGGAGACCAAGGAGAGGCATGTCAGGTTCCTCAGAGCCATGAACAGCCCCGTCAGGAGGACGATGCTGAGGGCCCTGAAGAGAGGTCCAGCTACCGTTGAAGAGCTGAGAGTACGGACAAACATCGACGAGAAGGCCTTGGCCTGGCACTTAAGTATCTTGGAATACGGATACTGCGTGGAGAAGGAGACGAGGGAAGGCTCCGTCTTCTACGCGCTCACACAAGAGGGGCAGGTCGTAGACTACATAGATAAGTGATCCAACCTCTTATGCAAATGTGATTTATCGCTAATTCTATAAACGATTTGACTAGAATTAGATCGGGATCACGGTTTGATCAGCTTAAACAGGTTAGCCATGAAGTATGTTAAGCAGCTCCTAGACGAGCCTGAGTACTATAACGTCGCGATCGAGAGACTGCCCTCAGGCGCCATATTGATAGACACGGGCCTCCACGCCGCCGGCGGCTACGAGGCAGGTTTAATGACGACAAGGGTGGCTATGGGTGGCGCCGGGAATGTCGGCCTAGGATACGCAGACTACGCCGGCCTCAAGCTCCCGACGATAGTCGTCTCGACGGACCATCCAGCCCTCTCTCTCTTTGGAGCTCAGCTCGCGGGGTGGAAGATATCCGTCGAGGACTATTCGGGCGACGGTTCAGGGCCCGCGAGGGCCTTGGCGCTGAAGCCGAAGAAGGTCTACCAGAAGATAGAATACAAGGACAGCGCCGACATCGCCATCCTCCTCCTCGAGGGACACAAGAAGCCGACGGACACGGCCGCCAAGTTCATAGCGGAGTCCTGTAGCGTCAAGCCCGAAAACGTATACATGCTCCTCACATCGACGACTTCAATGGCCGGAATGGTCCAGATATCTGGTAGAGTGGTCGAGACCGGCCTTTTCAGGCTTGACGTCCTCGGGATGGACCTAAAGAAGGTGAAATACGGCGTCGGTTACGCGCCCATTATGCCTCTGCACGTCGACGGAGGTAAGGCGATGGGCCGGGCTGAGGATGCCCTCACCTATGCGGGCGTCACGAGCTTCGTCGTCGACGAAGAGGAGTCGATCCTAAAGGAGATCTCTGGACGCGCTCCTTCGAGCAACTGCAAGGACTACGGTAAAACCTCCTACGAAATCTACAAGGCGGTCGACTTCGACTTCACCAAGATCGACCCTGCATTATTCGCCCCGGCTGTGGTTACGCTCGTCTCAGCAAAGACAGGA
>Ga0299915_10002214_pt1 | contig 14224 bp, 13 predicted proteins | sample RVTome_13_FD_200263 | JGI IMG/M metagenome (GOLD analysis project Ga0299915, IMG submission 200263) | Soil microbial communities from uranium-contaminated site in the Upper Colorado River Basin, Wyoming, United States - RVT92D227 (version 2) ...
CCACCTCCGAGGCCGGGATACCCGCCCCGTTGTCGCTCACCTTGATTAGTTCGACCCCACCCCCCTCGGCTTCTACAGTAATCTCGCTGGCTCCGGCATCGAGCGAATTTTCTATCAGCTCCTTCACCACCGAGGCCGGCCTCTCAATCACCTCCCCGGCAGCAATCTTGGAGACTACATCGCTCGCTAAAACTTGAATAGGCATCTAGAATTGATGTTACACGGTTTCGTGTATTCTGTCAATAGTCTATGGGGAAAATCCCAAATGTTTTTCGATTTTCTCCAGAGGTGCCAGGCTGGCCAGTAGCTTCTTGACTCCAGCGCCTTCAAAGACTACGGTCAACTCTTGATCATCTCTGGTGGGACTGCAATTCATCACTATTCCAGGGCCAAATTTGTTGTGGTGGACATGGTCACCGACCTTCAGCGTTAGGGTGCTAGCAGGTCGACGCGAAGGCCAAGCATCCCGGCCAAAATGAGTGGCTGCCACGGGAGCCGGAGTCTCTTCCCATAGTGTTCGGGGACTTATCAGGTGGGGTGAGATGTCATGAAGAAAGCGAGACGGCGGGTTTGCCGTGCTGCCGCCAAACAAGGTCCGACGGTAACTGCGCAAAAGGTAGAGCCGCTTCTTAGCTCTGGTTATTCCCACGTAGCAAAGACGACGCTCTTCCTCCATTTCTTGCGGGTCGTCGAACGATCTTCTGTGCGGGAGAATCCCTTCCTCCAGACCAACAATAAAAACCGCCGGGAACTCTAACCCTTTAGCTTGATGCAAGGTGATCAAAGTCACGGCGTCGGCTCTTTCATCCAGGTCATCTATATCCGATACCAGGCTCACTTTTTCAAGGAAACTGGTCAGAGCCTCTGTAGGAACGAACTCATCGTATTCACTGGCAACATTGCGCAGTTCAGCTATGTTTTCCCATTTTTCCTCTCCGTCTTCCTTGGCCAGAATATACTCTCTATATCCGGTGTCCTTCAGTATTTCATCCAGTAGACCAGAAAGGCTCAGTTCATGGCTGTGGGCGGCGAGGTTAGCCATAAGGGCATCAAACCCAGCCAGAGCCTGGACAATGCGTGGAGAAAGAGACTGCTTCACCTCGACGGCAACGGCATTACGACTTATCTGTTTTAGGGCCTCAAAAAGAGGCGTATCATTAGCTTTTGCCCACGACTGAAGCGTGCTATTGGTTTTTTGTCCAATGCCCCTGCCGGGCACATTTATGATTCGAGTCAGACTGACGTTGTCCTGCGGATTATGGATAAGTCTGAGGTAAGCGATAATATCTTTCACCTCTTGCCTCTGGTAAAAGCGCGTGCCACCAACAAGCTTATAAGCCACACCGTACCTCAGGAAAGTCTCCTCCAGCGCTCGTGACTGCGCATTGACCCGATACATGACGGCGCAATCTTTCAGTGATATTTGTTCCTGGCTAACAAGCTTCTCAATCTCGTTGAGCACGGACTGGGCTTCTTCCTCAGCGTTGTAGCCTTCGATAACGGTTACCGGAGCTCCGTTTTCGTTTTCCGTCCATAGCTTTTTGGGCTTGCGCAGTACATTGGCTGAGATAACGTCTGAAGCTACCTCCAGGATTGTCTTGGTGGAACGATAATTCTGCTCCAAGAACACCACTTTAGCCTCGGGGTAATCCTTCTCGAAGCTCAAGATATTACGCAAATCAGCAAATCTCCAGGAATAAATGGATTGGTCAGGGTCCCCGACCACGCACAGATTCCGGTATTTTCCTGCCAGCTGCTTCATGAGCTCATACTGAGCGACGTTGGTGTCTTGAAATTCGTCAACCAAAATATGAATATACCTTGATTGGTATCTGGTGAGGATTTTGGGATGATCCTGAAACAACTGCACCGTTTTCATCAGTAAGTCGTCGAAATCCACCCCCTGACTCTGGCCAAGCAATTCTTGGTACCTCTGATACACCCTTTGGATTATCTCTTCAAAATAGCTGCTGACCCGCTGGGCGTAATCCTTGGGGCTAAAGAGACGGCTCTTAGCAGCGCTGATGGCTGACCGCAGAGCCTGAGGAGCGTATTGCTTGGGGTCGAGATTCAATTCTTCCAGGACTTGCTTGACCAACCTTAACTGGTCATCTTCGTCGTAGATGACAAAGCTCGAGTCAAGGCCGACAGCTTTGCCATCGCGTCGCAGAATGCGCGCACAAATGGCGTGAAAGGTGCCTAAGGTCAAAGCTTCCATAGCTTGCCCAAGCAGTTGTTGCAATCTCTCCTTCATCTCTCGGGCAGCTTTGTTGGTAAAGGTAACCGCCATGATGTGGTGAGGACTGACGCCGCAGACTTCTACCAGATAAGCGACGCGATGGGTGATCACTCGCGTCTTGCCGCTGCCGGGTCCAGCCAGGATAAGTACAGGCCCTTCGATGGCCTCCACGGCTTCTTTCTGGGCTGGATTGAGCGTAGCTAAAATATCCATGAGGACTGAGCAATTATTATAACATTGGAAAGGAGGAAGCCCCAAAGAGCGACGAAGGCTCGGTTCGGGAGGACAATGCAGACTCTAATTTGGTGTAAATACACCAATTGTAGGTGAGTGATGGGTTGAGGTAGCTAGGCGTTGTTGCTATACTCTATTCTGAAAATGGTTGATTGGAATTGTTGCCAGAAGAAGCTAGGAATATGCTTCCGCAGGGAGTCTTTGCTCGAGCAAGCTTTCGTGCATTCGTCTTATTGTAACGAGAACCCTGACTTCGAGTATCCCAGCAACGAGCGCTTGGAGTTTCTGGGTGATGCTGTCCTGAATTTCGTCGTGACAGAAAAGCTATATAAAGAGTTTCCCGAACTACCTGAGGGAGAGTTAACTGAAATTCGTGCCTCTTTGGTTTGCCGGGATACCCTGGCCGAGCTAGCCTCTTCGCTCGAACTTGGCGACTGGCTCTTGTTGGGACGAGGTGAGGAATTAAGCGGTGGTAGGGCGAAGGCAGGCAACTTAGCGAACACAATGGAAGCACTAATTGGGGGTTTGTATTTAGACCAAGGGCTAGGTAAAGCTAGGCGATTCATTCTCAGACAGCTCAAGTCGGACTTGGAAGAAATAAAGAGGGGAAAGACTATGCTGAACTACAAGGCACTGGTGCAAGAGTTCATCCAGGGAGAAGGAAGGTCGACGCCAGTTTACCGTTTGGTGGAAGCTATTGGTCCTGACCACAGCAAGCAGTTCACCGCCGAGATCTTGGTCGACGGGGAGGCGTTGGGTCGAGGAATGGGAGGGAGCAAAAAAGTTGCTGAGAGCCAAGCAGCAAGAGCAGCTTGGGAAAAATTGAGGTGTAGCCATGGGCAAACGAGACTATAGACGGCGAGAGCCAAAAAAAACCAAGAAGGGGGAGCAGAAAAGTAAACCAATTTCGGCACTCGTCCCGCAGGTGGAGGTGGAGGTAGTCAAGAAAAAGAGGAAGCCCGCTGAGGAATTTGAGGAATAGGTGGTTTGGCAGCCTACCTCGAGCTTTACCGTAGTCGCAAGCTGAGGGAACGGGTTGAGACGGCTTTGTCTCTGCTCGAGGCTTGCTCTGTGTGTCCCCGCCACTGCGGTGTGAATCGCTTGGCCGCCGAGACAGGCAAGTGCCGCACCTCTCGCCAAGCAATGGTATCTAGCTACCGACCCCACTTCGGCGAGGAGGCGCCGCTCGTGGGCAGCTACGGTTCCGGAACCATATTCTTCACCAACTGCAACCTTAGATGTCTGTTCTGCCAGAACTATTCCATTAGCCAGCTGGGCGAGGGGAAGAGGGTCAGCAAAGAAGAGCTGGCTTACATAATGCTTTCTCTTCAAGTGAAAGGATGCCACAATATAAACTTGGTGTCTCCCACCCACGTGGTTCCTCAGATTGTGGAAGCACTCGAACTGGCGGCGGAATCAGGCTTGCACATCCCCTTGGTGTACAACAGCGGCGGCTATGACTCTGTAGAGACCTTGAGAATACTGGACGGCATTGTTGACATTTATATGCCGGACATGAAATATGACGATGAGGAGACAGGCAGAGAGCTGTCCGGCATTGAAAACTATCCTGAGGTAAACAAGGCGACAGTTAAAGAAATGCATCGGCAAACTGGTGATTTGGAGATAGGCGAAGACCGAGTGGCCCGAAGAGGACTCCTGGTTCGGCATCTGGTCCTACCCCGCGGTTTGGCAGGGACAGAAGGGATAGTGACTTTTCTGAGCAGAGAAATTTCCCGCAACACCTACATCAATGTGATGGCTCAGTATCGCCCTAGCTACAAGGCTTCTCAAATTCCGGGTTTGGGGCAACGAATATCATCTGCAGAATACCACGAAGCATTATCCCTTGCCCGGAAAGCAGGGCTAAGTCGAGTCGATAAAATCCACCCTGCAGAACTCCTTCCCATTCCGGCAGAATGACAAGAATGGGCCAGAATGAGAGGGGCAACAGAGAACGAAAAAGTGACTCATGTAGAAATGCCCGATGTGGCACAGCTTTCCGTTACAGTCCACGGACGGGTCCAAGGTGTTTCTTTCCGCTACTTCGTTCGTAATGTGGCCAGGGAACTAGGTTTGAAAGGCTATGTTCGCAACCTTGCCAGCGGGGATGCCGTGGAAATTAAAGCTGAAGGAGAAAAGCCACGGTTGCATAGACTACTTGGGCAACTCAGAACAGGCCCGCCGGGGGCCCGGGTTGAGAAGGTGGATATAGACTGGTCGGATTACACCGGGCAGTTCGACAATTTTAGTATAAGATAGTAACAGAAAATTAGAGGGCGAAGGTCAGAACTCAAAACGACAACTGGAAATTCGAATCTTCTCAGTCCTCAAGCTGGATTCTGCCTTCATTAATGAGTTCTAGGTGCTCACAGTCAACTCCAGCTATTTGAGAAGCCTTAAGGTCAATTTCGTGAGGTTCGCCAATCAGGATTTTCCCATAATCCTCCACCTCCCCCTTCTTGGGATCATCGGTATAGGAGAATTTCTGATGGGCTTCGATAATGCCCAAATCAAAAGGCAACGTGAAATAGAGATCGGCAAGGACTTGTTCAATCCCTAATTCGTACAGAGTTCCCCAGCCACCCGACCTGTCATTTCTGTACTTGCTCACTGGCAACAGACTCAAAAGGTTTGCCACACTGAAGTGCCCGGAGCTGCCAGACACCTTGAAGGGCGTAACGCTGATTAAGAAATCGCTGCGCAGCACCACATTGGGCACCCAGAAACTCTCAACAGCGTAGAATTCACTCAAAGGATTTTGAACCTCTATAAAAATTGAGTCCCTGATATCAAGCATAAGCACGTGATGAAAGTTGTATCCTAAAGCTTGATATATTGGATAAATGGATTCGCCGCTCGGGGTGCCATCGGCAATGAGAATGTCTGCATTACTGATTCTTCTGATGCCCCTGATAATAGCGTTCAGCAGTCTGGGACTTGTGGTTATGGGGTATGGCAAGGGATAGCCGGCACAGGGTTTGATCAAAACTCGTCTTGCCCACGCCAGCTGTGGAGGCGGGGCAAACACAAAATCTGAATCTTTGACAACCATGGACTTCATATCAGCGACCAAATCTCAATAGTTATAAAGCTGGCTGCAATAGCACAATTTCAGTGCCAGTCGGGAGGTCTTCGCGCTCGAATTCCACTTCACTTCCAACTACCTTTCTCACACCTTTTTTGCCCTTGAGGAAATCCTCGACACCGGCTATAGGATAGGCACACTTAGGCGTCTTGAAATGCATAGGAATGGCTATTCTTGGCTTTAACTGGTCACATACCTGGCTAGCCATAGCGGCATCAATGGTGAAGAAGCCGCCCACAGGAACAAATAGTATATCCACCACGCCAATTTCAGTGACCTGTCCCGGGCTAAGCACATGGCCTAGATCACCCATGTGGCAAAGGTTCAGGCCATCTATGCTGAAACAGAAGACAGTGTTAGATCCTCTCTGCGTGCCCTGCGAGGCGTCGTGAGAAGTGGCGACGCCTTTAAACCGAATACCTTTGGCAGTTTTTGTACCGTTCCCTTTGACCACTTCTGGTTTCCCCTGCACCGCTGAAACGTTATTGTGGTCGCCATGGTCATGGCTCACCACAACGACATCGGCAGTTTCCTTGATGGGAGAATAGTCAATACCTCCACCCACAGCATAAGGGTCAGTAATGACTCTTAGGCCACCTTCAGAGGTAATCAAAAAACAAGCATGACCTAGCCACTTGATTTTCATGTACCCTCCTCGCCCTTTGCCTCACTCAAAGCCAATTCGACTAAGGTTCTAACTCCGAATCCAGCTGCTCCTTTCACTAGATATCCACTGTCCTTGCTTGAGAGACGGGGGCCAGCTATGTCGAGATGAATCCAGGGAGTGTTACCCACAAATTCAGCCAAGAAAAGGGCAGCGGTGATGGCTCCGCCATACCGGTTGCCAGTATTCTTGATATCGGCAATGTCGCTTTTGTTTTGCTCCTTATACTCCTCGGGCAAGGGCATTTGCCACATCTTCTCGCCGGTTCTTTCCCCGGCTTTGAGGACTTTATCTATCAAGTCCCGGTCATTACCAAAGACGCCACTATAAAGGAGACCTAAAGCGACACGGCAAGCCCCGGTCAGAGTAGCTAAATCTATCAAGGGGGACAAGCCTTGTTTCACGGCATAACTCAGGGCGTCAGCGAGGATAAGCCTTCCTTCGGCATCGGTGCTAATCACTTCTATGGTCTTGCCGTTCATCGCCCTCAGTATGTCTCCCGGTTTCAGAGCGGTGCCGCCGGGCAGATTCTCCGTAGCCGGAATAATGGCAGTGACATTAATCTTCGGTTTCAACTGAGCAATAGCCCCAACTGCTGTCATAACCGCTGCGGCACCGGCCATGTCACCCTTCATCTCATCCATTCCCTCCGATGGCTTGATTGAGATTCCCCCGGAATCAAAGGTTATGCCTTTGCCCAGAAAGCCCATTGCTTTTTCCGAACGTTCATCTCCCTTATAAGCGAGAGTTATTAGCTTGGGGGGCTGGTTGCTTCCTCTCGCCACCCCCAGCAGCGCTTCCATGCCCATCGCCTCCATATCCTCTCGATCAAAGACTTTGCACTCTAAGTTATATTTGCTAGCTATGTCTTCAGCTACTTCAGCCATCCGGCTAGGTGTCATATAACTAGCTGGTTCATTGACCATATCTCGCGCCAGATTGGTAGCTTCAGCGACTACCTTTCCCTTGGCAATGGCCGACTCCAAGATTGGGACGCTTTCCTTTTCTGTTACCGCTATCATTATTTCTTCGACATTTTGATATTCAGGCTTCTTATATTTGGTGAAGCTATAAAGCCCTAGAAGAGCGCCCTCAGTTATTGCTTGAGCCGAGGTCTCAAGCTCAATGCCACCCATGCCAGCACCATGCAGTATTGTAGTTATCCTGTGGCAGTTCAATTTACGCAAAGACCGACAAAACTCCCCAGTCACCCCACGGATCTTATCCGCATTGAAATCCTCGCGCCTACCCAACCCAGCAACAGCGACAATCCTTGCTGGCAGTTTCCCAAACGTATGGACGATGCTGACTTCTCCAAACCTACCTTTAATCTCACCATGACTGATGAGAGAGCTAATAGCTCCGTCCAAAGCCCTATCCACAGCAGCGGTAGCGCCGCCTGGTTTCTCCACACCTTCAAAAATGTTGACCACAATGGCGTCAGCCTCAATTTGGGCTATGTCTCCAACTATGACTTTAATGTCCACAATTCGTCTCCTTGAAGCACCCCGCGAAAATCTGCCCGTTTTCGTGGGCACCCGGTTAATCCAGCCCTAATCTACCCTCAGTCCCTGGAGATTCAAAGACCTTTCCCAGGGTCATTTAGATGTATAGATTCTGGAACACTCATTTTACTTCATTTGGATGAAGAATTGAAGGGGTTGGCGAGGGAATCCTTGTAGTTTATCTACTTGTCGCTCGGATGATCTTATCGACTGCGGCAGTAATGTCCTGTGAGGTGTCGACCACAAGGTGATTGCGGGAAATCTTCTCCCTGCGAGGTTTCATCTTATTATAGACTTCCCACCCGGCTTGCGAGTCACGCTGGGGCACAGGTGTTCTTTCCCGGGCGATGAGACGTTGCCGCACCACTTCCGGGGGAGCTTCAACCCAGACCAGGATCAGCTTAGCTCTGGCTCTTTCGGCGGCGCGGTAGAAATATTCTCGATGATGCTCCAAAAGATTTGTAGCGTCAAAAATGACAGGTATGCCCTTCTTTAGAAGCTCTTCGATGAGAACATGGCAGGCAGAAAAAAGTCGCTTGTTCTCCTGTTCGTTATACTGAGGGGTCGGAAACAGGACTTTTCGCAAAGCATCGCTTGGTAATATGAGAAAAGGCGATTTTTCAGCCAGCTTGCGACACAGAAAGGACTTACCCGTGCCCGGCAACCCACTTACGACTATCAGCGGAGGCTCCACCTGGGGTGGAGGTAAACCGTTCAGACTTCCTCTTAATTTCTCTACGTCTTCGTAGAAGCTACTTGCCATGCACCACAATTATCCCCAAGAGTCGAGTTGCGTGTCAAGACGCCGAAGCTGTGATTCCACGCCGGTGAAGCGAGGCAAACATTGTTCGGTAGGAAATCACTTCGTGAGGATATGTGGGCATTCATCGGGGCTTCTGCCAATGACGCGATAGGTGTCATCATACGTCGTAGCGTCTCGATATTCCTAGAGTTCACCGTCGGGGGCACCACTTGGAGGTTCTGAAGCCTGTACCGTCACAGTCTCGACCGTTTTAAGGAACGCAGCGACTATAACCGGATCAAACTGACTATCAGCGCAGCGTTTAATTTCCGCTACAGCTTCCGCGAGGGACATTGCAGCGCGATATGGTCGGTCGGAAGTCATGGCATCAAAGGCATCGGCCACAGCGATGACCCTCGCTCCCAAGGGTATGTCGCGACCGGCTACAACTTGATGAAGTCCGCTGCTATCATAATGGTCGTGATGGTGCTCGATAATCTCAGTTATTTTCCCATTAACCACCGGCCGCACAATGCGGCCGCCGATCTGGGGGTGAGTCATGATATGCTCGTATTCTTCAGGTGTCAGCCTGCCGGGCTTGTTCTGGATGACCTCATGAATGGCAATCTTCCCGACGTCGTGGAGCAAACTTCCCCAGCGCAGATCTTCCATCTCCTGTGCAGATAGGCCGAGTTCTTTGCCGACGGCCAATGCTACCTCGGTCACCCGGCGGGAATGGCCACCGGTGTATTTATCTTTAGCTTCGAGCGCGGATACCAATGCCTCAATAGCGCCCAGGAAGAGTCTTCTCATCTCCACCATCTGCTCCTCAACCTTTTCCTCCAGAAATTGCTGGTACTCTCTGAGCTCGAGCTGCAGGCGCCTTTTATCGAGAGCTCTCTGGACAGCCAGGGAAACGTCGTCGAGGTTGAAAGGTTTGCAGAGGTAATCATCAGCCCCCAGCTTCAGGCACTGAACGGCAATGTCAATGTCATTGACGGCCGTAACCATAATAAGAGCTGTGTCAGGGTAGCCCTCTTTTATTTCCGGCAAGAGTTCCATTCCCGATTTGCCGGGCATTTTTATATCCAGAACAACCAGAGCGATTGGAATGGTTTCCAGGACATGCACGGCTTGCTCAGCATTACTAGCCTCCTCGCATACGTAGCCTTCCCTGGATAGTTTCAGGTAAAGGACTCTCCTGACTGCATCTTCATCATCGACGACAAGCAATGTTTCTTGCATTGAAGCACTATTCCGGGTGTGATCGATTTGTTTCATAGCATAACCTCGACAGGGTTGCTACCGTTAATGGGTAGTTCGATGAAAATAGTGGCTTCCTTGCCTAGCTGGCTTCTGGCATATATCTGCCCGCCATGCGCGGCAAGTATCCCGTGGCAGATGCTCAATCCAAGCCCGGTCCCCTTGCCTGCTTCTTTCGTGGTGAAGAAGGGGTCAAATATTCGGGTCAGATTTTCCGGCGGGATACCGGGGCCATCATCAGCCAACGAAACTATCACGCTGCCGTTCTGTCTTTTGGTGGTAATGGTTAGCGTTCCCTTCTTATGCGCCTGCATCATGAAATATTCGGCGTTGATAACGATGTTGAGAAAGACCTGCTGCATCTGGAAATGGTCAAGGGGAATTTCAGGAAGATCAGAGGCAAGATGTCTCTCAACCACGATACAATTCGATTTGTGCGCATAGCCTCGTAATTTGAGCACGTCCTCAATGACGTCGTTGATCTGAGTGAGCTGCTTCACTGGTCTGTGCTTCCGGGCAAATGTTAGAAGATTGCTCGTTACATTGGCAGCCCTCCGAGCCTCGTCGCGGATCATAGCCAGATCCTTGCGGATATAGTCAGGGGTGTTCCTTTCCATGAGCAATTCGGAAAGGCCGATTATGCTTGCAAGCGGGTTGTTAAGTTCATGAGCGGCGCCGGCTGCCAGTTCACCGATAGAAGCCAGCCGGTCAGTTATCATAAGCTTTTCGTGTTGTAGCTTCTGCTTAGTAATATCTGCAAAAGAAATCAGACCCGCTAATTTGCCTTCATGCACAATCCTGGCACCCGTAATACTTATCCATATTTTTCTGCGATCTTTGGTTAATGCCTGCAACTCGTGAGTCCGCCGCAAGTCCTGTTCAAACAGCTCCTTCATAATAATCTGAAGAACGCTCTCTTTGTCCTCTGGAGGAATAAAGTCAAGTGGATTTATTCCAATGGCTTCATCTGCAGAACTAAATCCAAACATTCTCGCAGCGGCTTGATTACCAATCAATATTTTCATAGTTTCAACGTCCAGAACATACATGCCGATGACCGAGCTATTAAACAAAGTTTTGTAATTCTCCTCGCTTTGTCGCAGTTTCTCCTCTGCTTGCTTGCGCTCGGTGATGTCACGCCCCACGCCACGGAACCCGATAATCTCGCTCTTGTCATTTCGCAAAGGAGCGACCGATGCTTCGACAAACCCCTCGATCCCGTCTTTGCGGATGATTTTCCAGGGGAAGCCCTTGTTGGGCACACCGGTCCGGTACACTTCATTAAAGACTCGAAATACGGATTCGATATCATCTTCAGCGGTAAAGCCTTTATAGCTCATTCCAATCAACTCTTCCCTGGAGTATCCCAGGTTGCGGCACGTCGAACTATTGACAAAAGTGAGGTGTCCGCCGAGGTCAACCTCGAAATAGCTATCTTCCATCTCTTCCAGAATAGTGCGGTATCTCTCCTCAGACTGCCTCAGTGCTTCCTCCATCTCTTTGCGCTCGGTGATGTCCTGGTTTACCCCGTAAGTCCTAACTGTGCTTCCAGTCTCATCTTTGATGATGAAAAAGTGCACGGACATATATCCAACCCTACCATCTGCGTAGATAATTCGATGGTCGAGTTGGCTGCTGAAGTTGGGATCGTTAGCTTGAAGGGCTTTGCGGACTTCCTCGCCAACAAGATGTGCATCCTCGGGATGGACAAAACGCCTTGCGTACTCGAGCGATGACATGGTATATCCGCCAACCTCCTCAGCGGTGGTGTGGAGTACCTTGTAAAAGGCATCATTGAAAATAAACAGGTCGTTTATTGCATCATATTCCCATGGTCCGAGATGCGCCATCTGCACGGCACTGGATAGCTGGGCCTGGGTCTTACTCAGTGTCTCTTCTGCCTGCTTGCGCTCGGTGACGTCACGCCCAACGCCACGGAACCCGATAATCTCGCCCTTGTGATTTTTCAGAACAGAGACCGATGATTCGGCAAACCCGTGGCCCCCGTCTTTGCGGCTGACTTTCCAGGAGAAGTCCTTGTTTGGCACGCCAGTCCGGTACACTTCACTAAAGACTCGAAATACGGATTCGATGTCTTCTTCAAGTGTAAAACTTTTATAGCTCATTCCAATCAGCTCTTCCCTGGAGTATCCCAGATTGCGGCACGTCGACCTATTGACATAAGTGAGGTGTCCACCGAGGTCAACCTCGAAATAGCTATCTTCCATCTCCTCCAGTATAGTCCGGTAGCTCTCTTCAGACTGCCTCAGCGCTTCCTGCGCTCGCTTGCGATCCGTAACGTCGCGGCTGACGCCGCGGAATCCGATGACCTCCCCTTTATCGTTTTTCATTGGAAAAACCGAGTCTTCGACGAGCAGTCGAGTCCCGTCCCTCCTGACCTCTACCATAGGAAACCACTTCAGTGGCTCACCAGTCCGATACACGCGATTATAGGCTTCGAAAATAGCCTTGACGTCCTCTTTAGGAGTGTAAGTCTTGTAGTTCATTCCAATCAACTCGTCTCGCGAACGCCCAAGAATACGGCACATTGCATCATTGACGAAGGTGAAGTTCCCTGCTATATCTACTTCGTAATAGCCCTCTTCCATCTCGTCCAGTATAGTCCGATATCTCTCTTCGGACTGCTTCAGGGCTTCCTCCGCCTGCTTACGCTCGGTGATGTCCTTGACAAAAACCGAGATGCCACCTCGGGTGGGATAAGCGCTGATTTCAAAGATATGGTGTATACCGTCAATATCAAAATTGTTCACAAAAGCCTGGGACTGCTGTGTCCTCAGCACGTTACGGTACATCTTTTCCGCATTTCTCATCCCAGCCGTGTCCGGGAAAATTTCCCTGAGGGATTTCCCAATCGCGTCCTCCATCCGAACTCCTGTCAGAATTTCCGATGCCTTGTTCCAATAGGTATATCTCAGATTTTCATCCATTGCGAAAAAGACGTCGCTGATGCTGTTAGCAGGTTCCTTGTACCTCTCTTCACTCTCTTTTACTGTTTCCTCGATCAGCTTGCGCTCCGTGATTTCCATGTAATTGCCCAGAACCGCTCGTCTCCCATGGTACTTGACGGATTTGACTGTCCCCATAACCCAGATAATGCTACCGTCTTTACCAGTCACCCTGAATTGGTATGGCGAACGCAGCTCTCCCTTCAACATCTTCATTGTGTTTTCCTTTACCATCTCTCTATCTTCAGGAACAACAATCTCCAAGGAGTCTTTGCCCACCAATTCATCCACTGTGTAACCGATGGCAATTGGGAAGGTACTATTGACGTAGCAGAACTTCCCGTTCTGCATGATGCAGACCCCAACCGGCAATTCCTCGCTCAGAGTCTTGAACAACTCATCCTCGTCCCTGCATTTGACCGTCGATATCACTGGTTTCATTTGTTTAGCTCCTCAGTCACTCCGACTTATCGCGAACACATGATTAGTCTTGGTTCTGATGGCCTCCACTTGAGCTGGGGTAAATAGCCTCCAACCTCGGCAGTCCCGATACTCGACATCGGAGACCACTCCTTCCTTCAGCCACCTGAAGAGAGTATTTCTACTGATGCCTACCGTCCGGCATACATCGGCCGTCCTATAGTAAGTCTGGTCATTAATAACAACAGGCATATCTTCCTCTCGTGAGAATACTCAATTATGCCAAAGCATGCTATTAATATAGGCGTGTGTATTCAAAAGCGTCAATCACCCATTTGTACCCATTACCCCCGTTACTTTAGTCCTAGCGTTTTGGGCTGCTCCTGTCTGCTAGAGGTTTGCTACAAGGCGCCGGCGCTGTTTTCACAACTCACTACCATCGCTGAGTCCCGTGGGTACAAGATCGCCACATTCATGGTTCCAGACTATGCGGACCTGAGGCCAGATGAGTCCTGGAATAAGAGGGACAAGCTAGACTAGGTTGAAGCCGGCCAAATCTCTCCTGAATTATGGCCGACCATTATTTCGTCACAGTGAAACTGGGCGTTCGTCTTTTCTTAATTCGATAATCCGATCGCGAATCATAGCGGCTCTCTCAAATTCCAGATTCCTAGCCGCTGCTTTCATCTCCGATTCCAGTTGCTTGATGAGTTGAAGCATTTCTTCCTTGGAAATAGAAGTGACCGTATAGGGAGTCCTTGTCTCGGCGACCGCTTGGACTCTCTCGGTTATGTCTTTAACTGCCTTTCTTATTCCCTGGGGAGTGATGCCGTGCTCTTTGTTATAAGCTTCCTGAACCTGGCGCCGCCGCCCAGTTTCTTCTATCGCCTTGTGCATGGATTCCGTAACCGCATCGGCGTACATTATGACATGGGCATTTATGTGTCTGGCAGCACGTCCCATGGTCTGAATAAGTGCCTCCTCAGACCTGAGGTAGCCTTCCTTGTCGGCATCGAGTATGGTCACCAAACTCACTTCAGGTAAATCCAATCCCTCACGAAGGAGATTAATACCCACTACCACATCGTAGACACCGAGGCGCA
>Ga0299915_10002215_pt1 | contig 14215 bp, 13 predicted proteins | sample RVTome_13_FD_200263 | JGI IMG/M metagenome (GOLD analysis project Ga0299915, IMG submission 200263) | Soil microbial communities from uranium-contaminated site in the Upper Colorado River Basin, Wyoming, United States - RVT92D227 (version 2) ...
AACTGGCGCGGCTGGTGCAGGGTTCTATCGCAGAGACTCGAAGCCAATCGCAACTGCTCCGGTCTTTCTTTCGCACTGCCAAACTGAAACTCTAGGTGTGCCATTGTTTATGCAAAGATCAATAACAGTCCGGCCTACGGCTCTTGGGGAGCCTCGGTAGGCGGCTTTCGGCCACGCTTTCTCGACACACGCTCCCCTCCCGCCATGAGGAAACGCTCAAAGACATCGGGCAGATGCCGCAGGAACATATGTAAGTCGCGGTCTAGGAACATCTCCTCCATCCAAGGCCCGTGCGTTGTTAGCTCTGCCATATACTCCATCCGGCGCATAGCCAGTCTGGCAGCCTCGAGATCGCCGGCCCGGAGGGCTCGATAGACGTCCATCCCCAGCTCGTGGAGCCAGGGACAGTCGTCACGGAACATGCTAATGAAGATCAACCAGCTGGCTGCAGGATCAGACCTTCCCTCCGGCCCAAACGACATATGTAGCATTTCTTCGAGCATCATTGGATGAAGTCGAGGACGCCTACGAAACTGCTGGATTCGCTGCGGAAGTTCGCGCAACGTGACCTTGATCTCTTCAAATAACTTTGCAACCGTGTTCTCCTCTTCAGCGGGTTCAGGCTTTCGTTTCGACGGTTGCGCGCGTTTCTTCAGAATGCCATCAATTCTTTCCCGAAAGGCTTTGACTTGCCAACGTACAGCATCTTCGCTCGGGGTTGCCTGGGGATTCCTCCGGAGGAGCTGTAAGACTAGTTTAGTGATCGAATCTTCGTCGTCTGCGCAATTCTGAAACTGTCCGAATGGCCCGATGGTAGCTTCTCTCAGTGGCAAGCCGATGCAGAGGCCGAACACCTTAGCGTCTTGTTCCGGTTTACCCTTACCGACACCTGCCTCGAAGAGTATCCAGGGACGATCAAGGCTGGATCTTGTGAGTAGCGCAACGACATCGGTGGCCTCACCAATCTTTGCCATGATTCGTCTGTACCATTCATCTCCGAACTCCATGCCGTCGGTTCCTTTGCAGTCTGAGGAGAGAAAGGAGTCGAGCATACCCCCGCTCGCGCCCGTAAGCAAGTTGCGGAAGGCATCGCCGAGGTCAGCATCGCCAGAATGGTGGCTGATGAAGACTAGCGGCTTGCTCCGTGGCGCGGCCGCCATATTTGCCGCACCAACGGGGCGCGCGATCTCTTTGGCCGAGCGGGATGAAACCTGACGCTTGACTTTCATGTCCCGTTTCTCCTTGCTTGGAATGGAAACCTACCCGTTCAACCTCGAAGTCAGTCCTCCGCGCTTCGTTGGCCGAGATGGCTTCGCAGACTAGAGTCTGCGAAGCCCACCTCCGAGATTTACGGGGAGCCAGATTCACGGCCGGCGAACGCGCCCTACTTCGCAGGCATCCTAACCTTTATCCGGTCCGCCGCCGCCAGCGGCCGCACCGTGCAGTCGTTGGCATAGGTCCTTTCCGGCAGGACGATGAGGACATTGGCGCGCGCCGCGCCGACAACAAATGGAGCATGATGCCATACCCCCGGCTTCAGCACCACCAGGGTCCCCTTCGGAACCAGGTAGGCCTCAATTTTCTCCAGCGGAGGAAGATCGGTCGCGGTCGCCGGAGCCACGTGGATGACAATATCCGTGTCCAGAGGCAGAATCCCCTCTCCAACATTCGTGTGGAACTCGGTGACATCAATCACCGGCTCCCGCTTTTTCACCTGGACAATGGAAAAAGAAGCAATCGTGGTAACTTCCAGGGTCAACTGGAGCATATCCCGATAAAAGACAATAGGCGCTTTCCCGATCTTTTCTCCCTTCGGAGCAACCATGTCGGCGAAGCCCCCATAGGGAGCGAACTTTTCCAGACTGAGTTTCTGCGCGGCTATCTCCCGCATACTCTTCTCCTTTCTTCAAATGCCACTGAATCGTTCGGCCGGCCCGCTTCGTTACTTTCCGCTGAAAATCACCTTTCTCACAACTTCCTGCACTGCCAGCGCGTCCATGCCGCGCTGCGCTTCCTTCAAAGCCGCCAGATTTATGCTCGCCGCCATCTTCCACATTGCCTTCAGGTTGCGCAGGGCCATGTCCGCGGCTTTCACGCTGTCTTCGCGGTATGGGAACATATCGAGACTGATCCAGCCATTGTATTTGGTCTGCTGGCACCAGTAGAGGAATTCGACCGTCTCCCAAAGATGAATTACGCCGGGGATCATGTCATCGTCCCATTCCCCATAGGCGTCATTGATGTGAACATTAAAGAGTTTTTTGCCGACGGCCAACAGCGCGACCGACTCGGCCGGATTCTCGCGGCTCATTAAAGCATGACCGAAATCTACCGTTACGCCGACATTGGCCTTGCCCAACTTCTCGCTAATCCACATCGCCTTACCCACATCTCCAATGGTCATGTGGGTGCGGGGCTCCTTCAACTTATACTCGATGCCGACTTTGATTCGGCCGGCGTAATCCGCCACCTCCGCGATCCCCTCCAGCAGCAGATTCCAGTGGGTGGTGTAATCACACTGGAAAGGATAGTCAAAACCATCCGAGCCCAGCCACAGGGCGATGCTGGGGCTCTTGATGGCGCGGGCGATGTCAACCGCCTTCTTCGCCTCATCAATCGCCTGGCGGCGAATCCGCGCGTTGCGATGGGTGAGGGCTCCGTGCATGAACCGCGCTTCCCCCCAGACATTGGTGTTGACACAAGAACACGCCAGGCCCTTGTCCGCCAGCAGTCTGGTGAACTCCGTGGGCTTGATGCTGAGGAAGTCGGTCTGATGGACTTCGATCGCCTTCAGACCCCGGACCTTCGCCGCCATTTCCAATTGGTCCCGCACCGTGTTGGCCGGCTTATACCCGGAAGTATTGAAGCGGTCCAGCGTCCCCGCAAACATCCACAAACCCGCCCCGAATTTCGGTTCCATGGCATCCTCCCTTCTCTTTGGTCGGCATAGAGTATAACCCTTCTTTGCGGATACGAAAAGCGATTCTGGCTCACCTGGCGCCGAGCGCATCTGAGCCCTCACGGCCCGGTTCTTCCCGGCCATAGACCAGGGCGAGTTCTGCAAGAGCGCGGGCGATTTCGCCGGCCCAGGCCCTCTTTCCTTTGGCGGCACTGGTGATCTCGCGGGAAAGCCCGCTGAGGCGGCCGGAATGCAACCGCAGGTTTCCTCGTGAAGAGAACGATTCGGCGAAGACGCGGGTATTCGCGAAGAAGCAGGACCATCCTGATCCCACACTCGCTCTTTCCGGCGCGTTTTCGACCGCTTCGATAAGAAACTCCAGCGAGGTCGTCGGATCGGTGAGGGAGAGATGTGCCGCGGCTGACGTTGCAAACGTTGCCCGGCCGTTCCGCTCAAGCAGTTCACGCATCTCCTCGGCAACCGCTTCTCCGGAATCCCGATCCACCGCGCACATGGCAGCGGTGACAAGTCCGCAGCCGGCTCCAGTCATATAGCCATAGGTGCTCCCGAAACTCCATTCGGGAAGCGACCTAATCGTGTCAACCGCGCCTTGGCAGCGCTGAACGGCTACTGCTTGCTCACCTCCGGCATAGCGCGTGGCCACCGCGATCCGCGCCTGCAAGGTTACAATCTGAGAAAGCGTTTCCGCATGCCGGCCTAGTTCGGCTTGCTTCGCCATGAACTCTTCGCCTTTGCGTTCGGCTTGTCGCGCAGACAAGGCAATTCCCCAGCGGGGGAGCCTCAGTTTGAGTTTTCCCTTGTCATCCACCCCAACTTTCGTTTTCAAGTCTGTGAACTCGCCGTCGGCCAATTCCCAGGCGCGATCCAGAAACCGCTGTGCGCGCGCGGGCTGAGAAAGTGCGAGCGCCGCTCCAATCTCATAATAGCCGGTGGCCCGGGCCAGGCGCGACCGGCTTTCTTCGACCAGACCTATCGCTCGCTCAACATCGTGCAAAGCAAGCAGTCTCAAGGTGCTCGACTGGAGAGAGTTGGCTACGCTCTCGGATGAGAATTGGCCGGCGATTAGAGGGGCGCGCGCACCCAGCATTTGGAAGACGGAAACGCAGGCCTCCGCTGCCAGATCGGGCCTTGCGCCGAAGCCTTCGGAAAGTATGTGCGATCCTCTGGTCAGCAATTCTTCGGAAGCGGAGGTGCTGACAGGGGAGGTCCCCATAATGAGTCCGAGCAGACTTTCCGTACCCAGGCTCTCCCTCAGTCCGTCGAGCGCCTGCGCCGCTTCACCAAAGAGTACTGCCGCCAGCGCGGGATCAGAGCGCCTGGACGCGGTCATGAGGTCGCCTAGCACCAGTATGCGGAGCGACGGGTCGTCAATCCCGGAGATTGCGGCGCGGACTTCCCTCAAAGGTTCCCGCGCCTTCTCAGGATCGGCAATCATCAAAGCACAGACTGCTCGAGCGCAGGCGCGGGTTCGCTCATCGTTTATCGGCGGCTGGGCCATCTCCAGGGCTCGCAGGCAGAGGTCGGTTGCCCCGGGCGAGTTCGCCGAAGCCGACAGGCGCGCCAGGCAAAGGAGAGTGTCTCCGTGCAGAAAAGGATCATCAATTCTATCGGCAATCTCCTCCCCATGTTTGGCATCCACTGTGCACCAGGCCGTCGCCGCCGCAGCCCGCGCCAGGTCGCGCAAGTGCCTCTGCTGCGCTTCCCATTCCTCCCGCCTGGCCGCATACATCGAGATGTAATTCGTAAGCAGCCATATGTTTGCCTTCTGGCGGCGGACCGAGGGGGAATCCCGATACCACTCCAGGTCTGCGTACCAGTTGGAAGAGCCTCCGGGTACTCCTGCCCACGGCGGAGGCTGCAGCGGATTCGGAGCATATCCGGAGGCTCCGGCGACGGACTGCACGATCGCCTTTATCGTATCCCAGATTTCTCGCCTCCGGGTTGCCTCGACGCGAATCGCTTCGGCCGCCGTCTCCGCCTCTCGCAGGAGTCCAACAGGATCCTCCCCCAGGAGTTCCTTGACCCGCGCAATCTCGCAGATTGTCAAGGTCTGCTTGTATCTGTCTTCCAGCCGATGGCCCAACTGCTCCGCCTGTGCCACGGTCGTCTTGCCTGAATCTGCGCCGGTCAGATATTCGACTTCCGCAATACGTGCCAGCACGGCCGCGCGCTCATAATCATCGGAAACCATCTGCGCACACTCTCGCGCAGCGCCCAGAAGTGATGCGGCCGCTGCCTTTGCCCCCGCCGGTGCGGAAGGGGCAAGGTCCTTTCCCGAGAAGGCAGATGCGGAGCCCGCGGCAAGGAGAAGCAGCAAGAATGGGGCCAGGAGACATGGGTGTCGCGACATCAGATTCCTCCCAACTCTCCGGATTCTATTTCAGCGCCAGGGTTACCTTCGATTTCAGATTGACCGTGATGTGCAGGGTTCCTTCGGAGATTACCGCCTGAGTGCTTGTGTTAAATTCCCCCTTTGTAACTTGACCTGATTGCAGAGAAAAAAAGATCGTCCCCCGACCTTCTTGTTTCAATTCCTCCATCACCGCCGTCCCGGGAGAGCCTCGAGGGACCAGCGGCGTAGTAACCTTCAACCCTTTCCCTTCAGCATGATCCTTGATCTCTATCTTCGCGGTCTGTTCCCCGCCGACATTTTCGAGACTCGCCAGAGTATAGCTTGTCTTTTCCGAAAGATAGGAATCCTCTCCCGCGCCCGCCGGAGGTGATTTCACCTCCACACTCCACGAGTCCCCAGCCTGCACCGGGTGATCCGGCAACTCGTTCCGACAGGCCCTTATCATTTCTGAAAGGTCCAGATTGCCTTTCGCCTTCTGAAGAAAATCGAGGCCGGAAGAAGCCACATCATCCATCTTGCCCTGCCGGTTCATGCGCACTTTCAGCGGCACGCCGAAGAGAGGCGCCGCGGCCGGCGGATTTGCTCCCTGGGCGGGCGAAGGTTGACCGTTAACCATTACCGAGACTTTCCCGTTCTCCCACAACTTGTTTATCGTCACACCCGCGATATTGGTGTTCGTTTCCATGCGCGGAATGGACATCTCCATCTGGGCCCAGCCGTCCTCCGAAATCTCTCCGGCGCGCTGCACAAAATCAATGCTGCCCAGCAGCGTCATCGGCAGCAGGCCTTCCTCCGCCGTGCCGATTGTTCCTGTGCCGTCAAGCGAGACGAGATAACTGATGGTCCGGCCCGGTGTCAGGCTATACTCCAGAGTGACCGGCCCCTGCGCGGATAAGGCTCCAGCCGCGGCGACAACCAGAAATACGATGAAAATTCCAAGCAGTCCGCTCCGTTTCATCCGTTCCTCCATATCAGCGCCTGGCTAACTTGTCAGATTCGGTGGGATTCAGCCCAAGACCTCTACTCAATTCCGCCAAGAACCTGCTCAAGCGCTTGGCGAGTGAGGCATCCTTCGCGCAAGAGGCGGGGAGGGCTCTGTGTGAAGTCCACCACAGAGGATTCCACCCCGAGCGAAGCCGGGCCGGAATCTATTACCAGGTCAATCTCCTCCCCCAAGGCCTCGATAACCTCTTCAGACCGGAGCGCAGACGGACTGCCGGAGCGATTCGCGCTGGTGGAAGCAAGAGGGAAGCCGGCCATCTCTATCAAGCCCAGGGCAACAGGATGGGCGGGAATCCTCAGGCCGATAGTCGTCCCGCCGGCCAGGAGGTGTTGGGGCACACTCGGAGCGGCCTGCAGAACAAGGGTGAGCCCGCCCGGCCAGAAATGCTCCATCGCCTTGCGCGCCAAATCTAGAATCTGCAGGTCAAGCCGCTCGACCATCTCCAGGTTGGCGGCGAGGAGAATCAAGGGGCGGCGAAAGTCCCGCCCCTTCACTTCATAAATCCGCTTTACCGCGGCCGCGTTTGCCGGATCCGCCGCCAGCCCATAGACCGTATCCGTCGGAACCGCCGCAATTCCCCCCCGCCAGATAACCTCCGCCGCCTGCTCCAATTGCCGCGGTTCGGGATTGTCGGCGTCTATCTTGAGGATGGCGGTTTCCATCTTTCGGCAAAGAGAGTGTAAACCGTTGGGCAGGCCTCGACTTCGCTCGGCCTGCCCCCGATTCAATCCGGCTTGCTCTTTTCCAATTCCCGCAGGTAGTATTCCGCGTGTCTCGGCTTCAGGGCGCCGAACTGGCGGCGCATGTGGCAGAGTTTTTCACAGGCCTCGAGGGTGATGTCCACGATTTCCGCTCTTTCCATCGCCTCGGTCTCGAAGGCCAGCGCCTCCTTCCAGTGCAAGTGCCGCATCGCTTTTCTATGCTCCGCCAGGGTGCGGGCAAAGAGGCGATAACCATGCGCCTCGGGGAATTCAAAGGCCGGAGACCCCGGGTCAACAAAGGGGCCGAGCGAGGCCAGGGTCATGTCAAAATGGGAAGTGTAGTTGGAGAACTTATTGAAGAGCCGCTCGCAGTATTCCAGCGTCTGCCGCACCGACTGGGCGGTCTGCAGCGGCAGCCCGGTCATGAAAAAGAGCCTCACCTTGCCTCCCATCTTCAGAAAAGAGGCGATGTTCTTCTCCATCATCTCATTTGAGAAACAGCGGCCGAAAGCGCGGCGAATCTCCTCATCGTGGCTTTCCGGCGACATCGCCAATTCAGGCAAGGCCCCCAGGGAGGCGACCTCCCGCAGAAATTCCTCATCCGCAGCGGCGAATAACTCCAGCCCCGGCGCTCTCCGTATCTTCCTCTTCTTCAAGGCGGCGAAGAGTGCCCTCCAATCTCCCATCCTGACGTCCCCGGGCAGGCCCACGTGGAAGAAGGTCATCCCCTGCGTAGTCGCCATCTCCTCGGCCACGGCTTCCGGATCGCGATAGGCCAGGGCGGGCCTCCTCTGCGCCCAGTTCGACCCCCCGCAGGTGACGCAGCGGAACTTGCAGCCCCGACACCACAAGACCGTATTGAAACAATAGACCGGCCAGTGATAGCCGGTCAGCAGATTGCCCCGCAAGTCCTTGTCCCGAAACATGTGCGACCTGAGCAAGGGAAAGTCCACCCGAATGTCGAGCAGTTCAGGCTTGTAGGAAAAGGGATTCGTCCGCACCTGCCCATCGTGCTTCCAGGTCAAGTTCGGCACGCTCTCCGGAAGGCGCTTGCTCTCCAGACAGCGCATCAGGTCAAGCAGGGGCCCTTCGGTGGAATCGCCCCGCAGGACGAAGTCAACATTCGGGTCGCGTATTATCTCCTCGTGGAAATAGGAGGCGGTAAATCCCCCCAGGATCACCGGAATGTCGGGATGAATCCGCTTGCAAAGGGCAGCCATTTCCATCGCCCCGTCCGCGTGGGGCGCCCAGTGCAAATCAATGCCGAAGGCGAGAGGCCGGAATTTCTCTATCAGCGAGGCGGGCTGAAAGCGCCGGCTCTTCGTCATCTTCACCGCCATGTTGACGATGCGGACGGAGAAGCCGTGGCGCTCCAGATGGCTCATCAGGGTGATGAACCCAAGCGGGTAATACTCGAAAATCGGCGAGGTCGCCACCGTATTGCACATGGGCCAGTGGCGGTAATCCCGCTCCCGGAAATCCATTAGGCTCGGCGCGTGCAGTAGAACCAGGTGATGGGTTGACATACTTCCATATTTCGCTCTGAGGAGCAGGGACTCCTTTTTGAGGCCCGCAAAAAGAGTGCGCTCGCTCTGCGCGAGCGCACTCTTCTCAAAACCTTCCGGCTGCGAGCCTACCGCACGCCGGCCGGTTCCTTGCTGCGGAGATACTTGCAGGCCCGCCGCACTTCGTCTCTGAACTCCTCCAGCGGGATTTGCAGGCCCTGAATGTAGGTGCTCCAGCCCACCACGGACTTGGCAAAATGCACCGCCTCCTCAATCTCCGCATCGGTGGCCCCGTTCAGCCTCGCCACCTCGGTGTGGAAATAGGTGCAGTAGGGGCAGCCCCTGGCCGCAGCCACCGCCAGGCCGATCAACTCCCGATATTTATTCGGAATCGGCCCCTCCTCAATCTGCACCCGCTTGAAAAGTTTCCACTCCAGTTCCAGGCTGGAATCCGGGACCTTCTTGAGAAAGCCCGGAACCTCACCGAACATCTCCCGTATCTCTCCGTAAATCTCTTGTCGGCTCATTTTCGTTCCTCCGTTAATCCCCCCTTGCCTATGAGATACCGCCGCTTCAGCGCCGCTTTGTTTCAGCCTCACCCCGGATGTTTGGATTCTCTTACATCTCGGGGAGGCGAGAGCCAGTGCTCAGGGAGAACAATTCGCACAAAAAGGTGACAATCAGTGCAAAGGAGAATAATCTGAGCGCGGCACCATTCCCGACATCGTGAAGTGCAAGATGGCCTCAACAGTTGACTCAGCCGCCTGGCGGCGCCAGTTTCTCCTCTTTGTCACCGCCGTCTCTTTTCTCGGCCTCACCAGCGGGATCTTCGAGACCTCCTTCAATAATTTCTTGAATGACACCTTTCACATCACGGCCAGGGCGCGCGGCGCTCTCGAATTTCCCCGTGAACTCCCCGGTTTTCTCGTAGCCGTCTTCGCCGGCGCGCTCTTTTTCCTCGCCGAGGTCAGAATAGCCGCCCTCGCCGCTCTGATTACCTCTTTGGGCCTGTGGGGCCTTGCCCTCCACGGAGACCGGGAACACTATTCTTTCATGCTTCTCTCCATCATAATCTGGTCCGCGGGAGCCCATCTCTTCATGCCCCTGCAAAGCGCAATCGCCCTCTCTCTGGCGGGGGGAAATCGGGCCGGAACTCTGATGGGCAGAATCGGCAGCTACTCCACTCTGGCCGTGATCGGAGGCTGTGGGATTGTCTGGCTGGGGATGCAGTATCTTCACCTGAACTACTCGACAATCTTCGGTTTCGGCGCGGTTTTCGCCGTCTGCGCCTCCCTCCTGATGTTGCGAATGCAGCCTTTCGCCCTTTCCAGGCGCCGCCGCCCCAGGTTCATCTTCAGGAGAGAATACTCGCTCTATTACCTCCTCTGCATCCTCTTCGGCGCCCGCAAACAGGTCTTCATCACCTTTGGGCCCCTGGTTCTCATCAAAATCTTCGGCCAGCCGGCCTCCACTATCGCCAAATTGATAATAGTCGCCTCGGTCCTGGGCATCGTCTTTCGCCCTGCCCTGGGCTGGATGATTGATAATCTGGGGCCGCGCTTCGTGCTTATGGCGGACGCAGTGCTGCTGGTGGGCGTCTGTCTGGGGTATGGCTTCGGGGGCAGCCTGCTGCCGATTCCCCAGGCGCGCTTTCTCGCCTATGGCTGTTTCGTGCTCGATATGCTGCTCTTTTCCATGGAGATGGCCCGTTCCATCTATCTGGACAAGATCGCCCTCAGCCGCGAGGAGGTGGCGCCTTCTTTGACTCTCGGGGTCTCCATAGATCACGCGGTCTCCATGTCCGTCCCTGCCCTGGGAGGAATCGTATGGGCCTTCCATGGTTACAGATGGGTGTTCGCCGGCGCGGCCGGAGTGGCGCTCATCACACTTGCCGCCGCCAGCCTCATCCGCGTCCCCGCCGGCCCGCCGGCCGTCTGCGGGGGAGGCAAGGCCGACCTCTCCCAGGCCGAAGCCGCCCTCGCCGAAGAACTGCTTTGACCCGTGCCTCCCCGGCCGCTCAACGCTGAACCCGCACCCGATGTTGACATGCTTTTTCCGACTATGGTAGTATCACTCTGGAAAGACAAGAGGGGTCACCTGCATAACCTGTGACGAGGCGCTGTTAGGTAGTTCAATCGCAACCAGGCCGAGGAGTGGGAACCATGCCAGCAATGAGCGACCGACGCCACACCGAAAAGCACGAAAAGCGAAAGCCCACAAAGACGATCAAAGAGAGGCGGCGGGAAAAGCAAGAGAAAAAGCGCCAGAAGTCCCTCCTTTGAGTTTGGCTGTGGGGGGAAAGGTTTCTTCTCATTTCCCAGCCCCTTTTTGCAGTAGAGGCGCTCTGCGCCATCTGCCGCGAAGGCCAGCCTTTGTCGGCGCGCCGCCCCACCGACTGCAAGAAAGTGATTTTTTCTCCGCACATTTTCCGATAGGTTATTAGGGAGGAATTTGAGCATGCCTTCTACCCGCGGCTCGCGAGAGCAGATTGACGAGGAAGTCAAAATTGATGACCTCTGCCGGCAGATGGGACGCTACAATCTGGTGGTGGCCGTCTCCCGGCGGGCGCGTGATCTGAAAGAACGGGTGGATTCAGTCCTTGTGCCCTCCACCGGCAGCCTGACAAAGCGGGCCCTGCGGGAGATCGCCGAGGGGAAAGTGAAGGTCATCCCGAGCGTCGAAGAAAAGGCCCCGGAGGCGCCAAAGAAGTTGGGGCGCGGCGCTCGCAAGAAATAGCCGGGCCTCAGCCTTATTGAGAGATGAATGGTAAGCGCGACTATTATGAAGTATTGGGAATAGACCGCAGCGCACCCCCCGGGGAGATCAAACGCGCCTACCGACGGCTGGCCCGCCTCCATCACCCCGATGTCAACCCCGGTGACAACGAAGCCGAGGAGCGCTTCAAGCAAGCCACCGAAGCCTACGAAGTCCTCTCCGACCCCGAGCGGCGCAGACAATACGATCTCTATGGAGAGGCCGGCGGCCCCGTCGTCCCGGATTTCGGCTTTGGCGGGATCTCCGACCTCTTCGAAACCTTCTTCGGCCCCTTGCGTACCGGACGTCCCCGACCCGAAGACCTGAGAGGCGCAGACCTCCGCCTCGATCTGGAGATAACTCTGGAAGAAGCCGCTCTCGGCGCCGACAAGGTCACGCGCGTCAACCGCCTGGTGACCTGTTCTGAATGCAGCGGAAAAGGCGCCCGCGCCGGCTCCGGCCCCATAGTTTGTCCCGCCTGCGGCGGCCAGGGGAGTATCCGCCGCACCTCCGGCGTCTTTGGAGTCCAGTTCACTTCTGTTTCCACCTGCGAGCGCTGCCAGGGGGAAGGAAGGGTTATCTCCGATCCCTGCCCCTCCTGCCAGGGGAAGGGGCGGCTGAGGAAAGTGGAGCAATTGAAAGTCCATATCCCTCCGGGGGCCGACTCCGGCCATCGCCTCCGGCTGGAAGGAGAAGGTGATGCGGGCCTGCGCGGGGCGCCTGCAGGAGACCTATACGTCTATATCCATCTCCTGCCCCACAAGATTTTCGAACGGCGGGGAACCGAGATAATCTGCGAAGTTCCGCTTCCCTTCAGCATCGCCGCCCTGGGCGGCAAGATTCGCGTCCCCACTCTCCAGGGCGAGGAAGAACTGTATATCCCTGCCGGCACTCAGACCGGCTCCACTTTCCGCCTCCGCGGCAAAGGCCTCCCACAGCCAGGCGGCCATTCCCGCGGGGATGAGCACCTCCTCGTGAAAATCACCATCCCCGCGCGCCTGACCGCCAAACAGCGCCAACTCCTCCGCCAGTTTGCCGAAAGCGAAGGCGAAATCGCGGAAGACGAAAAGGGCCTACTCGACCGTGTCAAGGACGCCCTGAGCGGCGACTGAGGGCGGCCGCCGGCGGATGGTGGCACCTCAGGCGCTTGGACTTGGACGATTTCCGCCAGCGGCCACTGGGACTAGACGACCCCCCTGCCCTTGGGTTCCCTATCTTCAGAAGAAACCGCTGGCCACACCTTGTAAGGTGCGCTTCGTTTTTCCGGCTCCTCAGAAAGTAGATTCGCCTCTGGCGGATTGCTCGCTATCTGCGTCTGCGTCACCCTCTGCTTTGTTATCACACAGGGGCTTGCCATGACATTCATGCCTCAACCTGGCCGGAAGTCAAGGACTTTCTTGGCGACTTCCAGGAAGAGAAAGCCCCGCTAGGACAGTCGCTTGCCTAAGAGATACCTACCGAAATGCTTGAAAGAGCGTCGGGCGGAACCAGCTCGTATGCGCTAACGCAATTGCAGGATGCCCCTGGGTTGATGTAACATGGGCCAGCGAACAAGGGGTTTACGGAATCCAAGGTGAAGTCGGTGATGCGTCAGGGCAAGATCTCTGTTTCGGAGTCCGCGATTCCCGGACACTGTCCTGGAGGAAGCAATGCCATATGAAGTTTTCGCTTGTCCTGAGTGTGGTGCAGAAGTCGATCATCTCGGAAAGACATTCTGCGAGAAATGCGGTGTCAACTTCACGCGGTTTGGGAGACTGGAAAAGAAGACGTTCTACTACTCACATGAGCGATGCTATCGATGTGGCAAGCCGACGTACAAAGTTGAGTACAATGATAAGTCATTTGACCAACTAGGAGGGGTCACCAAGATCACGACCGTGGCAATAAAGACTTGCTCTTCCTGCGGTTTGAATGAGACAATTTCTCCGTACACCAGATTTGTGATACAGCGGAGCAGTTACGCGCCAGGGGTTTTGCCAGAACCGGCGCGGCGATTTTTTGGACGTTGCCCGCACTGTGGTTCAAGCAAGGAATTATACTATTCCGGGCGCACAATTTACCAGCAAAAGGGTGTCTGCTTTTCTTGCAGGAAAAGCTTCGAATATGCAAAATGAACCGCGGGAGGATCTGAGCTTTACCTGATAGGAATATTGGTCAGGCAATTACGGTATTCACTTCCAGAGAGTGACTTGTATGTGGGGAGGCGGGCACGGCGGTGGCACCTGGTATGACGACTACACCACGAGTTGCCGATTCTGCGGCGGGACGGTCTACGTCTCCGGCGGGCTGCACAGAAAGATTGCTGAAGAAGGCTACACCGAACCAAACAAGTGCGCTGACTGCAAAGCATTCCTAGATTCACACTACGACAGGACCCTGTCATGCAAGTTCTGTGGCGACAGTATTCACTGGTCGGTAGTGGGGCAGCTCATGGCTCACCTTCGCGGCGGAAGTGAACCCTCAACCTGCGAATCCTGCAAGGCATTTCTGAACTCAACATACGATAAGACTCTGAACTGTCGAGATTGCGGTATGGCAGTCCCTTTTCCCAAAGGCAAACAACTTAACTTCCATCTGAAAGGCTGGGACCCACCCACTCGTTGCGAAGCGTGCAGGGATGCCAGACGCGAGCGACGAGAACGAGGTGCCTCCCCAGGGCAACCGTACAGACGCGCTGCCGACTTCGTTGATGCTCTGCTTCCCCTTGGACCGCAGACGAGACACGACGGGTTCGTAGACTATGCCGACGAGCACCGCACCTGCTCTGATTGCGGAGGGATGTTTGTCTTCACCGCCGGGCAGCAGCACTTCTTCAATAAGCAAGGCTGGGATGCACCAAGACGATGCCCCGACTGCCGACAGCGCAAGCGTTCCGGTAGATAGATGGTAGCTTCGCGACGATGTCCGAAGTCGAGAATCCGAGCTTCCTCGCGAATGCCCGAGGAAGAAGAAAGACCCCGCCGCGGCTGAGCGGGGCCT
>Ga0299915_10002219_pt1 | contig 14210 bp, 10 predicted proteins | sample RVTome_13_FD_200263 | JGI IMG/M metagenome (GOLD analysis project Ga0299915, IMG submission 200263) | Soil microbial communities from uranium-contaminated site in the Upper Colorado River Basin, Wyoming, United States - RVT92D227 (version 2) ...
CATTGGTCATCTCGGCCAGCCCCGCACCTTTGCCGCCGAGAAGATCCTTCATACCTCCATGTCCGTCAGCCTTTCCATTCCCAAAAGCATATACGTACTTCCCTGTCATCGTATTAGTCTCCTTAAAAGGTTTGTCATCATGGCAATCGACCGCGCACCTCGCGGCTGGCCCGACCCCCCCCCGATCACATTTTTAGATCAAGACAGAATGCCCCCCGGCTCAGCCTGCGGCCGATGTATCCGGCATTCCCGGCTCCAATCCTTCCTGCCATCGGGCAACGCCAAAACTGAGCGGATTTACGGATTATGCCTGGTTCTGCCGGGGCGCCCGGAAGAACGGTCGTGGGCGCGGCCGACACACGGAGGGCCGGTTCAGAAATGGAGGATTGCAGCAACGACAAGCCCTGGAACCGGCGCCTCCCACCGGAAGGTCGGGGCTGATTCCGGTTCCAGGGCTGAGAGTCAGCTTCTCGAATAGCCTGCATATCTTATCGTCCGATTCGCGCTAAGCGACAGAGTTATATGTCGACCCGGGATATAAATTGTGCTTTGAGTGCTTCCAGTTCTCGTTGCAGCTGCCGCACCTTTTTCACCAGTTCGGGCAGCTGCGGAAATGCGATGACGGCGCGGCGCCAGGAAGGGTTGTCCACGGCGGGCGAGCCAGACATAATGGCGCCGGCCGGAATGTCCTGGTGGATGCCGCTCTGTGCCGTAATGACTGCCCCATCGCCAACTGCGAGGTGGCCGGCGAAGCCGACCTGACCGCCGGCCTGGACGTTTTTGCCGAGTTTGGTCGAACCGGCAAGACCGACCTGGGCCGCCAGCACGGTATTCTCCCCTATATTGCACCCGTGCCCGATCTGGACCATATTGTCGATTTTTACTCCCCGCCCGATCCGGGTGGCGCCGACTGCCGCGCGGTCGATGGTCGTGCAGGCGCCGATCTCGACGTCGTCCTCAATGATGACCACGCCCGACTGGGGGATCTTGTAGTATGTGCCGTCTTCCTGCGGCGCATAGCCAAAACCATCGCTGCCGACCACGCTGCCGTTCTGAACCACCACGCGGTTTCCAAGCCTGCAGTACTCCCGAATGACCGAGTGGGAATGGAGCACCACATCATCGCCGAGAACAACTCCGGGGTAGACAACCGCATGGGGATATATGACACAGTTATCCCCGATTTCACACTGGCGGCCGATGACCGCATGGGCGCCGATACTTGGATTGTCACCCAGCCGGGCATCTTGCGCCACGCATGCGGTGGGATCAATGCCATGTTCCGGCGCCCGCGGAGTATAGAAAAGCTCGAGCGCGCGTGCAAAAACCAGGTAGGGATTCGCGGCCCTGATGCTTGGCAGCGGGACGTCAGGCATATCATGGCCCAGGATAACTGCTGATGCTCTGGTGGTTTTCAAATGTCGAATATATTTGCGGTTGGATATGAACGTCAAATCACCGGGTCCGGCATCCTCGATGCCGGCAACCCTTGATATCTCGATGTCGCCTTCGGCCCTCAGTTCACAGGAGAGCTTCTGCGCGATATCAGAGAGTCTCATACAAGCTATCCTGGCGCCGGGCCGGCCTCAGCCACGCCGGCCGGCGGCGCCATTCCCGGTTTGCGGGAATGGTTGTTGCACAAGAAAACCAAATAAATCAACATTTTGCCGTATTGAAGCGCTATGGTAGTATAAGCACCCCGACCAGTCAAGCCGGGCCTCCGAAAGATGCCGACCATCGATCCGCAAAGCGACCAGACGCCAGAGGGGAAGAAAAGCGTGGTGCAGGCGGCTGGCGCCGTGAGTCTTGCAACTATGATCAGCCGCATCCTGGGCGTGGCACGCGAGATGGTCATGGCCCGCTATTTTGGTGCTGGCCTCGCGGCCGACGCTTTCAACGTAGCCTACCGCATTCCCAATCTCTTCCGTGATCTTTTCGCCGAAGGCGCCCTGAGTTCGGCTTTTGTTCCCACGTTCATACGCGAGATGACGCGCCACGGCAAGGCAAGAGCCTGGCTGCTGGCCAGTATGGTCATCAACATGCTGCTGGTACTGCTGGGCGGCTTGACGCTTCTATTCTATTTCGGTGCCCGGTGGTTCGTATACCTCCTCGCATCCGGTTTTGCGGAGATCCCGAACAAGTTCGACCTGACGGCCCAGATGACTCAGATCATGTCCCCATTCCTGCTGTGTGTCGCATTGGCCGCCGCAACCATGGGTCTGTTGAATGCGTGTGGTTCGTTCTTTGTCCCGGCGCTTGCGCCATCCGTGTTCAATGTGGCCTGCATTCTGGCGGCCGTGCTGCTGTCGCCGTACATGGAAGCATTCGGTCTGAATCCCGTAGTCTCAATGGCCATCGGAGCCGCTCTGGGCGGCGCCCTCCAGTTTCTGGTCCAGATCCCATCCGCGCATGCGGCCGGATTCCGTTTCCGCTTCGTGCTGGATATTTCCGACCCGGGCATGCGCCAGATTGTGAAGCTTATGCTGCCGGCCGTGTTGGGACTGGCCGCCATGCAGATCAACGTCACGGTTGACAGTCAGATTGCATCGCGTTTCGGCAACGGCCCGGTCTCCTGGCTCAATTATGCCTTCAGGCTCATGCAACTGCCGATCGGATTGTTCGGGGTGGCCATCGCAACGGCGACCCTGGCATCGGTTTCTCACCATGCCGCCCAGGGCGCCTTGCTGAAGCTCAAAGGCACCATTGCCTCCAGTCTGCGTCTGGCTGCCTGCCTGACCTTCCCCTCTACGGTCGGGCTGATCATCTTTCGAAAAGAGATCATCAGGCTGCTTTATGAGAGGGGGGAGTTTCTGCCAGCGGATACGGTGGAAACAAGCCGCGTGCTGTTGCTTTACGCGCTTGCCTTGTTTGCATACTCCGCCGTGAAGATCTTGGTGCCGACTTTCTATGCCCTGGAAGATACCAGGACACCGGTGCGCGCGAGCCTGATCACCGTGGTATTCAAGGTGGCGCTGAATTTCATACTGATCATGCCGCTCGGCTATTTAGGGCTGGCGCTGTCGACGGCCATGGCCTCGTGGATGAACTTCGGCATGCTCCTGCGGCAACTGTTGAAGCGGACTGACGGGAAAATAGACCGCTTCGAACTGCGAGTATACGGCAAGATCGGGCTGTCGGCGGGCCTCATGGGGTGTCTGGCCTGGGTTACATTCCAGGCCGGAGCAAGCCTGTGGCCGACCCCGGGCTTTTGGAGCCTGGCCGCCAGGCTGGGCGCTGCAATTATCGTGGGCGCGGCCTCCACGCTAATTTTTCTGCGTCTGTTCGGCGTGCATGAAGCCCGCGAACTCACGGCGCTGTTGACCAGGAGAATTCGAAGAGCCGCATGAGCAGGGACTGGATCGCCGAGTTCGAGATCTATCTCAGGGTGGAGAAGGGACTGGCGGCAAACTCCATCGCCGCCTACACCGGCGATTTGCGGAAGCTCGAGAAATATGCGGAACGCCATGGCACGGAACTGACGTCACTCGGCCCGGATGCAATCAGCGGCTGGAGCGAGAGCCTCCGCCGCGGCGGCCTGTCGCCGCAGTCGGTATCCAGATCCATGGTATCCGCCAGGAGTTTCTTTCGCTTTCTCATGATGGATCGCGCCGTCGAGGCTGACCCGACCGAACATCTGCTGCGGCCCCGGGCGTTCAAGCCCTTGCCGCGCTTCCTCTCACTGGAGGATATCGACAGGCTGCTGCGGGTCCCGGACACTCGAACTGCGCGGGGCTTGAGGGACCGCGCCATGCTGGAGGCGATTTATGCCACCGGCCTTCGCGTCAGCGAACTGGTCAATCTCGGGCTAACACAGGTCAACCCGGAACTCGGGATCCTGTCCTGCATGGGCAAGGGAAGCAAGGAGCGTATCGTGCCGCTCGGTGACACCGCCAACATGTGGCTGGATTCATACGTGCGGACGGCCCGGCCGGCGCTCCTGAAAAAAAGGCGAAACAACTTCCTTTTTGTTACCCAACGCGGGTCGGGTATGACAAGACAGGGATTCTGGAAGCTCATCCGCCGGTATGGCCGGGCTGCGGGAATCACAAAGCCGATAACACCGCACATGCTCAGGCACTCTTTTGCGACGCACCTTCTGGAAAGAGGCGCAGACCTGCGTTCCGTCCAGATCATGCTCGGTCATTCCGACATTTCTACCACCCAAATCTACACGCATATCGTTCGCGAACGGCTGAGGGAGATCTATCGGCGTTTTCATCCGCGTGCCTGATCCTGTGATTGACCGGCCCGAGGGGCTGTGATAGATATTCTGGCTTTTCGTAATCTCGACTTCCGGCGACCCATCTGCCGGACAACCGTTATAGGGACGGGTTCATCATGACAGGGGAGGAGTTCAATGCACTATGACGTGAAGGATATGGAGCTGGCATCCAGAGGCAAGGACCACATCGAATGGGCGCAGCAGTCTATGCCCGTGTTACAGCTGATCCGCGAGCGATTCCAGAAGGAACAGCCGCTCAAGGGTATTCGCATCTCGGCCTGCCTGCATGTGACCACCGAAACGGCCAATCTGGCGATTGCTTTGCGCGACGGCGGAGCCGATGCCCGCATTTGCGCTTCCAATCCGCTGAGCACCCAGGATGACGTGGCCGCAGCCATGGTAGGGGTATACGGCATTCCCACTTTCGCAATCAAGGGTGAGGACAACAAGACATATTACAAGCACATCGAGGCGGCACTGGATCATCAGCCCCACATTACCATGGACGACGGCGCCGACCTGGTCACAATGATCTTAACGGGCCGCCAGGAGCTGGCTCCGGGCGTCATGGGCGGCACGGAGGAGACGACGACCGGCGTTATCCGTCTGCGGAGTATGGCCCGGAACGGCATACTCAAATATCCCGTCATATCCGTGAACGATGCCGACACCAAGCACCTGTTCGACAATCGCTATGGAACCGGGCAGTCCACCATCGATGGGGTGATCCGCGCCACTAACGTATTGCTTGCCGGCATGAGAGTGGTGGTCTGCGGTTACGGCTGGTGCGGCCGCGGCGTAGCCATGCGGGCCCATGGGCTGGGCGCCGATGTGATCATCACGGAAGTAGATGCCGTAAGAGCACTGGAAGCCGTTATGGACGGCTACAGAGTCATGCCTATGGCCGAAGCGGCCGAGATCGGCCAGTTGTTTATCACGGTAACGGGCAACAAAGGGATTCTGCGCCGGGAACACTTTCTGCAGATGCCCCATGGGGCCATCCTTGCCAACGCAGGGCATTTCAATGTCGAAATCGATATCCCGGCCCTCGATGCGCTCAGCCGTTCGCGGCGCCATGTGAGGGATTTCGTGGAGGAGTTCCTGCTTGCCGACGGCAAGAGGCTATACCTTCTTGGGGAGGGAAGACTCATCAACCTGGCAAGCGCCGAGGGACACCCGGCCTCGGTTATGGACATGTCGTTCGCCAACCAAGCCCTGTCGGTCGAGTATTTGGTGCAGAAGCATAAGGAGCTTAAGAACCAAGTTTATCCGGTCCCCAAGCTGATCGACCATGAAGTGGCTCGCCTAAAGCTGAAGGCAATGGGAACAGCCATCGACATGCTCACCGAGGAACAACAGGCCTACCTTGCCAGTTGGGCTGAGGGAACGTAGTATACGCGCAAGAACAGGTCCACGTTCGGCGTGCCGGATCAGGTCCGGATCGTCAACAGCAGGATTAGGCCTGCAGCGGCGAAGAGGATATTGGGCGCCCAGGCTGCCAGCGCCGGGATCAGCAGGCCATACGATCCCATTTGCTCAAACATACTGAAGACCCCCCAGTAGATCATGGCAATGACAACGCTTGCGCCAATGCCGTAAAACGCGCCGCGTTTGCCCATGGAGAAGGAAAAAGGAACACCCAGGAGGGCCATTACGAGAGCACTCGAGGGCAAGGATAGCTTCTTATAGAGCTCAACCTGCAATTCAGTAGCATTATAGCCAGATTTCTGCAGATATATAATGTATCGCTTTAGCTCCAAAAAGGTGAGTTTCGACGATTCCTTGGGCTCGAACAGCTCGCGCTTGAAATAGGCGGCTTTTTCCGGGAAGTTGAATTCCTTTTTGTCCAGGCGCTCAACTCCGACCCCGTCCGGGCGAAAGTCATGAAGCCACCCGTTTTCCAATATCCAGCTGCCGGATCTGAAGATAGTGGCTCTCGCTGCTTCAATTCGTCGCAGGATCCTCAGCCCGCTCATTTCTATTTCGAAGACCCTCAGGCCCACGAAAACCCCCTGGGTGGCATCAAAATGGTCATAATTGAAGATTCTGCCGGATTCCCCAAATATCCATTTCCGTTGCGGGTTCAGGGTTTGAGCCGGGCGTCCTTTGATCAGGTTGCGCAGTCTGTCCTGCCGCATATTGGCGTAGGGCAAAACGTAGTCCTGAACCAGAAAAAGCCCGCAGCAGACCAGCCCTGAGAGGATCATGACCGGCCATGCGACACGATAGAGACTCCAGCCACCCGCCTTGATGGCAGTGATTTCAGAGGATTTTTCGAGTATTCCAAAATGGATGAGAGTCGCCAGCAATACCGCCATCGGGACCATCAAGACCAGTATTTGCGGGATTAAAGAGAACAAGTAATCCGCCACGATGATGAGCGGGACCTGGTTGCGGACAACATCATCCAGGAGTTCAAAAAGCGTTAGCACTATGAATAGTGCGCCGCATGCGAGGGCGGACCAGCCAAGATAGAGGAGGAAACCTTTGCTGACATAATAATCGAAGACCTTGGGCACGCAGCGCCGCGCAACCCGCCCGCAAAGCGATACCACGGGCCAGGTTATTATGACGGATGACGCAGGCAGTCCCGACGGAGTTATCGCGCCCGCATCCGTGCGCCTGGATTTCCATCTCCATTCCTGAACGAGGCGCCCGAGTCTTCCGCCTTGCTCGGCATTTATCAACAGGATGATGCCCAGCGCCAGCAGGATGAAATTGCCCAGCCAAACCCCGACCCAGGGAGTCAGGCGGCCCACGGAAGCGAGCCGGATCCCATTCATCAGCATGGTATAAAAGAACACGACCAGCAGCAGGCTGAGCACGAATCCGGCCGTACGCCCTTTTTTCCCAGTGCTTACCCCCAGCGGCAGTGCGATCAAGGCAAAGCCCAGCACAGAGAAGGGAAGCGCGAGGCGCCGGTAAAGTTCGATCACCCGATCCCGACGTTCAACCTTCGAGGCGCCGGGGAATCCCCTCCACAAGGCCGTTGTGCTCATCTCCACGGGCTTTTGCGGCGACCTGGCCGCACCGTTGCCGGAGCTTTCGGCGGCCTTCCCATTCAGACCCACCGGGATATCCGTGGAAGCAAACAGGCTTACGTTGTCCCTGGTTTTATCTTGCGGATCCACCTGGTAGATGCGGCCGTCGATCAGATGCAGCTGCAGCCTGCCTCCTCCCGGGTCCGTAAGCCACATGCCTTCACGGGCCAGGATTATTTTCGGCGCATCGCGGTCGGAACTATCCGCCACAAAAACACGCGACCATACCTGCCGGTCGGTTGCAAGGTCATCAAGATAAAAGACAACATCGGGGAAGTCCTCGTTAAACACGCGGGCTCGAACCTGGGATGCCGCCTGTCGCAGGCTGATCTGATACTTCAGGCTCGACAGCATATCGCTGCTTCGCGGCAGCACATAAAGCGACAAAAAGGATGTCAGAAGACACACCACGACGGCCAGTCCGATAATGGGCAGTATCAGTCGCCGCAATGGAACCCCGCAGGCGCGCAGCGCGGTTATCTGGCTCTCGGCGGAAAGGCCGCTCATCCCGATAAGCGTGCCGATCAGAAATGAAAGCGGAAGGGAAAAGACAAGAATGCCTGGTACGATCGTGCCGGCAATCCACGCGATGACCGCGAGAGAGGCATTTCGTGTGATGAAGAGCTCCGAAAGGCGCCCCAACTCGCGCACAAAGATCACAAAGGTAAGAACTGTAAGAGAGATTAAAAACGGCGGGGAAATGGCTCCCAGCAATAGCTTGTCGATCTGTCGTCGCATGACGCGATGAAGACTAGCATACCGTCTGAGCGCCAGTAAAGGGCTGGCAGGTAAGAGCGGAGGGGCAGCAGGAGGCGCGGAGCCTTTGGCGGGGCGGCATGGCGAGGCCGCCTCTGGTTCTGATAAGTAATCTTATGTAAACTATATGCTATGGAGGAATCGCCCCTGAACACGTCGAACCTATTGATAAATAAACTAATGGCGCCCTAACCCGCAGTTTCTCACGAGGCCGCGGAGAGGTGCCTGAAGCCAAGGCGCGCGACGGAGGGAACCGGCCCCCCACAGGATAGCGCTTGTGAGGCAAACGAACCGATTATTGCGGTCCTGTGTGGCATGGCAGCCGGTCTCCAGACCGGCGGCGTGTTTGATGTTACAGGCCGGCCTACCCCCCTCAGATCTGCTGCTGCAGTAGAAAGCTGGTGAGAAATGCGGGCTAAATAAGTAGTAGCGCGGAGCTGGCGCGATTCGTGGGGCGCTACATCTTGTACTTTCCCAAATCGTCCGGGCTCAGATTCTCCAGCCACTGGCGAATCTGCTCCGGAGAACTTCGGTCTGATCCGGCTGTTGCATTCAGGGCACTCGATTTGGCGATGACATCATCCGTAACATAAATAGGCGAATTCGTGCGCAGCGCCAGCGCGATTGCGTCCGATGGACGAGAATCGACCGTCAAAATCTTGTCATTAACATTGATAAATATAAGGGCGTAGAACGTATTATCCTTGAGCTCGGTGACCACAACCTTCATCACCTGGGCGTTCAGATGGTTGAGGAGCCCCTTGATAAGATCATGGGTCATGGGACGCGGGGTGTCGACCTTTTCAATCTGCAGCGCGATGGCGTTGGCCTCAAAAATACCAACCCAGATGGGAAGCAGCGTCTCGCTGGTCGTATCTTGAAGAACGACGATTGGAGAATTGGTGAGCGGGTCCATCATTAATCCCTTAATCTTAAATTCGATCTCCTTCATGACGTGGTCTCCAATCGCTGCCGGTTCCAGGCGCCCTTCAGGCTGTTCGGTCCGAAACCGGTAATTTCGACCGGAACAATCGTGCCCACGAGTTCCTCCGGTCCGTCAAAATTAACAATCCTGTTGTTGCTGGCTCGGCCAGCCAGACTGAAACCGGTCCTGGCCTTGCCGTCGACCAACACCTGCAGGTTCCTCCCCAAATAGCCGGCGTTCTTGTTATATTGGATCAGGCGCTGCCGCTCGAGCAGGATTCTGAGTCGCTCCCGCTTCTTTTCCTCCGGCACTTCCTCATCGCCGCGGCCGAACGCCGGCGTGCTCGGCCGGGGCGAATACTTGAACGAAAACACACCATCATATTGTACCGTATCCAGCAGGCTCAGGGTATCCTCGAAGTCCTTATCGGTCTCACCTGGAAAACCAACGATAATGTCGGTTGAAATGGCCATCAAGCGGGGCGCGCTCTTTATTTTCCGAACCACGTCGAGATAATGCTCACGCGAGTATCCTCTCCTCATGGCGCGCAGAATCGTCGTTGAGCCTGACTGGACGGGCAGATGGATGTGGTCGCAAACCTGGGGAAGCTCCGCCATCGCGACGAGGAGGTCGTCATCGAAATCGTTCGGATGTGGCGCTGTAAAGCGTATTCTTTCCAGTCCGTCGATCTTGGCCAGCCGGCGGAGCAGGCGCGCAAAGCGCGGGTGCTTTTCCGACGGATCTCTGTATGAAGTTACGGTCTGGCCGAGCAATGTAACCTCCAAACAGCCCTGCGCCACAAGCCCCTCAATCTCGCGTACTATTCTTGCGGAACTGCGATCCCGCTGTCGGCCGCGAGTGTAAGGGATCACGCAGAATGAGCACCGGCGGTCGCATCCCTCACTGATGGTGACCCCGGCGTGCCAGCGGCTTTCCCTGAGGATTTCAGAGCTCTCCGCCGGCTCGGTATCTTCCTCCATGCGCAGGTCGGCGGCCGGACGGCCGGAGGAAAGCCTCTGCGCCAGCAGTCCCTCGATCGCACATGCCTTCTGCGGCCCTGCAATCAGATCGACGAAGGGCGCCTTCTTCAGGATCCGGTCCCCCTCCAGCTGGGCCATGCATCCCACGACGCCGAGCATCAGACCGGGCTCACGGGCCTTGCGCGACCTCAGTTCGCCCAGCCGCGAATATACCTTTTGGACGGCCTTATCCCGGATGCTACAGGTGTTGAGAATGATCAGGTCAGCTTCTGCGGCACTGCAAGCCGGCTGCAAGCCGCCATAACGCAATTGCCCGGCGATCCTCTCCGAGTCCAGTTCATTCATCTGGCAGCCGAATGTCTCTATGAAAAACCTGCGGCCCATCGCGCACCTTCCGGATTATATTCTATCGGTCGTCCCCGGGCGTTGATTGCCGAACCGCCTCGACCAATTCCCTTGCGTGCCGGCGCGTTGTCTCGGTAATCTTCTCCCCGCCCATCATGCGCGCAATCTCCTCATCACGGCCTTTGCCCCTTAATAGTTGCACGAAAGTTTCCGTTCGTGAACCGACAACCTGCTTGGCAACGCAAAAATGGTTGTCGGCGAATGCGGCTATCTGGGGCACATGCGTGACGCAAAGCACCTGACCTGCCTGGGCAACGGCGTGCAACCGCCGCCCGACTGCCTCAGCCACCCTGCCGCCGATTCCCGAGTCCACCTCGTCGAAAATCAGCGTCTTTTCCCTATCGGCCCCTCCGCAGAGGACCTTGATCCCCAGCATGATCCGCGAGAGCTCGCCGCCCGAGGCGATCCGCGCCAGGGGTTTCATTTCCTCGCCAACGTTGGGCATGATCATAAACTCAATCCGGTCGATCCCGGCCGGACCAAAATGGTCGGGTATCCGCGCACCGGCTACCGGCTGAAGGCTAGAATGGAATCGGACCTCCAGGCGCATCTTTTCCAGTGCCAGCGACCGAAATTCGCGGCGCACCTCCCTTTCCAGCCGCGCTGCCTCGCGGCGCCTCTTCTTCGAGAGCCGCCCTGCGACCGACTCATAGAGACGGAGCTCCGATTCCAGCTCCTGCGTAAGCATTCGAGCCGTATCATCGGACGACGTCAGTTCATCTAATTCCCTTTCACAGCGCTCGGCGAAAGAGAGCGCCTCCTTGATACTGCCGCCATATTTCCTTGTCAGCTTCTCCAGTTCGGCCAGTCGTTTTTCGATGCGCTCCAGTTGTTCCGGGCTGAATTCCGTGCCGGAGGTATAGTCTCGGAGGGAGTAGGCCAAGTCCTCAAACTTATAAACACTGTCGCGTGCTACCTCGCGATGGGCGGCCCAACCGGGATCTATGGCCTCCAGTTCCTGCAGGATACGTTCGAGTCGCTTCAGCTGCCCGATTACCGCATTCTCGCTCTCGTAGGTCATGGCATGCGCCTCCGAGGCCAGCGAGAAAAGCCTTTCTCGATGTACCAGGATCCTGCGTTCCCTATCGAGCTCCTCCTTTTCGTCCGGCCTCAGTTGTGCGCAGCGTATTTCCTCGAGTTGAAATCGGATGATGTCGGCGCGCCGCACCCTCTCCTGTTCGTCCATTTGCAGCGCTTCCAGCCGCTTCTGCAGCTCCTTCAATGCCTTGTGATGCCGGCGGACTTCGCCGGCCTCGCCGTCATTGCCGCCAAAGTGATCCAGCCATTCGAGATGTGCGGCAAGGTCCCGAAGTGCATGTTGATCCTGCTGCCCATGAATGTCGGCCAGATCCTCCCCCAGCGATTTCAGCAGGTTCAGGGAGGCCAAGCTGCCGTTGATATGGACGCGGCCTCGTCCGCTCGCAGATATTTCCCTGCGGACGAGCAACTCCTCCGCGCCTGCTGCTCCGGCGCCGGCCAGCAGCGACTGGAGCCGACCCTCCGGATCCACATCGAAAATCCCCTCGATGACGGCCGACTCGCAGCCAGTCCGGATCATATCGGCGGCGGTTCGCGCTCCCAGAAGCGATCCCAGAGCGTCAATGATGATAGATTTTCCGGAACCGGTTTCTCCGGTCAGGAGGTTCAATCCTGCCCCAAACTCGATCTCCACTTCACGTATCAGGGCGAAATCTCGTATCCGCAGCAATCGAAGCATGTTACGAGGCTCCGGCAGGCACAGGTCGAGAGAACGCTTGTGCGCGCTTAGTCTAACATAAGGCCGTTGGGCCTCCAAGCGGTACTATTCTGTTTGACATGACCCGTAAGCTATGGTATTTGTGCATTTTACAGCAAATGCCAAGGCTCAGGGAGGGGCCACCGCCATACTAGCCACCTGGAATTGGAACCTTGCGCTGCAGTCGGATAATGTGGTCTCCGGGGGCTTTCTCAGCCTCGTTTTCCGAACCGGAGGCTTTGCACTCATAATCCTTGCCTTGTTGCTGGCATTTTCGCTCCTTTCCTGGACCATCATGCTTCGCAAATGGCTGACATTTCGCCAGATGAACCGTCAGGGCCGCGGCTTCGTGGCCTTTTTTCGCAAGAGCGCCAGGCTGAGTGAGGTGAATGCGGGCTGCGAGCATTACAAAGGTACACCGCTGGCGGGACTTTTTCGAGCGGCATACCAGGAATTGAACGCCCAACTGCAAAGCAGCACCAGAACCGGCGGCCCGGCTGATCCTTCACCCAATCCCGGTCATCCGGCGCTCAATCCACGAAACCTGGCGGGCATCCAGCGCGCAATTCAGCGAGCCGCGGCTGCCGAGTTGTCCGTCCTCGAGAAGAGCATGAGCTGGCTGGCGACTACGGGATCTGTGACGCCCTTCATCGGGCTTTTGGGAACGGTCGTCGGCATTATCAATGCATTTGAAGGGCTCGGACTGGAAAAGACAGCATCCATCCAGGCAGTGGCCCCCGGCATCGCAGACGCTCTGGTAGCAACCGCGGCAGGTCTATTTGCAGCCATTCCAGCCGTGGTCGGATACAACCAGTTCGTTCACCGAATAAAGGAGGCCGCGTCCGAAATGGACGACTTCTCTGTGGAACTCATGAACCTGATTGAACGGAGCTTCAGTTAATGGCGTTCACGACGCAGCAGGGCCGGACTGCCACTTCGCTGTCGGAGATCAATGTTACTCCCTTGGTGGATGTAATGCTCGTCCTGCTGATCATCTTCATGGTCACAGCGCCAATCCTGCAGACGGGGATTGATGTTCAGCTCCCCGAGACTCGAAATGTGGTGGATACAAACCCGGAGCAGCTCATCGTCCTCTCGATCAGCCGCGAAGGATTGATCTACTACGGTTCGGATCCGATCAACTTCTCGACCATTGGGAATCACCTGAAGAGCGACGTCAGGAACCCCAAGGACGCCGTTTATCTCCGCGCAGACAAAGATGTCAAGTGGAGTTCCATCGTTTCGGTAATTGACGCCATCCGCGGGGCTGGATTCACCGAGATCAAGCTGGTAACGCGCGCCTTCGTAGAACCGCGCCGCCGATAGAGGGAGCCGATGCGGCACGCATCAGCACGCAGCACTCTTCTCGATATTCCGCTCATCGAAGAGCGGTACGGCTCTTCCCTGCTTGCTTCCATTGTCCTCCATGCCCTGGCGCTCATCCTCGGACTGTACGGAGCCTGGTTTCTGCCGCGGACGGCGCCAATACGCATAGGCACCGGACCCGGCGGCGGACCCGGCGGCGGTTCCTATACTGTGGGTGTCGCTGATGACCTGGGGGGCGGGGAGGGAATGTTCAAGCCCTCACTCATCCCACAGCCTCCCGCACTGCCCGCTCCCAAGACGGTCAGGGAGGAAACTCCCAAAGCGGCGCTTGCGCTTCCGGATACAGCGCCGCCGCGGAAGGCGCCCAAAAAGGAACCCGCAAAAGCCGCCAAGAAGGCGGCGGCGCCGCCGGTCGACTCAAGTGTGATCCCGACTGCGGGACAGCCGGGCGCAGGGGGCGCCGGAGGGGTCGCGGGCGGTTCCGGAGGGGGCCGCGGGGGCGGCACCGGCGTGTCCATCGGCTCGGGCGCAGGCGGCTGGGGCGATTCCTGGTATGCCCGCGCGGTCGAGTCGCGCATCGGCTCAAACTGGATCAAGCCGGTCACAGTGAACGTCCGGGTGGAAATCGAATATAGTTTTACCGTCGGTCCCGACGGCAGGATATACAACATACGCAAGGTGAAATCTTCCGGAAATGAGGCTCTCGATCTGACTGCGGAACGGGCCATCCGCGCTTCCAATCCGCTGACACCGCCCCCTCCGGAATTGCGCAGCCGCCCGCTGGAGTTTGTCGCACAATTTGTATATCCGCCTGGCCCCT
>Ga0299915_10002220_pt1 | contig 14203 bp, 14 predicted proteins | sample RVTome_13_FD_200263 | JGI IMG/M metagenome (GOLD analysis project Ga0299915, IMG submission 200263) | Soil microbial communities from uranium-contaminated site in the Upper Colorado River Basin, Wyoming, United States - RVT92D227 (version 2) ...
GCCACGGGCCATGAAGCGAATGTCCGGGGTCTCAAAGTCCCCCTGACCGTTTACGCTTCCACGGAGACGCATTCGAGCGTCGAAAAAGGGGTCAAGATCGCCGGCTACGGGAAAGAGAACCTGAGGGTCGTCTCCGCCGATGAAAAGTTCGCCATGGTTCCCGAGGCCCTCGAAGAAGCCGTCCGCGAGGATCTCCGGGCCGGCTTCAGGCCGGCCTGCGCCGTGGCCACCGTCGGGACGACCTCGTCCGGGGCGATCGATCCGCTCGTCCCGATCGTCAGAATCTGCCGGGAGCACGGCCTTTGGCTCCATGTCGACGCGGCCTACGCCGGCACGGCGGCCATCCTCCCCGAAAAACGCTGGATCCTGGATGGGATCGAGGGCGCGGATTCCTTCGTTTTCAACCCGCATAAGTGGATGCTGACCAACTTCGACTGTTCTGCCTATTTCGTGAAGGACGCGGCCGCCCTGGTCCGGACCTTCGAGATCCATCCGGAGTACCTGAAGACCGGGGTGGACGCCGTTGTGAAAAACTACCGCGATTGGGGGATCCAGCTCGGCCGGCGGTTCCGGGCCCTCAAGCTGTGGTTCGTCATCCGCAATTACGGGGTGGAGGGCATCCGGGCCATGGTCCGGGAGCACATCCGGCTGGCCCGGATCTTCGAGAGCTGGCTCGACGGCCACCCGAAGTTCGAGCTCTTGGCTCCCGTCGACCTGAGCCTCGTCTGCTTCCGGCTGAACGACGGGCGGCCGGAGGAGGCGCTCAACGCCCTGAACAAGGAGCTCCTGGCGCGCGCCAACGCCTCGGGGAAAATCTTCCTGACCCACACGTCGCTCAAGGGGAAATTCACCATCCGCCTCGTCGTTGGGGGGAGAACGACGGCTGAGCGCCACGTCCGCGAAGCCTGGGACATCATCAGATCGGAAGCGGAGCGTTTATTGTAGCTGCAAGCTTCAACTTGCGCCGGCTCCATTTCGAAGGGTTCTCTAATTTGGTTCTCTTGTGTTTTATACGGGGCGTTGAAAAGACGTGTCATCCATACGAATTGGAAGAGAAGCTGTCGCCCTCCTTCTTATGCGTGGAGCTTAAAGGCTGTGATTACTTGGCCTTATAGATCCCCGCTTTCTTTGCCCCGAGGTAGACGGACCGATGAAGGGCCCAATCCGTTAGGACGAGCTCCCGGACCATCGCCGGCGTGATCATCCGGATATGACGGGTCGCGTTCAGGGCGTCGCCGATGTAACCCAGGTCCCCGTCCGTGAACACCCAGTTGCGCCGGTCGAACCGGGCGAGGCTGAACGGCGGCGAATAGGACCGCAGCGATTTCCGGTCCCGGGTGCTGAAGAAGATGTCGAAATAGGACATGACCAGCTCGCGGACCGTCCGGTAGACGGGTTCCCGGAACCGGAGCACCGAAAAATTCGACTTGGCGACCGCGCCCCAGTGCCCGCGCCGTTTGAATACCGCGATGACGTGATCGTCGTCGTTGGTCGCCATTAAATCCACGAGGAGCGGCTTATGGCCGATGGCCCGCAGGGCCGCGGCCGCGAAGAGGGCGCCCTCGAAGCAGTTGGCCTTCCCTTCCCTGACGACCCAGAGGGGAGAGCGGGTCCCGGGGAGGCAGTCGTAATCGAGATGGTCGAGGAAACGCTGTATCTTGATGGGCGAATCGAGCTTATTAAAGAGCCGTCCGGCCGGTCCGCCTCCGTCCTTCTGTCTCGTCCGGATCCCGCTTTTCCGGTCCCTCGCCGTATAGGGCTTGATGTCGAGGATGGGTGTCCCCTCGACCATGTCGATCCCCGAAACCCGGAGGGTGTTCCCCCTCTGGGACGCGAGCTTGACGACCGTCAAGCCCAGTGCGTTCGGACGGTGGGGCGATCGCGTAGAAAAGACGCCCCTGAGCCGTGTCTCTCCCGGCGGCTTCGACAGGAGCTTGGCCTCCGTCGACTTGTGGAAGGCGAAGGTGACGATGAGGTGGGAGAATGCGCCCACATCCTTGAGGCCTTCGGCGCATTCGGGGAAGATCTCCAGGTCGCCGCGGACCTTCGCAAAAGCCCCCGGCAGCCGGTTCATGTCCCGCGGAATGTCCGTCGGTTCCTTGAAAGGGGAGTGGACGATGCCGATCGTCCTTAAAACGAATTCTTGCCGTTTGATGCTCTTTTTTTTCATGTCATCTTTGACTCGCCTTCATCCAATCCGTACGGTTTCCGTTCTTGACCAGCCTGTCCCGCTCCGGATGATCTTTCTTTCGTGAACGAACGAGAACCACCTTCGCGACCTGCCAAACCTATTTATCCTGTCCAGCCTGTCTAATACGAACGCATGAGATAGTTTGACATCTGACTTTAAACGGCCTGAAGCCGCCCTCACTCCCCCGACCCCCGGGGAACCAGTCCCGTCGGTTCCCCCCGTCGCACCTCTGTCGGCGACGCGGACGATTTCAGAGTCCCCCTCCGATTATCGGAGGGGGTAGGGGGCGGCAAGAAATAAGAACAGAGTCTTGGGCGCGTCGCCGTGACTCGGGTCCCCCCTCCGCTACGGGGGCTTGAGGAAAGCATTCAGTGCCGCTCATACATTGTAACTTCTTTTATTGCGTTCGTATTAGCCTGACTTATTCATAAAAATGCCGATGCGTTGTTTAACTCAAGCGATATCTGCGATATCTCTGATAAACCTATTTCTCATTCGGTTTCCGAAAGTTCGTCAAAAAAACCCGCGTTTTTGCCCTCCGGGCGAACCGATCCGGCCGCATCTGCTTTATTGTGAAGGATTCGCCGTACCGGGAGTACGGCTTCACCCTTTGCGCCTCGCATCTGCAGCCGCCTCGACTCGTGATTATGCCAGGCTGGCTCTTAATAGACATATGTCAGCCACTTCTCGTATTTCGGGACCTTCCCGGAGACGACGTCCTTGAAAGCGGCCTTGAGCTCGAGGAAGACCTTCCCGGGCTTGCCGTCGCCGATGGCACGCTCCATCTTCCCGGCTTTCGGGTCCGACCCGTCCGCCACCCGGACGAGGGACGTGATCTCCACGGCCGTCCCGGTAAAGAAAGCTTCATCGGCGCCGAAGAGCTCTTCTTTCGTGATGGGCCCGATCTCGGTCCGGAAGCCGCGGCCCGCCGCGATCTCCAGGAGGCTTGTCCGGGTGATGCCTTCGAGAATGGATTCTTCGATGCCGTTGGTCTTGAGGGTCCTGCCCGTGACAACGAAAATGTTCTCTCCGGGCCCTTCTGCGACGCGGCCCTCGAGGTTCAGGAAGATTGCCTCGTCATGCCCCTGGGCCCGAGCCTCCAGGCCGGAGATCGTGGACTGGACATAGAACCCGCCCAGCTTGGCCCTCATGTCCAGCTGGCTGTGGTGGACCCTCCGTTGGGGAACGATGAGGGCCGAGACCCCTTCGGCCGCCTTTTCCCCCAGGTAAGCGTCCCACTCCCATACGCCGATGAGCATCTCGACCGGGCAGGCCTTGGGGACCAGCCCGAGATTGCCGTACGAGTAGAACAGCAGGGGGCGGATGTAGGCGCTCTTGAGGCCGTTCTCCCTCATGACCAGCCTGACGGAATCGATGATCTCACCCTTGGAGTAAGGAGATGTCATCTTGATGACCGAGGCCGAATGCAGGAAGCGGTCGATGTGCTCCGGCAGCCGGAAGACAGCCGGCCCCTTGGCCGTGTCGTAAGCGCGGATGCCCTCGAACGTGCAGGTGCCGTAGTGAAGGGCATGACTCATGGGATGGAGCGTGGCCTCGGACCAGTCATAAAAGGTCCCCATGTGCCAGTATTTCTTGGCGCCGGGGAAATGAGTGTTAAGAAACATGGCAGACTCCTTGGACGGCATGAATGCAAGGATTAAGACCGGACGATACCCCTTGTGCTAAAGGCTCAGCGTGAAAGAAAACACAACCTCCGTCGCTATTTCTTCATGATCGCTGATCGAAGCGCTTGAAGGTTCATCCTAGCACACAAGCCAAGTAAGGGTCAAATAATTACAGAAGCCCACACAAAACGAGCGAGGACTCATAAGAGCGGGTTTGACAGTTGCCGGCTTATTTGCTGAAGAATGTTTTGCCTTTGAACAAAGCCCGGCGGATCTTTTTTGCCGAAACGAGGGAGGCCAGGGCTTTGCGGACCGGGGCGCGGTCTCTGCCCAGAAATGCGGCGATGTCCTCCGCCGTCACGGGACGCCTCCGCACCATGGATAAGATGCCGGCTTCCAGGTTAAAGATGGCCGGTGTTTGGGTCTTCTTTGGGAAGTCCGCCACGACCTCGCAGCCCTCGCCGATGGCTTCGCGAATCTTCTCCATCTCCGCGGCGCATAACGGCCGGGAGTTCTTAACGGCCGGCGGCCGGACCACCGTGTTAAGCTGGACCTTATCGGGCCGGATGGCGGCGATGGCTTCCTTGAGTTTCCGGACGTGGGAAGGGGAGTCGTTCATCCCCTTGACGAGCATGATCTCGAGCCAGATTTCGCCCTTGTACCGCCGGCGGAATTCAATCAGCCCCTTGAGCGTCCGGAACAGGGACAGGGACCGGTGGGGCCGGTTGACCCTTCTGAACATGCCGGGGGTCGCGGCGTCCAAAGAAGGGACCACGATGTCCGCGGCCCTCAGCGCCTCCCGGACGTCCGTCCGCGAAAGCAGCGTCGCATTGGTCAGGACGGCCACCGGGATGTCCGTCATCTTCTTGATGCCGCGGATGATCCCGCCGATCGACCGGTTGAGCGTCGGCTCCCCCGAGCCCGAGAACGTGATGTGATCGATGCGCGCCCCCGATGCGATCGCCTTCCGGACCTGGGCGAGGACTTCCTTCGGATCGAAGAAGGCCTTCCGCCGGACCGTCGTTCGAGAGGAGGAGCCGAGCTGGCAGTAGACGCAGTCCAGGGTGCACGTCTTGAAGGGGAGGATGTCCACCCCAAGGGAGAAACCAAGCCTCCTTGACGGCACGGGGCCGTAGACGCATGTCCGTTTCGGAGCCTTGGGCGCCATGACCGTCAGCATTTATCCTTGTAAAGCTGGATGAAGGCCCGCAAGGACCGGTCGTAGGTCTTCTCCACGGCGTCGGGGAAGAGGCATGCCGGCAGTTCTTTGTGGCTCCAGTGGTACTGGAGGCATTCGCAGCAAAGACCTTTGCGGCCGCAGGGCTCCCAGGAACAGTTGCACCGTTTCGCGTTCTGTCGGACGTTGCATTCTTTCATAAAGGTATTATCTGATTTAAACAAGTCAGGGTCAAACCTGCAATCTTCTGACCGTCGAACACTTTCGAGATTCTTGCCCTGGAAATTCAGAGCTGCGATCCGGAAAATTCGGGACATAACCCTTTTCTCCCGAAAAGGGATTGTGTCCCTGGAATTTTCCGGTCAAACTGTTCGACGGTCAGAAAATTGTAGGTTTGACCCGGACTTTTCCATAAGATATAATGCTTGACGCGAATTCGACCATAACGAGGGACAAAGTGAGCGGATACACCGGAAAAGAAGCCAAAGCCGGGCTTTCGGAGAAGCTCCCGGCGATCGAGACCTTTCCCAACCAATTCCCCGGCTACGAGATCAAGATCGAGGTCCCGGAGTTCACCTCGGTCTGCCCGAAGACCGGCCTGCCGGATTTCGGGACCCTGACCGTTTATTACGAGCCGAAGGCGCGCGTCCTGGAGCTGAAATCCCTGAAAGAATACTTCCTGGCCTACCGGAACCTGGGCATCTTCTATGAGAACGTCGTCAATCGCGTCCTCGAAGATGTCGTCAAAGCCTGCCGTCCCGTCCGGGCTGCCGTTACGGGCGAGTTCAATCCCAGGGGCGGGCTCAGGTCCGTAATCGAAGCCTGTTACCCGCGTCCCGGGAAGAGGTCCCGGGCGGCGAGGGGATGAGTCTCCGGTCCCTGCCCGCCGCGATTTTTTAGCAATAGCCCGCAAAGTCAGAGTTGAGTCATGTCGAAGACCGAGAATAAGGCCGCGTTCGAGACGACCGACCTCTGGATGCTCCTGACGACCATGGTCTGGGCCGTCAACCTGTCCCTGATCAAGGTTTCCCTGCGTGAGTTCACCCCGCACGGATTCAACGGGATCCGGCTGGCCCTGTCCGCGGCGATCTTTCTCGTCGTCCTCGCCTTCCGCCGCGGCGGCTTTTCCCTCGGGAGGGGGGATTTCCTGAAGGTCGCAGGGCTGGGGCTCCTCGGAACGACGATCTATCAGCTGCTCTTCATCCAAGGCATCAGCCGGACCCAGGCGACGACAACCGCCATGATCATGCCCATGACCCCGGTCTTCATCGCGGTCCTCAGCTCAGTTTTCAAGCTCGAGCGCATCCATTGGGCCGCCTGGCTGGGCATCGCCGTCTCCTTCCTGGGCGTCTATCTCCTCGTCACCGGCCAGAAAGGCCCTCTCGCCCTCACCTGGCAGTCCGTCCGGGGAGACGTCTACCTCCTCCTGGCCAACCTGGCTTGGGCCCTTTACACCGTCCTCTCCAAGCCGCTCCTGGAAAGGGTCCCCCCCGTGAAGCTCGCCGGCTTATCGCTCGTCATCGGCACAGCCTTCTACCTGCCCTTTGCCGCCGCCGACATGGGACGGGTCCCCTGGGCCTCCATCAGCCGGGGCGCCTGGGCGTCGCTCCTCTATTCCGCCGTCCTGGCGATGGTTGTCAGTTTTATCGTCTACTGCAGTTCCGTCCGGAGGGTCGGGAACACAAAGACGGGGATCTACAGCAACCTCAATCCCGTCTTCGCCGTGATCTTCGCCTCGTTCTTCCTCTCCGAGAGGATCACCGCCCTCGAGGCCGGCGGCGGGTTCGTCATTTTTCTCGGGGTGTACCTGACGAGGTCGGGATATAAATATTTTCTCAAAAAGCCCGAGGGGCCCGGTTCCGTCGGGGAGTGACTCGAGAAGAAAAAAATCCTATCGGCAATTTTGGGGTGACTCAGGGGCGTTGAAATTTTCTCTTAAAGAATATATAAAGGAAGAGGGGATGCCATGGTGATCGTCGAGATCTTCAAGTCGCTCAGGCCGCAACAATGGATCAAGAACTTCTTCATCTTCGCTCCGGTCATCTTCTCCCGGAACTTACACAATCCTTCGATGGTCCTGAAGACCGCGGCGGCTTTCGCGGCCTTCTGTTTGGTCGCGAGCGCCCACTACATCTTCAATGACATCCGGGACCTGGAAGAGGACAGGCTCCATCCCGTCAAATCGAAGAGGCCGCTGGCCTCGGGGAGGCTTAAGAAGGGCCCCGCCATCCTATCCTGCGTCGTTTTAGCCGTTCTTGGGCTGGCCGTGGCCGCGGCCGTCAGCCGCAGCCTTCTCATCATCTCCGCGGGCTACCTCGTCCTGCAGGCTTTTTACTCGCTTTGGCTCAAGCACGTCGTCATCCTGGACGTTTTCGTGGTGGCGGCCGGATTCGTCATCCGGGTCGTGGCCGGGGGGCTGGCGATCGAGGTCGCAATCTCCTCGTGGCTTATCATCTGCACGATGCTGCTTTCCCTTTTCCTGGCCTTGGGGAAGCGGCGCCACGAGATCGTCCTTCTGGAAGATAGCGCCCAAAACCACCGCCCCATCCTCAAGGAGTACAGCACCGACCTCCTTGACCAGATGATCTCGGTGGTGACGGCCTCGACACTCATCGCCTATTGCCTGTATACGATTTCGGGGGAGACGGTGGCCAAGTTCGGCACGAGGAAGCTTATCTACACCGTTCCCTTCGTCCTTTACGGCATCTTCCGCTATCTTTATCTCATCCACCTGAAGGCCGAAGGCGCTTCCCCCGAGTCCCTGATCATCAAGGACAAGCCCCTCCTCCTCGACCTCTTTCTCTGGATCGCCGCCGCGATCCTGATCCTCGGCCTGGGGTGATCTCTTGAGCCGCGTCCGAGTCGCCGTCTTGAAGACCTCGCCGGAGACGGTCCTCGACGATACCCGCGCCATCATGGGCCTGGCCGATTACCAGCGCTTCCTTCCCAAAGATCAGGATATCCTGATCAAGCTCAACCTTTCCTGGACCAAATACTTCCCGTCCTGCTCGAGCCAGCCCTGGCAGGTTGAAGGCGTCGTCCGGACGCTCATTGAGGATGGATATTCCCGGGAGAATCTTATTCCCGTTGAGAACAAGACCGTCGTCACCAACCCGGTGAAAGGGGCGCGGAACAATAAATGGCTGCCCATCCTCGATAAATACGGGCTGGAATTCGTCCCGCTTCCCGACGTCGAGTGGATGGTTTACCCGTTCAAGAGTCCGCTCCTCAAGCTCAACGAGATCTTCCCGGAAGGCATCCTGATCCCGAAGATATACGTCGGAAAGAGCATCCTCCACCTGCCCACGGTCAAGACGCACGGCCATTCGACGACGACAGGCGCGGTAAAGAACGCCTTCGGCGGCCTGCTCAAGGAGGTCCGCCACTACGCCCACAAATACATCCACGAGGTCCTGGTCGACCTTCTTTACATGCAGAGGGAACTCCACCCGGGGCTTTTTGTTGTCATGGACGGGACCGTCTGCGGGAACGGCGCCGGGCCCCGGACCATGCTGCCGGAGATCAGGAACATCGTCCTGGCGAGCGGCGATTCGCTGGCCATCGACGCCGTGGCCGCCAAGATCATGGGGTTCGATCCCATGGACATCCCTTACATCCGGATGGCCCACGAACGCGGGCTGGGTGTCGGCGACCTTCGCGAGGTCGAGATCGCCGGCGAGGACATCGCAGAGATGAACTTCGGGTTCAAGACCCGGCGGAGCCTCGTCATCTGGGGCGACCAGATGATCCGCAAGGGGTTCTTGCGGCCCTTCGAGCGGCTTCTCCTCCATTCGCCGCTGGTCTTCTGGGCGCCCTTAGCGTCCAACGTCTATCACGACCTGATGTGGTATCCGACGATCGGCAGGAAGCGCATCCGACGCTTCATGAAGACGGAGTGGGGCGCCCTCTGGAAAAAATATTGAGGTTCTCTTCCATTTAGTGTGGGCTGGGTCAATAGCTTGGACGGGACGGCCATCGAAAAACGCTCCAGGAAGACTAGCAGTCTAAGCCCCCCCAGCCCACACTAAATGTAAGAGAGCCAGAATTGTTTATGAAGTGCTGGAATGCTGATTTTTCCCGGCTTATTGGATCCCGAGGACTTTGTGGAGCTGGACGGAGACTCGGATGTTTTCCAGCCCTTCCTTGAGGCCCTGCTGAAGGATCTCCATCGCTTTGGCCGCGCCGGGGCGGCGGTTGGACTCGGGCTGGAGGAAGATGGGCGTTCCAGGCGGGAATTCCTTCCGGACCCCGCGGACGATGGCGAGGCTCATTCCCCGGCTAACGACAAGCTTCACTTCCCTGGCCGTTTTCAGGAACCGCCGCTCGACAGCATATTCCGGCGGCTTGGGGGAAACCGTATACCAGTCCACAGCGAGCAGGCGGTCAACTGTCCCGTTGGTTTCGGCCTGGACTTGGAGCCCTTCTTTCTTGAGATCTCGGACGAGCCCGGAGATGTCCTGAAGGAGCGGCTCACCGCCCGTCAGACAGACCCAGGCCGCGGGGAAATCATTCCGCAGCCCGCGGACCTCTGCCATGACCTCGTCCCGCGTCCTTTCTTTTCCGCCCGTCCAGGCGTATTTCGTGTCGCAAAACGCGCAGCGAAGGTTGCAGCCGGAAAACCGCACGAAGATCGTCGGTTCGCCCTGGCGAAGACCTTCGCCCTGGACGGAGGCGAAGACCTCAGTGATCTTCAGAGTAGGTCGCGGAAGCATCATCGGATTCCCAAACGGTCACGGCCTTGACGGGATAGAGCTTCTTGAGCTCCCGGTAGAAATGGCGCGACAGGTTCTCGGCGGACGGGTTGAAAGGGTAGACATCGTTGAGGAGCGTGTGGTCCGGAAGGGTCTCGGCCAGCCGCTTCTTGACGTCCGTGAAATCGATGCCGATCCCCACCTTGTCGAGCTCGGCGACTTCGATTTCGACCTCGACCTGGAACGTGTGCCCGTGGACCTTCTCGCACTTGCCCTTGTATTCGCGGAGGTAATGGGCGGCCTGGAACTTGTCCCTGACCTTCAATAACCAGCTCATAGTTTCCCTTCCTTTCGCAGCCGGGCGATGAGCGGGTCTTCCCGGCCGGCCTCCCGCCAGGCTTTCCTCCGCAGGAGGCAGGAGGAGCAGGCGCCGCAGGGGACCTCGCCGCCGGCGTAGCAGGACACGGAATACGAGTAGTCGGCGCCGAGGGCGAGCCCCTTCCGGATGATGGCGGATTTTTCGAGCTTGACGAAGGGGGCGAGGATGCGCATCGGCGGGGCCCCGAAAGCGGCCTTCGTTCCGGCGTTTATGGCCTTCTCCATGGCCCGGACGAACTCGCGCCGGGTATCCGGATAGTTAGGCGAGTCGATGATGTTAAAACCGCAGACGAGGTCCGTAACGCCCCGGGCTTCGGCCCAGGCCGCCGCGAGGGCCAGGAGGATGCCGTTCCGGAACGGGACATAGGTCAGCGGAGTCCCGGCCTTGAGATCCCTGAGGTCCCGGTGCTTGGGAAGGGGGATCGCCGCGTCCGTCAGGGCGGAGCCCCCGACCTGGGTGAGGTCGATCTTGAGGACGGCATGGGGAAGGGCGAGTTTCCGGGCCAGGCGCTTGGCCATCCGGACCTCGACGGAGTGTCTTTGACCATAGTCGAACGTGAGCCCGAAGACCTTGGTGTACCCGGAGAGCGCCCAGTAAAGAGCTGTCGTAGAATCGATGCCTCCGGAAAAAAGAACAACGCAGGATTTCATGATCTCGCCGTATCGATAATAAAGCAGAATCCGGTAGGGGTCAAACCTACAATCTTAACAAGCTGGTTCTTTTGCATTTATCGTGCGCCGGGTCAATAGCTTGGACGGGACGGTCTTTGCTCCCCTTTAGGTTTTTAACGCCGTTACCGAACCGTTCTTCTCGGCGCCTTCAGATCAGTCCATCCCGTCCAACCCCCCATCGCACACAAAAAGTAAGCGAACAACAAAATTCGCCAAGCGGCGGCGTGGGTTGTCGTTTTGTTAAGTAAGATTGTAGGTTTGACCCCAACTTGAGGCCGGCTTGACACCCCCATATCCCGGTGGTAATGTTTTGAATCCGGACGAGAAAGATGTCTGAGGTATTTGCGCTTTTGGATAAAGTGAAAAAAGGCGGAGAGTTCATCCTCCGGGACGACCAGTATGGATTCAACGATACCCTGGACGCGGTCAAGACCGCCCGCGCCCGCGGCACCCGCTTCGACCTCCTGGACACAGGGCTGTTCAGCGTCCTGGAGCTGGAGTGGCTCTGCGGGGCCGGTGCTCATTTCTACTCTTCCGATGATGCCCGCGCGGATGTCTCCGAGCTGCAGGTTATCCGGAAGGCCTGTGCCAAGGGCGGCTCCTCCGCGGCGTACCTGGTGCGCGGTCCCTTCGAAAGCGACGATCAGCCGGGCCGGCCGCCCTATTCCATTCTCTTGGCATTGGCCGGGGACGGGTTCATCCTCCACGCCTCGAACCGGGAGCACGCCCGGGACGTCCGCCGGTTGTCGGAGCTCGCCGAGGGGGCCCATAAAGGCGGCGGCTTCCTGGTCTATTATTATCACGGGACCGCGGACGCCGGGCTTGTCGAGTTGGCTTCGCGCGGCGCGAAGATCCACCTATCGGACAAGCTGCTCCAGGAACGTGACCTCGAGCTCTTGATCGCCGTCCTCAAAGCCTCGCCTGCGGGAAGGTCGAAGCTCGTCCTTTACATAGAGAAAGGCATGCCCTTCCGTTTCCTCAAAAAGATCTTTAACGCGGGCGCGACCCTGCTTTTCAAGACGCCGCCGCGCGATCGCGATTCGCCCATAGGGGAGCTCGAAAGGAAAGCCCGCAGGAGACCGCTCCGCCCCGGAACATATTATCTCCAAGCGACATTTCTGCTATGATCCCATGGCGTGCCCATGAACCAAACGGACCGCGAGCTTGATAAAAACGGTCTGCGGCGTAATTAAACGACGACGTTAAACGCATCCGTCAGCTTGCCGAAAAGAGTTCATGGATAAACCGGAGCGAATTGGATATAATGAATTGTTTTTAGCGAGAAACATGAGCGAAGATATCAAGGCCGTCGAGGACGGGGCCGTCCGGGCCCTACTGAAGATCAAGGAGGCCGAAGACCAGGCCGCCGCTCTCGTCCGGGAGGCCAGGGAAACCGAGGGCCCGCGGCTCGTTCAGGCCGCCCATGAAGAATCCCGGAAAGTCAGGGACGATCTCCTCGAGCGGACCCGGGGGGAAGCGGAAGCCTTGACCCGGACTTTGATCGAAGAAGCCCGGCACGACTCTGAAGAGGTCCGAAAGAGGACGGGTGAGGAGATCGCCCGGATGCGGGCCCAAGCCGGGCCGCTGATGGACCGGGCCCTGGAAGAAGCGGAGCGCCGGCTGGCGGCGGTCCTTGATGGAGGCTCCGTTTAAGCCGTGGCTGTCGCGCTTATCGAAAAGGTCCACGTCTTCGCCCACTCGAGCCGGAAGACGGAACTCCTGTCCTCTCTCCAGGAGGCGGGGGTCGTCCATCTCGATGAGGTGACGCTCGAAGGCTTCAAGTTCCGGTCTTGCCCGGCCGATCTCTCGGACGCCGATCGCACCCTCTCCAGGCTCAAGCACGCCCTCGACGTTTTTGCCGATTGGGACGAAACCGGCGGATTGAAGAGGCTCCTCCGTCCGAAGCCCGCCTTGTCCATGAAATCGAGAGAGAGCATCCTGGGTTTCGATCACGGCGGCATTCTCGATGAATTGGAGAGGCTCGAATCCGGGAAAAACGACCGGCAGACGGAGGCGAGACTCCTAGACAAAGAAGCGGAATTCTTCGGGCCCCTCCGTGCCCTGAGCTTCCCCCTCGAGACCCTTCGGGGCACGCCCACGACCGAGGTCAGGCTGGCGGTCCTCCCCTCGTCGGAAGTGGAGAAACTCTCGGCGTCGGCCCAAGAACGGCCCCTCTGGTTCGAGACCGTCGCCCGCGATAAGAAGCTTGCCCATGTCCTTCTGGCTTTTCCGCGGGACCTCGGGGAGGAGATCGAGCCCTTGTTGAAGGAGCTCAATGCGGCGCCCATTTCCCTGGACGCGCATCTCGGAAAGGCCTGTCCCGGGGACAAGGTCGGCGACATCCTGGACAGGAACGACCAGGAGCGCGCCCGGTTAAGCGCGGATATCGCCGCCCTTGAAGGCAAGATGAAGGCCCTGGCCGTCCACAAAACGGCCCTGATGTCCGTTCATGACATTCTGCTGAGCGAGCGGGAAAAAACCCTGGCCGCGGGCCTCCTCGGCGCGACGCAGAAGGTCGTCTGCCTGGAAGGCTGGGTCCGGGCTGCGGACAAGGAAAGCCTCGCCTCACGGATCGCGTCGGTCGCCGAAACCGCCCAAGTCTATTTCCGCGAGCCGCTTCCTGAAGAGGAACCGCCGGTCAGCCTCGAGAACCCCGGGATCGCGAAGCCCTTCGAGATCATCACCGGCCTCTACGGCCTGCCCGAACGCGGTCACGTCGACCCCACGGTCCCCCTCGCGCCGTTCTTCTTCCTTTTTGTGGGACTCTGCGTCAGCGAAGGCGGCTACGGCTTTCTCGTCACCGTGCTGAGCCTCCTCTATCTGAAGTTCGGGCGGCCGTCGAAAGGCGCCCGGCTGTTCGCCAAGCTCGCCCTCTACCTCGGCCTGTCCAACATCGTCCTGGGGACGTTCTTCGGCAGCTGGTTCGGGTTCCCGATCCGCTCGCTCCTCCTCATCGATCCGTTGAGAGACCCGATTCCCTTCCTCGGTCTGTCGCTTCTCCTGGGCTTCATCCAAGTCTGGTTCGGAACGCTCCTGAGCATGGTCAACGCGATCAGAAACAAAGCTTTCGCGGAATCCATCGTCAAGGGCGGCTGGCTTCTCTTGCTGCCGACCCTCATTCTTTTCTTCGTGCTCAAGAGCCCGCTCGCGGGGATCCTTGCCATCGCCGGCGCCTCCGCCGTCGTCCTCTTTGCCAATCCCAGCCGGAACCCGCTGGCCCGTTTCTTCGGCGGCCTCTACACCCTTTACGGCATATCCGGCTACCTCTCCGACACGTTGTCCTATTCCCGCATCCTGGCCCTCGGCCTGGCCACCGGGGTCATCGGCATGGTCGTCAACAATCTGACCCAGACGGCGTTCAAGATCCCGGTCGCGGGCTGGGTCCTGGCCCCGCTTATTTTCGTCGGCGGCCACCTGTTCAACCTGGGCATCGGTTTTCTGGGAGGCTTCGTCCATTCCATGCGCCTTC
>Ga0299915_10002222_pt1 | contig 14198 bp, 9 predicted proteins | sample RVTome_13_FD_200263 | JGI IMG/M metagenome (GOLD analysis project Ga0299915, IMG submission 200263) | Soil microbial communities from uranium-contaminated site in the Upper Colorado River Basin, Wyoming, United States - RVT92D227 (version 2) ...
TAAGCTTCTGGATGAGTACTATGATGCGCTTGGCTATTCTCACCAAGGCATACCTACAGAGGAAAAGCTGAGACAAATAGGCTTAGAGTGGGCGATAGAGGATATCAAGAAATTTGCTAAGTGAACCGCTTGCTCTTTAAAGCTCTTTTTTGCTTATCTCTGCTGCTGTCGTTGCCGGTAAGCCTCAATATAGCGTCTGGCATGTCTATCGCGTCCTAGGATGAGGTCGGCGGCCACAATGGGTGGACGTATCTTGGCCACATCTGTGATGAGGCAAGTGGCACCTGCGGCGACAACCATAGCTGCGAAGGCATTATTGACCAGGTCGCGGTCAGGCAAGCCAAAAGAGATATTGCTGGCTCCCATTGTTATGTTCACTCCCAATTCGGTCTTAATCTTATGAATGGCTTCTATGACTGCCAGTCCAGAGCTGGTATCAGCTCCTATGGCGAAAACCAAGCAATCAATGATGATGTTCTCTCGAGCGATGCCAGCTGCTTCGGCGCGCTCTACTATCTTACGGGCAATGCTTACCCTCCGTCCTGCATCTTTTGGTATGCCCTCATCGTCTTGCACCAGACCAACGACTGCTGCTCCGTATTCCTTTACCATAGGTAGAACTCTGGCTAAGGAACGCTCTTCACCGCTAACCGAATTGATAAGCGGTTTGCCCTTGTAGATTTTGATGGCCGCTTCTAAAGCCGCCGGATTATTACTGTCAATGCATAGAGGTATATCTACTGTGTCCATTACTGCCTGCACTGCCTGTGGGAGCAGTGCTACCTCGTCAACACCGAATGTACCCACGTTGACATCAAGAATGTCTGCCCCGGCTTGCACTTGAGCCAGAGCTTCGCTGCGGACAATATCCAAGTTACCCGCCTTTAGAGCCTCTTGAAGCTTTTTCTTGCCGGCAGGATTGATACGCTCTCCGATAAGCACCGTGGGTTGGGTATCACCGATTATTACTTCTTTTGTGGAGCTTGACACTCTAGTTTCCATACTTAATTTCCTTCCTCTTACCGTCTATAATTCTGTATTGTCCCAGGTAACTCGCCTGGATGAAGGTCTGCTCGAAGCCGGGAGTACTGGCTAATTCAATGTACTTGACTCGGGAGGCAAAGGCCTGCGCCTCAGCCCGCTTGGCAAGGGAAATCAGTGCCAGCTTGGCTCCCATGCCGGCAGCGTTTCCTATCTGCTGGAAGCGGCCTAGAGGCAGTGATGGCAACATGCCAATTGTCACTGCACTGCTTACATCTATGTAGGTGCCGAAGGCTCCGGCGATGACTACCTGTTGAATTTTGTCTTCGGAGCAGCCGTTCGCTTCTAAAAGTGTCTGGATACCACTGCGGATGGCAGCCTTGGCCAGTTGTAATTCTCTAATATCGTGCTGAGTGATAGTAATTGCTGGCTTCCCGCCTCGTTCCTCCTTACTGACCAATATAAACTCGCGTTGCCCTTTGTGGGTACGAACACGAGGGTGATTACTCGTTATCCTGCCGCCTTCGTCGATGATTTTAGCCAGATAAAGCTGGGATAAGGCATCTAGTATACCAGACCCGCAAATGCCAATGGGCGGTGCTCCATTAATCGTCTGGTACTGGATTATATCATCGGCAATTCGCAGGCGTTCGATAGCACCTGTAGCAGCCCGCATACCATATTTGATGTGACCGCCTTCGAACGCCGGGCCGGAAGCGCAGGAGGTTGAAGTAATTCTCCTGTCCTGTATTAGCGAAACCTCGGTATTAGTCCCGATGTCCAGTATCACTCTTGGTCCCTTAGCTGACAATACTTCTGTTGCCAGCAGTGCGGCTACATGGTCGGCACCAACGAAACCGGCAATGTTAGGCAGCAAGTGTATATATGCCCCTGGAGCAATATGCAAGCCCAGGTCAACAGCCTTAAAGTCCACAGCCCGACTAACCGCAGGGACGAAGGGAGACAGCGCCAGTTGCCTTACCGGCAAACCGAGAAATAAATGGTGCATGGCGGTATTGCCGACTACTACTGCCTCAATAATCTCTTCTTTGCCAGCGTTAACTTCGGCGCACAGGTCAGCACAGAGCTCGTTGAATGCTTTAATAACCAGCTTCTGTAACAGCACACCCTCATCAGAAGAATGCACGGCGTTAGTAATACGGCTGATGATGTCCTCTCCGTGGCTGATTTGAGGATTCATGATTCCTTTGGCGGCTAAAGTCTTTCCATCGCTTAGGTCGACCAGATAGCCAGCAATCTTGGTGGTGCCCAGGTCTATGGCTAGACCCAGTCGGTGGCTTGCCCGGGGAAGGATAGCTATTACTTCATCATTGCGGACTACAGCCTGGAACTCCCAGTCCCAAGAACGTATTTGGGTAGATAGAACACGCAGGACATTCAGGTCAATTTTGTTGCAGTTTAATTGGTTTTGCTGGTTTAGCACCTGGAGCAAGCGGTCGGCATCAGCATCAGGTTCTGATATGGAGGGGGCTTCCATTTTTAGGCGGTAAGTTTGGACGGGTGGCTCAGGTCGAACTTTTACTTCTAATCCCTCCACCTGGACACGCTGGGTGGTGGTCATCGATTCTGGTGGCACGGTTAATTTACAGTCACTGAGAGGATAAGTCTGGCAGGCCAGGCGCCATTTCTCCTTCAGTTCTTGTGGTGTAAACGCCTCATGTTCGTTAGATGTTGGTTTTGAAACAGTGCCACTTAGAACTTGAAGTTTGCATGAGTGGCACGTTCCCTTGCCTCCGCATATGCTGCTGATACCCACACCCAGTCGGCGGGCACAAGCCAGAAGAGACTCATCGCTTTGGCATTCTCCTCTTCGGCCTAGCGGCTCAAAATCGATCGTGTAAACAGTCATTCTGTTTCTACCTTAGCTTTGTCCTGTTATTCCATCTCATGGCTGTATTCTATAAAGACATGTTTTTCTGAGGCTGCAACGGGCACAGACTTCAGCTCGTGTCCATGTTGCCATTCGTGGTCCGATGCCGATGATCATGGAAACCGATTTGCGTGGAACCATTATTCCAGCAGAGGTCAGGCTCACGCCGATTTCTTGGGTATTGACCAGTTCAAATAAATTCCACTGTTCGGTAAGGGGCAAACCAGGCCAACCAGGGCTGACAGGACTGCTTGCTTGATGCCCACGAGATGAAGCCTCACTGGCGATGATTCTGCAGGCTTCCGGAGCCAGCATGTCCACAGCGGCGCTGCCGATGCCATCCAAAAGGGTGCTTCGCAGGGTCTCACCACTTTTGCTGTAGTCTGTTACCTGTTTTTCCAGCTTGGGGCCGATGGTGCAAACTACAATAGCAAGCTCTTTCGCATCCGGGAAGGTTGTGTGTATTAATGAGCCTTGTATCGCCTTATCGCCCTCCAGCGATGTCTGGCTAGGGCTCATCCCGGTTACCTTATAATATTCATAGGCTGCTGCCGGTTCCAGGAGGTGGGCACTTTTCACGGTGGCTAGTAGTTCAAAAATTATGCTTTTTATCTCAGGTCTGATTTTAGAATGGCCTCTGAATCCCTGCCGGCGCAGCACTTCTCCGATATTTAAATCCAAAGGAATATCATGGATTACAGGCATATACTTCTCTTTCGAAGCCTTGCCATTGGTAAAAGCATACCATTCAGCATGGCCCCGATACAATAGCTGCTATTTCACTATTATAATGTCAGCCTGTCGAATATCTACTTGTATACGCCGTATTCCTTGGCGAAGTCAACCATAGCCTTGACGTTTTCCGGCTTTGCCTCGTCGAAGAATGCCCCGTTGCAAACGATATAACCGCCGCCTTTAGCGGCAGTGTCTATAAGGTTCTTTACATAGTCTTTCACCTGCTGGGCCGTACCCAGTTTCAGCAGGTCGGATGGTACGTTGCCGGCGAGACAGGCAACGGTGCCAAGCGTCTTCTTGGTCTTAGTCATGTCGCTCTGGTCGATCATCCACAGTGTCTTACCTTTAGGTATGTCCTTTAAAATGTCCATACGCGTGGTCCAATGGCCCTCAGCCGCAGGAAGTGGTACACAGCCCTCATTAATTAAACCCATCATGACTTTTCTAAAGGTAGGCCAGTAGAATTTCTTGAACTGCTCTTCGGATAGGAAACCATCGGCACCTTTATGCAGGGGTATGAATATCATGGGATTTCCCTGCGTTTGTGCCGCGCCGACACCCATCTTAATCATTATTGGGGTTAGTCTGTCCATGGCTTCGAGGAGCTTATCCGGCTGGCGGTACATGTCCAGCATAATCCCTCTAGTTCCCCTCAGGGTATCGCCGATTACATCAAAAGGTGCCTTGGTAAATCCGGCGAAGGTGCCCGGATATCCTGACGCTGTCATCTCACCACCGAAGGCGCCGATGGCACCCACCCAGTTCAGTGCTTCAGCGCCGGCTTCCATAAGGGCCTTAAAGGCAGCTTGAACGGGTGGTATACCAAAAGGTATGAAATTGAAGGCGACTCCATACATTTCCAGTATGCCGGTGAGGGTAGGGAGCATCTGCCAGGGCCCTAAGGCACCGAACACGCGTGGCAAGTAGACATGACTGAAATAATTGGAGGGGTCCTCAATAAGAGCATCATATTCATCTGCCTTCATATATTCGCCTTCGTTGCACTGGTACGAATTTTGAGGTGGAACCCCATGGCCGGGCCAGGAGTATAGCTTGTAGTCGAGAATTTCGAACAATTTCCCCGGGCCAGGCATTACGCTGCCCATATTATTGTCCGGATCAAAGTCAAGCATGAACTTTTTAAAAGCCATGTTAAGCTTGCCGTAGTCATACATCGCTTCTTGCGGGGTAAATCCGCCATAATAAACGGGGAAAAAGCTTGGCATTATATAGACCGGCACCCTATCCGGCAATTTCTTCATTTGGACGGCGTCTTTTATTCTGGCTACTCTCTCCTTGTAAGCTTTCTCAGCCTTGGGGCTTAAGAACTTAATGTCATTCCCCTGGGGGTCTTTCGGCGAAAGCAATCTTTGAAACAGAGCCTCCTGCTTTTCATCTGGTGACATCTCTTCCCATTTCTTTTCCATTTCTATCTACTCCTGTACATTTTCTGTTGAGGATTCTTATTTGGCGCCGGACCATTTCTTGGCCAGGGACACCCCAGCCATGGCATCTTCACCGTAGGCGTCAGCGCCAGTATATTTCCTTACCTCGTCGCTCATCTGACCGCCACCAATCATGACCTTTACCTTGTCTCGTAAGCCGGCAGCTTTTATGGCGTCTACGGTCTGTTTCATGGAATCGAAAGCCAGTGTTAGAAATCCACTTAAGCCAACGATAGGAGCGCCACTCTCTTTTATCTTTTCCACGAATTTCTGTGCCGGGACGTCTACTCCCAGGTCGTATACCTCGAAGCCATTGACATCGAGCATGAAGACGACAATGTCCTTGCCGATGTCATGTATGTCACCGGCGACAGTGCCGAAGACAACCTTACCCACACGCTTAATTTCTCCTGCCTTGCCCATCTTTGGCTTAACCATTTCAGTTATTTCCCTCAGTATCTCGCCGGAGTATACCAGGTCAGGCATGAAATACTCGCTACTAGCAAAGCGCTTGCCCACGAGTTCCATAGCTTTCCTGGCGTCGTCCAGAATTTTGACCGGTTCTTCACCTGCCTTCAGTCTGTCTTCGACAATCTTAAGCGCCTCTTTTTCCTTTAAATCAGCTAATGTACTAACTAAGTCTTTAGCCATGTTTCCTTAACCTCCTTAATCTGTATTGTGCTCTTTAGTTTGTCGCGTTATCGATATGCCGACTTTGTCTGACACCTCCCTTGACTTTAAATTCTTTCAATCTTCTCGACCTAAAATAATTCACCACATATCAGGTTGATAGCGTATTATCTTGGTCTTATTTTCTTCAGCTGTCCATACCTGGTATATCTAGGCGCTACACATTTTGTAACATTTGATGATGATTGTCAATACCTAGGTCGGGCTTTTCCAACAATCAATAGTGAGGTTGTCTATCAGGAATGTTGCTGACCATATCTTCAACATGTACTGGTTCTGTTATAGGAGCTGGTATCCTTGGGTCGAGTAGACAACACGCGCTTTTTTAGCAAAGTTTCAGGCTAAATTAATCTTATTGATGGTTTTCGTGGTCGGTGTCAAATGGGTCTATGGCACTTGCCGGGAGTTTTGGCAGTTTTTCAAATTTCCAACTGGTTCCTGCTCCTGGTAGGAATGGAAGATTCACCTTGGTAATCTCGCCCGGTTTAGCGAGATGTCCACGGTATTTTGTGCAGAAACATAAATAATAATGCCTACCCCTATAGAGAGCACATTCCTCGCATACTTTATTTGAAAAGGGGCATACCATCTCAGTCTTAGCCACTGGTTATCTCCTCTGTTTCCATCCGGCATAACGACGCAAGAAGACAAAATCCTCCCACAGCTGGTAATTATTCAAGCCTTCTGATAGTTATACCTCTACGCATAGCAGGATTACGACGACTTAGGTAATTCTGGGCTTTCCCAATCCTTTTGTGCATGCAGCCACGGAGCCCGTTCTACAAATACGTCATGGTTTAGAGGTACGGGCGGGTGGCAAATGAACTGCGGATCAAACTCGTCCTTTATCTTCAAGAGCCATTTGTGATAGTTTGGTCCGTATGCAGGTCCTGTCAAGTAGAGGGGCTGGTGTGAACCCAGGAGCGAGGTATAGAATCGCTTTCTTATATTTTCTTTAGACGTTTCCAGATAGAACTGGTCAACCCCATCAGTATTTTCGTCCGGGTCCCAGTAGACAAGGAACTCGGAATAGCCCTGATGACCTAGCTCGAAGCTTTGGAACCAACCCGGGTCACCGTAATCAGGCATTAGCGGCGGCGTGAAATTTCTCTTCAGCTTAGCATAGTTCTCCCCGTGAGGTATGGCGTGTTCGAGCGTTTCTATGACATAGTCAACGGAGACATATCCACCACACATTAGCCACATACCAGCCGAGTCTGCATTCTTGAACCAGGACTCGTCTGTGGGACGGGTGCGTCGTGCTTCCCCTCCGAGTTCACCTACTATTTCCATCAATACTTTCTCTTCGTATTCAAGCTGCTCCTCTGAAGTAAATCCTATAAGCAATACACGAAGAACATGGAAATTGGCGATTCGTTCTTCATTCTCCTTTGACCACAGTTCCCAGAATTCCTCCTTCGATTTTGCCCTGGCAATCACGCGCCAGAATATAGGTACTTTGGTGGCTCCGGCTCCTATCTCGGCGTTTGCCATCTCAACCATGGCTTTTCTCATGGAATCTTTGCTGGGCATGGTAAAGTTGATCCATTTCACTCTACGTTCGGGGAGCTCTAGGGCAGTATTTGGTGAGATGCCAGTAGGTACAAGCTTTTCTGGCTGGAACGGCAGAAGCTTTATAGCCATTTTAGTTACGATTCCAAGGAATCCTCTGTGCCCGGTAAAACCTCGCAGCAATCCCCTGAGGTCTGGTCCCGGCCCCTCGCCCCAGTGATAGTCATCTTCTTGGAAAGCTAGCGAACCTAGTCTGACCAGTTCGCCGTCAGGTAAAATGAGTTCGGTACCCAGTATCCGTCGATGAGGTAAACCAACGCGGTAGCTAAGTGGTGACCATCCATCACCTAGCATATTAGCGATAGCGGACACTTGTGAGCCACCACCACCGATAACAATATATAGCCCTCTTTTCATCGCCTCTGCTTGGAGTTCCGAGTAAATAACTCCAGAGCCGACGATAGCGTAGAGGTGCTTTTCGTCGATCTCAAAATCATCCATTCTCTTCAGGTCTATAATCAAAGCATCAGAGACATGTGGATGAGAACGGGGACCATAAAATCCAGTGCTATACGGAACATACGGAATTTTGTAGCGATTACAAACCTTAACTGTTTTCTGGACTTCCTCTGTAGTTCGAGGCATGATGACACAGCCAGGAATCTTGGTCATCACCCGTTCATATCCCAAGCCAGACTCATAGCCTCCTGGTCCAGACCTATAACCCTCACAAATCGTAGGGTCAGTCGAAATATATTCAGAGCCGACGATAGATTCCAGTACTTTGTATGCTTCTTTAGATATAGCCATGGTTTACCTCCTTTTACCTGTGCCTTCAATCGCTGAGAGTACTAGTTCTGAGAAGTCGAGCACCTTTAAGCTTTTCCCGTTATTCTTAACAGCTTCGGTGAAATTGTCCTTGCACCAGGGACAAGCTGAGACGATAGCTTCAGCACCTACTTCTTTTGCTTCTACTAATCTTTGCCCTGCTGCCCATGAAGCGAAATCCGGGAATGCTTCCTTGGTTCCCCGACCGGCTCCACAACAAAAGGCATTCTCTCTCATGCGTATCATTTCTACCAGCTGTATCCCAGGGATAGAACTCAAAACATCCCTTGGTTGCTGATAAACCCCGTTAGTGCCACGTCTGCGTTCTAAAGGAGGGTTCACTACTCCCCATAGTCCACGTTCTCCCTTCCATGGTATCCAGGGCTCGCTGAGCCGACTCAAGCTACACGGGTCGTGATAGGTCAGCCTCAAATCAATTCGATTGGAAAGTTTTAGCGCGCCTTTTTTGATTAATTCGTCCACATATTCTGTAAGATGCACTACCTTGAAACCAAGGTCAGCAGTTGATATATTTAACATCTTGGGGTAATCAACTTTCCACATTCTATAGCCCTCAGCGCAACTGGTCAGAAGGGTCTTAGCTCCGGTCTTTTTAACCGCTTCGATATTACGCTTAGCTAGCTCTCGTGCTTCATCAATCATACCTACAGAATAGAGCATATTGCCGCAGCACCATTCATCAGGCAGCAGCATAAACGGGGTTTCGGCAATATTTAATATTTTAGCCGTTGCTCGAGCTATCTCAGGATGAATGTAAGAAGCAGAGCAGCCAACAAAGTAGAGCAAATCAGCTTTCGGAGAAATCTTTATTTCGTCGGTAAGCCACTTTTTTCGATTCGCGTGTGGAGAGCCAAAGAAGTTATGTTTCTGTGCTATATTCTGGGCAATCTTTTTATGTTCCGGCATTGGCCCTTTGCCGTCTTTTACCGTCTTTATTCTGAGTGCTTCAAGTGTAAGTTCTATTTCCAGATCCAGGTTTCGCTTACAACCTACATCGCAAGCGCCACAGAGTGTGCAGGCATAAAGTATCTTTAAGAGTTCATCAGAGTAGCCCAGCTTGCCTTCAACCATTGCCACACCTATTCTCATTTTCCCATAGGCACCGTAGGAATCAAACAGATATCTTGTGGCGCTGGGGCATCTGGTGCTGTATTTCACACCTGGCATGTATATATGGTCCACCCAGGTACATCCTTTACATTTGATGCACCTACTCATATCAAAGACAAAATTTTCTATTTGTGTTACATCAAGACTAACTTTAGATTTAGGCATCTTATCCTCCTTAGAAGCACAATTTTCCCGGATTCATAATATTGTTTGGGTCGAAGATCTTCTTTACCCTTCTTAACGTCATGGTATAATCTGCTGCCTTCTCATACACCAGCCTGGTCAATTCCTCCCCGTAAGGCCTGGTGAATAGAGCTCCCTCGCTCAGCAAAACCTTGGCAGCCTCATCATATAAACTTCGAACCATTTCCACATCCGAACGACTCTCCGGATCGTAGAAGAAGTTAAATTCTAGATGACAAGCTCGGTTGTGCTCTATGGGCTGTAGATAGCTCCCGATGTCTCTTATGGGATAACCGTGTCTGGCAGCTATTTGCTCAACCTTAGTGATGAATTTTGAAGCCTGAGTGGGCTTGGTGATGAAGAAAAAGCTCTGGCATCCCCCCTTATAACGTTTCTTCCAGTAGGTAACTTTATTGGACCAGGGTTTGCGAAGCATCGGTAGTAGTTTCTTACTTAAGCCGGGGAATCCAGGCAGATTATCGGCAAGATGCATTTCCGGAAATTCATTTCTTAGGATCTCACCTATTGCTTTTTCTTCATATTGTATTTTTCCTTCAGGGTGTCTCTGTAAGCCGCTTATCACCATAATCAAGGTCCAGGGTGGTAGGGAGGCACGCAGCTTTTCGAAATCCTTAGACCAGTCGTCTGCAATTATGGCGGCCAAGTCGACGTTGTTTAGAAGGAGGCATTCCTGACCTATTCTAAGCCTCAAGACCCTGTACAGGAATTCGAGGGCATAGTCGAGGTCACGAACAGGAGCGAAAAGGATTTTGTCTATCTTGGGCAGGTATTCAATCTTGAAGTTTGCCCAGGTTACCACTCCCATTGTGCCTTGAGCGCCCTGGAGGAGGCGGTAAAAGTCCAAACCCGGTCCAGACGGGTTCGCACCCTTCGATGGTGAATCAGGGTAGCCAGCTACACTGGCGGAACCGGTCCTGAAAATTTCTCCTGTGGGCCAAACCACCTCCATACTTTGGAGGGGTTCACCGTAATCATAAACCGTATTAGTAGGTACCTCTCTTTCCAGATAGTCGGTAACCACAGAACGCGAAGGGTGAGGCAATAGAGGCATTATTATTCGGAAGCCTTTTTCCCCTAATTCATTTGTGAGTTGCTCCCAAGTTACGCCAGCTTCTACCCTGACTCTTCTGTTGAGTTCATCGATTTCAAATATCTTGTTCATTCCAGTTAGGTCCAGGACAATGCCGCCTTGTTTTGGAATGGTAGCGCCGTAAAAGTGTGCGCTGGAACTGACAGGCACCACGGGTATTGAGTTCTCATTTGCAAATTCGACGACTTTTCTAACATCTTCGGTTTTCTTGGGTTTTATGACATAGTTTGGTGTTCCCGATGGTACAAGGCTGAAGTCTGTAGAATACGCCTTTAGAGCCTCAGGGGCGTCAGTGAACTTATCTGCCCCTACCAGTTTCAAAAGTTCCTCTCTTATACTCATAGTTTGACTTCCTCCTTTAAAATAACTAGCTTAAAAGCTGCGTGATATGGCAGGACGCCTGGTTATTATCTTTGATGAAGTCTGCTCTACTAGACTAAAAAGCAAATGATTAGGAATAAATAATTTATAACAGAGCTGACATTTCTCCAAATAGCTTCTAGGCCGCTTAATAATATAGCGACCTTTTCAAACCCTGTCAAGTTTCCTGCTCTCAGGATTTAAACCTGGTTGCATTAGCAGGAATCGACCCCCAGTTCTCCAAATTAACAATTAATTCCTTAATTTGCTGCGCAATATCTTGCCGGTGTTTGTTTTAGGCAGGTCTTTAACAAATTCTATCCACCTGGGATACTTATAAGGCGCTATGCTCTTCTTAACAAATTCTTGGATATCCTTGGACAGTTCGTCGGATGGCTGGCAACCCTTTTTCAGCACTATGTATGCCTTGGGCTTCACCAGGTTGTGCTCATCGGTTTTAGCGACCACAGCGGCTTCAAGCACTGCGGGATGGGAAATCAAGGCACCTTCAACCTCAATAGGGGAGACCCATATACCACCTACCTTGAGCATATCATCGCCTCTGCCGCAATAATAGTAGTATCCTTCAGCATCCCTATAATATTTATCTCCGGTATCAAACCACTCTCCCAGCATGGAAGTTTTAGTTTTGTCGTGATGACGATAGTAATAAGCTGCTACTGATTCTCCCTTTACATGGAGCGTACCGATCTCACCATCAGGCACTTCGTTGCCATCAGCATCGACAATCCTGGCGTGATACCCCGGTACTATTTTACCAGAGCTTCCTGGTTTGACATCGCCCGGTCGGTTCGAAATGAAGATGTGTAACAGCTCTGTGGAGCCTATGCCATCCAGGATTTCCAACCCAAACCGTTTTTTCCATTCATGGAAAATCTCCTGTGGAAGAGCCTCACCCGCTGAGGTACAAATGCGCAAGGAAGATAGGTCGTATTTTTTCTCGGCATCCTCTATTCCCAGCATATTGGCATACAGCGTTGGTACACCGAAAAATACTGTGGGATGATAATGATTGATAGTGGCGAATATGGTTTCTGGTCGGGGTCGGTCAGGGAGCAGAACTACCGATGCACCAGTGCCGAGAGGATAGAAAAAGCTGTTACCCAATCCATAAGCAAAGAAAAACTTTGATGCTGAGAAGAGTATATCGTCCTGGGTAATGCCTAGTATGCCTTTGGCGTAGCTATCAATGCAGGTGAAAACATCATGTTGAAGGTGAACGGCGGCCTTAGGAACGCCGGTGCTGCCTGAGGTGTAAACCCAGAAAGCGGCATCCTCGAAGGTAGTATAAGCCACGTCAAGTTTATCGGAACAGCGGTTGACGATATCATGGAATGAGATGTGATAAGCTCTTGTCTTCTTGCCTGCGATAATAGTATTTTCCAGATATAAAAGCTTGTCCTTGAAGCCTTCAATCTCCTCAATAAATGCCTCGTCGGCTATAAGGGTTCGTGCCCGGCTGTTATTCAGCAGATAGCGATAATCATGCATGGTGTACATATAGTTAACCGGTATGGGAATAGCTCCGATTTTTATGACTCCATAAAAGCTGGCCATAGCTTCAGGAGAATCGTACATAACCAGCATTACACGTTCTTCCATATGCACGCCGAGAACCTTTAGTGCATTTCCTACCCTATTTATCATGCTTTGCATCTCGCTGTAGGTATAGGTCTTATCTTGGTAGTATACAGCCACCTTATCGCCCAACCCCTTTTCCACCATTTCATCTATCAGTTTTGTGGTTACGTTATAATATTGGGGAATAAAACTTTGGTATTTATAGTGCTTTTCCATACTGCCTCCCTAAGAAAATATATTGTGTAAGAAGCATTATCTTTCTATTTTACAATGAATGCTGTACCAAACGCTAAAAAGTGCAATCGAACATGTCTGCGTGATGAGATGGTGTCGCTGCACAAAAGTCAGAATTGTTGAGCAGAACTGAAGGCGTGGTCGTTTTGAGATGTGAGTAATTTCAAATGATTTGCTAACTTTTGCGAACTTTTGCAAGCAGTTGATAGCCCAAGTTGTTCAATATATGGAACTTTTAGAGTAATTTTTGAGTTTGTCTAAGTCGTGTAACAGGGCATAATATCTCACTGTTTCTGACTACAAGGTTAACGCTTTTCCTAACTGAACAATGCAGTCCATTGCGTAATGTTGGGGTGAAACACATAATTAAAAAGGCGGGATGCCACTTGCCCGATTGCAGTCAGGGCTAACATTGCGGGAAGGGATGGAGGAAGTAATTTAAGCTGCTAGGCAGAAAATGTCAAAACATCCTGCAGCACCCTGATTTCCCCTGGCAGAGCCCGCCGGCAAAGTCCTATTATCGTCAGACGATTCTGAATATTAAAATTGCCAGAAGTATCCAGCCTTGACCTGACTATGTAGCTCGACCATATCCAAGTATGGGATAAGAAAGCCTGCGAAAAAATAAGGAGAGGGGGAGTCTGCTCCTACTGACAGACACCCCTCCCCAAATTAATTACTATTGACCAATCTTAGAAAACCCGGATTTTACTTGTAATGGGTCAACTATGTATAGGTACTGGTCGGTGGATGCTTCGTAGGCAGGCCAGGTAATCAGGCCTTCGACACTCGGGTTTCCCGTTCTGGCAAACTGAGTCCACATGCTCATCATTTCTTCAGCTACCTTCCAATCCACGTCTGTCACCCCGGGGTCGTCCGATTTAGCCCCGGACTGCTTGGCGAGGAAGGAAAGAATAGCCCATTCGCGCGGGGAATCCACATTACCAAACATGTAGACAACCTCCATAGCGTGGGTGGATAGGCAACCCTCCTGTTTCCAGGTACTTGGCACATGGTCGAAGATATAGGCATACCCTTTGACACCAACCTTGCTCGCACTCGAAAGCATTTTCACATAGTCTGGAATGGTCCCAGGCAACAGTATCATGCCCGGGCCAGTTATTTCACCTAGGTTTCCACCCATGATGAAAGGAACTGCGTTCTGCTTGCCAGCCTGGAAGATGTTTAACTGTGAGTCCGGCATAAACCAGCCATCCAACGATACATCCCAGTAACCCCACACTGGATAAAAACCGCCCATCTCTGCGGCTAGTACCGCATCATCTTCGATGATTTTCTCCCAGGGGAGGGCGCGGGCTGCAGCCAGAGGGTCGGCTGCCTTATCTACACCAAGCCTAGCAAATAGTTTCTCACCCAGTGCTTCTGTTTCCTTCATCGGACGGGGATTAAAGATATCAGAGGTGGGACTTCCGCTTTCACAAATAGCCTTGTGGAAAAGCCCTTTGGATAAAGGTGAGGCAATCAGGCTGATAAC
>Ga0299915_10002223_pt1 | contig 14198 bp, 12 predicted proteins | sample RVTome_13_FD_200263 | JGI IMG/M metagenome (GOLD analysis project Ga0299915, IMG submission 200263) | Soil microbial communities from uranium-contaminated site in the Upper Colorado River Basin, Wyoming, United States - RVT92D227 (version 2) ...
TTCAACAGGTTATTGTTCAGACATTCGCCGAGATGTGTAATTTACCTGTTGAACAAGTCCAAATTGGGATCGATGGCTGCTCAGCGCCCAACTTCGCCGTTCCGCTTCGCCATGCAGCACTCGCCTTTGCCCGCTTATGTGATCCAGGCAGCCTGCCAGCCAACCGGGCGGCTGCCTGTCAGACGATTACCACTGCCATGATCAAATTCCCTTACATGGTCGCTGGACCTGGACACTTTGACACTTGTTTTATGGAACAAACCCATGGGCGCATCCTATCCAAAGGCGGGGCAGAAGGCTACCAGGGTTTGGGGGTACTCCCCGGAGTTCTATCCCCGGGGTCGCCCGCTCTGGGTATCGCATTCAAAATACTAGATGGTGATGCAAAGGACCGGGCTCGGCCAGCTGTGGCATTAGAAGTTCTGCGGCAACTAGGCGTTCTCTCCCCAGATGAATTGACAGCTTTATCTGCCTTCGGTCCCACCCTCACCTTATACAACCATCGTCATCTCGCTATTGGTCAGTCGCGACCTAGCTTCCAACTCGAAAAGGGATGAAACTGCAGCAGCGCGCTATTTCTATCCATCAGAAGCTGCTGGACTTCTATGGCTATCCTGAGTGGCGCCAACCTCTCCCACCGGTTGATGAATTAATTTCGACGATCCTTTCTCAGAACACCAACGATGTCAATCGCGATCGTGCTTTCGAGGCGCTTCGCCACCGCTTTCCTGCATGGGAGCAGGTCCGCGACGCCGACCCCTCCCAGGTCATCGCCGCAATCCGTCCGGCAGGCCTGGCAAACCAAAAAGGTCCCCGGCTGCAAAACGTGCTGCGGGAGATCACCCGCCTGCGGGGAAACCTCAAACTGGACTTCCTGCAGGATCTACCTCCCGAAGAAGCGCGGCGCTGGCTCTTGCAGTTCAAAGGTGTCGGCCCAAAGACTGCCGCCATTGTATTGCAATTTTCTCTCGGCGTACCGGCTTTCCCGGTCGACACCCATATTTACCGGGTCATCGGACGGCTAGGTATCCGCCCCGAGAAGATGAACGCAGAGCAGGCTCACGAACACATGGCCAATCTCCTGCCACCGGAGACCTATTATCCTGCTCACCTTAACTTCATCCGGCTGGGCCGAGAAATCTGCCAAGCGCGCAAACCGAAATGCTCAAGATGCCCTCTCCAAGACCTGTGCGACTATTACGCTAAAAACTACCCGCGCAAATGAATGTTTACTTCGCCTGCTCGGTTACCGGTGGTCGGGAAGCCGAGGCCGCCTACCAAACCATCGTCGCTACCCTTCAAGCTGACGGGCATATCGTCCCCACAGCGCACCTTTCCCAACCAGATGTGATCGCGCTGGAAGCGGTGGTCGATCCTCAGGAAGTTTACACCCGCGATATTGACTGGATCAACGACTGCCAGGCCCTAATCGCCGAAGTCAGTACCCCATCCCACGGTGTTGGTTACGAGATTTCTTACGCCCTGTGCATCGGAAAGCCAGTCTTATGCTGCTACCAGCAAAGCAAACACGTGTCGAAGATGATCACTGGCAACACGCATCCCGCGCTGCATTTGAAACCTTACCAGAGCCATGCTGAATTAGAGCATATCGTTCGTGAATTCATAGCTGTCATTACATCCTCCACTCAGAACCCTGATTCTCTTGACATGAGTAATATCACCCGGAACTTGTGACCTTTGGCAATCAACAAGATGATTCTAATCGGGTATCATGATGACAGAACAAAGACGGGACTCAGGACACCTCCTGATGCTCATCGCTGTTTCCTCCTTTGGCGAAAGCCTCCGCCGGGTTCACCTCACCGCCCCGGCGGAGGCTGTTTAACGCCAGGTTATGTCTCCCCACCAGTTGAAATAATTTTTAGAATTCGGTTAGAATTTTCGAAATTATGTTGAATTTGCTTGACTTAGAATGCCTGACGGGCATACAATCTATGTGCTAGATTTCTTATCGTCAGGTCTCGCTGATGAGGGAATATTCCTGACCCCTCAGAGAAGACTTTTATGGATTACAAAGACTATTACAAGATATTGGGTGTTGACCGTAAAGCAAACGAAGATGAAATCAAACGTGCCTACCGCAAACTGGCGCTAAAATACCATCCAGATCACAACCCCGATAATAAGCAGGCGGAAGAAAAGTTTAAAGAAATTAATGAGGCCTATCAGGTTTTGAGTGAGCCTCAGAAACGGACGCGCTATGATCAATTAGGGGAGTCCTATACAATCTGGCAACGAAGAGGAGGTGCGCCGGGAGGCTTCAATTGGGAGGAATGGTTCACCCAATCCCAGGGAGGCGGCCAGAGAGGCGGCAATGTCCGCGTCGAAGTGGGAGATTTGGGGGATATCTTCACCGGCGCGGGATTAGGCGAGTTTTCTGAGTTCTTCCGCCGGATTTTCGGAGGCATGCAGGATATTAATGCATCTTACGGAGGCAGGGGCGGTGTGCCGCGCAGCGCAGGCCGAACAGCGCAACCCTTCCAACAGCAGGTCGCTATCAGCTTGACTGAAGCCTATCAAGGGACTTCCCGCCGGATCGAAGTGGATGGACGCCAGAAAGAAATTATTATTCCCCGCGGGGCGCGTACCGGCACCAAAGTACGCGTGCCCCAAGCCATCTTAACCAGCCCGGGTGCTCCCAAAAGTGACCTGTACCTGGTAATCCAGGTGGCCGACGATCCACGCTTTGAGCGCAAAGGAGACGATCTCTACACTGAAGTCCCCATCGATTTGTATACCGCTGTACTGGGTGGGGAGGTCATCATACCGACTTTGTCTGGGAATGTCGTGCTTTCAATCCCGCCGGGCACCCAGCCAGGGCGGACTTTCCGGCTCGCTGGACGCGGTATGCCGCATTTGAGGAATCCTAATGCATTTGGAGATCTGTTTGCCCGGGTTACGGTGCAGATCCCGCGCAACCTGACCTCGCGCCAGAAAGAACTATTTGAAGAACTAGCTCGGATTAAGAACTAAAAACACCAACCGAAACTTGATACCAATGACCATTATTGTTGAAGTTCAAGAACCCCGAATTGAGAGGTATGTCGCATGAAACGTGAATCTAGACTCCTGATGTTAATTTCTCTTTTAACCATTTTTACTTTCTCGTGTCAAATCCTGACCAATCTACCTGACCAGGTTACGAGTACGGATGTACCAGCGTTGACATCCGTACCGATCATTGTCGAACCGACCGGCGACCCCAGTCAGACAAGCGATGCACAGATCGTCTTAGAACCGGCCGCCTCTCAGGATATATTCACTCGTCTGTTCGAGAATATCAATCCGGGTGTCGTTGCGATCCAGGTGTTGACGCAAAGCAGCGGAGGTTTAGGTTCTGGCTTCGTCATAGACAAAGAAGGTCATATCCTGACCAATTATCACGTCATTGAAGGGTTTACCGACCTGGAAGTCGATTTCCCCTCTGGTTTCAAGACCCGCGGCGAAGTGATTGGCACCGACCTGGACTCCGATCTGGCAGTTATCAAAGTAACTGCCCCGCCCGAAGAGCTCCATCCCTTACCCCTGGGCGATTCTTCCCAACTCAAGGTCGGGCAAACCGTAATTGCGATCGGTAATCCCTTTGGTTTGAGTAGCTCGATGACCACCGGCATAATCTCAGCCTTGGGCCGGACATTAGATTCGATGCACGCCGCCCCGGGGGGCGCCACTTTTTCGGCCGGTGACATCATCCAAACCGACACAGCCATCAACCCTGGCAATTCTGGCGGCCCTCTATTAAACCTGAACGGCGAGGTTGTTGGAGTTAATCGCGCCATCCGCACGTTTAATTTTACTTCCCAATCCGAGCCTCTTAACTCTGGGATTGGCTTTGCAATTGCAATTAATATCGTCAAGCGCGTCGTCCCAGTGTTAATCGCTGATGGGAAATACGAGTATCCCTACCTGGGCGTCTCTAGTTTACCCAACATCAGCCTGTTGGAGCAAGAAGCTCTTGGATTGCCGCGTTCTACCGGTGCCTACATCACCGAGGTGACTCCGGGAGGTCCAGCTGATAAAGCCGGGCTGCGCGGCGGTTATATCACCACCGATTTTCCCAACCTGGTTGCCGGCGGCGATTTAATTATTGCCATCGACGATCATCCGGTTTTAACTTTCAGCGAAATGCTTTCCTATTTAATAAACAACACAAACCCAGGTGACACCGTAAAGCTGACCATCTTGCGAGACAATATGGAATTAGAGATGGAGCTTACCCTCGATAAACGTCCCTGAGAGGTAGCCTTTTGCATTTGAAACGGAGCCTCATCCTCCCCGCCTGAAGTTTCAAGTTATCACCTTGTCAAGCGTCCCGATTCTTTATAGAGAAGGAGATGACTATGTTTACTGAACGTGATTTGCGAGAGTTGTTGGATTACAAAGCCAGGCATCCTGTGCTCAGCGTTTATTTGAATACTGATCCATCCGAAGGCAGCGCGGATGCTTATAAGCTTCGTTTGCGCGGCATGCTTAAAGACATCGAATTGAAAGAAGACGCCAAGGTCATTGATCGTTTTTTTAATCACGAATATGACTGGACCGGACGCAGCATTGCCGTCTTCTCCTGTGAACCGGAAGGATTCTTCCGGGCATATACCTTTGCTGTTCCACTGCGCGACCGGGTCCGCATCAGCGACCGCCCCCACGTAAAACCCGTCGCAGATCTCTTGGATTCATACGGAGGGTATGGCGTCGCCCTGATCGACAAGCAAGGCGCGCGCCTGTTCTATTTTCACCTGGGAGAATTGCGCGAAGAGGAGGGGTTGGTGGGAGAAAGCGTCCGCCGCACGAAAAGGGGAGGCGGATCCCAGGCCCCTGGGCGGCGGGGTGGCGTCGCCGGGCAAACCAAATATGTCGAAGAGGTGGCTGACCGGAATATAAAAGAGGCTGTCGATTTCGCCGCCCGTTTCTTCGCCGAGAACAATGTCCGCCGGGTATTAATCGGTGGCACGGATGAGAACGTGACGCCCTTCCGCAATCAACTGCCCAAATCTTGGCAAAGTCTGGTGGTCGGATCGTTCCCGATCAGCATGACCGCCAGCCAGACGGAAGTGATGGAGCGCGCCCTTGAGATCGGAAGACAGGCTGAACGCCGTCGGGAAGCGCAAACTGTAAAAACCGTGGTAACCAGCGCAGCCAAAGGGCGCGGCGGCGTAGTTGATCTCGAAGATACACTAGGCGCAGTCCATGATGGGCGTGTCCAAACTCTGCTCATCCGAGAGGGCTTCCGTGCTCCCGGTTATCGCTGCCAGGGCTGCGGCTACCTGACTTCCCAAAAGTTTCCTGCCTGCCCATTCTGCGGTAAGCAGTTCGATAAAATCCCGGACGCGGTTGAGATGGCGGTTCGCCAGGTGATGCGGAACGGCGGTGAGGTCGAAGTCCTCCACGACTCGGAAGCGCTCCAGGGTTTTGGAGGCATTGGAGCCTTGTTGCGCTATTAATTTCAGGTAAGTCTGCCGAAATAAAAACAGGGAAGGCATCCGACCTTCCCTGTTTTATTTTCCAGAACCAGATTAATTGGCGCTGATCTTGATCGCCTTTGGACGATGAGCCTCAGCTTTCGGCACCCGCAGGCTGAAGACGCCATTCTTCAGGCCGGCTTCCGCCTTGGAGGGGTCAAGTGCAGTAGGCAGGGTGATCACACGGCTGAGTCGACCTACAGGCAACTCGCAAGTAAGGAATTTGTTGTCCTCGTTATCCGCGGTCTTGAACTCGCTTCGGATGGAGACTGTGTTATTCAATACTTCAATGTTAATGTCATCAGCCTCGACTCCCGGGATAAAAGCCGTGATCAAATAAGCCTCGTCGTCGGCTTTCACATCCACCGCTAAAACCATCTCTCTTTCGGTTACTTCCGCTTGGGGGAAATTCTCTTCGAGCATGCGATCCATGGCATCGCGCATCCTGGCGATCCGGCGGTAGGGGGAAACGTAGAAAGTCATCATTTATTATCTCCTTGTTGTTTTTGGATGATCGATGACCGAAGTTTACCGCCCTAGTGTTAGATACGTACTAACATTCTATAGGCATTATGTTAGAATCTTCTTGCATATGATGATTAAATGGGGCGACGTAGATTTGTAAACCGACCGATCGTAATCTCCAAAGAGAACACTGGGGATCATCCCGGCGGCACGTATTTCGGCCAGGTACATCTCGGCGGGTGCCAGGTCATGGCGCGTCTCGATGGTCAGGCGCTCGACTTGCCCATCGGGGTATAAATGGTCATAATGCCAGCGCAGGAGAAAGTTTTTACTAGTCTTTTCCCACTCGCTGCTGATCTGCAAAGGGTTGCCGCTTAAGGGATGGTTAATTGTCTCTTCGACCTCCGTTTCGCCGTAGGTGGGCAAGCTCGCCAGTTGGTCTGGGTTAGGCAGACTGGCGGCAAACAACCCACCTAGAGACAGATGCTGACTGATCAACGCCAGAGTTTCTTTCCGCGTCTTCACTGAAAGGGTGCTCAACGTATTGCAGGGCAATAGGATCAGTGGAAATTGCCTTCCCAGGTGAAAAGCTGCCAGATCAGCCACAAAGACATGCACTTCTGAGAGTATGTCAGGCGAATGATTCTCCCGCAAGAAAGCCAGCATCCCTGCTTCGCGGTCCAGGCCGAAGGTACGGTAACCGGCCTGGGCGAGAGAGATTATGACTCGTCCAGTGCCACAACCCAATTCGAGAATAGGGTCGCCCTGCTCACTCGCCAACTCCAACCAAAAGGGAATATCCTCATTCTGCTGGGTGTGGTGGGTGTGAAAGATAAGCGGAATCGGGTCCTCTAACCGTCTCATTATGCCTTCCACTAAATATTAATTATACCGACTGTTGACCCCTGTTGCTCTCCATGTTAAACTAATCAATTGCCATGCTTCGCTCTTTATGTCTATTATTACTCATCCTCTACGGCTTTATCCCCGGTATGCGCACTGCCGCTCAAGAACTAACACCGACCAGCGCGCCGCCGATCGCCATCTATTCGCCTACACCCGGACAGGCCTTGCAGGGCATCGTCTCAATTGAGGGGAATATCGCCGTCGACGGCTTTCAATCAGCCGATCTGAGTTTCACCTATATCTCTGAACCCAGGGACACCTGGTTCCTTATTCGTGAATTCACCGAGCCTGCCTCAGACGAAACCCTGGCAGAATGGGACACGACTACCCTGACTGATGGCGAATATACGCTCCGCTTGACTGTGACTATGGCCGATAATAGCCAACCTTCCATAACGGTCGTACAGGTGCGCGTGCGTAATTACACACCTATCGAAACAGATACCCCAGTTCCGACCGCTACGTCAGTTCCTGGCAATACGCCTGCTCCATCCACCATTCCAACCCTTACAGACACGCCAGTCCCGCTCACCGCCACGCCTGGAAGCGCAGCCGAGCCGACCAACCCTGCCGAATTGACCTCCCAAGAGATCTCCTCAAGCCTGGGCAAGGGCGCGCTAGCAGTCCTGACAGCCTTCGTCGTGCTCGGGCTTTACCAGGCAATCCGTAAGTTAATACGGAATAGAGGATAAGGAATAAGGGTAAGAACAATTTCGCAATCATTGGAGCACTTGATAACCTGTGCCCGGTTAAAAAATGGCAACTGAAACAATCCCCGCTCCTCCTCCCTTCCTCATCATCGGTCTTGGCAATCCTGGGCGCGAGTATAAGCACAACCGCCATAACATTGGTTTCAAGCTTGTCGACCGCCTGGCAGAACGCCTGGGTGTGACTTTCTCACGCCTGGAAAGCAGGGCGTTGGTCACCAAAGGCGACTACCGGGGTCAGCGTCTGGTGTTAGCCAAACCCCAAACATATATGAACCTTTCCGGACAGTCGGCCGGGGCACTGATACGGTTCTACAAAGTCCCCCTAGAGCACTTTCTCGTTGCTTACGACGACGTAGACCTGCCCTATGGAATGCTACGACTGCGTCCTTCTGGCGGCTCAGCCGGGCAGAAGGGCGTTATCTCGATCATCGAACGCCTGGGCAGTCAGGAGTTTCCACGTATGCGCCTCGGCATCGGCCGGCCTCCTGGACGCATGGACGCCGCAGCCTACGTATTGCAAGACTTCCCCCGCCAAGAGGCCGAGATTCTGCCTCAAATCCTCGACCGGGCAGTGGAGGCAGTGCTTACATTTGCCAGCGAAGGGCTTGTCACAGCCATGAATTCCTATAACATGCCTCTCGATAGTGACCAGTAGCCAGTTGCCAGTAGTCGCCCGACGCTCGTGTCGGCGTTTTCAGTGAAAGGAACACCCTTAATTGTTGACTTGTATTCTCTAGCCATGCGACTTGAAACGCTCATCCACCCAATCCTTCAATCTGCCCAGGAGCTGATCGCCTCCCTGCGGGAAGAAACGGGGCTGGCTCCAGCAAAAGCTGGCCCAGGCTTGGGAATCGTGCCCAGCCTCGGCTTGCGCCGCGCCGCTCGCTTGCCCATCCTGGCGGCTCTGCACACCGAGCTGCAGCGCCCGATCCTGCTGCTCACTGACCGCACCGACCGTGCCTTGACCTTGGTCGACGAATTGGCTCTCCTCGCCGACAAAGCTTTGCGTCTGTTCTTCCCAGAACCAAACCCGCTCTTCTACGAAAACGCCTCCTGGGGTGAAACCACTCGTCGCGACCGGCTAATCGTGCTCACCAATTTGGCCAGCTATCATATCCCAGGCGCACCGCATCCCGCCACACCACCGATCATTATCGCTCCCGCCCGGGCGGTAATGGCGCGCACCCTGCCGCGGCGTGAGTTTCTTAAAGCGATCCGTATCTTCAAACCAGGTCAAACCATTCCGCCGGAGGAACTAGCCCGCAACTTAATAAACTTCGGTTATGAATACTCCTCCACGGTGATCGCTCCCGGTCAATTCGCCCGGCGCGGTGGTATCCTGGATCTGTGGCCACCTGCCGAAGCGCGTCCAGTCCGGCTTGATTTCTTCGGCGATGAAATTGAAGGTGTGCGTCACTTCGACCCCACCACCCAACGCTCAACCGATACCCTCCAACAGCTCTTCCTCTCCCCCGCCCGAGAATTCCTCCTCCCCCACCCCTTGCACTCTGACTCTCTTCTCTCAACCCTCGACTCTCCACCCTCCGAATTCCACATCCCATTCCTGCATCCCTGGCCTGCTGGTCTGCTCGATTACTTGCCCCGCCAGGCGCTGATCCTTGTCGATAACTGGGAGGATTTGCAGAACACTGTCCAGGAAATCGAAGAACAATCCATGGGGTTGCGCGCTGACTATGAGAAAGATGGCACCCTACCCTTGGATTTCCCTCTGCCATACCTCCCCTGGACTGAGATCCAGGACGCCCTGGCGACCCATCGATCGCTGGAGTTGGGACCTTCGACTGCGCCGGAGAACTCTGAACTGGCGCAGCTTTTTTCCTCCGGCCCTCGCTTTGGCGGCCGTCTCAAGCCCTTGATTGAACACCTCACCCAACGCGGTTCTGCAGGTGACAGGATAATTGTGGTTTCTCGGCAAAGCTCTCGTCTACTTGAGCTGTGGTCTGAGGCAAAACCCTCTACCTTACCACCCCCACCAGATCCTTCATCTCCCAATCCCTTATTCCTCGAGGGCAGCCTGAGTGAGGGCTGGATACTCACCCCACCCGCTGGTCCTGTCCTGCACCTGCTCACTGATGGCGAGATCTTTGGCTGGCGCCGACCCGAACCTCGCCAGCGCCTGCGCGCCGTCGCCGAAGCGCCGGAAGCTGCCTATGCTGACCTGCAAGTCGGCGACTGGGTAGTGCATATTGATCACGGCATCGGACGCTTCCTAGGCCTGGTGAACCGGGCCGTTGATGGCATCGAGCGCGAGTATCTGGCTGTCGAATATGCCGAAGGCGACCAGCTCTTCGTGCCTGTGCACCAGGCCGACCGCCTGACCCGTTATGTGGGTCCCGATAGCCGCCTGCCTACTTCCAGCCGGCTGGGCGGTGTCGAATGGCGCAACGTTAAGGCGCGCGCCAGGGAAGCCGTGATCGAAGTAGCCGAAGACTTGCTCAATCTGTATGCTCAACGTCAGGTGATTGCCGGCAACACCTTCAGCCAGGACTCTGCCTGGCAACACGAATTGGAAGCCAGCTTTCCATATGTTGAGACTAAAGACCAACTAAGGGTGATTGGTGAGGTCAAGCGTGACATGGAAAGCCCGCGCCCGATGGATCGGCTGATTTGTGGGGATGTGGGCTATGGCAAGACCGAAGTCGCTCTGCGTGCCGCCTTTAAAGCGATGATGGACGGCAAGCAAGTTGCCTTGTTAGTGCCAACCACTGTGCTCGCCCAGCAGCACTTCAACACTTTCCGCGAGCGATTGGGTGCCTTTCCTGTAGAAGTGGAAATGCTTTCTCGCTTCCGGACGCCTCAACAGCAGCGCGAAATCCTCTTCCGCCTGGCGATGGGCAACGTCGATATCATCATTGGCACGCACCGCTTGCTACAAGAGGATGTTGAATTCAAGGACTTGGGATTGTTAATCATCGACGAGGAGCAGCGCTTTGGAGTCACGCATAAGGAATATCTTAAGAAGTTGCGCAGCGAAGTGGATGTGCTCACGCTGACAGCCACCCCCATCCCGCGCACTCTCTACATGGCTTTAACTGGGGTGCGTGACATTTCCACGATTAACACCCCGCCGGAGGAACGCCTGCCGATCATCACCCACGTCGGTCCATTCTCCCCACGCCTGGTGCGCCAGGCCATCCTGCGCGAATTGGAACGCGGGGGGCAGGTCTTTTTCGTCCATAACCGTGTCCAGACAATAACGGCTATGCGCAGCCACCTGGAGCGCCTGGTGCCCGAAGCGCGCCTCGCCATCGCCCACGGCCAGATGGATGAAAACCAACTTTCCGAGCGTATGCAACATTTCACCAATGGGGAGATCGATGTGCTGTTGACCACCTCGATCATCGAGTCTGGCCTGGATATCCCCAATGCCAATACCCTCATTGTCGACCGGGCAGACACATTCGGCCTTTCACAGCTTTACCAGTTGCGCGGCCGCGTCGGCCGGGGCGCTCAGCGCGCCTACGCTTATTTCTTCAAGCATCGCCGTAAGATTCCAACCCTGGAGGGGCGCCAACGACTGGAGACAATCGCCGAGAATACCCAATTAGGAGCCGGGTTTAACATCGCCATGCGCGACCTTGAAATCCGCGGCGCAGGTGATATCCTGGGCAGCCGCCAACATGGCTATATCGCTGCTATCGGATTTCATCTCTACACCCGCCTGCTTGGTGAAGCTGTCTCCCGCCTGCGGGTGAACCGTGGCCTACCCCCCGACCCGCAAGCCCCCGTCTTGGATAGCCACCGCCCATTAGTAAGTGTTGATCTGCCACTGCATATCAGCATTCCACCTGATTATGTATCGGATAAAAATGTGCGCCTGCATCTTTACCGGCGCATTGCCGACATAAGCACTACCTCTGAAATCGATCCTCTGATTGAAGAATTCAAAGATCGCTTCGGGATCCCACCAGCTCCGGTTCGCAATCTCCTTTTTCAACTGAAAATCAAATTGCTCGCCGAGAAAGCCAACGTGGCCTCAATTAACGTCGAAAGTGATCAAATCGTTGTCCGTTTCCGAGATGGCTCTCTCCCTTCCGATCTACCCTACTTGGGTTCGAACGTGCGGATCGGCAAGACTGCTCTCTGGTTACCTTACAATGCTCAACCAGAGTGGCCTGATCACCTGGTTGGTCTTCTGCACACATTGCAAGACTTATGCAGACCTGAGTGATCGATTCATCCAATTCTAATCTAACTAACTTTGACTTTTATCCAGCCGCAAAGTATAATAAGCCGTTACGGGTGTCACAATAGAAAGCACCCATATCCCCTCAGATTGAACTACCGCCGAATATTTGGCGTTGGTAGAAACCCTGGATTGGAGAATGTGCTATGGAAGAGAAACCCTTAGCATCCCTTGAACACGCGGAAGTTTCTGGTATTAATGAAATCAAACGTAAAATGCACTTCACCGGATCGATTGTGAGGACCACGCTGGCTGGCGCGATTGTGAATATTGGCCTGGATACCCCAGGAGTGATCCATATCTCCCAATTACAGAAGGAACCGGTAAACCGGGTGGAAGACATTGTCCACCCTGGACAGACTGTGGACGTTTGGGTACGGCGGGTCGAACCGAAAAAGGGTCGCATCGAGTTAACCATGATCGAGCCGCTGGCCCTGGAATGGCGTGAGATCGAACAAGATATGGTACTCACAGGCAAGGTGATCCGTCTGGAAAAGTTCGGCGTCTTTGTCGATATCGGCGCCGAACGCCCCGGACTGGTGCACGTTAGTGAACTTACCCACGGTTACATCCGCGACCCTGGTGAAGTCGTCAAGGAAGGCGACGAGGTAGAAGTCAAGGTGCTGGGAGTGATTCGCAAAAAGAAACAGATTAAGCTCAGCATGAAAGCCCTGGAAGAAAAGCCCGTCAAAGTCGCAAAACCCACCCCAAAGACCAAGGAAACAGAAGCAGCCCCCGAAGGACAAACCCCGAAGGAAGAGGTGGTTCCGACAGCCATGGAAATGGCGCTCCGTGAAGCCATGCAACGGTCAACCGTCGAAGTAGACCAGGTTGGATCGAAGAAAAAGCGCAAGAGCGGCACTTCCAGTGAAATGGAAAAAATTCTGTCCCGAACGCTGCAACACAAAGTAAAAACAGCTTCGAAGTAATTTCAATAGATTAGAAAATAAAACACCCCACCTAGTGCGGGGTGTTTTATTTTTGGTTGTTGGTCGTCTATTTAAATTTATCGGGGATTTTAACCCCACCAAACGGATGCCAAATGGATCGGATCACGCTTAAGGCCGACTGACGAAGTTCGTGTAAACCATTCACTATCTGATCGATGGGGTCCTGCACGCGCCAGGTCCCAGGTTCAGCAACCGCATTAAGAAAGCCGCTGAAACGAAACCAGAAAATTATCATGCGATATAGGGGCATCAATGGAAGCAGCCACCAAAATCGATACAATCGGCTCTGTGCGGCCGCATTAGTACCTGTCCAAGCAACCCCAATCCAGGCCAGATCGATCAGCAGATAGAAGCCATAAATGAATAACTGTGCCATCAAAATCTGGGACAACGAATAGCCAAATAGGACAAGAACTGGTAATAGGAAAGTCCAAACAATGCGTGGGAAAGCTAGCGTATGATCAATGGCCAAGACGCGGGCTGGAGCGAATCGAAAGAGTTGCCAGACAGGCCGCCGCATCAGCCTCTCGTGCCTGGCACTGACCTCCACCTGCCCGCGTTGCCAGCGTACCCTTTGCGAATACAGTGCCCCTAGCGACTCAACCGGATGCACATAGGCAACGGCATTGTGCACAAACCCAACGCGATATTCCGGAAAACGCTCATAAATCTCAAAAGTAAGGTCGGTGTCCTCCGATACCGTCTCTTGGCTGTATAAGAATGTACGAATCAACACCTCTCTGCGAAATATCGAAAATGCACCTGAAAGTGTGTAAAGGTTCCGCAAGAGCGCTTGATACTCGCGTCCCACATGAAAAGCGGTGAGATATTCAAAAAATTCACACTCGGCTAAGATCCTCTGTAAGGGTGAAGCTTCTTCAGGAGGTGAAAGTACCTGTACTGCACCCGTCACAGCACCCAAATTCGGGTCGGCTTCCATGGCTTCAACAACGCGACGGATGGCATCCGGAGCGAGCACCACATCGCTGTCGATATTAAAAATGAATTTACCATGTGCCAGATGAATGCCGGCATTCAACGCCCATGCCTTTCCTTTGTTGATAATTGAATGCCAGGAAAGCGATAATTTCTGTTCTTCCTGTACGTGCGCAAAGACATCAAACGAAGAATCGCTGCTCCCATTGTTGATGAGAAAAATCTCAATCCGCTCCCTCGGATAATCCTGTTCCGAGATAGATCGTAGGCATGCCTCAAGCGTCTTCTCGCTGTTGTAAACCGGCACGATAATCGAGACCACTGGAAAGAACTCTAGCGCCAGGGATTTAGACACAAACTGGCGTATTCTTCCCACCACGACGGCGAACAAACTGAGCAGTGTGGTTAGCCCATCAATAAAGATGGGTACGATCAGCCATACCCCCCAATAAATCACGAAGGATAAGAAATTATCCATACCAGTCAGTTTAAGTTACCAACCGCCCGGGCCTCCGGCGGAGATCTAATATTGTCGACTTAGTGA
>Ga0299915_10002224_pt1 | contig 14194 bp, 14 predicted proteins | sample RVTome_13_FD_200263 | JGI IMG/M metagenome (GOLD analysis project Ga0299915, IMG submission 200263) | Soil microbial communities from uranium-contaminated site in the Upper Colorado River Basin, Wyoming, United States - RVT92D227 (version 2) ...
GCAGGGAGTGCTTGCGCCCATTCCGGACGATGCGTGCCGCGCCGTAGGCGCCCAGCAGCACGACCGCCAGACCGGTCAGCCACACCCCCATCTGGACGAAACCTACGACCGGGCTTCGATCCAGCCCGAAGAAACCCGGATGGATGCCCAGGATGAAGATGAACGAACCGAGCAGGACCATAAAGGCGAGCCCGGATGCAGTTCGGATCTGTCGACGGCTGAGATCGCTGGGTGGATTCACTCACGTCCCCGAGGGTAACGCCCGACGGAGCATGCCAAGCCAGTTCTCCCCCAGAACCTCCTGAATCTCGGACGCCCCGTACCCCCAAGAAGCCAGGCTATCGCCAATTAACCGCAGGTCGGCCACGCTGTCAAGTCCCTCCGGCGCCCGACTAAGGCCGAACCCGCCATCGAAGTCGCTGCCCAGGCCAACGTGTCGGGCATCGCCGACGAGCTGGCAGACGTGGTCGATGTGGGCGGCCACATGCTCCAAATTGATCCCCTCCCTGCCATTGCCTGACCGCCATGTCCCTTTGAGAAACCGGTTGTACGGTACGATGCCGATGACCCCATCCCGTTTGGCGATCTCCCGGATCGCCTCATCACTAAGGTGCCGGTCGGGTTTCTCGCTCCCATCCAGAAGGGCTCGACAGTTGCTGTGGGAGGCGATCAGCGTGCCGGGAAAGCACTCCAGGGCCTGAAACATGGCCTCTTCTGCCATATGGCTCAGGTCCAGGATCATCCCCAGCCCGCCCATGACTTCCAGCAGTTCCCGCCCCTCGGGCGACAGCGCCCCTGGTTCGCTCGTCCCCCCGCTGTAGCGCGTTCCGGTCCAGGCCAACCCGACCATTCGAAGCCCGTCCGCATACCAGTTCACCAGATCGTCCGGCTCGCGTATCCCGTCGGCGCCCTCCATCAGCAGGACAAGACCCAGGTGAGGCTCGGCTGGTGGGTCTCCTTCCCAGCTCGCCAGCACGGCTTCAAGCTGGTCGCGATCGGTCACGGGGCGGAATTTGTCCGGGTGTTCATCGAAGAGCCTTTCGTACGCGTCAAGGTTGGCTCGATAGAGGCGATGGGCCTCTTCGGCGGTCTCATAGCAGAGACCCTCCCACGGCCCGACCCTGCGTCGCGCTGGAGCGGCGAACAATGTGGCAAAGACGACGCCCACTCTCCCACCGACCCATTCCGGCCACCCAAGGAGAGTCTGTCCATTGTGCTGTTCGGCGTCACTCCCTTCTTCGATCCGCCTCGTTTCGGAGACGGCGCGGGTGTAGTCTCGCCCGAAGGTGAGCATGTTCCAGGCGATGTCCTCGTGCGCGTCGACGACGATCATGCAGCGTCCCGGAAACCGGCTAGTGTCTGAGACCAGAGGTCCTCGCCGACGGCGAGGGTGAAAGGAACGTAGAGCGTGAGCCTGTCAGCCAGGCCGTCATAGCGCGAGCGGAGGGTCGCGCCCAGACGAGACAGGGGTGCGACGACGGCGAAAGTCTCCAGGATCTCATCGGTGATGAGACGCGGCATTTCCCCCCACGCCTGCCGGCGCGCCAGGCCGCTCAACTCGTCGGCGACCTCGCCCCACCCGTGGATCGCCATGACCGGACGGTAGGAGGGCGTCGAGGCGTAGAAGGCGATCTGCGAGCGAACGAAGGCCGCTCGGTCGGGATCCTCGACAAACATCGCTGTCACTGAAAGCTCGATCTCACTCGGATCTCGGCGGCCCATCGCGGCTCCCTCCTCGATCGACGGGCGGACAACTTCCCTCAGGTAACGCACCGAATGGTAAGGATGGACGTGAAAACCGTTTGCCAGCTCCCCGGCGAGACGGCACAAGCCGCGGTTGACCCCGGCGATGTAGATCGGGATGTCGGGATCGGAGATGGGTCCGGGGTTGAAAAAGGGAGTCATTAGCCGCAGCTTGAAATGTTCTCCGCGGTAATTCAACCGATCGCCTGACTGCCAGCAGGCCCACACGGCCCGTATCGCCTCGATTGTCTCCCTCAGGAACCCTACGGGAGAATCGGGCCAGGACATGCCGAAGCGGCGTTCGATATGCGCCTGCACCTGCGTGCCCAATCCCAGGATAAGGCGGCCGCCCGAGGTGTGTGCAAGATCCCATGCTGTGTGGGCCAGGACTGTGGGACTTCGTGCAAACGCAATCGCTACGGCTGTGCCGAATTGGATCCGCTGTGTGTGGGCGGCGATGAGCGCCAGTGGCAGGAAAGGGTCATGTTGTGTTTCACTGGTCCAGATGCCGTCGAAACCGAGTGCCTCAGCGGCCCGCGCCTGGTCGGGCACCTCGGTGAGCGTCGTGGGAGCGATGCTGGCGTCGAATTTCATCAGGAGATTGGGGTCCGTTGGAAGGTGAGAGTGGAGGGAGATCTGCCGCGTCCATGATACACCCTAACCCCGATGTGCCTGAATGGCCCGGCGAGGGCGTGTAGACCTTTCCCTGTACAGGATGCGGGGAGCAGCATTCCATGCGGGTCAGTCAGGGGCCTCGAACGCCTGAATGATCTCACGCCAGTGTTCCGGGACGGGGACCGAGGCTGCCCGATGATAGTCGTAGGTCACTTGGACCGTCCGCCCGGTAGCCATGACTTGACCGGTGTCCTCATCCTCGATACTGTAGTGGAATTCAATGCTCTTGTTCCCGATCCTGTCCGTGCGTACACCGATGCGCAGCCGCTGCGTCAACTGGATAGGCGACTTGTAGGTGCAGCTGGCCTCGGCCAGGATAATGCCGATCGCTCGGAAGTCTCTGCCATCCCAAAGACCGAGATGTTGCAGGTACTTGACGCGTCCCTGTTCCATATAGGTGAAGTAGCGGGCATTGTTTACATGCGCCTGGGCATCGATATCCCCATAGCGGACCTCTAGCGGAAGATAGAAGCGGAAAGCCAGGATTCCGCCATCGGCGTCGAGGGTGACGTCGGTGCCCACTCAACTTCCTCCAGTCCACATGCGTGCCCGTCGACCCTCGACGGTTCTGCCGCCGGGGCCGAGTTTCAACCGAGGCCCGGCAGAAGCGCTCTCCACCAAGGGATGGCGACGCCGGTAGCCAGCGTGCCCAGGGTGTACATCACCGCCGCCCGGCGGTGTTTCGTATGGTCGTCCGGAGCATTACGGGAGCGGCTGCTGCCGAGGTGAACCAGGATCAGGGCAAGCAACATCAAAGGGACGTGTTCGATCAGAAAGAAACGCGAGTGGGGGGCTTGCATCGCCGCGCCCACTCCGACCAGCACGTTCTGAACCAGTGGGCTGATAAAAGCCAGGAATAAGCCCAACAGGATCTGGATGTCAAAAACAATCGAGAAGACTAGACCCGCCTGGCGGTCCAATCCGGACCAGGGTCTATCTCGCATCCAGCCGCTGTAGCCGCGGAACAACGCCCACGCGGCCAGGAACAACACAACCCAGCGGAGCAGATTGTGAAGGCCAAGGACGGCGGCGTACATTTCGATCCTCCTGCCTTTCGGTTGAACGGACGCCGGTCGAACAAGGCGCACCGTGTCCGTGCCGCGATCATTATACGTGAGCCGGCATCGGTGGAATCCGACTTGCGTGGGGATATTGACCCTGTGCCCCCATAGTGGAGAGTGCGCGTGGTTCCACGGGCGAGCAGACAGCACAAGCGAACTCAGGCCATCCGACTTTGCAGGTGGTTCTCGGACCACATCCGGCGGAACGGGAGTGCGCCGGGGAGGGGCTAGACAAAGCCAAAAATGGGTGCTATCATCTTTTTCCGTAGGACGCGCGTGAGTTCTGTCTGGAAGTCGAAAGACCACGGCCTGAGCTCTAGCAGCTCGGGCCGGTTTGGTAGCCCGACCTTTGGGTGAACCCGACCGCCGAAGAACGAAACAAGCGCCTAACGCTCGGGAAAAGTTGGAGCTAACCCTCGGCCTGGGTGACAAAAGACCCCTGTGTGACGAGGCCCTTCACTCTGACTGAGCAAATCAATACCGTTTGCCATAAGGAGGCAAGGAAAGAAATGACAGAACGCGCGGTCGGTACGGTCAAGTGGTTCAACAGCGGGAAGGGCTACGGCTTCATCGAGCGTGAAGGCGGCCCGGACGTCTTCGTCCACTTCACCGCAATCCAGGCGGACGGTTTCCGGACCCTGGAAGAGGGCCAGCGGGTGGAGTTCTCCATTGAGCAGGGGCCGAAAGGACTTCAGGCGGCCAACGTCGTCATAGTCTAGAACCCCCTAACTGCCCAAAATGCAGCCCCGCCGAACAGCGGGGCTGCTGTGTTTATCCTACGTGTGTCCTCACTCTCTTCTGGCGAAGCCGGTCTAGCGGACTCGCGCGCCTGGCGCGAGCTCGCCATCCGGTTGAAGCAGTCGCATCGAGCCGTCGGCGTCGACGGCTGCCAGGACCAGCACCTCCGACATCCGATTGGCGATCTGCTTCGGAGGGAAATTGGTAACCGCGACGACGAGCCGTCCCTGCAGCTCACCCGCGGCGTAGTCCGGTTTGATGGCAGCCGACGAGCGTCGGATGCCCAGACGAGGACCAAAGTCGATCGTCATGATATAGGAGGGCCGGCGCGCCTCGACGAACTCCTCAACGGCGGTCACTCGCCCAACGTGCATCTCAATCCGATCGAAGTCATCCCAGGAGATTGTGGTCATTCCGGCTCACGCAATCCGCTGCAAGGCAAGTTCAACGCAGGTTGGCGACGAGGTCACCGAACTCGCGCCGCACACTGCCATTCTCGTCGACCTTCATCACAAGCATGGTAATCCGCTTCCAGGCGCCACCCTGAAAGACCATGAAGCGCACCTCGCCGCCAGCCTGGCCGTCAAGACGAACGAGAGGGTCATAGATCGAGGGCCGGATCACACGTTGAACGCGATCCCCGGCTTTCCTCAGAATCCCATCAAACTGCCGCCGGGTGACGACCGGCACCAGATCAAGCCAGTCGCTGGCCTTGGAAGCCGACTTGGTCGCCCACAACTCGCTGATAAATACCGCATACTCGAAGAGCCCGAGTGGGCTAATCTCGTAGCCCAAGAAAGCGTAGAGCGTGTCTATTTCGACCCGGCGCAGTTCGCCGCTGCCGCGCATGGATATCAATCGATCGCGAGCCATGGCCGTCAACGCCAGAGGCGGCCCAGAATCGGGGTGCGGATCGGCCCTCCGGGCGTAGGGCCAGATCCAGCCCGAGGACAGACCACCGACGGGAAGATAGTCGAGCATGTAGCCGCGGCGCAGCGCGACTTTCGTGAATAAATGCAACAGGTGGTTTACATCGTCCGGCCGGTGATAGCGCGCCCACGCTTTGCGGAATCGCTCAACCCCATCAAACAACCGCTCCGCCTGATAACCGGGGACCTTTTGTTCTCGTATGAGGAACTCCATCGCTTTCTCTCTCCCTCGCCGTGCGAGCGCCGATCCGGAGATTGCGTTGCGAGGACGGCGGAGGCGAACTTCAGGCGTGCCGCAGCGAGGTGGGGATTGCGGGTCGACCGCCCGCTGCGGCGCTTGGCGATACCAACCGGGTTGGACTCGGCGCGACCGTCGAGGGCTGGAGTGCGAGGCTCATGGACCACCGGGATTCCGTCGACCGATCGGGTCAGATCGAGTCTGCCGTCGGCTCGCCGTAGAGGCTCCGGTGCACGGCACTGAGAGCGCGTACTTGTTCCTCCGCATGGTAGGAGGAACGGACTAATGGCCCGCTCTCCACCCAGCGGAAACCGATCTCCAGACCGAAGCGCTTGAGTTCCCCGAAGTCTTCGGGAGTGTAGTAGTGCTCAACCGGCAGGTGGCGCTTCGAGGGTTGGAGATACTGCCCCAGCGTCAGGATGTCGACACCCCACGAACGCAGATCGTGCATCACCCCTTTCACCTCTACCAAGGTTTCGCCCAGACCGACCATGATGCCCGTCTTCGTCAGCACTTCCCCGTCGAGGCGCTTGGCGTTGGAAAGGGTGGCTTTCGCCCATTCGAAACGGTCTTGTGGCTGAACCTTCTTGAATAAGCGCGGGACCGTCTCGACGTTGTGATTAAGGATTTCGGGCCGAGCGTCCATCACGATCTTGAGGGCCTCGACAGAGCCCTTGAAGTCCGGGATCAGGACCTCGATCGAGCAGCCCGGTTGGAGTTCGCGGATCCGGCGGATCACCATGGCAAAGATGGGCGCGCCGCCATCCGGGCGTTCATCACGATTGACGCTGGTGATCACGGCGTGGCGCAGCCCCATCCGCTGGACAGCGTGGGCGACACGCTCGGGCTCGAGCCAGTCGAGCGCTGCCGGACGGCCCGTCTTGATGTCGCAAAATCCGCACGAACGGGTGCATACGTCACCCATCATCAAGAAGGTCGCTGTGCCCGATCCCCAGCACTCTCCGATATTGGGGCACATTGCTTCTTCGCAGACGGTGTGCAGCGCCTTTGAGCGCATCATCGTCCGCAGCCGTTCGTAGGTCTCGCCGGTCGGCGCACGGACTTTGATCCAGTCCGGCCGTCGCTCCGGGCGGACAGTTGCGGTCGCTGCTTCGCCAGTTCGTATGGGTCGATCCCTCGTCGCCATCTCGAACCTTCCTCTGAAGGATTCTACCCCACTTCCATCTGAGGGGCTCGCATGCGCCCGAGGCAGCAGGTTTTTCGCTCGATTAGGTGCCCACTGGCCTGTTCACGCCCCACGGGTGGGATTGCCGGGTTCTCCTTAGGCCTGCCAAGGTACAGCAGGAGGCCGGGTGACAAAGTCGGGAGGCTGTATACTTCAACCCCGAAACCGCGGATCGATCACCCGGTCGCCTCCGCCGATCCGCACATCATCCCGCATGACCAGCCAGTGAGACGCGCCTTTGTCGGATCCCGTCCCATTCTCTTCCTCCTTGGTCGGCGCCCGAGACATGCGCCACCGCGAGCTCCGAGGATCACGCTGGCTCGGCGCCGGCCTGTGCGCGTTATCGGCTGCCGGCTATTCCGGCTTGCCGATCCTGGGCAAATTGGCTTTCGCGGCGGGCATGAGCATCTCCGGGGTGCTCAGCGTCCGGTTCGCCGGGGCCGCCGTCCTCATCTTGGGGTTCCTGGTCCTCTCCCGGCGTAGGCCGGTGTATCCCGGGCGGCGGGCCGCCCTGGCGCTCCTCGGTCTCGGCCTGATGTATGGCGTGCAGGCAGCGATGTACTTCTCCGGCTTGCGAAGGCTCCCGGCTTCGGAGAGCTCTGTCCTGCTGTACATCTATCCGGCGATCGTGACCCTGCTCGCCTGGCGGATCTACCACTCACGTCCGCGCAAGGCGGAGATCGGGGCGATCGGGCTGGGTCTGTTGGGCATGGTGCTGACCGTCCGGCCTTGGGGGGTGGCAGGGATCGAGGGGAGCCCAGGCCTGGATCTTCTCGGGGCGGCCCTTGTGGTGGGCGCGGCCGTGTGTTACTCGGTCTACATCTTGCTGAGTGCGATCATGGTGAAGCGGACGGGGCCTCTGGTCAGCACGGGATGGATCACTGCCGGGGCGGGTGTGTTCTTCGCCGTCGTCGGGGCTGCCACTCGCACCCTCGCCTGGAAGCTCCCACCTTACGGTGGCTGGCTCTTACTCGGGATGATCCTGTTCAATACCATCCTCCCGCTCGTGGCGTTTTTGGCCGGCCTCGACCGTGTGGGGGCGGCCGCGGCTTCGCTGATCAGCACCCTCGAGCCCGTATTCACTGTACTGCTTGCGTCCGCGTTTCTGGCCGAGCGCCTCGAAGGTATCGAGATCGTTGGCGGTGTGATGGTCTTGTCGGCTGCGATCCTGGTAAACCTCCCGGGCGTCCGCCTGGAAGGACTGACAGAGCATGGGCGGTCCCCTCCGGCTCGTCCTTCTTCTGTGTGACACATTTCACAGGCGATCGACCGCTCTAGCCTGACGGCCGACTCTCTCTCAGGCTTTTGTCAGACGTTTGGCCGATCCGGCCCGGGAGACATGCCCAGACGATGACCCAAGACATTCGGATCGACGCCCTCCTTCCGGCGGAGATGGCCAAGCGCGCCGAGTACATCGGTGTCCGTAAGGCCGAGATGCCGTTGTTGACAACCCTCGTGCTGGCGATCCTTGCCGGCGGCTTCATCAGCATGGGGGCGGTCTTCGCGACCACCGTGTCAGCTGGAACCAGCGGCGTGCTCCCTTACGGCGTCTCCAGACTGCTGACCGGGGTCGTGTTCTGCCTCGGGTTGGTCCTGGTCGTGGTCGGGGGCGCCGAGCTCTTTACCGGCAACATCTTGATCGTGATGGCCTGGGCCAGCGGGAAGATCTCGACGGTCGCCTTGTTACGAAACTGGGGGGTGGTCTATATCGGGAACTTCATCGGATCGGTCGGCACGGCATTCCTGGTGTATTTCAGTGGCCAGTACGAGTTCGGGGGTGGCGCCGTCGGAGGGAGCGCTCTGAGCATCGCCCAAGCCAAAGTCAATCTGGGTTTCGTGAATGCGCTTGCCTTAGGCATTCTGTGCAATGCCCTTGTCTGCCTGGCGATCTGGATGAGCTTCAGCGCCCGAAGCACGATCGACAAGATCGCCGTCATCGTCTTCCCGATCACCGCGTTCGTCGCCGCAGGTTTCGAGCACAGCGTCGCCAACATGTACTTCGTCCCCATCGGCCTGCTGGTCAAGACGCTTGATCCGGCCTTCGCTTTGGGCACCGGTCTTGACCTCTCCCGATTGACCTGGGCCAATTTCCTTGTCGACAACCTGGTCCCAGTGACGCTGGGGAACATCATCGGTGGATCGCTGCTGGTAGCGGTGGTCTACTGGTTCGTGTTCCTCCGGTTTGCCGAAGAGTCGGCCTAGCCTACAGGATGCATCTCATGAGAGCCTTCGTTCTGATCAACGTCCGTACAGGGGAAATGAAACAAGTGATCCGTCAGTTGCGAGGAGTGCAGGGTGTGGTCGAGGCGAATATGACCTTCGGTCCTTATGACGCAATCGCGATCATCGAGGCGGACGATGTCAATGCGCTTGGCACCATGCTCTCGACCAAGGTCCAACCAATCCCGGGAATCACCCAGACATTGACCTGTTTGGCCGTGGACGCCTAGGCCGATCCGGCCCGTTCCCCGGCTCGATCACTCGACCCGTTTGACGACGACCATGGTCAGGTCGTCGAATGGCGGGGTCCCGGCTGTGAAGGCATTGACGTCGCTCTCGATCGACTCCACGATCTGGGCCGCACCCTGGCCGCCACTCTTGCGCAGGACATTCTTCAATCGATCCCAGCCATAGAAATCGTCCCTCCGATCGATGGCATCCACCAATCCATCGGTGTAGAGCAAAAGCGTGTCCCCCTTGCGCATCTCCACCCGCGCCTCGGTGAAGCGCCCCTCTTCCTGAATGCCCAGGGGCAGTCCGCCTTTGTTGAGCATGACAACATCATGCTCGGACGCCCGCAAGTGGAGCGGAGGCGTGTGGCCCGCACCGATGCACGTCAGGACGCTTGACCCCGGATCCAACCCGGCGTAGAACAGTGTCACGAACATCCCGCTGCTCGAGTCGGCACTGATCAACCGATTGGCCTGCTCGAGGCCGGCCAAGGGTGATCCCCCACCCGTCAGGCTAGCACGCACAGTCGTTCGCGCCAGTGCCATAAAAAAGGCCGCCGGTACGCCTTTGTCCGTCACGTCCCCGATGACGATCCCCCACTGACCATCTGCACGATGGATGAAATCGTAAAAGTCGCCACCGACCTCACGTGCGGCCCGCCAAATCGCGGCGAGTTCGAATCCGGGGACTTGCGGTGAAACGAGAGGTATCAGGCTCGTCTGAACCTGCCGGGCCACCTCGAGCTCGCGCTCTAAGCGGGCCTGTTCGATGGCCGCCCGATGCAGCCGGGCATTCTCGATCGACACCGCCGCCGTGTTGGCCACGGCCTGAAGAAGGTCGAGGTCTTCCGTCCCGAAGATCCCTGCCTGCACGCGATTGTCCACGTAGACCAGTCCGATAAATCGGCCCTGAACCAGGAGCGGGACGCACATGATCGAGCGCAGCTTGAGCGACATCACGCTCGTCCGCTCGGAGAGCCAGTCCTCGCTTTGTGCGTCGCTCGTCATCACGGCCTTGCCGGTTTCAGCGACCCGCTCGATGACGCCGCGACTGACTTCGAATTCGGGAGCCTCAATCGTCTTCTGATCGATCCCCCGGGCCACCCTGAAGTCGAGGCTCGGGCTTGCATCTCCCAGCATGAGGAACCCGCGCTCGGCGCGGGTCACCCCCACCACCTGATCGATCACGGCGTTCAAAATGACATCTAGATCGAGGGTCGAACCGAGGGCCTGAGATACGCGGTACAGCGTCTCGAGGCGCCCGGGCTTGGCTTGTGACATGAGAGGCGAACGTCCTTTGACGATGCGGGGTACCCGCCGCCATGTACTATATCATGGGGAAACGGTCGAGGTCGGTCGCACGCGGGCCGGCCGCGGGAGTTCAAGAGGACGGCGCGGGATAGATAACCTGGAGGTGTTTGACGAGGTAGCTGGGATCGGGGTTGCGGAGCGTTTCTCCGTCCGCCGCCATGACCAGGCTCACCCTTCCGGCGCCGTCGGTGTAAACCATCCACAAGACATCCACCGGAGGATTCAAACACCGGAGTTCGGTCTGAAGTGCCAGCACGCCTGGGAGGAAACTCTCGGAAGTCTGCCCCGGGTTGGAGTCCTCCCACTGCGCCCACACGTTCGCCCCATCCTGGTCGATGACGAGGTAAAAGTCAACGTTCGGCCCGGCGGGCGCGAATTGCGTGCGCAGTCCTTCTAGAGCCTTGTCCCAGTCGCACGAGTCAGCTGGCGGCACGTCCGGACCGGGATGCTCCACCGGGGACTGGAGCGCCGTCGAGGAGACAAGATGCCCCTTGAGCGTAGCCATCTCATCCTCGGTTAGATCGGCTCCGGAGGGAATGTCTTCCATCCCGATACCGCCGACAAACCAGGCATGGTATCGGCTGTCGACAATCGTCATCGTGATCTGCTCGAATGACGCCCTGACGCACGGGTGATCATTGGCGAGGAGATGACTGAGTCTGGCAGCCAACTCCGTCGCCTGAGTGTGGTTAGCTTCCACCTCATCTGCAGCCGGAGCCGAATTGAGATCCGGGTAGACCACCCAGAGGTTCAGATAGCGGACTGCAAGGAGTTGGTTATGGAGCAAGGACACCTGGGAGTAGGGGATGTCGTCTTTGAGCTGCGACAAGAGGTTGTTCGGGTCACATCGTGAAGCGCCCCCGACTTCGACCGTCGCGGGTGCGGCGGACGTCGAAACCCGCACAACGATTGGCGTCTGCAACGGCGACTGCTCCGACTGTGCGCTGCAAGAGGTCAGCAGGACAGCAAGCAACACCACAAGGCTTTTCGGCGATTTCGACATCGATCGGTTGCTCATCCGGCGGGCAGGGTGGGGGCATTATCACCGAGCCTCCGCGAGGGGTCAAGAGGCGGTGTCAGACGCGGTCGGATCCGGGGTGTGACACAACCCCACCCCCAACCCTGGACCACTGGGTTGACAGGAACTATTGCGGTGGCTCGTGCAGCTCCGGGCTGCCTTCAGCCCTGAGGTCGGATGAGTGCCTCAAGCAGCCGAAGCGTAAGCGCCTTGATCTCCCCTCCGCCCGTGCCGACCGGGCCGACACATGCCGGGCATCCGTCAGGGCATGCGCAGCGTTCGACCAGCTCGTGCGCACCATCCAGGAGCTCTGCGTGGAGCATGTACAACCGCTCGGACAAGCCCAGCCCGTCCGGAACCTGGTCATACAGGGTGATGGTCGGCCCGCCGGTATCCTTCGATCGCAGCTCAGTCTGTGATCCCAGGTCGCGTGGGTCGCACATCAGGTACAAGGGAGCAATGTTGCTCAGGGCATAAGCCAGGCCGGCCAGCGCCGACCGGGTGCCTCGGGTAGTCTCAGCCCGGTGATGACAGGTCGAACACAGGGTGATCAGGTTGTCGAGGGAATTCGCCAGACGATCGTTACGGTTCTCGCCGGCCACGTACCCGAACTCTCGGAAAGGACGCAGGTGGTGGACATCGTGGGCACGGCCATCCCTCTCCGGAGCATTGCACTGCCGGCAGCGGAAGCCGTCGCGTGCGCGCGCGGCCGCACGCGCCTCACCCCAGTCGGGGCCGTAGTCGTTGGGGGCGATGAGGACGCCCGCCGCCTCCAGTTCCGCTACGACCTCGGGGGCGATCCACAGCCAGTAGGCGGTCGTCTCGAAAGAACGAGGCGGCAAATCAATCGTGCCATAACCCAGAGTCTCATGGGTGTATCGTTTCACCTTGCGGAACGACGTGGCCTGCGCCGTTACAAGCACGCGGCCATGCGCTCGCCGCACTGTCCAGTGCTCATCCGCATCGTAGACTTCGATCTGTTTTACGTCGACCGACTCGGCCGCCTCCGTGTAGTAATCGATATCAGCCGGCTCGACTGTGGCCAGCGCGTTTTCCCAATCCAACGCGGTGACCAGGAAGGATCGGCCTTCGTGGAGGTAGGCCGCTCCGGCATGGAGCAAGACCGGAGCCGTCGCCCGATCGACCTCGCCGATCACTTCAGGCCGGCCAGCGCCGACATCCTGGATGACGATCGTGTCGTCGCTGCTGGCCCTCAGGGAAACGCCCTCGGCCGGATATGAATCTCCGACCCATCGAATGGCGTCGTTCGACCGATGGAGTTCGCCGTCCTCGGCCAGCAATTGAAGAAGGGTGGCAGCTTCTAGACTGGCGCCGAACCCCTCGCCCGGCTGAAATGGCAGCTCAAATGCCGCACAGCGCAGGTGCCGTACCAGCAACGCCAGATTGTCCGGATTCACCAGCCCCATCTCCGGCGATCGATCAAAAAGATAAGCCGGGTGGGCCGCCACGAATTGGTCTAGCGGGCTGGCGGAGGCGACGAGTACAGCCGCCGACATCTCGCTCCGCCGCCCTGCTCGCCCCGCCTGCTGCCATAGGCTCGCGATCGTGCCCGGGTAGCCGGCCAGGATGGCCGCGCCGAGTTGTCCGATGTCCACCCCCAGCTCGAGCGCCGTCGTCGCCACTACGCCTCGAACCGTTCCGTCTCTCAGCCCGCGTTCAATCTCCCGCCTCTCCAACGGCAGGTAACCGCCCCGATAGCCCCTGATCGACGTCGCCTCACCGCCGGCCCGCTCGTATGCATCCCGCACGTAACCCAGGAGCACCTCCGTCGTCCGCCGCGAGCGGGCGAAGACGACTGTTTGCACGCCCGCTTCGAGAAACCGCCCGGCCAAGCGCGAGGCCTCCAGGGTGTATGCCCGCCGAAGACCCAGGGCAGGGTCGATCACGGGCGGGTTGTAGATCAGAACGTGTTTCTCGGCTCGAGGCGAACCGTCCAGATCGACCGGGATCAGGCGAACCGGGGCCTCAATCAGGCGCTCGGCAAGTTCTTTGGGATTAGCGATCGTGGCCGAAGTGAGGATGAAATGCGGCTCTGAGCCGTAGAAGCGGCAAATCCGGCGCATCCGCCGCAGGAGATTGGCGACGTTGGATCCGAAGATGCCGCGATAGATGTGCATCTCGTCCAGCACAATCCACTTCAGGTGTTCAAACGTCGGCGCCCAGCGGGGATGATGCGGGAGGATCCCGGTGTGAAGCATGTCGGGGTTGGTGATCAGAACCCTGGCCTCTTCTCGAATCTGTCGTCGTCGGGCGGGCGGTGTGTCGCCGTCGTAGGTCGCCACGTTAGTCGCCTCGGCCGCGCGGAGCGCTCCGAGCAGATCGGCCAACACCGCTGCCTGATCCTGGGCGAGCGCCTTAGTCGGAAACAGATAGATGGCCCGCGCTTCAGGATCGGAGAGCAAGTCGTTGAGCACCGGCAGGTTGTAACATAGGGTCTTGCCGGAAGCTGTGCCGGTCACTACAACCACGTTTTCACCGGCGAGGGCCGAGAGCACGGCCTCCGATTGATGCAGATAGAGCGGCGAAGTGCCGAGATCTCGGAGCCCGGCGACTAGCCGTGGGTCCAAGCCCGACGGCATCTCGCCGTAGCGCGCCGGTCGAGCGTCAAGCTTCGACCACGCGCTTACGTTGTGCCGGAACGATGTGTCGAGGCGGAGTCGTTCGAGGGCTTCTTCAATGGGCATAGCTCGCTGATTATAGTGGAATGGCCCCATCGTCCGGGAGGTGACCGAGTGCGACGACCGGACCCGTCCATCGCTCTTGTCCTGGTGGGCACGCAAAAGAACGTTGACCTGCCAAGGGCGCATGATACACTTCGGCTACC
>Ga0299915_10002226_pt1 | contig 14171 bp, 13 predicted proteins | sample RVTome_13_FD_200263 | JGI IMG/M metagenome (GOLD analysis project Ga0299915, IMG submission 200263) | Soil microbial communities from uranium-contaminated site in the Upper Colorado River Basin, Wyoming, United States - RVT92D227 (version 2) ...
GATTTAATATCTGGATTCCCCGATCATCCGTCTTACGTCCGTCAGTACTTAAGACGGATGACGGACGGGGAATGACATGATTTGTTACAAGAATGACCCACACTCTTACGCGAAGAGCCTAAATATAAAATATAATTAAATAATCAGTGTATTTAATATTGCGTTAAGGATGTTAGCTTAGGTAAATGAAAATAAAAAAGCAGGGAGTGAAGAGAATATTGGAAGAAAAAAAGCCTGAAAAGGCAAAATGCTGGGAAGTTTTTAAATGTAAAGAGAAAGCATGCCCGGCATACAAGTCAAAGGACCTTAAATGCTGGCTTTTTTCAGAAACCCATTGCCGGAATGAAATTCAAGGAAAGTTTTTGGAGAAGATAGAGATGTGTCTTGGCTGCAATATTTTCAAAATGAATACTGATGTCACTTCTATGAAACCTACTCTCAAGGTTGTAGATAAGCAATTCAAGGAATACAATAAGATTATCAGAGAGAGAGACAGGGAACTTGAGCGTATGAGCATGGAGTTAGCCCTGAGTCTCTCCGAAGTTTTCGAAGCATTGAAAAAGATTTCATCAGGAGATCCCACAGTAAGGATAGATCAAAAATCTGATATTGAGTTAATAGAGAAATTAAAATGTATTGTTAATGCAACCGCAAGAGAAATTAACGAAATTGTTGATCAATCACATGAGTTTGCCATAGTTCTTGCCGAACATTTTAATGTATTGCACAGGGTCTCGTTTGGTGACCTGCGTGCAAGGGTGTCCGGGAAGTCAAGAGTAGAATTATTAGAATCACTGAAAAAAGTGACGAACAAGATGATTCAGAGCATATCCAAAGAAATTACTAAGCGAGAGAAGGCCGAGGCAGCGTTACGAAAAGCCCATGACAAACTGGAACATCGTGTAGAAGAGCGCACCGCCGAACTAAGAGTAATAAATGAGAAGCTGAGACGTGAAATAGAGGAGCGTAGACGTGTGGAGGAAGATCTCCGCGAGGCAGAATTGCGATATCGTACAGTAGCAGATTTTACTCATGACTGGGAATATTGGGAGACTCCTGATGCAAAGCTCCGCTATGTGTCCCCCTCATGTGAACGTATCACCGGCTTTAAGCCGGAACAATTTATTCACAACCCTGATCTCATCTATGAAATTACTGTCCCGGAAGATAAAGATAATTGGGATCAACATCGTCATGATGCTCTTAGTATGAAGAGTGCCCAAGCTATCGTATTTCGCATCAGGAGGCAAGACGGCAAGATACGCTGGATGGAACACGTCTGCCAGCCGATAACTGATACCCAAGGAACGTTCTTAGGGGTGCGTGCCAGTAATCGTGACATAACCATTCGTAAACAAGCAGAGGAAAAGCTGAGAAATACGCTCTCGTTGCTCAGTGCCACGCTTGAATCAACAGCAGACGGAATTCTCGTTGTTGATAAGGCAGGAAAGATATCAAGTTTCAACCAAAAATTTGTGCGGATGTGGAATATTCCTGAACATATTATTGCATCGCGTAATGACGAGAAAGCCCTTACATTTGTTGTAGATCAATTAAAGGACTCAGAAAGTTTCTTAACAAAAGTGAGGGAATTATACAAGCAGCCAGATGTAGAGAGTTACGACATACTTACATTTAAGGATGGGAGAATATTTGAGCGCTATTCCCAGCCTCATAAAATTGGAAACTCTATAATTGGAAGGGTATGGAGTTTCCGGGATGTGACCGAGCGTAAGCGGGCAGAAGATGCGCTACGGGAGTCTGAGCAGCTTCTCCTCCAGGCGCATAAAATGGAGGCAATCGGCCGACTTGCCGCTGGTGTTGCTCATGAAATTAACAATCCCCTTGCTATTATTAACGAAAAGGCTGGTTTAATTAAAGACTTTTTAGAGTTATCTGTAGATTTAGAGCAGAATAAAGAAAGGTTTCTCGGCTTACTTAATGGAATATTTGAAAATGTAGACCGTTGTCGAACAATTACTCACCGTCTTTTAGGATTTTCGAGGCGAACCGACGTATCCCATGCTGTTATTAATTTGAATAATGCGATTAGAGAGGTTATAGGGTTCCTTGAAAAAGAGATTTTATACAGAAACATTCATTTAGAAATTAATCTAAAAGAGGATCTTCCAGAAGTCGTAAGTGATAAAGGACAGCTTGAACAGGTGTTACTGAATATTATCAATAACGCAATCGACGTGGTTCAAAAGGAAGGTATTATCGAAGTTATTACAGATATCAAAGATGAGAATACCGTCCAGATATCAGTCAGGGATACCGGGCCTGGAATTCCAAATAACATACTTAAACATATTTTTGAACCTTTTTTCACAACAAAAGACAAAGGGAAGGGAACAGGCCTCGGACTTTCTATTTCATATGGGATTATGCAAAAATTAGGTGGGACAATTCTCGTCCGGAGTGAAGTTAATAAAGGGACAACTTTTACAGTGGAGATCCCCCGAAAAACCGGAACGATTTCAGGAGAATAACTTTGTCACAAGCTAAAGTTCTTTTGGTAGATGATGAGGTAGAATTCGGATCTGCACTGGCAGAAAGGTTACGGTTGCGTGATTATGATGCAAGGGCTGTATCTCAAGCTGAGGATGCACTGACAATCATTCGAAGTGACCCACCTGATGTAGTATTACTTGACTACAGGATGCCCGGCATGGACGGGATAGAGGTTCTCAAAGTAATTAAGCAGATAAATCCTTCCATTGAGGTTATTATGTTAACAGGTCATGGAGATACCAATAACGTGGAAGAAACAATGAAGAGTGGTGCTTTCGAGTATATTATGAAACCTATAGATATAGGTTCACTAATTGAAAAAATTAATGCAGCCAAAAAGATACGGAATTCTATAAAGTAGAATTACTAAAGAGTTCATAAGTAAGACCACATCATATGCGAATGTTGTCATTATCCGGCTTGACCGGATAATCCAGTCTTCTTCTGGATTCCCCGATCGAGTCGGGGAATGACAATTATGTGGCTTTACTTATGGTCTTATTAGTAAAGGTGGGTGTATTAATATTTTCTAAGTCTTCGATTATTAACGACTCAGAAACTTGTTTTTTGACAAAATAAGTATTTGCCCCCCTCCTGTTAAAGAAGGAGGGGATTAAGTGACATCAGGAAGCCTGTTCAGTTGAGTATGAATTATTCAACCGGCTGGCTTTCAGCAGTTTTATTTACAAATATTCTTTCCTTCTCTTTAATCTTTGCTGCCTTGCCTTTCTTCCCTCTGATGTAATAGAGTTTTGCCCTTCTCACGCTTCCTCTTTTCAGTACCTCTATCTTGTCGATGTTAGGAGACAAGAGGGGGAATATCCTCTCGACACCAACACCAAAGGAAATCTTGCGGACAGTGAATGTTTCTCTTGTAGAGCCTCCCCGCCTTGCGATTACAACACCGTCAAAAGGCTGGATCCTTTCCTTGTCACCTTCGACAACTTTTACCGAAACCCTTATCGTGTCCCCAACATTAAAGTCGGTCATCTCCTTTTTAAAGCCTTCCTCAACAGCTCCGATAAAACTCATTGTGATTCCTCCTTTATTTCCCTCATTAATGTATAGTCCTCATCACTGAGTCTGTATTTTTCAAGAAGTTCGGGTCTTCTCTGCAATGTGCGCCGCAGCGCTTCCTTCCGCCTCCATCTCAGTATGTCCTTATGGTTCCCTGAGAGCAGTATCTCGGGAACCTGCAGCCCCCTGAAAACAGGAGGCCTCGTGAAATGCGGATAATCAAGTATCCCCCACGAGAATGATTCCACTTCCGCAGAATGCTCATCTCCGAGAACTCCGGGTATTAATCTGGCAACAGCATCTATTATAACCAAAGCAGGCAGTTCTCCGCCAGTCAGTACATAGTCCCCGATTGACACTTCATCATCAGCAAGTGCTGTTCTCACCCTTTCATCGATTGCTTCATACCTGCCGCATAAAAATATGAGACGCCTGTTTTCCTGTGAAAGTTCCATTGCCATTTCCTGGTCAAATTTCCTGCCCGCAGGAGAGAGAATAACAACCCTCCTTTTCTCAGCATCAGGGCAGAGTGTTTCAACGGCTGCAAAGAAAGGCTCAGGTTTCATGACCATGCCGGAGCCGCCTCCATAAGGATAGTCATCAACGGTTCTGTGCCTGTCCCCGGTAAAATCCCGCAGATTGTGAATCTCTATCTCGATAAGGCTCTTCTGCAGGGCCCTTTTCAGCATACCCTCACTTAAATATGCGTGAAAGATTCCGGGAAAGATTGTGATTATATCGCATTTCATTTCAGGATTCTGCAAAAGACCGCTTATGATGCTGAAAATAAAATATTAAGGGGTAAAAGGTTATATCTTTTCCTCCTACCCCTCACTGTTATTTAATTTAAATTAGCAGGAATGCAGATCAAAAGATATCAGGACACATCCCTGTTAATGAATGTATTATTCTAGGATTTCAAGCACGCAACGCTTACCTATTTTTGTTCCTGATGCACTGAGTATTGTTCTCATTGCGCGTGCTGTTTTCCCTTGCTTTCCGATAACCTTTCCAAGATCGCTCTGTGCAACCCTGAGTTCAAAAACAGTGGTTTTCTCGCCGTCAACCTCTGTAACATTAACCTCTTCCGGCCTGTCTACCAGAGCCTTCGCCATCTTTTCTACTAAATCTTTCATTCTCCACCTCCAAACGAGTTTTGGACTGTCTATAAGCCAGCCCTTTGCATTAGCTTCTTAACAATATCAGTAGGTTGTGCTCCTCGCTGCAACCAAAGTTTTGCCTTTTCCAGATTTATCTTTATTTCGGAAGGTTCTTTTAAGGGATCATATGTCCCGAGAATCTCAATAAAGGGACCATTCCTGCGCTCTCTGGAATCAGCTACCACCACCCTGTAGAAAGGTCTCTTGTGTGCTCCTAATCTTGTAAGTCTTATTTTGACCAAAACATCACCTCCTTAAAAGTTTATAATTTTAATATATTTCTCACCATAAAGTAAAGATGAAGAGTCAGTTTGATTTTTAGTCGGTTTTTCCGTTATTATCAACACTTATGGATACCAAAAAATATTTCGAAGAGTCAAGCCGTTACATCATGAATACCTACAGCAGATACCCCGTTGTACTCAGAAAAGGACGGGGGATGAAGGTATGGAGTTCCGAAGGCAAGGAATACCTCGATTTTGTCGGTGGGGTTGCAGTCAATATCCTCGGCCATTGCCATCCGCGCGTAGTGGTTTCAATACAGAAACAGGCACAGAGGCTGATCCATGTATCCAATTATTTCTATATAGAGCCGCAGATAAAGCTTGCCAAGCTGCTGGTCGAGAATTCTTTTGCAGACAAGGTGTTTTTCTGCAATTCAGGAGCAGAGGCGATTGAAGCAGCAGTAAAATTAGCCAGAAAATACGCTAAGGAGAACAACAACCCTGAGCTTTTCGAGATAATAACAGCAAAAAATTCATTTCATGGAAGGACATACGCAGCACTAACAGCGACCGCACAGGAAAAATTTCACAAAGGGTTTGAGCCCCTGGTGCCGGGTTTCCACTATGTCCCCTTCAATGATATCCGGGCGCTGAAGAAGGCTGTAACAGAGCGCACATGCGCTATCCTTTTAGAGCCGATTCAGGGAGAGGGCGGTGTCAAACTGCCAGACCAAAATTACCTGAAAGAAGTGAGGGATTTATGTGATAAACTGGATATACTTTTCATACTTGATGAGGTCCAGACCGGAATGGGAAGAACCGGGAAGCTCTTTGCGTATGAGCATTATGGAATAACACCGGATATTATGACAGTTGCAAAAGGTCTTGGCGGCGGTGTTCCGATAGGGGCGATGCTTGCTACAGATAAAGTTGCATCTGCATTCAAGCCCGGAAACCACGCTTCGACCTTTGGCGGCAACCCCCTCGTCTGTGCTGCAGCTGTTGCGACAATTGAAACGCTTCTTGAAGATGGATTTGTCCTGGATCAGTGCAACAGGATGGGTGAGTATTTCATGGAAAAACTTGAACAGCTGAAGGAAAAATTTCCAGACCTCATCAAAGAAATCAGGGGAAAAGGACTTTTGTTGGGCATGGAACTGACAAGAGAAGGCGATGGAATCGTGAAGGCATGCTTGGATAAAGGGATACTTATAAACTGCACTTCAGGAAATGTTCTGCGGTTCATTCCACCTTTGATCGTACAACGAAAGGATATTGACCAGCTTGTCGATGTCCTTTATGGAATTCTGTTAAGATTGCCATAGTTATAAATAGATTATGAAAATACATGCAGTTAGATCGGTATGAAAGGAATATGAATTTCCTCTTCTAAAGCATTATATTCAGATTGAATGTTATTCCAGCTTGTATGGAATCTCTCTCTTACTCTAAAAGAAGGATTTCGGACTTCGGCGTGAGCTCAGTCGAACGACAAGCCGAAATGACAAAAAAGTAGAGGTATGTAAAGTTGAAAAGGGATTTCTTAACATTACGGGATTTATCATTAAAAGAGATAGAAATTCTCCTTAAAAGAGCGGCAGAACTCAAATCCGGAAAGGACGCACAGAAATGTCCCCTGATCGGGAAAAGTATCGGTCTCCTGTTTGAAAAGGCATCTACAAGGACGAGGGTATCTTTTGAGGCCGGCATTTATCAACTCGGCGCTCAGGCTATCTATATGAATCCAAAAGAGATACAGATCGGGAGGGGCGAGACTATCCATGATACTGCAAAGGTATTATCACGATATCTCGATGCGGTCGTTATCAGGACATACAGCCATGATACGATCATTGAGTTTGCATCTCATGCTTCAATCCCTGTGATCAACGGGCTTACTGATCTGCACCATCCATGCCAGGCGCTGGGTGATTTGATGACTATTCTTGAGAGGAAGGGGAGGATTCAGGGTATCCGCCTCGCATATGTCGGCGACGGTAATAATGTGGCGCATTCTCTGATAGAGGCTGCTGCTGTTACCGGGATGAAACTCTCGCTAGCGTGTCCCAAAGGCTATGAGCCGGACCCTGATATTCTCAGCAGGGCACTTGCATCTGCGAAAAGCGACATCACGGTGCTGAAGGATCCGAAATCAGCGGTCCATAAGGCGGATGCTGTCTATACAGATGTCTGGGTCAGCATGGGGCAGGAGAAGGATGCAGCAAAGAAAAAGCGGAAGTTCAAGGATTATCAACTGAACAGTAAACTCCTTTCGCATGCAAAGAAGGATGCCATAGTGCTTCATTGTCTGCCGGCTCACAGGGGTGAAGAGATAACCGACGAAGTGATTGACGGACCCCGGAGTGCGGTATTTGACCAGGCTGAAAACAGGCTTCATACACAAAAGGCACTGTTAGAGTTTCTCTTAGCATAGATTCAGTCGTATCAATTCCCCAGCATATAATATATGGATAAATTTTATGCTATAAATTCTAAAAGATCTTAAAAATATATTAAGTTTTTTGTGTCATTCCCTGTCCGTCAATACGTAAGACGGATGATCAGGGAATCCAGGTACGAAAGTATTCGGGAAAGGAACTGGATTATCCAGTCAAGCTGGATAATGACAACCATTGGAACAGAGTTCGCTATGAATAAAGGATATATGGCAAAATGTTTTATTGTATTGTCTTTTTTGATAACGACACTTTTTGGTTTTACTATAAATGCTTTTGCTGAATCTCTCAGAGTTGAACTATCCCCGAAAAAAATAAAACAGGGGGATGCTTTTTTTGTAAAAGTGACGGGGGCAAAAACTGTATCACCGCCTTCTGCTTCATCAGCCAGAAAAAAACTTTATTTCAGCAATTGCGGGGAAGGGTGCTTTATTGCAATAGGAGCGGTTGACATAAAGACAAAGCCCGGGGTTTACATGCTTAAAGTGAAAGCCGGGAAAAAGAAGAGGAACCTGAAGCTGTCCGTAAAAAAGACCGCTTTTTCGAAACTCAAGCTCACCCTGCCGGATGATAAAGTCTTTCTGAGTCCGGACGATTTGGATACCGTGAACAATGAGCAGGAGAGATTACAGTCATTATTTCGGAGAGTCTCTGAAAAACAATGGGATGGTGCTTTCATTCCACCCCTTGAAAATGATATATCAACCAGGTTCGGTACGAAGCGAATCATGAATAGGAAATGGATAAGCGTGCACAAAGGCGTTGATATAAAGGGGCAGGAAGGAGAGGAGATAAGGGCGTCAAATAACGGCATGGTTGTCCTGGCAGAGGAGTTGTTCTTTGGCGGCAATACCGTTATTATCGATCATGGACAGGGCATTCACACCATTTACATGCATCTGTCGAAGATAAACGTGAAGCCGGAAGATACCGTTTCCAAGGGTGATGTCATCGGGCTGGTCGGGTCATCAGGCAGGTCAATCGGCCCCCATCTTCATTTTGGAGTAAAAGTACAGGGGATAAACACCAATCCGCTCTCGCTCCTGAAACTTGAACTCTAAGAACGGGGTACTTTTTAATTGATTAGAGGTTCTATGGACGAAGGGTTTTTCAGTTCCGTGACCGGCCCGGTTCACTTGCAGACTTCGCTTACCTAAATATTTTTTAAAAAAGGAGATCATATGCTCAAGGCAAAGGATATCATGACAAAGGATGTGATAACAGTCAAACCGGAGACAACAATAGAAGAATTTGCACGGCTGCTCATGAAATATCAGATAAGCGGAGCACCTGTGGTAGATGAGAATAGAAAACTGAAGGGGATTGTTACCGAGAATGACCTCATCAGCAAAAACAGCAGACTTCATATTCCTACCGTTTTACGACTGTTTGATGCCTATATTCCCCTCGGTACGAGCAGAATGGAGCGCGATATAAAAAAGATGGCTGCGTCTATTGTTGATGAAATCTGTACAAAAGAAGTGATCAGCGTTGACGACGAGGCATCGGTTGAATATATAGCCACGATAATGACCGAGAAGAGAATCCATCTGCTGCCTGTCTTAAGAGAAGGAAAGCTGGCCGGCATTATCGGAAAGAAGGACCTCATAAGGGGTCTTGCAGGCGAGGGATCTGAATAACACCGGAAAGCTTCCTTCCCGGGGTAGTTAATGCAAGCAAGCTGACACCTGAGGCAGAGTTACTATTTATTCCGATGGCAGTCCTTACACATGGATAAACCCGAACTCCTTAATATATATTTATGATGTCTAATTTCAAAAGAACGTAAAGTAGTGTAATGAGGAGCGTGACATGTTGTACATTCAAATTGATCTTTATTAATACCGTAAAGGGGATAAAATGTTCCTGTTTTTTTCGCTTTTATACCCTTTTTATCGGGATGTTCAGTCATATATCCCACAGAGGTCTCTCTGCTTCTTTTATTTTTGGTGTATGACACAAGTGACATTGTTTGGTGATTAAATCATGTGGTGTTCCTTTGATTGTAGCTAATACGAATCCAGCTATGCTTTAAATAAATAACGTTTAAAAATAATCCTCCCAGCGAAACATCAGAGGGTTTTGATCACTCTTAAGAATCTTTGCCTCCACGATATTTCCGACAAAAAGTGAATGATCCCCGGCAGTAAAAGTTTCTATCAGCTTGCATTCAAAAAATGCCAGAGCCTGACTGAGCACCGGCGATCCATTAGGTGCATCAAAATAAGCGATGTCCTTGAATTTGTCAAATTTCCTGCCTGTCCTGAAACCGAAAAACTGGGCAATATCCTCCTGGCCTTCAGCCAATGAATTTATTGCAAAGTATCCTGAATCTTTAATTAACCCGTGCGTATACCTTGCGGGAGCAATGGATACCATCAGCAAAAGCGGTTGCATAGAGACCTGCGAAACCCATGCTGCAGTCATGCCGTTGACTTTTTCTTTTGTCCTTGTGGTAACAATATATACACCGTGAGTGATTGCCTTTGAAACTATTTTCTGCATAATGAGCCTCCTTTTTAAAAATGAACAGGATTATAAAAATCATGCATCCTTTACTTAATTACTAAGACGGCTATAAGTAAGGATACATGACTGTCATTGCCCGACTTGATCGGGCAATCCAGAGAAAGGCACTGGATTCACCGGTCATCCGTCTTACGTCCGTCAGTACTTAAGACGGATGACGGACGGAGAATGACAAACAGACGAAACTATGTCGCCATACTAACGACCGCATTAGTATATCCTCATTTATTCTATAGGACAAATCATTAATTCTCTAGCTTTTATCTTTCTATTAAGGTAAAATATAAATATAATTATTGCATTGTCCCGCCAGAGACATTGTCGATAAAAATCTCGATTGATAGGCTAAATAACTAAATTTGTCTCTTAATTCTTAGCGTGCTGCCTTAGCGCATAAGATTTTTGAAGGCAGAAAAGAGGAGTTGTTCGTTATGAGACGTGATGATTTAAGGAATATTGCTATTATTGCCCATGTTGATCATGGTAAAACTACACTTGTTGACGGACTGATGAAACAGTCTGGACTCTTCCGCTCCAATGAACAGGTACAGGAACGTATTATGGATAATACTGACCTTGAGCGGGAACGCGGGATAACAATTATGGCAAAGAATACGGCTGTAAATTACAATGGAGTTAAGATTAACATCGTGGATACCCCCGGCCATGCAGATTTTGGTGGTGAGGTTGAAAGGACGTTAAAGATGGTTGACGGTGTATTATTACTTGTTGATGCTTCAGAAGGCCCCTTGCCCCAGACGAGGTTTGTTCTGAAGAAGGCCCTTGAACTCAACCTCCCTCCAATCCTTGTTATCAACAAGATAGACAGGTCCGATGCAAGGATTCAGGCTGTCCTGAACGAGGTTTATGACCTCTTTATCGATCTCGATGCCACGGAAGAGCAGCTTGATTTTCCTGTTATTTATACCAATGCCAAACAGGGTGTTGCAAAACTTACCATGGAGGAAGACTCAGATAACCTTAAACCACTCTTTGACATGATAATCAACACAATACCACCTCCTTCTGGCGAGAGCGATGGCATATTACAACTCCTTGTCACAAACATCGACTATGATGACTATATCGGAAGGCTCGCCATAGGACGTGTCTTCTCAGGAACAGTGAAGGTAGGTGATTATGTCTCTATGATAAAGGAAGATGGTGAAGTATCAAAAACAAAGGTTTCATCTCTATTCACCTTTCAGGGTCTTGATAGGATTGATACAAAAGAGGTGAATGCCGGAGAGATTATCGCCCTTGCCGGCATTGAGGGAATAAACATAGGAGATACTATCACGGATACAGAAAATCCCAGGGCACTTCCGAGAATAAAAGTGGATAAACCTACAATTTCCATGGTATTTTCTGTCAACACATCTCCTCTTTCAGGAAGGGAAGGCAGATATGTAACATCCGGAAAATTGAGAGAACGACTCGAAAAGGAACTCCTGTATAACGTATCCATCAATATAGATTTTGATGATATTGATTTTTTTAAGGTCATGGGGCGCGGAGAGTTACAGCTTGCCATACTTATAGAGATGATGAGAAGGGAAGGATACGAGCTTTCTGTTGCCATGCCCGAGACTATCACAAAGACCATAAATGGTGTTTTACATGAGCCTATGGAATCGCTGGTAATAGATGTGCCTGAGGATTATATTGGTGTTGTAACCCAGCAGGTTGGGATGAGAAGGGGCGTAATGCAGAAGATGCAGAACAACGGTTACGGCAGGGTAAGGCTTGAATTCAGGATACCGTCGAGGGGGCTTATCGGGTTCAGATCACAGTTCCTTACCGATACAAGAGGGACAGGTTTACTTAACCATCTCTATGATGGTTATGAACCCTGGCAAGGACCTCTCTCAAAGAGGCAGACAGGAGCACTTGTAGCCGACCGGCAGGGGATTTCAACTATCTATGCACTTTTTCACCTGCAGCCGAGGGGGGTACTTTTCATCAGGGAGAATACTCCCGTATTTGAGGGCATGATTATAGGTGAGAATTCAAGGGAGAATGACCTTGATGTTAATGTCACAAAGGAGAAGAAACTTACAAACATGCGAGCTGCCAATGCAGATGATGCACTGCAGTTGATACCTCCAAGGATTATGAGTCTTGAGCAGGCGATAGAATTTATTAAGGAAGATGAACTTGTTGAGGTCACACCTAAATCTGTCAGGTTGAGAAAGAAGATACTGGAAGCCAACAAAAGGCACTTTAAGTACCTTGACAAAAAAGAATTAAAAGAGGCAGTTGCATAAGTATTTAGGCCTTTCCATAAAGCAATTTCTCTCCAATAGTTTGTTGATATTTCCTTCCTAATTCTGTCATTCCTCCGTCCGACAGGGGACGGATCGGGAATCCTTCTGGGGTAATGCGTTATACACAACAATACAGTAAAGCAAAGAAAGATTCCGGACATCCGTCAATATGCAAGACGGACGGAATGACATCTTTGATACCTCGCAGCTCTGCTGCGGGGTTGTTTATTGTTTTAATTTATATGTGGTGTTACAATTTGTCAAAATACTCTATTGATACGACGCGATAGAACAGGGCATTTCGATGAGAGATTTATTGGATATATTGAAAACCAATGAAAATAAACAAGTTCCTTAAAACTGTGTAGGTGTAGTTATGATAAATCTATTACGATTAAATGGAGCAGAGAAAAAGTCAAAAATCCTCATAGTTGATGATGATGAAAAAAATCTGGAACTCATGGGAGAAATACTTAAAATCCATGGCTATGCCTTTGAGACAGCAAAAAACGGTTTGGAGGCATTAGAAAAAACAAAGGAGATATCTCCTGATTTAATCTTCCTCGATATCATGATGCCACATATTGATGGATACGAGGTATGTAAGAGACTTAAAGAAGATCCTTCAACTCAGCATATACCAGTTGTTATAGTCACGGCTCTCGCAGATAAGCAGTCAAAGATTAGAGGTCTTGAGGTTGGGGCAATTGATTTTTTGACAAAGCCTATTGACAGAATAGAGCTTATAGTGAGAATAAAAAACCATTTGAGGGTCAAGAAATTGGTGGATTTTCTAAAACAGCACAATCAACTTCTTGAAGTAATGATAAAAAAAGGAACATCGCTTGCCCTTGAAGAACTCAGAAAGTCAAGTGACAAAATAAAACAAGCCTATATCGATACGACTAAAAAGCTTCAGTTGGTTTCCAGTTATAAGGATGAAGAGACTGCGGCACATATAAAAAGGATTAGTTACTACTGCTCTTTTTTAGCAAGACACCTTGGCTGGTCAGATGAGAGTATGGAGGAGATATTTTATGCTAGTCCAATGCATGATATAGGGAAAATAGGAATCCCTTTAGACATTCTCCTCAAACCTGGGAACCTGTCTACTGAAGAATTTTCTCTCATAAAAGACCATACAATTATTGGTAAAGAAATTCTCAAGGGTTCTTCATCATCTATACTTCAGATGGCAGAAGCGATTAGCTTAACCCATCATGAAAGATGGGATGGAAGCGGCTATCCAAAAGGTCTTAAAGGAGAGGAGATACCTGTTGAGGGGAGAATAATGATTATCGCTGATCAGTATGACGCCCTCAGGAGCAGAAGACCATATAAGCTTTCTTTTGACCACGAAAAGGCATTTAAGATAATTACAGACGGAAATCACAGGACAATGCCCGAACATTTCGACCCTCAGATACTTCAAGTATTCAAAGATACCCACAGGCAGTTTGACAAGATATACGAAAGCTGTAAGGAATAAATTTCAGGATAAAAAGAGATGGTATTTATCAAAAAAAGGAGTAGTATTATGTAAAAAAATAAGAACTCATTTGCGTTCAAAATCAAAGAATCTCCTTGGAAAGAAAAATATAATCTTACCTTCACTAACCACATAAGCATTCCTTGAATTTATCTCAATCGCAGACTATTCAAGACGGCAATTGATTTAGCTCGATGAAAAAGTTATAACAATCTTAAATTTATTGATATGAGGAATATTGGACAAAATGGCTGAAAAACCTTTACTATTAACCATATGCGAGAGTGGCGGAACTGGCAGACGCGCTGGACTTAGGACGATTCAAAGCCACTTTTTGCAAAGGGGCCTCTGGTCCGGATTTTGGTTTAATTAATTGCTTTAAAAGAGAAAAGACTACTTTATTCATTCCTATATTTTTCATATATTATGTAAAATCGGAAATTTTCTGCTACAATTTTACTACAATGATACGCGCTGGACTTTGAGTGCAATTAACAGAAATATGAGAGCTGCTA
>Ga0299915_10002229_pt1 | contig 14164 bp, 11 predicted proteins | sample RVTome_13_FD_200263 | JGI IMG/M metagenome (GOLD analysis project Ga0299915, IMG submission 200263) | Soil microbial communities from uranium-contaminated site in the Upper Colorado River Basin, Wyoming, United States - RVT92D227 (version 2) ...
GCAGAGGACGGCGGTGACGCCGGCGGCGGCGGCCCGGCCGAGGACCTCTTCGCGGTCGGCGTCGAATTCGGGCATGTCCAAGTGGGCGTGGGAGTCCACCAGACTTACTTCCATGAAGGCCTCGCCGAAAAAGAAAAAGCCCCTCTCCCCGGGCGGGGAGAGGGGCTGATCATGTCGGAAGTCTGGGCCTTTACTGGGCCATCCTGGTCTTGAGCGTGCGGAGCGGGATGGCCCCGTAGCTCAGGAGCCTCTGGAGGAACTCCTTCTGGTTGTATTGATCACCCTTGAGCTTCTGATAGTCCTTCGCCATGTCGAGGATTTCCTGATAGCCGATGTAGGTCAGGGAGAGGTCGCCGGGATTAAGGATGACGTGGTTCCAGATCCTCTCCGCCTCCGCCGTCGTCATGAAACCGCTCCGGGTCATGTAGTTGATGGCGTCTTCCTTGCTGATCCCCCCCTGATGGATGTTCAGGTCGATCTCGAAGGAGATGGCCATCTTCAGCTGGTTCTTGAGCTGGTTGAGATGCATGCGCAGGTCGTAGTTACCGTAGCCTGAGGTCATCAATGTTTCCTGGAGCAGGACCGGCCAGCCCTGGAGAAGGGCCCGGTTGGGCGCGAGCCGTTTGATGACGGAAGGGTCCCTCCGGGTCAGGACGGTGGGAATGAACGTGCCCGGATAGACGTTCCGGACCGTGAAGAAGTCTATATAGAAGTTATTATATTCTTCCAGGAGCGAGTTGACCTGGTCCGCCGGCATGTCATCCGCGAACGGCGCCATATAGAAAGCATAGGAGCCGCTCGGCTCGAAGGCGCCCGGCTTGTCGAGCAGGTACCAAGAGATGCCCCTCATATAGGGCGGCATGGGTTCGATGGGCAGGTTGTCTGCGGGTAGCTCGACGAGCTGATTTTGGGTGAGGAAATCCTTGACCCGGGCGACCGAGGCTGCGACCTGAGGGATGAAGGTTTCCTTCGTCGCGTGCTCGCTCTTGGTTTTGTCGAAAACGCCCTGGATGAAGTAGTTTTTGGCGCCCTCATCGCCCCGCTGGGCTACGACCTGGTCCATGTTGACCTTGGGATACATGAGGGGGTAGAGGGGCAGGATGACGATGGCCATCTCGCGCCGGATGTTGTTCTTATCCGCCTTGACGCGGGCCAGGTACTCCTCCATCGTCTGGCTTGTCTGCGTCATCATCCGCAGCATGCGGAGGTGGGCCTGGTCGCCGATGCGGAAATTGCCCGTGGATTTCGGGAGGAGCTCGGTCTGGAGAAAGGTCTTGTATTCTTCGAGGGCGGCGACGACCTTGCCGACCTCGGTCAGGAACGCGGCCTGGTTGGCGGCCCCGCCGGTCAGGGTCGGGACCTCGGTCCGGTAGAAATCGATGATGGCCGGCAGCTGTTTCAGGGCGGTCTCGGTATAGATCTGCGGCGGCGTTTTGAGGTTTTCCTTGGCCCTCTTGATGAGCCCGGGCAGCTGTTTGGCGCGCTCCGTGGCGCTCTTGACCCGGGCGTCGAGGGCGGCGGAATTCTTGACGAGCAGGCCGCGGATGCTGTTGACGAAGAGGTGGTTATAGAAGAGGGGGTTGTACTCCCAGGGCAGGAGCATCTCGAACTTGACGAACTCGAGGTCGAGGAAGTCGACGAGCATCTCGTGCTCGACCTGCATGTCGGGCGAGAGTTTCGTCCGGTCGACCTTGGTCACGAGTTCGCCGTTCAAAGCGTCCAGGCTGTCGTGGAACTTCTCGACCGCCCCCTCGCTCAGGTCCTCCAGCCGTTCGCCGAACTTGGCGTACCCGGCCATCGTCCCGGAGGTGGGGAAGAACCTGAAATAGGTGTCCCAGAGGGCCTCCTGGTACTTTTTGAACTTGGTGTCCTCGGCATTCTGGGCCGCTAGGCCAGCGGCGAGAATGGCCAGGACGGTCAGCACAGTCAGCGTCCGTTTCATACGTTCCTCCTCGCGATGGAACTCATCCTCTCCACCCTCCAAACGGCAATCTTAACATAAGGCGGAAAAGCGATGCAAGCCGGTTTCCCGCGGCCTACCAGCGGATGAGGGCCGAACCCCAGGTATAGCCGGACCCGAAGGCGGTCAAGGCGACGAGCTGTCCCGGCTTGATGCGGCCGTCGCGGACGGCCTCGTCCAGAGCGATGGGGATGGAGGCTGAGGTCGTATTGCCGTAGCGGTCGATGTTCTGGATGACTTTTTCGACCGGCAGGCGCAGTCCCTTGGCCACCATGAGCGAGATCCGCTCGTTGGCTTGGTGCGGGATGAGCCAGTCCACGGCGTTGATCGTCAGGCCGCAGGCCGTGAGGCCCGCTTGAACGGCCTCGGGCATGCGCTGACAGGCGTTGACGAAAACGTTCCGGCCGTCCATTTGCGGGAAAAACTTCTTCTGGGCGACCATCTCGGGCTGGACCGCAGGCTTGTCCAGGCAGCTCGGCTTCTGCATGCAGAGGACTTGTGCGAAGCGGCCGTCGCCGCAGAGATGCGTCGACAGGATGCCGCGGCCGTCGTCGACCGTGGACGGCTCAAGAACGACCGCCCCGGCGCCGTCGCCGAAGAGGACGGCCATATCCCGGCCGCTCGTCGTGTAGTCGAGGTTCGTCGATTGGACCTCGGCCGCCACGAGCAGGATCTTCCGGTACGTGCCTGAGCGGATGAAACTGTCGCCGACGGCCAGGGCATAAAGGAACCCGGAGCATTGGTTGCGGACATCGAGGGCGCCGAGAGGTTCGAGGCCGAGCTTGGCCTGCAGGAGAACGCCGATGCCCGGGAAATAGTAATCCGGGGAGAGCGTCGCCGCGATGATGAAATCCACCTCGGAGGGTTTGGTCCCGGCGGCCTCCAGGGCCCGCCCGGCGGCCTGGACAGCCAGGTCCGAGGTCCCGACGCCCGGCACGACGTGGTGGCGTTCAACGATGCCGCTCCGTTGGCGGATCCACTCGTCGGACGTGTCCATGAGCTTTTCCAAGTCCTGGTTGGTGACGACGTCCGGCGGTACGTAATGTCCTGTGCCCGTGATGATGGTTCGCACGCCCATAATGCGGCGATTATAGCCAATCCCAGCGGGAAAATAAAGGTTCTTCTCCCGTTATCGGGGCTAGGCTGAAAGGTTAGGTTGGCGATGGATATCGCCCCTACCCCCCCGAACCCCGGGAACCAGTCCCGTGGGTCCTTGCGGAGAGACACGGGGCCGGGGCCTTTAGGTGCCAGTCCCGTGGGTCCTTGAGGAGAGACACGGGGCAGGGGCCTTTAGGTGCCAGTCCCGGCGGTTCCCCTATCGTCAATCTTCTTTTCGTAACCTCCATAGCGGGAGAAGGACCGATATACCGATATAAGAACACGGGAGCCCGGCCCGTTCGTCTTGACGGGCGGCGACCCGCGGAGTACCATTCGGCTCGATGAGCTCGATGAGAAGGCTTGCCCGACCCCATGCTCGGGGGGCGCTTCTGCTTCCGGTCTTCGTCTTCCTGGCCGTCTTTCCGGCGCGCCTGACGCCCCAGGAGGATGCGGTCAAGATCGAGGCCGCCGCGGAGCCCCGGCGTCTGATGCGGGGCGAAGAGGGAAAGATCCGGCTGCGGCTCCAGGTCCCCAAAGGGACCTACCTTAGTGTCTCTTCTTTCCTCATCGAGTTCACGCCGCTCGAGGACGTCGTATTGCCCAAGACGTTCTTCACCGTCTCGGACCTGGGGCTCGAGGTTCTCGAAGAGAGCGGGGTCAGCTACCTGAATATCGCTTCCCCCATCGAGATCCCGTTCACTGTCAGCCCGGACGCCCGCCGGGGGAGCCACATCCTCCGGGGGCGGGTCAAGTACATTGCCCGGTCGATCGCCGGGGGCTGGTGCCTCAAGAGCACGGCGAAGTTCTCGGTTTCGCTCTCGACCTCGCCGGCCGTGAAGGACGTCCCTTAGGGCGTCGCGTCGACCGCCGGGTCAAAGAAGCCCCTGGCGGGAATACCAGGCGATCGTTTCGCGCAGGCCATCCTCGAGGGAATAGGCGGCCGTGAACCCGAGCACCGCTTTGGCTTTTGACACATCCATCGTCCAGACCGTTTCCTTCATCTCCGCGTATTTGCTCCGGTTCAGGGCGGTCGGCCTTCCGGTCAGGCGGGCGCTCCCCTCGGCCGCGGTGCAAACGAGAAAGGAGAGGGCGAGGGGGATCCGGACCCGTCGGACCCTGCGTCCCATGAGTCGCGCGGCCGTCTCGCCCATCGATTCCCAGGTCACCGGCTCTTCGGAAGCGATATTGAAGATCTCCCCGCTCCCGAGCTCCGGCCGGGCGGCGAGCATCGCCGCGCTGACGACATCCGCCACATAAACGACGCTGAGCGGGATCTCCCGGCGGCCGAAGCGAGGCAGCCAGCCCCGCCTGAGCCAGCGGAAATAATCCAGGAAATCTGCGTCGCGGGGACCGTAGACGGGACCGACGCGCAGCACGGCGACCGACAGCTCGTTGCGGCGGCGGAGGACTTCCTCTTCGGCCTTGAGCTTGCTCAACCCGTAGGGCGAAACGGGGGCCGCCGGGTCGTCCTCACGCCGCGGCCTGCCTGACGGGAGCGTCGGCCCGCCCGCCGCCTGCGTGCTCAGGTGGACCAAGCGCACGGGGGCTTTCCGGGCCGTCAGCCCGGCCAGCAGACTTGCCGTGCCCCCCAAGTTTACTCTATAATAATCCTTCGTCCGGGCGGCTTTAGTGATCCCGGCCAGATGGAAGACGACGTCGAGACCGGCGGGCAGCTCGGGCAGGGAATCGAGATCACCCGGCAGGGTCCGCAAGTCTCCTCCGAACCCGAGCCGTTCGAGTTTCTTGGGGTTGCGGACAAGGGCATAGACTTCGGTCTTCTCTTGGAGGAGCCGTTCGATGAGATGGCTCCCGATAAAGCCCGTGCCTCCGGTGACCAAAGCCCGCATGGGCGGGATTGTATGATAAGCGTTCCGGACGGTCAATCGGCCCCGCAGCGGCCAGAGCGGAGAAGGCCGGGCCGAAGGAGGAAGCGATGGATCTGTTCGAAAAGGCCATGACCTTCACCCGGGCTGAAGAAGCCCAGGCGATGGACCTCTATCCTTATTTTACGCCCATCCAGGAAGCCCAGGGCAACCGGATCAAGGTCAAGGGACGGCCGATGATCATGGTGGGCTCCAATAATTATCTGGGACTGGCCCACGACCCGCGGGTCAAAGAGGCGGCCCGCGCGGCCGTCGACCGCTATGGGGTCGGCACCTGCGGCTCCCGCTTCCTCACGGGCACCATCGACCTTCATGAAACCCTCGAGACCGAGCTGGCCAAGTTCATGAAGAAGGAGGCCGCCCTCACCTTCAGCACCGGCTACCAGACCAATTTGGGGATCATTTCGACCGTCGCCGGCAAAGGGGATCACATCATCATCGACCGCATGAACCATGCCAGCATCATCGACGCCTGCCGGCTGTCGTTCGCCACCGTCCATAAATACCGGCATAACGACGCGGCCGACCTCGAGCGTGTTCTGGCCCACCTGGACCGGGCGGCCGGCAAACTCATCATCGTGGACGGCGTCTTCAGCATGGAAGGCGATATCGTCAACCTCCCGGCCATCGTCCCCCTGGCCAAGACATACGGCGCCCGCATCATGGTCGACGACGCCCACAGCATCGGCGTCCTGGGCGCACACGGCCGCGGCACGGCCGAGCACTTCGGCCTCGAGGCCGAGGTCGACCTGATCATGGGGACGTTCAGCAAGACGTTCGCCTCGATCGGCGGTTTCGTCGCCGGGACGCGGAAGGTCGTCTCGTACATCAAGCACCACGCCCGCTCCCTCATCTTCAGCGCCGCCGCGACGCCGGCCTCCGTGGCCTCGGTCCTGGCCATCCTCGATATCCTCCAGAAGGAGCCCGAACGGCGCAAACGCCTGTGGGAGGCCACGGAGCGGATGCGGACGGGCTTCCAGGCCATGGGCTACAGCACCGGACCCTCGCAGACGCCGATCATCCCGGTCGTCGTCGGCCCCGACGAGACGACCTTCATGCTCTGGAAGATGCTGCGGGAAGAGGGGATCTTCACCACCCCCGTCATCTCGCCGGCCGTTCCGAAGGACCAGGCCCTCATCCGGACGAGCTACTCCGCCGCCCACACGGACGAGGAGTTGGACGCCGTCCTGGCCGCCTTCAACAAATGCGGCCGTATGATCGGTCTCATCTGAGCGCGGGACGAGCCGTTCATGTCGCCCCAAAAGCGCCACGCGAGCCGCAGCGGCCGGCGGTTCCTCGCCGGGCTCGGGCTTGCCGCGGGACTTCTGTCCTTTGTGGTCGGGTCCCTTCCCGCAGCCACCGTCATCATGCCCCTCGCCCAGGTCAAGCCGGGGATGAAAGGTGTGGGCCGGAGCGTTTTTCAGGGCGGCCGGGTCGAGGAGTTCGGCGTCGAGATCCTGGGCGTCCTCCGCAACGTTCAGCCGAAGCGGGACGCGATCATGGCCCGCCTGAGCGGCCGGGGCCTGGAAGAGACGGGGGTTCTCCAGGGGATGAGCGGCAGCCCCGTCTACATCGACGGCAAAGTCATCGGTGCCGTCGCTTATAGCTACGCCTTCGCCAAGAGCCCGATCGCCGGCATCACGCCGATCGAGGAAATGCTGGCCGTCCAGAGCCAGCCGGCGGCCCCGCGGCCCGCGGTCCCGTCCAAGATCCCGCTCACGAACTCGCTCAGCCTCAGCGACCTGGCCGGACTCTACCGTTCGGCTCTCGCCGGCGGCGAAACGGAGGAGCCGGAAGGTCAGGCCCTCGTCCGGCTTCGGCTGCCGCTCGTTTTCAACGGCTTCTCGAGCCGGGCGTTCGAAGCCGCTAGGCCGTTCTTCACGTCCCTGGGCTTCACCCCGCTGCGCGGCGGGGGAACAGGTCAGGCCGAAACGCCGGCCGCTTCGGCCGTGGTCCCTGTTCGCGAAGGGGACGCCGTGGCGGCGCAGCTCATCGCCGGCGACCTGGATCTTTCGGCCGTCGGGACCGTGACCTATGTCGACGGCAACCGGCTCCTCGCCTTCGGCCATCCCTTTTATAACCTGGGCCGCGTCGACTACGGCCTGGCCCGCGCCGACGTCATCACCATCGTGCCGAGCCTGGAAAATTCGTTCAAGGTCGCCGTCCCCGGCGCGCCCCTCGGCCGCATCTCGCAGGACCGGACGGCCGGCGTCGTGGGCGAGGTGGGCCAGCTCCCGGTCATGATCCCGCTCAATATCAGCCTCGAGGGAGCGCCGCTCGTCCGCCGGGACTTCAAGCTGCGCCTCGTCAACGACCGCATCCTGAGCGCGGCTTTGGTGAACCTCTCCATCGCCTCCCTGCTCAGCAGTGAGGAGCGCGACTACGGGGACCTCTCCCTGGACTTCGATGCCGACATCTTTCTTGACCGCGGCCAGGTCCATCTCGAGGACCTCTTTTCGGGCAACTACAACAACGCCACGACCTCCGTGGCGGGGATCATGGCGGCCGTCACCTACTTCCTGACCAATAACGAGTTCCAGGACGTCGGGATCTTCCGCATCGACCTCAACGTCCGGGCCCGGCAGGATACGCGGCTGTCCACCCTCGACCGGGTCCTGCTTGACAAGTATGAAGCGTCGCCCGGCGAGCGGATCGCGGTCAAGGTGTTCTACCGGACCTTCAAGCAGGAGAACCTCCTGGAGGAGGTCGAGATCGTCACGCCGGACCTGCCGGCCGGGTCGGAATTCCAGCTCATCGTGGGCGACGCGGCGGCCATGCACCAGGTCGAGCAGGGCTTGTACCGGACGACGGATTTTATCCCCCGCAGTTTCGAACAGCTTCTCCGTCTTCTCGGAAATTTGCGCAAAAACAACCGCATCTATTTCAAGATCGTCGCCCCGAGGCCGGGGCTCTTCCTCAAGGGCGAAGAACTCCCCAACCTGCCCCCGACCCTCAAGTCCATGTTCGCCTCGCCCAGGGCCACGTCTTCCGCGCCGACCGAGCTGCTGCGCTCGACGCTCGGGGAGTTCCAGCTTCCCGTTCCCTACGTCTTCCGGGGCGTCACGGTCGTCCCGGTGAAGATCCGGAAATAGGAGAACCGGCATGAAGAAAGCCATCCTCTTCGCGGCGCTCGGTCTGCTCGTCGTGTGGCTGGCCCTCGAGGCCGTGGTCCCCCAGCAGTGGGAGTTCCGGACGCGGGAGGATTTCCTGCGGGGGAAGTTCGACGGGGTCAGCGTCTCCTGGGACGGCGTGTTGACTTTGGCGCCCCGTGAAGCGAAGCTCGCCGGACCGGCCGAGGAGTTCTACCTGTCATTCCTGAGCGAGCCGGACGGGACCCTCTATCTCGGCACCGGACATAGCGGCAAGGTCTATCGTCTGCCGAAGGGCGGCCAGCCCGAGCTTTACTTCCAGGCGCCCGAGCTCGACGTCACGTGTCTCGCCTTGGATAAAAAGGGCGTCCTCTACGCCGGGACTTCGCCGAACGGCAAGATCTACAAGATCGCGGCGGCGGGCAAAGGGACGGAGTTCTTCAATCCCGACGAGAAGTACATCTGGGACCTTCTCGTCCGGGAGTCGGGGACTCTTCTCGCGGCGGTGGGGGAGCGGGGCGGGATCTACGAGGTCAGCCCCCAGGGCGAGGGGAAGATGACCTTCAAGGCGGACCAGAACCACATCCTCTGCCTGCGCTCGACCGGCCGCGGCGAGCTTTTCGCCGGGAGCGGCGGAGGGGGCCTCGTCTACAGGATCTCCGCGGAGGGGCGTCCGGCGGTCCTCTTCGAGTCGCCCTACGAAGACGTGCGGAGTCTCGCCTTCGACGATGCCGGGACGGTCTACGCCGCCGCCTCGGGGATCCCGACAAGGGCGAAGAGGGAGGAAGCCCCGCTTATCGCGGCGGCCAGACCCGATGCCGAAGTGACCGTGACCGTGAGCGCGGCGGCTGCGGCTCCGGCGGACCTTCTCGCCGGACCGTCCGGACCGGGCAGGGAAACCGGGGCCCTGTACCGGATCGGCCCGGACGGTGTCGCCCGGAGACTCTGGCAGGCCAGCGACGAAATGGTCTATACGCTCCTGTGGCAGGCCGCAGAGAAGCGGCTTCTCTTCGGGACAGGGAGTAAAGGCCGTCTCTACGCCCTGGAACGGGACGACAAGGTCTCCCTTCTGCTGCAACCGAGGTCGGAACAGCTTTTCCTCCTCGCGCAGGGAGAGGGTTCGGTTTATATCATCGCCAATAATCCCGGGTATCTGGCCCAGCTGCTGCCCGAGCAACAGACGGCCGGAGAATACCTGAGTCCCGTCCTGGACGCCAAGACCGTCGCCTCCTGGGGCCGCATGTCCTGGCAGGGGCAGGCCCCGGCGGGGACGACCCTCCAGCTGCAGACGAGAAGCGGCAACGCCGTCGAGCCCAACTCCACGTGGAGCGACTGGTCGCCTCCCTACCAGAAGAGCGCGGAGCAGGTCCTCAGCCCGCGGGCCCGCTTCCTCCAGTTCAAGCTCCTCTTCAAGAGCCAGTCCGGCAAGGTCTCGCCGGCCGTCGGCGCGACGGAACTTTTCTACCTGCAAACGAACATCGCCCCGGTCATCAGCCGCCTCGAGCTCCTGAAGCCCAACGAAGTCTACCTCAAGGTCCCCGAGCAGGAGGACGTCGTCCTGGGCGTCGAGAAAAAGCTGGCCGACCCGCTGACGAAAAAAGACGAGGCGAGGATCACCATCCCGCCCCGGAAGGTCGAGCGGAAGGGTTTCCGGACCGTGGTCTGGGAGGCCGAGGATGAGAACGGCGACGCTCTGACCTATACGCTCGCGCTGCGGAAGGACGGGGAGGCGGAGTGGCGGGTCGTCCAGGAAGAGGGCGAGGAAGCGCTCTACGCTTTCGACACGCTGGCCCTTCCCGACGGCACGTACACCCTGCGCCTCACGGCCTCGGACGCTATGGCCAACGCGCCCGGAACCGAACTCCGCGGCGAGAGGTTCAGCCGTCCGTTCGTCATCGATAACTCCCTGCCGGTCGTCAAGGACTTCTCGGCGCTCCGCCGGGGAGAGACGCTCGAGGTTTCGTTCCGGGCGGAGGACGGCTACTCGTCGCTCGAGGAAGTGAAATACCTCGTCCGGCCGGCCGGATGGCGGGTCGTCTTTCCGGCCGACGGGATCTGCGACGCGCCGAGCGAGAGCTTCAAGTTGACGGTCAAACTCCCCGCCGGCGCGGAAAATCTCATCACCGTGCGCGTCCGGGACCGCTTCGGGAACGTCGGCGTCTTCCGCCAGCCGTTCTGAGATTCGGGCTCCGGCCGGCGCCGCCCGGGCGAAGGCCGCCGGGCCTACCTTGTCTTGACCCTCTCGAGGTACTTGTCGTCGCGCGTATCGACCCGGATGACGTCGCCCTCGCTGACGAACTCGGGCACCTGGATGACCAGCCCCGTTTCGAGTGTGGCGGGCTTGGACATGGCGGTCTGGGTGGCGCCTTTGAGGCGCGGGGGCGTGCTCACGACCTTGAGGTCGACGGAGTTCGGGAGGTCGACGCCGATGGGCTTCCCATCATACATCTCGACCTTGATGACCGTGTTCGGCAGCAGATAATGGACCCCGTCGCCGATGGCTTCGGCGCGCAGCGTGATCTGCTCGTAGTTCTCGAGGTTCATGAACGTGAAATCATCGCCCTGCTGGTAGAGGAATTCCATCTCGACTTCTTCAAAGAAGGCTTGTTCGAGGCGTTCCTCGGAGCGGAAGCGGTGTTCGGTCTGCGAGCCGTCGCGGATATTGCGGAGCTTGGTCTGGACCATCGCCTTCCAGCGGCCCGGCGTGATGAGCTGCATCTCCATGACGCGGAAAAGCTGGCCGTCCATGATGATGACCATGCCCTTCCGGATCTGTGTCGCGTCGATCATGGCCCTGTCCTCCGGATCGTGTGCTGATGAAAGTCTTTATTATACCCGAAAAAGTCCTCCGCGACGCGTCCATTTGATTTCAGGCCGCTTTTCCTTTATATAGAGGACCTCCGGACAAAGCCGATGAACGAACTCGTCTTCCTGGGCACGGGCGGCTCGGTGGCGACGGCCGAGCGGGATAACACGTCTTTCCTGTTGGTCGCAGAAAAGGATCTCATCCTCGTCGACTGCCCGGGGGCGCTCATCCAGAAGCTCAGGCGCTGCGGCGTTGACCCGGGGACGGTCGGCGGCATCCTGGTGACGCACGTCCACCCCGACCATATCTATGGCCTGCCTTCGCTCGTCCATAGTCTGATGCTGCGCGAAGGGCTGATCCGGGTCTTCGGCTCGCGCCAAGCCTGTTCCTTCGGCGAACGTCTCCTGGATCTTTTTGAGCTGCGGGAGCCCAGATTCCGGACGCGCGTCGAATTCGTGCCTCTCGACCCAGGCGCAACGGCGGCCGTGGGAGCGGCGCTCGAGGTCACCCCTCTTCTAACGCCCCACCATGCGTCGTCGCTAGCCTACGAGGTCAGGCTGCGAACGACCGGTCAAAGAGTCGTTTTCTCGGGGGACACACCCATTTACCCTCCCCTCTTCGACAGGGCGCGGGGGGCGGACTATCTTGTCCACGACTGCAGCTCCCCCTCCCGCTGGTTCGAGGCGTATCCCATCCTGGCGACGATGCACACCCATGCCCTCGAGCTCGGACGGGCGGCCGCCGCAGCCGGGGTCCGCTGCCTCGTCCCCTGTCATTTCCTGACCGGCGACCTTGAATTTTCCGTGGCCGAGGTCGAAACCGAGCTCCGGGCGGGCTTCGGGGGCCGGCTGGTCATGCCCGCCGATTTTGAAAGGATGGCCTTGTGAGTCGGCGCGTCCTGGCCGTCGTGCTCGCTGCGGGCGTAGCCTTGACCACATCCTGCGCGCGAGGAGGAGTCATGGCCGACTTGGTCCTTGTTCACGGCACCGTCTGGACGGGAAATCCTGAACTCCCCCGGGCGGAGGCGGTTGCGGTCCTTGCGGACCGCATCCTGGCCGTCGGGACGGAGCGGGACGTCAAGGCGCTTATCGGGGCCAAGACGCGGGTCATGGACCTCAAGGGCGCCCTCATCCTGCCCGGCTTTATCGACAGTCATACGCATTTTCTGAACGGGGGCTTCTCACTCCGTTCCGTCCAGCTCCGCGATGCGACGTCGCGCGAGGAATTCGCCGCTCGGGTCGCGGCCAAGGCCCGTGAACTCGGGAAAGGCGCCTGGGTCCTCAACGGCGAATGGGACCACCAGGGTTTCAACCCGCCCGTCCTGCCGACGAAGGAGTGGATCGACGCGACGACACACGACAATCCCGTCTTCGTCAACCGGCTCGACGGCCATATGGCCCTGGCCAACAGCCTCGCCTTGCGCCTGGCCGGGATCGACCGGTCGACCCCGACGCCGCCGGGCGGAGAGATCCTCAAAGACCCGGCGACCGGCGAGCCCACAGGGATCCTTAAGGATACCGCCGCCGACCTTGTCTATCGGGTCGTGCCCGAACCGAGCTTCTCTGAAAAGCTCCAGGCGGCCGAATTGTCGCTCCGGCACGCGGCCGAGCGCGGGGTCACCTCCGTCCACGAAATGGCCGACGCCGCGAGCCTCGAGGTCTACCAGGAGCTTGACCGGCAGGGCAAGATGACGGCCCGTCTGGCCGTCTATATTCCCATCACCGAGGTGGACGCCGTGAGCCGCCTGCGGCTGCGGTCGCCGTTCGGCGGCGGCTTCGTCCGGCTGGCCGGGCTGAAAGCTTTTATCGACGGCTCCCTCGGTTCGTCGACGGCCTATTTCTTCGAACCGTATGCCGATGACCCAACCAAAAAGGGCCTCCTTCATGGTCAGATGTTCCCCGAGGGGATCATGGCCCAGAGGATAAAAGCGGCCGATAAAGCCGGCCTGCAGGTCGCTGTCCATGCTATCGGCGACCGGGCCAACGGCCTGCTCCTCGATATCTACGAGGCCGTGGCCCGCGAGAACGGGCCCCGGGACCGCCGCTTCCGGATCGAGCATGCCCAGCATCTCCGCCCGGAGGACATCGCGAGGTTCGGCCGGCTGGGCGTCATCGCTTCCGTGCAGCCGTATCACGCCATCGATGACGGACGTTGGGCGGAGACCAAAATCGGGCCGCAGCGCGCCCGGACGACCTACGCCTTCCGGTCGCTCCTCGACGGCGGAGCCGTCCTGGCCTGCGGCTCGGACTGGACCGTGGCGCCCCTCGACCCGCTCCAAGGGATTTTCGCCGCGGCGACGCGCGCCACCCTTGACGGCCGGAATCCCGGCGGTTGGGTGCCCGAACAAAGGATCTCGGTCGAAGAGGCCGTACGGGGCTATACGGGGGCCGGGGCGTTCGCGGAGTTCGCCGAGGGCGAGAAGGGAACGCTCGAGAAGGGGAAACTCGCCGACATCGTCGTCCTCGACCGGGACTTCTTAGCCCTGCCGCCCGAACGGATCCCCGAAGCCAAAGTCAAACTCACGATCGTCGGCGGCAGGGTCGTTTACGAGCGCTGATGTGAACGCCCTAATTTTTGTGATGTCCCATCTTTTGCGGACGGAATGCCACCCTCAGTAGATCCCGCTGCGCGCCCTCGTTGTTACCGGTCCTTCGTTTCCGGGGAGAGCTGCGCTGACCGCAGGCGATAGTAGAAGTAGAGCAGTGGGACGACCGCGAGCAAGCCGAAGAAATAGACTTTGTTCAAGACGGGAGTTCCCAGGACGGCGAGTCCGATGAGGTGCCGCTCGAGATGGATGAAGGCCGAGTTCACGAAGATCATGGCCATCGACGCGTGCTCCTCCCGGAGCTCCGCCAGGCGCGTCTCCCGGCTCCGCGAGGCCAGGTAACGGCCGGCCGCCAGCACCGCCAGCGTCAAGAGGCTCTGGACAAAGGGACAAAGAAAGAAAAGGAGGGATTTTGTCGCCGGTCCGAACTCCAGGCCGAAGAGGGCGAGCCGGGCGGGCATCGTCGCCGGGATCTTCGGATAGGCTAAGAGAGCCATGACCCAGGCGGCGACAAGGAGGATAAAATTAAAACCCAGGAGGAGGAGACGGTTGACCTTCTTCGTTTCCAGGGCCATGGATGCGGAAGCCATTATTCCACTTTTCGCGGCTCTCCTCAACCAGGACGTGGAGCCCGGGGAGGTTCGGGAACGAGCCCCACGATAAGACCCGGCCTTTCTCTTGTGCCTGGAAACGGAAGTTCCTGCCTTGACCGATCGCCAGGGGAGAATGTAGCGGCAACGTGATAATGTCCTCTTTTTGCAAAGTAAAAATGTCCTGTTAGGA
>Ga0299915_10002230_pt1 | contig 14163 bp, 10 predicted proteins | sample RVTome_13_FD_200263 | JGI IMG/M metagenome (GOLD analysis project Ga0299915, IMG submission 200263) | Soil microbial communities from uranium-contaminated site in the Upper Colorado River Basin, Wyoming, United States - RVT92D227 (version 2) ...
TGGTGTACGAGGAGCGGACGGTGCCGGAGCTGGAATACACGTGCAAGCATGCGTTCACGCAGGAGGCGACGTATCAGGGGATTCTGGAAAAGAGGCGGCGGGAATTTCATCTGCAAGTGGCGCGGGAAATGGAGCGGTTGTACGGGGACCGTCTGGAGGAGTGCTACGAGGAGTTGGCGCATCACTATTCGAGAAGCGAGGACGTGGAGAAGGCGGTCGAGTATCTGTTGAAGGCAGGGGAGAAGGCGGTGCGAGCCTCGGCCTACAAAGAGGCCATTGCAGGTTTTCGCAAGGGGATTGAGTTTGTGGGCGCTCTCGCGGACAAGGCCACACGCGCGCAGCGGGAGGCCAAGCTGCAAACCGCTCTGGGGTGGGCTTTGCTGGCAAACAGGGGCTATGCGTCCCCCGAGGCAGAAGGGGCTTTCAGCCGAGCGCGAGAACTGTGTGGGCAGTTGGCGCAGACCCACGGGCTTTTCTGGGCACTGGTGGGACTGGATTTCGTTTATTTCAACCGCGCAGAGTATAACAAGGCACGCGATGTGGCGGAGCGGTGCCTCGATCTCGCACAACAAGATGGTGATCCTGCTTTGCTGACGTGGGCGCACTGGAGGGTAGGCTTCAATTTGCTCTGTCGTGGAGAATCTGCAAAAGCCCTGGCCTACCTCGAGAAAGCGCTTTCCCTTTATGATCCCCAACGACAGCAGCCCCTCATGTTTATGACACAATTCGAATTGGGGGCGTATACCCGGGTCCATATGGCTTGCGCTTTGTGGTTGCTTGGCTACCCGGATAGTGCGTTGGCGTCGAGCCGGCAGGCGATAACCCGTGCCCGGGAGCTGTCCCACCCCAGCACGCTGGCAGCAGTTCTTGGGTCTGATGGCCTTCTCCGCCACTGGAATCGGCATGTAGAGGGGACTCGCCGAAAGTCGGAAGCAGCGAGCCGGCTTGCGGCTGAAGTAGGGCTTCCCACCTGGTCGGCATTCCCATTGATCCTCCTCGGATGGTGTCAGGTGCAGGGGGAGCAGGTGGAAGAAGGGATAGCCCTGATCTCACAGGGGCTGGCCAACTACAGAGCTCAAGGAATGGAGGTCTTGCGGTCGTATTATCAGGCGCTGCTGGCCGAGGCGTACGGAATTAGCGGACAGGCCGACAAAGGGCTCGAACTGCTGGCTGACGCGCTGGCATTCGCCGAAAAAACCGGAGAAGGCTGCAGCGAAGCTGAGCTGCATCGGATTCGCGGAGAGCTTCTGCTGATGCGCGGCGAAGCCGAGGACCTCGCGGAAGAGTCATTCCGTAAGGCCATCGACGTTGCCCGCCGCCAGCAGGCCAAGTCCTGGGAGCTGCGGGCCGTCACAAGCCTCAGCCGTCTCATGCAGAAACAGGGCAAGCAAGACGAAGCCCGCCGGATGCTGAGCGAAATCTACCACTGGTTCACGGAAGGCTTCGACACCGCCGACCTGAAGGACGCCAAAGCCCTCCTCGACTCCTTGGCGTAGTCTCTGTCATTGAATGCGCAGAGGCAGTCGTCGAATGCGGTGCCGCGCTTCTTCTACTACAACAATGGCGCCTTGCTCCAGGGGCTCAAATGAGTCTCTGAGAACGGCCTTGAGTCGGCCGATCACATTAATGGACCGTGTGTTGTGAAGGCGGAAAAGGATGATGCTGACACGCTGTTGGCCGACAAGGGCGAGGATCTCGCCGAAGTCCAGGTCGAACGTCAGCACAATCCTCGTTTCTCGAACAGCCTTGAGAAAGATTTCGCCGTTGGGTAACCGATGCAGACCTTCGTCCCTGAGATGCAGGACTTCGTGGCCTGAGCTTCTCAGCCACTCGGCCACTGCCTGAGAGATTCCCATATCAGCAAGGAACCGCATGCGGATTCTCTACTTCACGAAGACTTGCTCTTGAGTAAGCCACGCCGCGTACTCGAGAGCCTGCCGGATATCCTCGACCTCCAAATCAGGATAATCTTCCAGTATTTCTCGCTCAGTAGCCCCGTGTGCAAACTGGCCAACGATCACAGAAACGGGGATCCGCATTCCGCGGATACAAGGACGGCCTCCCAGGATCTTGGGATCAAACGTTATTCGTTCAAACATGGCCATTACCGACACCCTGGATATTTTACTGCAACAATCCGGCTGTGTCCCAGAGATATATTCAGGGAAGTTGGAATCCGCTCGGCCCCGGGCAAGCGCATCTGCGTGCTCTGCGTCCTCCGCGCCTCTGCGGTGAGTGAGTTATGACTTCTTGGTTGCGGCTCGTACAAGTTGGTTCAGCCTTCATCCAATCCAGGGATAGGAGGGACGACAGAAGTAGTGCTGCGAGGCGATTTGGGAATTGGTGGCTTTTTGCCGATTTGTATTGCTAGAATTGGCCGAGGCCAGCCCTCAAGTCTCATCTGGCAATCAGAGACTCACAAAAGCCCTTTCTGAGGTGTGCGATGATCGGCAAGACCATTTCGCACTACGAGATTCTCGAGAAGCTCGGCGAAGGCGGAATGGGGGTTGTCTATAAGGCCAGGGACACCCACCTCGATCGATTGGTTGCCGTCAAGGTCCTGCCTCCCGAGAAGGTCGCCGATCCCGAACGAAAGCGACGCTTCATCAAGGAAGCCAAAGCGGCATCGGCGCTGAATCATCCCAACATCATCACGGTTCACGACATCGCAGAAGATGCCGGCGTAGATTTCATTGTCATGGAGTTCGTCCAGGGGAAAACGCTGGCGCAATCAATCGCGACCAAGCCGTTTTCCGCCGGCGAGGCGCTCAGGCATGCCGTGCAGATCGCCGATGCGCTCGCCGCAGCTCATGCCAAAGGAATCGTCCATCGCGATCTGAAACCCGCCAACCTGATGGTCACGCAACCCGGCCTGGTCAAGGTCCTTGACTTCGGCCTCGCCAAGCTCACCGAAGCCGGCAGCGAAGGAGAGCTTGCCCGCACGCTCACGGCCGAGACCACGGCAGGGATTGTGATCGGAACCTTGGCCTACATGTCTCCCGAACAGGCAGAGGGCAAACCGCTCGACGGACGCTCGGACATCTTCTCACTCGGGACCGTGCTCTACGAAATGCTTTGCGGGCGGCGGGCTTTCGCGGGGGATTCGGGCATTTCTGTGCTCACATCGATCCTGCGCGACGAACCGGCGCCGCTCGCCGGCGTGCCGCCGGATCTGGAAAGGACCGTCAGCCGCTGCCTGCGCAAGCATCCGCAGGATCGATACCAGAGCGCCGTCGAACTCAAGCTCGCACTGGAGCAGGTGAGGCTGCCGCGCCGGGAAAGCCAGGCCAGTGTGCCTTCGATTGCGGTGCTGCCCTTCACCAACCTCAGCGCGGACAAGGAAAACGAGTACTTCAGCGACGGATTGGCGGAAGAGATCATCAACGCCCTGACTCAACTGCCGGGCCTGCGGGTGACAGCGCGGACTTCTTCATTTTCATTCCGGGGCAAAGACGTGGACGTCCGCAAGATCGGAGCCGAGCTCAATGTGGAGAACATCCTGGAAGGGAGCGTGCGCAAGGCCGGCAACCGGATCCGGGTCACGGCGCAGCTGATCGACGTTGCGGGCGGCTATCATCTCTGGAGCGAGCGTTACGACCGCGAGATGACCGACGTTTTTGCGATCCAGGACGAAATCGCGGCCGCGATCGTGAACAAGCTGCGGGTGCGGTTGTCCGGCGACCGGCCGCTGGTGAAGCGATACACGGAAAACGTCGAAGCCTACAACTTCTATCTCGAGGGCCGCTATCACATGCTGAAAGTGACCGGAGAGAGCCTCGCGAGAAGCAAGGCCTGTTACGAGCAAGCTCTCGCCATAGACTCCCGCTATGCGCTGGCATACAGCGGGCTGGCCGCGTATCACTATTGGCTCGCGCACTTCCACTTCACCTCGCCCAGGGAATCCCTTTCGGCCGCGAAGGCCGCAGCCCTTGAGGCCCTCAAGCTGGACGACACTCTCGCGGAGGCGCACAGCCTTCTGGCGCTGGTGCTGGGATATCTAGACTTTGATTGGGCTGGCGCCGAGCGCACTCACCTTCGCGCGCTGGAACTGAATCCGGGATCTCCGGACGTCCATCACTACTACGGTTTCCACTGCCTTCTAACACTGGGGCGACTGGACGAAGCCATCGCAGAGTGCCAGCGTGCGGTGGAACTGGATCCCCTCGCCCCGGGGTATCGCTCAGCTCTGGGTTATCTGTTTCATGCTGACCGCCAATTCGACGTGGCGCTCCGTCATCACCTCCGCGCGATCGAAATAGATCTAAGCCACTTTATCCCGCACTTGCTGATATCGTTCAGCTACCTGCTGAAGGGAATGCCCGATGAGGCGCTCGCCGCAGCTGAAAGAGCCTGCCAGTTATCGGGAGGGCTATCCGACACCCTCGAGAATCTGGGAGGCATGTGCTTGCTGGCAGGCAAGCCGGAAAAAGCACGAGAGATACGCAAGCAGCTCGACGAGCAACTGCGTTGCGGCGGATATGTGGCGCGGTTTCATCTGGCTTGGATATCGTTAGTCTCAGGTGAAATCGATTCTGCTTTCGAATGGCTCGAACGAGGCGTCGAGGAGAGAGACCCCCTGGTCACACTATTGCTCAAGACCGATCCGTATCTTGACGACCTGCGTTCCGACCCGCGGTACCGCGCGCTTTTGCGCAAGATGAACCTCGAGTGACCCATGAAATGTCCCCGGTGTGAAGCGGAGAATGAGGCGGAGCGTCGCTTCTGCGGGCAATGCGGCACAAGTCTGAAATGGCCGTGCCCCGCTTGCGGCTTCGTCAACAGCCCGGAGGACAGATTCTGCGGGGGATGCGGGGGAAAGCGCGTGGACGTTCCCCTCGCCGCGCAGGCTGCTCCTCCCCGGCTGGAGGACATGCACGCGCAACTGCAAAAGTACATCCCTCCCTCGCTTGCCGAGAAAATGCATATGGCCGAGAAAGACCTGGCCGGGGAAAACCGGCTCGTCACCGTCCTGTTCGCCGACATTTCCGGCTTCACCGCTTTGTCCCAGCGCCTGGCCACCGACGCAGTAGTCAACAAGGTCAACGAGTGTTTCCGCCTGGTGACCGACGCGGTCTACCGCTACGAGGGCAGCATCAACCGCTTCATCGGCGACTGCGTCCTGGCCTTCTTCGGCGCTCCTCTCGCCCATGAGAATGATCCCGAGCGGGCCGTGCGCGCGGCTCTCGAAATGCGCGAGGCGGTGTCCAGGCTTGGGCTCTCCATCTCCGTCGGGATCAATACCGGCATGACCTATTTCGGGCCGATCGGGACCGAACGGCACCTGGAGGTCAGCGCCTATGGCCCCGATGTGAACCTGGCGAAGCGGTTGGAAGATGCGGCCAAGCCGGGACAGGCTCTGGTGGGTGCGGGCACACATCGCCTGACGCGCAAGACCTTCGACTTTGTCCGCCTCGAGCCTCTGTTGGTCAAGGGGGTAGAAGCTCCGGTTTCGGCCTATGAGGTAACGGGGGTGGCGGAGCGGCCGGAGAAGCTGCGCGGGATCGAGGGATTGCGGGCGCGGATGATCGGCCGGGAGCGGGAGTTCGCTGAACTGAAGGAGGCGGCCGACCAGTGGCTTTCGGGTCAGGGGCAGATGGTCTCGGTCATCGGGGAAGCCGGCATCGGCAAGTCCCGCCTGGTGGCCGAGCTCAAGGAGTATCTGGGAACCAGGCGATTCCGTTGCCTGGAGGGGCGGTGTATATCGATCGGGCAGCCGATCGGCTACTGGCCTTTCCTGGACATGCTGCGCAGCTACTTCGCCTTGAGCCATCAGGACAGCGAAGCCGAACTGGCGCGCAAGGCGACCCAGGTGGTCACGGGGCTCTTTCCCCAGAAGGCAACCGAGATCCTGCCCTTCCTGGGACGTTTGCTGTCACTTCGGTTTGGGAGCGACCTGGACTCGAAGCTGGACTATTTCACTCCGGAGCAGGTGCGGCACCAGACGATGATGCGGCTGCGAGACCTTTTCGAAACCCCGGCCAGGAAAGAGCCGCTGCTTCTGGTGCTGGAAGACCTGCACTGGGCGGACGATCTTTCCCTGGACTTGGTCTCGCTTTTGATGGATTCGCTTGCCACTACCCCGCTGATGTTGCTGTGTGTCTACCGGCCGGAGCGGGAACACCGCTGCTGGCAGTTGAGCAGCCTGGCCGAGAGGAAGGGGGCGGAATGGTTTACGGAGATCCGCTTGAAACAGCTCACCCGGCAGGAGAGCCGCGAGCTGGTCGAAGAACTTCTCACGATTGAGAATCTTCCCGAGAGCGTCAAGGGGATGGTCTTGCGCAAGTCCGAGGGCAATCCGTTTTTCATCGAGGAAGTGATCCGCTCGCTGATTGACCGCGATTTGGTATATCGGGAAAACGAACGATGGAAGGCGCGGGCGGAAATCTCGCACATCGATGTGCCGGACACGATCCAGGGGGTGGTGCTGGCGCGGGTGGACCGCCTGCAGGCGGAAGCGAAGACCGTTCTTCAGTGCGCCTCAGTCATTGGGCGGCTGTTCAAGTACCGGTTGCTGGAGCAGCTGTCGCGCCAGGAAAGGAACCTGGACCGGTATCTGAACGAGTTTGAGGAGAAGGAGCTGGTGTACGAGGAGCGGACGGTGCCGGAGCTGGAATACACGTGCAAGCATGCGTTCACGCAGGAGGCGACGTATCAGGGGATTCTGGAAAAGAGGCGGCGGGAATTTCATCTGCAAGTGGCGCGGGAGATGGAGCGGTTGTATGGGGAGCGTCTGGAGGAGTGCTACGAGGAGCTGGCGCATCACTATTCGAGAAGCGAGGATGTGGAGAAGGCGGTCGAGTATCTGCTGAAGGCGGGGGAGAAGGCGTCGCGAGCCTCCGCCTACCAAGACGCCATTGCAGGTTTTCGCAAGGGGATTGAGTTGGTGGTCGCTCTTGCCGACAAGAGTGCCCGCGCGGAGCGAGAGGCAGAGCTGCAAACGACCCTGGGGTGGGTCTTGCTGGCAAACAGGAGCGTTACGTCTCCTGAAGCAGAACAGGCGTTCAGTCGGGCGCGAGAGTTGTGTGAGCAGCTGGCACACAGGCGCCGGCTCTGCTGGGCACTGTCGGGACTGGATCTCTTCTATCACTGCCGCGCAGAGTTCGACAAGCAACGCGAGGTGGGAGAGCGGTGCCTCGAGCTGGCACAGCAGGAGGGCGACCCAGCCTTGCTGACATGGGCGCACCAGAGGGTTAGCTGGGGATTGTTCTCTCGTGGAGAGGCTGCAAAGGCCCTGGCCCACTGCGAACAAGGTCTTTCACTTTATCATCCGCAACGACACCGGTCGCTGATGTTTATTACCCAATCTGAGCCGGCTGTGGCAATCCAGGTCGTCATGGGGTGGACACTGTGGTTGGTTGGCTACCCCGATAGAGCGCCTGTAACCATCCGCGAGGCGGTGACCCTCGCCCGCGAGCTCTCCCACCCCAATACACTCTCGGCAGTTCTCTTTTTTGATGGCTTTCTCCATCACTGGAATCGTGATGTAGAGGCGACCCACCAACAATCGGAAGAAGCGAGCCGGATTGCAGCCGAGGTGGGGCTCCCGAGTTTTCTGGCATGGTCAACGATCCTCCTCGGGTGGTGTCATGTACAGGCGGGGCAGGTGGAAGATGGGATCGCCCGGATCACCGAGGGGTTGGCCGACTGCAGAGCGCTAGGACTGGAGATTTTGCGGTCATGTTGGGAGGCCTTGCTGGCCGAGGCCTATGCAAAGAGCGGAAAGGTCGATAAAGGGCTCGAACTGCTGGCTGACGCGCTGGCATTCGTCGAGAGAACCGGGGAAGGCTTTTACGAAGCTGAAGTGCATCGGATTCGTGGGGAGCTGCTGCTGATGCGAATCGAAGCTGAAGACCTCGCGGAAGCATCCTTCCGCAAGGCCATTGACGTTGCCCGCCGCCAGCAGGCCAAATCCTGGGAGCTGCGCGCAACGACGAGCCTAAGTCGTCTCCTTCAGAAACAGGGCAAGAAAGACGAAGCCCGCCGCATGCTGAGCGAAATTTACCACTGGTTCACGGAAGGTTTCGACACCGCTGACCTGAAAGACGCCAAATCCCTCCTCGACTCGTTATCGTGGGCGTGATTTCCGCGGGAAGCGGGAGATCTGCTGCTTTAAATGCAGCGAGGGCGATGCCTCCGTCCCAAGTCCTCATGGCGATCCTGCTCGCCTTTGCGCCCACGCAGCCAGGCGTTTTTGCGTGAGAGCTGTTGCATCCCAAAGTTGGCGCCGCAGCTGGCGATGCATCGTACCGCCAACTTTGATATTATGGAATCAGAAGTATTGTCGTACGATCATTCCGGCAGCGAGGAAAATCGGGGGGGAGCAGTTCATGGACGACATAGCCCGGGAGTACGCAACGCAAATCCGTGCGCGACTTGGAGCAAGAGTCAAAGAGATCCGGCTCTTCGGATCGCGCGCCCGCGGAGACGCGCAAGAGCATTCAGATTACGATGTGCTCATCGTGTTGGACCAGCGTAATCCTGAGTTGCGTGCTGAGATTCTGGATATCGCTGCGCACATCATGGATCAATATGATGTGCTGATAGCCACTGTCCTCCGCAGTGTCGATGAGTGGCGCAAGGCGCAGGGCTACCCCTTTGCGCGCAATATCGCCCGAGAGAGCGTCGCTCTATGAACGCAGAATTGACAGGAATGCTCGAGAAGGCGCGCGCAAAACTCCGGGCCGCCAATGTTCTGCTGGAGTCCCGCTCCTGGAGCGACGCCGGCTCGCGAGCATACTAGGCAGCGTTTCATGCGGTCAGTGCGGTACTCCTCTCGGCCGGCGAGTCGTATTCCTCACACGCTCAGGTTATCGGGATGTTCAATAAGAAGTTTATCCACACTGGTCAGTTTCAGCGAGAGTTCACGTCCATTTTGACTCGGCTCTTCGAGGATCGCCAGAGCGGAGACTACGATGTGGCCGTTGAACTTACCGAGACCGAAGCGCGCGAGGATGTTGCTGATGCCGCGAGGATCGTTGACGCTGTGGTGGCAAGAGCCCTTTAAGGGGATGAGCCGATGCGATGCTCTCAATGTCACGCCGAGAATCCAGCCGAAGCTAAATTTTGCATGCAGTGCGCTGCCGAATTGGCCCGGCTTTGCCCCCAATGCGGGCGGAGTCTCCCCCCAGAAGCCAAATTCTGCATGGCCTGCGGCGGCAAAGTAACTCAGCCGGATGCCCGCGCGCCAGGCGCGGTCCCGCCCAAGCTGGAAGACATGCAGGAGCGGCTCTACATCCTGGAGCCGCTGCGGCAGCGGATGGATGCGGCCGCACGGGAGATGGCGGGGGAGAACCGGCTGGTGACGGCGCTGTTCGCCGACATTTCCGGCTTCACCGCTTTGTCCCAGCGCCTGGCCACCGAGGCCGTAGTGAAGAAGAGGGAGTATGGATCCCCGAAGGCGATCTTGGCCACGATTTCGCTGGCCTGCCAGGCCGGTTTTCCGGCCATGTTGGAGAAGGCGATAATGACAACCCCCTCACCCAAATAGCCTCCGTTGTGTGCGACGAGCCTCGTGCTCCCCGGAGTCCTGAAAGTGGTCCAGCCATATCCGTAGTGGGACGGGCCTTGAAGCAAACTGCATCTTTTCCGGTCCGAACCCATGGTATTCTTCACTCAACAGCGAAGAGCAAAATAGTCGATGTTCATCAGGGGCAGCACCGGCAACTAGTTCATACGGGAGTTTTCAATGAGATACACTAATCGAGGAACATGCTTGATCGCTTGTGGTGCGATTCTGCTCGCAACGAGCCTGGTCTGGGCGCAGGACTGGCCGCAGTGGCGCGGGCCCAACCGCGATGGCAAGGTAGCCGGCTTCACCGCGCCCGCAGTCTGGCCCGAACAGCTCGCCCAGAGATGGAAAGTAAGTGTGGGCCTCGGCGTCGACTCAACGCCCGCCCTGGCCGGCAACAAGCTCTTCGTCCTTGCCCGCCAGGGTTCGGATGAGACCATCCTCTGCCTGGATGCAGCCACGGGTAAGGAATTGTGGAAGGACAAATATGCCTGCCCGGCAGTCACCGGGCCTTCCGCCGCGATCCACTCGGGACCCAGAAGCTCGCCGGCGGTGGCTGACGGCAAGGTTGTCACCCTCGGTGTCACGGGGATCGTTTCCTGCCTCGATGCCGCCAGCGGCAAGCTGCTATGGCGCAAGGACGATTTCTCCGGCGCTTATCCGATTTTCTATACCGGGACGTCGCCTATTATTTTTGACGGCATGGCCGTGGTTCTGATCGGCGGACCCGGCAACGGCGGGATGGTGGCCTATGACCTGAACAGCGGCGATCAGAGGTGGAAATGGACCGGCGACGGCGCGGCCTATGGATCGCCGGTCCTCATGACCGTCGAGGGCGCCAGACAATTCGTTACTCTCACCGATAAAATGGTCGTCGGCGTGGCCGCAGCCGATGGGAAGCTGTTGTGGCAGATACCCTTCGTGGCTACGGGAAGGGCGTACAACGCCGCCACTCCCATCATCGACGGCCAGACGGTCTTCATAGCCGGCCAGGGCCGCGGCGCCAGAGCTTTCCGAATTGAGAAGCAGGGCGATGGCTTCGCCGTGAAAGATCTTTGGGCCAACGCGGAGATTGCCGTCCAGTTCAGCACGCCGGTGCTCAAGGATGGCTTCCTTTACGGACTTTCCGATCGCGGCAATTTTTTCTGCCTCAATGCCAGGACCGGCGAAACGGCCTGGACCGATGCGGTGCGCCGCCAGAATTTCGGCGCCATTCTCGATGCCGGCTCGGTTATTATGGGTTTGACGCAGGACGGGACCCTATCGGTGTTCCAACCCAGCGACAAAGCATACAACCAGATCGCCAGTATCAAGGTTGCGGACACGCAGACGTATGCACATCCGGTGCTCGCGGGGAATCGCATATTCGTGCGCGACATGGATTCGCTCACATTGTGGACAATCGATTAGTGCCATACGGCAAGTTTTGTATGCCGTATGGCACTAAATCTTCGTCGCTGGATTTCGAATAGCCACAAAGCTATCAGCGATCAGCATTCAGCTTGCCCGGATCAAGCAATGGCGGCGCGCTTCACGGAGGGTCTGAAAGCTGATCGCTGAGGGCTGACAGCTCCAGGTATTTGCCCGGCTGATTTTCATTCCGCAGGCATCAGGTTTTTTCTGGTTGCGGCTTGTCTGGATTATGAGTTCATCAGCAGATATTCTGGCAAGCAGGATGGACTGCTTCGGCATCGGTGATTATTTCATCCTAGCCAGAACGATTTCGACGGAAATCCACATCTTCTGCGCCTGTGCAATAATGATTCGGAATCCGGCGGCCTCCAGCACCCGACGCACGTAGATCGGACGGCAGTCGAGGATGCTCGGAAAATGCCGGTGTGTCCATTCGAAAGCCCGCACCAGCGCGGACGTCCGACCTTCCTTCGACATGCCCACTACAACCATCCTGCCGTCCGGCCGGAGGACACGCCTGCATTCGGCGAGAACTTCGGGAATATCCGGCGTGTCAAAAAGCTCCAGCGTAAAACTCATGAAGATCCCGTCCATTGTGGCTGCCAAAAATGGCAGACTGGTGGCGTCGCCGCTAATCAGTTGAACGCCGTCATCCAATCTCAGCCTGTGAAGCGCTTCTCTCGCCTTTTTGAGCATTCCCTCCGACAGGTCTATTCCATAGACCCTGCCCTTCGGGGTGGCCGCCGCGGCCATGAGAGCAAGGCAGCGGCCTGTTCCCGGGCCGATTTCCAGCAACTTCTCCCCGGGCATCGGGCTGAGCACCTTCAGTCCGGCTGCGCGCGCCGGTTTCTCGCTCCGTTCGGCCAGGAGATCATAAATCCGGCTGATCTTGTCGTAAAAAGACCTGGTTTCTTTTCTGGACCGATAAACTCTCAGTATCTCTTTTTTGACTTTGTGCGATCCGGATTCCAAACCCATGTTTCACCCGCCGCCCGGCCAGCCGCGAAAGCGCACTTCGGCCGGACTGTAACACCGCTCATTCCCTTCCTCAACCGTGAAAGCGCTTCCGCATGCGAAGAACGGAAGCGGGCGCCGATCGGCCTTATGGGCCGCGCGACACTTTCCTTCGTGATAGACTCCCGGCATGCAGCAACGGATGAAGTTGAGCCGGCTCATCTTTCGCACCCTGCTCCATTACTGGCGCACGAACCTTGCGGTCATGGCGGGAGTTGCGATCGCCGTGGCGGTGCTGTCGGGCGCCTTGCTGGTGGGGCAGTCCGTTCGCGACAGCCTGCGCAGCCTGCTTTATCAGAGAATCGGCGCGACCGAACATGTGATATCTGCAGACCGCTTTTTCCGCGAAGGGCTCGCCGGCGAAATGAATCCTGCGGGTGCAACAGGCGGCACTGCCTCGAGCTGCCCGATTATTTACCTCCAGGGGGTAGTGATCCACGAGCAGACAGGCATGCGTGCGCTGAACGTCAACGTCTATGGCATCGACGAGCGCTTCTGGAGATTCCACGGTGCGGCGGATCTACAAGCCCCGGAGGATCGCACCGCGCTGGTAGGCGCCGCGCTGGCGCACAAACTGCGCGCTCGCCCAGGCGACGGGCTGTTACTGAGAGTCGAAACGCAGCAGGGAGTTCCCCGGGAGTCGCTTTACGGGCGCCGCGAAAATGTAGGGAGGACCGTCCGGCTGGTCTGCGGCGATATCCTCCCCGCGGAAGAGCTGGGCGAGTTTTCACTGCAATCCAGCCAGAGAAGCGTCTATTCGATTTTTGTGCCATTGCGGCGTCTTCAAGGGGATCTGGCACAGCCTGCGCGTGCCAATACGATTCTTCTGAACTTTCAATCACAAGGCGACAGCACGGAACAAATCCGCGCTAGGCTAAAAAATGGAGTCACCCTGGAGGACCTGGGTGTAAGGTTGCGCCGCCTGCCGTCGCTGGGCAGCCTTTCGGTCGAGAGCAGCCGTGTAATCCTCGATGAATCGACGGCGCAGGCGTCGTTCGGGGCCGCTGCAGATGCCGGGCTGAGTGCCTCTGGCATATACACCTACCTGGCCAATTCCATCCGCGCCGGCGGGCGGGAGATTCCTTACTCTGTCATAACCGCCGTTGACCTCCAGCTGGGGGCCATGACATCCGTGCCCGAACTGAAGGGGTTTCCCCCGCCATCTGCATCCGCCGGCGCCGACGACCCAATCTGGCTGAACGATTGGGCCTGGCAGGATCTCGGCATCGCTCTCGGAGATACGGTGGAGGTCGATTATTACATCTGGCAGGAGGAGGGGCGCCTGCACACGCGGACCGCCCGATTTCACCTGGCGGGTGTCGTCGCTATCGGCGGGGATGTCGACGCCGCTCTGGCGCCCGATTTTCCGGGCATCACCGATGCAAGGAGCATTACGGCGTGGGATCCGCCCTTTCCCCTGGATCTCGGCCGCATCCGCCCGCAAGACGAGGAATATTGGGAGCGCTACAAGGCCACGCCCAAGGCATTCGTCACCCTGGCCGCAGGACAGGAACTCTGGCAGAGCCGATTCGGGAAACTCTCAGCGGTGCGCATCAAGCTACGGCAAGGCTCAGATTTCAAGTCCGCTCAGGAGAAGTTCGCACAAAGTCTCCGCAACCGTCTCACCCCGGAGCAGGCGGGGTTTTCAGTGAACGCCGTGAGGGAGCGCGGACTGAGCGCCGCTCGGGGATCCACTAACTTCGGCGAATACTTCGTTTATTTCAGCTTCTTCCTGATCGCGGCGGCCATCCTGCTCTCGGCCTTGTTCTTCAGGTTGGGCGTCGAGCAGCGGGCGCGCGAAATCGGCACCTTGCAGGCTGTGGGATTCCCTCTCGGCATACTGAATCGCATCTTTCTCCTCGAGGGAACGTTCCTTTCGGCCGGAGGCAGCCTCCTCGGCCTGCTCGGCGCCGTCGGTTACGGCTGGCTTATGGTTTTCGGCCTGCGCACGTGGTGGTCGGGAGCCGTCGGAACGCAATACCTCTATCTGCATATTTCCTGGATGGAACTGGGCATCGGAGCCGCTGCCGGGATCGCCGTTTCGCTCGGCACGGTCGCTTGGACGCTCCGCGGCCTGCGGCGGATGTCGCCGCGCGCGCTGCTGGCGGGCGTTCTGGAGTCGGTTTCGGTCCGAATCCGGCGCGCGCGCGGCCTGGGAGTCATTTCATTGGGCGCTTTCCTGGCCGCCGCTCTGCTGCTGTTCGGCTCAACATTCGGAAAGATATCCG
>Ga0299915_10002231_pt1 | contig 14163 bp, 13 predicted proteins | sample RVTome_13_FD_200263 | JGI IMG/M metagenome (GOLD analysis project Ga0299915, IMG submission 200263) | Soil microbial communities from uranium-contaminated site in the Upper Colorado River Basin, Wyoming, United States - RVT92D227 (version 2) ...
AGACGGGCTGTGGTCACCTGCGCCGCTCCGTTCAGCGTAAAAAGCAATAGAACAGCAACCAGTGCTGATATTAAGAAGATGCTCCTTTGGCCATTATTAGAAGGGTATCTCATCGGCCTATGCCTCCTTTTTTTGAGTCAGCATCGTTCATCTCTTGTTGTCGGCTCTTAATGTATGCTCTCGATAACATGAAGGCAACTCGATTGCTTGCTCGAAGCTAAGGTTATCGCAATGCTGGCTTGCCGCAAGCAAGCGGCAGATTTCCAAGACGTCAGACAGCGCCGCTGGTTTGAAGCCGTTTTGCAAACAATGGGGCTCGGTTCGAATTGGTGTCACACCGCCCTCAGCTCAGAGCTCCCAGCAAACCATACCGGGCCAAGCCGCATCATGATAACGGCTGGTGGCCGTCCCAATACGGCGAGTTCCTGTGAGCCCTCACCTCGAAGCCGCCTTCATGCATAAAGCCGCGAAGCACAAACGGAGATAATCCCAGAGCAGCTCATGGCCGGCATTCTCTGTCCTGAACCGTAGTGCTCGGCCGAGAACCTGGGGCGAAATCCGGCTTGCAATCGAGTGCCACGGGCGACGAGCGCACCGCTGCCGGATCACCATGAAACCTGGATTGGCCATATCCCCATGCGTTCGCAACGGAACATCTCCATCAATGACTAGCATACTAGGCACCGAGATGTGAAATGTCAACCATCTCGCGCGCTAGATTTCCAATTTATGGTAAGATCTCCGGGAGGCATGATCCAGAAGCTATAAGCGCTGCCCGCCCGGCGCTCGCGCCAAAATGCGAACTTATTTTTGCGCGAACCCTAGGGAAAAAGATGGAACAGCACACGCTGGCTTTATCGATATCCCTGCCTTCAAATAATCCTTGCGCCGCCTGCGCCATGCTACTTCTCGAAGCGGCGGAGGACCTCGGGCTTGAAGCGCTGCTTCTCGAAGCCGAGCTCGCCGTAAGGCACGCCCTGCGCAAAGGCCAGCAACTGCAGGTAGTAGACCGGCGGGGTATCAAAATCCTCGTTGAACTGCTTGGCCACCTTCAACTGTCCATAATCGAACTGGCCGTAACAGGTGGGGCATATCAGGCACAGGAGGTCCGCTTCTTCCTCATTCACGGTTGAAAGCAGGTCGTGCATCATGTTCGAAGGGATGTGCTCGGACTGGCACGCCTTTCCGCAGCAGAGGTACCAGTTGCGGTGGCGCACCGGCGTGGCGCCCAATGCCTGGACCAGCTCCTCGAGCACATGCGGGTCGTTGGGATCATCCACCTGCATGATCCGGCTGGGCTTGAGCAGGTGGCAGCCGTAATGGATGGCGACCTTCAGCCCTGTCAGCGGCCGCACGACCGATTTGCGCACCGCTTCATAACCCGCCACATCCCGCAACAGCGTAACGATGTGACGCACCCGGGTGGCGCCCAAATACTGCTTCCCGATGCGCCGCAGCCGCGCGTTGACTTTGTTCCGCAGCGAATCGTCTTCCAGCAGGTGGACGGTCTCCGACAGCGTGGCCGTGCACCCGGAGCAGTTGGTGAAAATGTCCAGGCCCAGGACCTCCGCCAGCGCGAGATTGCGCGCGGCGACCGCCAGCCAGGAGAGCTTGTCCTTCGATTTGAAATAGATCGGGTCCGGACAGCAGGAAGCGCCTTCCAGGTCGACCAGCTCGACTCCCAGCCGGGCGACGGTCCGGCGGATGGCAAACTCCATCGCCGGATGCCGCGTCGGGATCAGGCAGCCGGGAAAAAAAGCGAACCGCTTCGTCCCGGGTCTGGCCGCAGCCCGCGGCCTTGCCGGCACCTGGACGATCTCTTCCCGCTTGGAGGTCGGCGCCAGCAGCGCCTGGATCTCCTCCATCGGCACCGGGCTCAACGCAGGGAGCCCAAACTTCTCGCGCTGCTTGTCGACTACCGGTCCCACCGGCGTCGTGCGGCCGGTGGTCTCGAAGGTCTGGATGACCTTGAGCACCGACTCCGGACAGATCCCGCGGTCCGCGAGCATGTTCTTGAGCGAGATAATGACCTCGACCGGCTTGACCTCCTGGGGGCAGCGCTCATGACAGTTGTAGCAGTTGGTGCACTGCCACAGGACCGAGTCCGCCGTCATCAGCTCTTCGCCGGCCCCGTAAAGGACCTTCAACATGATCTCGCGCGGATTGAACTCCTTGCTGTAGGTGGTCGCAGGGCAGTCGCCGGCGCAGGCGCCGCACTGGTAGCAGTAGCTGGCCAGATTGCCTTCGATCTTCTCGGCCAGCTCCCGGCGGAAACGAAAATCGACTCGTACGATGTCTTCCTTGTCAGCGGCTGCCTTGGCCATTGCGCTCACTCCTTGGTGGTGGAGCCCTTCTTCTTGAGATGCCGGATGCTGTTGGAACGGCACTTGGGGCAGGAGCGTTCCTTGTCCTCCCCCTTCTCGACCTTTTCCTGATATTCGTGGCCGCACATCATGCAGCGAAAGTTCTCAATCGTCGTGACTGCCATCGTCATACCTCCGGGCCGGCCGGCCTATGTGGCGGGGACCGCAACGGCCTCTGCCGCTTCCTTTTTGGCCGGCTTCTTTTTGGGCTTGGGCTGGAGCGCCTTGCGGGCTGCCTCGATTTCCTCCCGGGTGACCTTCTGCCTCAGCTCCTCCATCTGGCGCATCACCTTGGCGAACTTCTGTCCTTCGGCGGCGCTGATCCATTCCAGCTGCAGCCGTTCCGGGCGAACGCCGGCCTTTTCCAGCTCATCCCAGAGCTTCTGAACCCGCTTGACCGTCTGCCGGTTGGCGTTGATGTAATGGCAGTCCGCATAGTGGCAGCCGGATACCAATACCACCGGAGCGCCGCAGCGGAATGCTTCCAGCACCATTGCGGAAGACACGCGCGCCGAGCACATCGTGCGGACGACGCGGTTCGTCGCCGGATACTGGATGCGGGAGATGCCCGCCATGTCGCCGCCGGCATACGAACACCAGTTGCAGGCGAAGGCAAAGACCTTATCTTCCGGCCTGTCGGCCAGCACGGCGCGCACCTGGGCGATGATCTGCTCGTCGGTGAAGTGGCGCATGGTGATGGCTTCATACTGGCACTGGGCGCCGCAGGCGCCGCACCCGGCGCACGCCGCCTCGATCACCATGGCGACCGCGCCCTTCTTCCACACGATCGCCCCGTAGGGACAGACCGACGCGCACTGGCCGCACTTGAGGCACAGGGACTCATTGATCCGGCTCGTCAGCGCTTCGATATGGATCTTGCCGGCGTTCAGCAGGGCCCCGGCGCGCGAGGCCGCTGCGCCCGCCTGGCAGACCGAATCCTTGATGTCCTTGGGCGATTCGCAGAAGCCGGCGAAGTACACGCCGCGCGTGGGAGCATCCACCGGCTTCAGCTTCGGATGGGCTTCCATGAAGAATCCGTCTGAGGTCTTCGACAGGGTCAGCAGCCCCGAAATCTTGGCCATGTCCTTCGGCGGCTGCACTCCAACGCTGAGCACCAGCATGTCGAGTTCGTGCTTTTCCAGCCGGCCGGCCGTCGTGTTCTCCACCGTGACCGTCAGGCTGCGGGTTCTCGGATCCTCCTCCACTTCTCCGGGCAGGCCCCGGATATAGCGGGTGCCGGCCTCCTTGGACCGCTGGAACATGTCCTCGAACGATTTCCCGAAGGCGCGGATGTCCTGATAGAAAACGACATTCTCCGTATCGGGGTAATGGTCCGCGAGCAGCAGGGTGTCCTTGATGGTGTTCATGCAGCAGATGTTCGAACAGTATGGCCGGCCGATCTTGGGATTGCGCGACCCGACGCACTGCACGAACCCGATGCGCTTCGGCCGCTTGCGGTCGCTGGGCCGGATAAAATGCCCGGCGGTCGGCCCGCCGGCGCAGATCAGCCGCTCGAACTCCATCGAGGTGATGACGTTCTCGAAGCGCGTGTAGCCGTACTCGTCCATCTCGGTCGGGTCGTAGACGTCGAGCCCGATCGCGACGATGACGGCGCCGACCTCCCGCGTGATGATTTCATCGCGGTCGTCATAATCAATGGCCTTCTTCTCGCACGCTTCGGCGCACTTGCCGCAGGCGATGGGGTTGTTCCCCAGGCAGTCCTCCATGCTGAGGATGTATGAGCACGGCACCGCCTGCGGGAAAGGAATGTAGATCGCCTTGCGCGAAGACAGCCCCATCTGGTACTCGTCGGGTTTTACGACGGGACAGACCTTGGCGCACTCGCCGCAGGAGTTGCACATCTTGGGATCCACGTAGCGGGCCTTCTTGCGGATCTTGACGGAGAAGTTGCCGATATAGCCCGACACGGACTCCACTTCGCAGTTTGTCAGCAGTTCAATATTGGGATGCCGACCGGCATCGATGGCTTTGGGCCCGAGTATTCATATGCTGCAGTCCATCGTGGGATAGGTCTTGTCGAGCTGTGCCATGATCCCCCCGATGGACGCCTGTTTCTCGACCAGGATCGCCCGGTGCCCGGCCTCTCCCAGCTGCAGCGCCGCCTCGATGCCCGTCACGCCGCCGCCGATCACCAGGACCGCCTTGGTCACGGGCACGCTCAGCTCTTCCTGAGGCTGAAGGAAGGTGGCGCGCGCCACGGCGCTGGCGACCAGGTCTTTGGCCTTGTCGGTCGCGCCCTCCCGGTCTCCCGCATGAACCCAGGAGCAGTGCTCGCGCAGGTTGGCCATCTCCATCAGGTATGGGTTGAGCCCCGCCTCGTGCACGCACTGCCGGAAGGTCGGCTCGTGCTGACGCGGCGTGCACGACGCCACGACGACGCGGTTCAACCGGTGCTGGTGGATGGCCGCCTTGATTTCATTCTGTCCCGGATCCGCGCAGGTGTATTTGTTGCGGACTACGCACGCCACGTTGGGAAGCGTTTCGGCGAACTTCAACACGGCGGCGCAGTCGACGGCGCCGGCGATGTTCAGGCCGCAGTCGCAGACAAATACCCCGACGCGGATCTCTCCATTCGTCGGATTCGAGGTCATTCCTGCCTTCCATTTCCGGGAACGGTGACGTTCCCTTCGTTAGCTCCTTTTGGCACGCCTTGTTTGCCCCAAAGCGCCGAATCTGTGTGAATCAGTATTCGAATTGCCACAAAGCTATCAGCTGTCAGCAGTCAGCTTTCAGCCTTCCCTGATAACGTATAGCTTGTCGGCTATCAGGGCGAGCTGATTGCTGACAGCTGACTGCTGATAGCTTGGTTGTCATCTGACATAGCGCAGCTTCAAATTTAGTGTCTGACGGCACACAAACCGTGCCGTGAGACACTAAACGATGGCAGCGGCCACAATTTCGGCCAGGTCCTTCATCTCGATCGAAATATCGCCGCCCAGCTTGGGGTCCTTCATCGCGCATCCGAAATGGATGCGGCACTTGGGGCATGCGGTCACCAGCACCTCGGCGCCGGTGGCGCGCGCCTCGCGCAGGCGCTCCACCTGGATCTGCTTGGCATAGCGGTCGCAGTTGGTCCAGGTGCCGCCCGCGCAGCAGGCCGCCGCTTTTCTGCTGTGTTTCATCTCGACGATCTCAACTCCGGGTATGGCCCCCAGCAGCTGCCGGGGCGGCTCGTACACTCCCAGGTGGCGCCCCAGCCGGCATGGGTCCTGGAAAGTCACCTTGCGCTTTGCCTTGAGGCCCGGCTTCAGGCCGGCCATCCGTTCCGCCAGGAACTCGCTGATATGGAGCATGCGCGGCGGGCGCGCATCGAAAAAGCGCTCATAATCGATCTTCCAGGTCCGGTAGCACTCGGCGCAGGAGACCACCAGTGTCCTGGCGCCGCTCTCCACCACCAGCTTGACATTGTGCCGCGCCAGCATCTCGAAGCTCTGCCGGTCCCCGTTCCACAAAAGGTCGTGCCCGCAGCACCGTTCGCCCGGTGACACCACCGGCGTCACCCCCAGCATGTTCATCAGCCGGATGGCGGCCCTGGTCCCGCCCAGCGCCGATCCGGGCAGGTCGGGGAAGAAGGCGTCGTAATACATGGCGCAGCCGGTCCAGTAAAACACCTCCCCTTTGGCCGGGTCGGTCTTCAATCCGCCGTCCAGCCAGCCGAGGCGGTCCTGCTGGGCGCCGCCCTTGGCCATCATCCGCATCACCGACTGCAGGGCGCCGCCATGCGGGCACTCGGGTTCGACTCCGGCCCCGTGGGTCAGCTCTCTCAGCAACTGAACCAGCTGCGTGTAATCGACCCGGGCCGGGCAGCGCTGGTCGCACAGGCTGCAGGTCAGGCAGCTGAAGAGACTGCCGTTTTTGACTATTTCCTGTCGGTGGCCGAGGTTGCTCGCCAGCACGTGCCGTCGCGGACTGTAGCTGCCGCCTGCGCGCGAGATCGGGCAGGTGGCCGTGCACTTGCCGCAGTCGTAGCAAGCCCACGCGTTGGTTCTCTTAACCGCCTGTGCCAGTTCCACCATGGGACTCGTCTCCATTACCGGCCGGCATGCCGCCCTTCCCCTTGCCGGCGAAGGGGCTGGGGCCCAGCTTGCGGACCTGATCCGTGAACTCGTTGATGACCTGTGCGAACCTCACCCCTTCGGCCGCGCTGATCCATTCCAGCCGCAGCCGCCCGTCCTCCAGCCCCAGCAGCTTTACGATGTTCCGGGTCTTTTCGAACTGCTCCACGGCGCGGTGGTTGCCGAAAATATAATGGCAGTCCCCAAAATGACAGCCCGAGACCAGAACGCCGTCCGCGCCGCGCTCAAAGGCGCGCAGGACGAAGCCCGGGTGGATCCGCCCGGAGCACATCACCCGGATGATGCGGAAGTGCGGCTGATACTGCAGGCGCGCCACGCCGGCCGTGTCGGCTCCGGCATAGGAACACCAGTTGCAGGCAAATACGACCAGGCTGGGGTTCCAGGACGGCGCCGGCTCCGCCGTCTGCTGCACTCGTTTCGTGGCCGCGCTCATGAGGCCACCTCCTCCGCGAAAAACGCGTCGATCATGGCGTGCACCTGCCGGTCGGTAAAGTGTTTGGCAACGATGGCCCCGGACGGGCACCAGCTCGTGCATGTGCCGCAGCCCTTGCACATCGAGGCGTTGATGCGGGCGGCATAGAGCGACGGGCCCACCGCCACCAGTTGCGGCGCATGGAATTCGCAGATCCGGACGCATTCCCCGCAGGCGCGGCACCGCGCCTCGTCCACCACCGATACCGCGGGATCCAGCCGGACCTTGTTGTACGACAGGAACACCGAGGCCTTCGCCGCCGCAGCCGAAGCCTGCGCCACAGTATCGACGATATCCTTGGGCCCCTGCACCGTCCCGGCCAGGAGCACCCCCTCGACGGCGGTCTCGACCGGCGCCAGTTCCGGATGGCGCTCGAGGAAAAAGCCGTCCAATCCAAGGCTGCATTTGAGCATATCGTGAATCTTTGCGGTGTCCGCCTGACGCGGTCTCATCCCTACGCTCAGGACGACCAGGTCGGCCGGTACCTCCAGCCGGCGGCCGAGCAGGTCGTCGAAACAGCGCACGCCCTGGGCCTGCTTCTTGCCGATCACTTCGGGCTTCTGTCCCGGCGGGATGCGCACGAACAGGACGCCCATGCGCCGCGCTTCCCGATACATCTCCTCGGCGCCGGTCGAAACCGTGCGGATGTCCCGATAAAAAATCGTGGTATCGATCCCCTGCTTGCACAGCTGCATCGCCTGCTTGATGGCGGTCGCGCAGCAGTAACGCGAACAGCCGGTGAAGCCCTTCGGCTCGCGTGAGCCGACGCACAGAATGAACGAAGCGCTCTTGGGCCGCACGCCGCCGAACGACAGGGCGCCCTCGCCTTCGAAGAAGGCGCGCTCCAGTTCCTGGCTGGTGATGACGTTGGGCAGCTTGCCGTACCCGAATTCCCCGCGCGCATCGTAGAGATCCGCGCCAATGGCCAGAATGATAGCGCCGAGCCGCAGGACCTCCGGGTGGCGCCCTTTCAGTTTTGCCTCGAAACTGCCGACGAATCCGGTGATGTCCTCCACCTCGGTGTTCAGCAGCACGCGGGCGCCGCTGGCGTTCAGCCGCTGGATCTTCTTCTCGAGCACGTCCGCGGCTTCTCGCATGTTGGGATAGAGATACTTCAGGTTGGGCTCGTCCAGCCGCCCGCCCAGCCGGCCTTCCCTTTCGACCAGCGTGACCGGAAATCCCTGCACCGCGAGGTCGGTGGCGGCCTCGATGCCCGCAATGCCTCCGCCGATCACCAGCGCGGCGCACGTCATCGGGGCTTCCCCTTCCTGGAGCGGCTCCAGGTTGCATGCGCGCGCGACACCCATCCGGATCAGGGTGCGCGCCTTCTCCTGCGCCTCCTGCGGCTGGCGCGCGTGCACCCACGAGCACTGATCGCGGATGTTGACCATCTCCAGCAGGTAGGGGTTGAAGCCAATCCGGGCCAGCGTATCCCGGAAGATGGGCTCGTGCGTGCGCGGCGTGCAGGCCGCCACCACCACGCGGTTGAGGTTGTGCTCCCGGATCATCCGCACCAGGTCGTCCTGCCCCGTACTGGAACAGGAGAACAGGTGGTTCCTGGAGACCACCACATCCGGGATGCGCGCCGCATACCGGGTCAAATCCTCGACGTCGAGCACCCCCGCAATGTTGCTGCCGCAATGGCAGACCATCACGCCCACGCGCGCCGGCCCCGACAGGTCCATGGGTGTGACCGGCTCCGCCTTATCCTCGATGCGCTCCCCGGCGAGGAAAAGCTGGGCGCGCGCCGCCGCCGCCGATGCCTGCGCCACGCAGTCGGGGATCACCTGCGGCCCCACCGCGCTGCCGCAGACGAAAATAGCTTCACGAGAAGTCTCCACCGCGCTGACCGCCGGGTCCTTGCGGGCAAAGAATCCGTAGGAATCCGTTTGGATTCCCAGCATCTCGGCCAGCTTAGGAGCGCCGTCGTTGGGGGCGGCGGCCACCGAGAGCACCACGAGGTCCGCAGGTATGCGCCGCTGCTCGTGCGCCAGGGTGTCCTCCACGAAAACCTCCAGCGTATCGTCATGGGCGACGCGATCGATCTTGGCGGGCCGCCCGCGGATGTAGCGGGCGCTCTTCTCATCCAGCGAGCGCTGCACGAAGTCGTCGAAACCCTTGCCGAACGCGCGCAGGTCGGTGTAGAGGATGGTCACATCCTCGACCTCGGGATCGTGCTGGCGGATCAGCATCGAGTCCTTAACCGCGTTCATGCAGCAGAAGCGGCTGCAATAGGGCCGGCCCCCTTCGCCCCGGGCGCCCACGCACTGGATGAAGACGATGCGCCGCGGCGTTTTCAGGTCCGACGGGCGCACTATATGACCCTGGGTGACGCCGGAGGCGTTGAGCATGCGCTCGAGTTCCAGGCTGGTGACCACGTTGGGGAACCGCCCGTAGCCGTAATTGCCGAGCAACCGGGCGTCGAATTCCTGGAATCCGACCGCGACCAGGATCGATCCGACTTCGAGCTCCATCTCCTCGGGCTGCATGTCGAAGTCGATGGCGCCCACATCGCAGGCCTTGGTGCAGCGCTCGCACACCAGCAGTTGCATGTCGTTCAGGCAGGACTCGCGGTCGATCACGTAGGCGGCGGGCACCGACTGCGGAAAGGGACGGTAGATAGCCTTGCGCGCCTTCAGGCCCACGTCGAATTCGTTCCCGCCCACTTGCGGACAGACGTCGACGCACAGCCCGCAGGCGACGCACAGATCCTCGCGCACATACCGCGGATTCTTGCGCACCCGCACACGGAAATCGCCGGGACCGCCGTCGCAGCCGATCACTTCCGCATTCGTGACCACATCGATCAATGGATGCCGACCGGCATCCATGGCCTTAGGGCCGAGTATTCATATGGAACAGTCCATGGTGGGAAACGTCTTGTCGAGCTGCGCCATGCGGCCGCCGAGCGAAGGCGATTTCTCCACCAGGGTCACACGAATGCGGGCGTTGGCCAGATCGAGGGCCGCCTGGATGCCGGCGATACCGCCGCCGATGACGAGCGCCCTCTTCTTTGCCGGCGGCGTAACTTCAGTCATGTTTTCGGGCTGAGCGTCCACGCTCTGACCTCCCGGGAGAACGGACCACCTGCAGGCTGCCCCTATGCCGGCGGCGCGCCTACGGCGGCCTCTCCCCCTGTTTGGACTGGACCCTGGATGCCGTATGCCTCCTCGAAATAGCTGTATCCGGCGTCAAAGGCCTTCAGGTTCAATTCTTCGGTTCCCGCCGGCACGGATTCCTTGACCGCATTCCGGATTGCGTCGCGCGGCACGAGCTTCGTCACCACCGTAAAAAAGCCGAGCATGACGATGTTCTGCACGATCGCCCTGCCCAGCGACTCGGCGATCCGGGTGGACGGGATACCGTAGGTAGGCTGGCCTTCCTTGAGAATCGGATGGACCAGATCCTTTTCATAAATCAGGACACCGTCATCCTTCAATTCGTCGGAAAACTTTTCATAGCCTTCGGCGGACATCACAATGAAGACGTCCGGCCGCTGAATGTACGGGTAGAGCACCTCGCTGTCGGACACCGCCACGGTCGCGCTGCAGGCCGAGCCGCGCGCCTCGGGACCGAAACTCTGGATCATGGTGGCATGCTGCCCGGCGTTTACGGCGCAGGCGCGCCCGATGATGTAGCCGGACAGCACCACCCCCTGGCCTCCAAAACCGGTAATGCGGATCTCTGTCCTACTCATGGAGCCATCCTCCTTCAGGGGGCATGCGAACATATTTATCGCCGAGGATCTTTTTATAGTGATCGTGCATCATGTCGAGGTAGGTCGGCCGCTCCTCATCCAGGAACTTCCCGCAGATGATTTTGCTCTGGAAATCGATGCCGGCTTCGCGCGTGTCGACATGATGTCGAATCTCGGCGTTGTCGTGGTAGAAACGCATCAGGTCCAACCCGGAACCCAGCTTGTTGAGCCGCGCGTAGAGCGTGGAACAGGGCGCGATGACCTCAATGAAACGGAAACCCTTGCGCTGGATGGCCTCCTTGAAAGCCTTGGTCAGGCGCCGGATATGCAGGCTGGTCCAGCGGGCCACATAGGTGGCGCCGCAGCTCGCGGCCAAATGGGGCAGGTTGAACGGGCGCTCGAAATTGCCGAAAGGCATGGTCGACGATTTGGCCGTGAGCGGCGTGGTGGCCGCATTCTGCCCGCCGGTCATGCCGTAAATAAAATTGTTGACCAGGATGATCAGCAGGTCCATGTTCCGGCGCGCCGTATGGATCAAGTGGTTCCCGCCGATGCCCGCCAGATCGCCGTCGCCGGAGAAAACGGTCACGAGCAGTTCGGGGCGCCCCAGTTTCAGTCCGGTGGCGAAAGGAATCGCCCGGCCGTGCGTGGCGTGAAAGCCGTCCAGCTTCATGTAACCCGCTACCCGTCCCGTGCAACCTATGCCTGAAACAATGGCCACCTTGTTAAGGTCCACGCCCGTTTCTCCAAGCGCGGTGGCGTAGCACTTCACCACCGTTCCGATGCCGCAGGTCGGGCACCAGATATGGGGCATGCGGTCCATGCGAATAAAAGGAGCGATCGGATGCTCCTCGGCCATAACCTCGCGTTCTTGCAGTTGTGTACTCATTTCGCTGCCTCCACGATGGCTTTGCATATGTCGTTCGGATCGTGCACGCCGCCGCCGAGATGCGGCACCGGGATGGCGCCGGCCTTGCCGGCCGCGCACCTCTCGACTTCCAGTACCATCTGGCCGTAGTTGATTTCCGGCACCACAAAGGCTTTGACCTTGTCCGCCAGCTGCCGGATCCGCTTTTCCGGAAAAGGCCACACGACGATCAGCCGCAGGACACCGACTTTCACGCCCGCGGCGCGCGCCAGCTCGATGCCCATGCGCGCAACCCGCGAGGTGATGCCGTAGGTCACAGCCACGACATCGGCTCCTTTGGTATGCTCCTCTTCGAAGCGGACGATCTTGTCGGCATTCAGGCGGACCTTCTCCACGATGTGGCGCACGCACTGTTCCTGACATTCGGCGCTCATCACCGGGTAGCCGCGCTCGTCATGCGTCAGGCCGGTCGTGTGGAATTTATAGCCGTCTCCGGCACGGGCGAATTCGGGAACGAAGCCGCCGTTGAGTTTGTAAGGAAGATACTCCTCCGGCGGCTTGCTGGTGAGCTTGCGCGGAACCACCTCGATCTTGTCCGCCGGCGGAATCACCACCTTTTCCGTCATATGCCCGACACACTCATCCATCATGACGAATACCGGAACCCGGTAGACCTCCGACAGATTGAAGGCGTCGATGGTGAAGTCGAACGCCTCCTGAGGCGAACGCGGCGATATGGCGATGATCGAGTAGTCGCCGTGAGAACCCCAGCGCGCCTGCATCATGTCGGCCTGCCCCACCATGGTAGGCAACCCGGTGGAAGGTCCGCCGCGCTGCACGTTCACCACCACGCAGGGGGTCTCCATCATCGCCGCCAGCCCGATGTTCTCCATCATCAGGCTGAAGCCGGGGCCGCTGGTGACCGTCATGGATTTCGTCCCGGTCCACGATGCGCCCACCACCGCAGCCATGCTGGCCATCTCGTCTTCCATCTGTATGAAAATTCCTCCCATCCTGGGGAAACGGCGCGCAATACGCTCCACCACTTCCGTGGACGGGGTGATGGGATAGCCCGCCACGAATCTGCAGCCCGCCGCCATCGCTCCTTCGCCGCAGGCGAAGTCGCCATCCAGGTAATGGATGCCTGTCAGTACACCTGCAGGATCAGCTCTCACTTGGGATCCTCCTTCCCCGCTTGACGGCCGGAGGCGGTCAAGCCACTCCGCGTTGCGCAGCCGCCGTATGTTCGGCCGCGGCCGCATTCTCGACTGATTCCACGCTGAAAATGGCGAAGTCGGGACAGATCATCTCGCACAGGTTGCAGTTCACGCACTCGCCCGTCTTTACGACCATCGGCGGGTGGTAACCCTTGCGGTTGAACTTGTCCGACATCGCCAGCACGTCCTTGGGGCAGTATTCGACGCAGAAGGCACAGCCCTTGCAGCGGTCGGCGATAATCCGCACCTCGCCGCGCGGGACCTTGACCTGGTCGATGTCCAAAGGTTTTCGCCAGTATTTCATATGATGCTCCTAGGCCGGATCAGCTGGAACCAGGGGATGGCTTTGCGAGCCCGGTAGTGCGTGTAGTTTGGCAAAGGCCGTCAGCCACCGCCTGGCAGTCTTCCTGCAACAGCGCACAGTCCTGCCGCTATCCCGGCAAGCCGATCGCTGACTGCCGATCGCTGGGAGCTTTTTGGCCAATCCGGCAAAGATTCAATTTATGAGACACTCAATAAGTCCTGCCACCCGGCATTTCCGCCGGAATAAATTGCAGCCCAACAAGCTGCGCTGCGCTTTATGATATCTCTCCGCCCCCTCGTCCGGCGGCGCGCGCATCCCGCAGCCTTTCAAAAGGACATCCTCCGCGCACACGGCCCACTGGGCAGTTGTCAATGCAGTACGCCGCGCAATACAGGCACAGCCCCGATTTCGTGTCTTCCTGCTCGATGAGAGACAGGGTGAAACGCTCGAGCAGGCTCGCGAACAGCAGCAGCTCCTGGAAACTGAACTGCTCCAGTATCGGTCCCAGGCTCATGCGCTTGCGCTCTTCGTATTTCTGCACCAGGCGCCGCCCCTTGGCGCTCGCCGACAGCAGTGTTACCCGCCGATCCGTCTGGGACTGCGTGCGCACCACGAAGCCCAGTTTTTCCAGCTTGTCGATGTTCTTGGTCCCCGCCGGAGCGCTCACGCCCAGGAAGCCGGCCAGTTCGCCGCTGTGGAAATGACCGTTCAGCGCCACAGCCCGCAGCAGGTGAAACTGCGAGAGCGAAAGAGGGGCTCGGGTGATGTCGTCGAGCACCTTGACTTCCAGGAGCTCGCGCACCGCCGAGGAAAAAATGTGCGTGAAGCGGACGAGGTGTTTTTGATGCTGGACCCCCCGAATCGGTGTCGACCGCCTTTGGCCGACAGAAAAGCTCCGGTGGGCGCGCGTCCATACCATTAGATTAACCTTATTACTATTTAACTCGGTTAACTGGCTCACCAAAATTCCTACTTTGCAAGATAAAAGTCAACAGAAAAATTTGATAAAAGGATAAGGGCCTGTCAGGAAATAAGTGGTGCACTTCGCTGCAGGCTCCCAGGCCCGCTGGCGCGGCGCGAGCGACGAGCATACCCTTTGGTATGTAAGGAGCGAGCAACAAAGCCAGCGGGCCTGGGAGCCGCAG
>Ga0299915_10002232_pt1 | contig 14162 bp, 16 predicted proteins | sample RVTome_13_FD_200263 | JGI IMG/M metagenome (GOLD analysis project Ga0299915, IMG submission 200263) | Soil microbial communities from uranium-contaminated site in the Upper Colorado River Basin, Wyoming, United States - RVT92D227 (version 2) ...
GTCAATGCGGTGGAACTCGTCTCCTACATGGGAATGATATCGGGCATGGCGTCACTTGACGCGATGCAGCGCAGCCATGAGATGCTGGATTTCGTGGGAATCGGTGAGGAGAGGTACAGACCGATCAAGTCATATTCAACTGGGATGAAGCAGAAAGTGAAGCTAGCGCAAGCGATAGTCCACGACCCTAGTCTCATGTTCTTGGACGAGCCGACCAGTGGCATGGACCCACAGGGCCGGGAGGAGCTTCTTGGCCTTGTGACGAAGATGGCGTCTTCCGAGAAGACGATCATAGTTTCGTCTCATATCCTTCAGGATGTCGAGCGGATTTGTGACTACGCAGTCATAATCGACAGCGGTAAGCTGGTTCGTGCTGGTGAGATGAAGACTCTATTAGCTGGAGAGCAAGGTGTCCGGAGCCTTACTGTTAGGGGCAGCGCGGAGGCTTTGTCACAATATGCCCAGGCTCTGGAGCGTGTGTGCCAGATAAATGAAAGGAAGGACGAATCTGAAAATCAGATCACATTGCTCGTCCGGGGATGTGAGGATGGAAGGAAGGTCTTCCAGTTGGCCGCTGAGAACGGCGTTCAAGTGAGGAGTTGCCACCCGGAGATGCTGGACCTCGAAGAAGTGTTCCTGCGCGCTTTCAGAGGAGGCGAAAAGGATGGGCATTAGTCCTATCGAGTATCACGCCTGGAAGGGTAAGAGGACCGCCCAGAACCTTCGGCTTTACGTCATCGCTCGAAGCGTATTCAAACACAAGATCGGGTCGCTCGGAGTAATCATACTCCTCGTCATCGGATTCCTTCTGGTCCATGCTTTCAGTCTGATAACGATTATTCTGGTGTCTCACGAGGAGTTGAAGGCCTCCGACATGATCAACTACCTGGGAGGAGGTTTGTTCGTGATATTCTCCATGTTGCTGGCAGCTGTCGTAACGTCCGACCTCATATCGGAAGACTTGGCCAGCAGTTCTTTTGTGCTCTACTTCTCAAGAGCTCTCAAGGTAAGGGACTATCTTGCCGGCAAGGCTGCCGGCGCGCTTCTGGTGATGAGCCTCTTTTGCGCATTACCTCCAGTCATTGTTGCATTCGTCTCGATTGCGACTCAGACCGGAGATGACTATTGGGGCAGCTTCGGGGTATTGGGGAAGACCGCTCTGGTTGGAGCCCTTGTCACAATATTCTTCGTGCCGTTCGGCATGATGATCTCGTGTTTCACCAAGAGGAAGAGTTATGCAGCGGTTGGCACCTTCATGTCTTTCTTCGTCTTGGTCGTAGTCGCGGCCTTGTTCTCTCAGTTCTCCCGGGGATGGAGGGTCATAAGCCCAATCGACGGGCTGACGTATCTCTTCAGCTGGTTTTTCGGCGAACCGGTTCCAAGCTATGTCGATAAGGGAGCCCTTGGGCTGATTGTGGCATCCCTAATCATCGTTCCGGCCATTGTCGTATACTATAGACTGACGAGGCAGGTGGTCGGCAAGTGACATCTCAAGAGAATGCTCCATCGCCCATCATTCAGGCACAATCCCTCAGCAAGTGGTATGGGCAGGTGATAGGCCTCAACGGCTTCGGGTTGAGGGTAATGCCCGGGATAACCGGCATAGTCGGCCCCAACGGTTCTGGAAAGAGCACATTCTTCAAGCTCGTCCTGGGCCTGATCAAACCCAATGCTGGCAGCATAACTGTGCTCGGCCAGAAGCCATGGAGGAATCCTGACCTGCACTCGTCGATCGGCTTCTGCCCGGACTACGAATCGCTTCCCGCGGATTCGACCGGCCGAGAGTTTCTGACCCTCGTCGGAAGACTCCACATGATGCACGGGACCGCGTTGTCAAAGCGCATCCAAGAGGTAGCAAAGCTGGTCGACATGGAGAAAGCCCTTGACAGGAAGACGGGGGTTTACAGCAAGGGGATGAAACAGAGAATGAAGATTGCCGGAGCGATGCTGCACGACCCTGAGATGCTCATACTCGACGAGCCACTGAGCGGGACTGACCCACTGGTGCGGAAGGACATCATAGACCTCATAAAGAGGCTCCACAAGGATCTTGGACACGACGTTATCGTCAGCTCTCACGTTTTGTACGAGATCGAGCGGATGACACACAATGTTGCCTTGGTCTACAAGGGAAGAGCGGTGGCGTCTGGAGACGTATCTGAGATAAGGAACCTCATGGACAGCCACCCTCACAACATCATCATTGAGGGTGGCAGGATCACTGCCCTGGCCAAGGCCCTGCTTGACCAGACCTATGTCGTGTCCGTATCGTTCAACGACAGCAAAGACAGCGTGACTGTCCAGGTGTCCAAGCCTGAGGATTTCTTCAACGACCTTCCGGCGCTAATAGACAAGACCCAATGTTCCGTGAACAAGATGTACAGTCTGGATGACAACCTGGAAGCCGTCTTCAGATATCTCGTGGGGAGGTAGAAGCATGGATCTGAAGAGCGTCCTTGTCGGGATATTCGCGCTAACATTCCACTCGACTAAGAAGCTTCTCTTTGGCAAGAAGGCGATCATCACGATTCTAGTCGCTCTGTTCGTTGCCGCAGTCATGGGCTATGCAGGGTCACAGAGCCATGATCCACTTGATGATGGGACGAATCTGATGGACACACTGATCCTCTTCTTCTTCATGCCGGTAATGGCGATGATCTTTGGTTCATCTCTGATACGCGACGAGATCGATGACAAGAGCATCACGCACGTAGCGACTGCGCCTCTGGACCGTGCGTTCTCTTACTTGGGATATTACCTGCCCTTGGGGATAGTCGTTGCTTTGTCGATGGTGGCGATCAGCACCGTGGGTATGCTCGCTTTCTTCGGACAGCATGGGTTCGGTTCTGAATCGCTCGAGATCTACCTGGCATTCATCGCTCTTGTAGTCATAGGTTCCTTCGTTTATTCGTCTCTGTTCCTGGCAATCAGTGTGTTGTTCAACAAGCCAGTCATGGTCGGCCTCTTATATGCGTTCATCTGGGAAGGATACATCGGATCGCTACCTGGTGCGATTCAGAAGGCATCTGTCAAACACTATCTGAGGAGCCTGGGATCCGGATGGGTGGATTTCGGGGATGTCAGCAGGTGGGATCAGGCTTCTAGCGTTTGGGGTTCCGCCGCGCTGTTGCTCGGGCTGACGGTTTTCCTCCTAGTTCTAGGAGCTTATCTCTTCAGGGAGAAGGAACTCGCCTAGCGGTTCGAGCAGAGTGTGAAGGTGTAGTTACAGCAGGAGGGAAGATTCGAATGAAGGCCGTTGTATGTACTAGATATGGACCGCCGGAGGTTCTTCAGATCAGGGAAGTGGAGACGCCTAGACCCAGAGATAATGAGATACAAGTGAAGGTGCGCGCGACAACAGTAACCGTAATGGATTCTAGGATGCGCGGTTTCAGAGTACCTCTCTCTTACTGGCTTCCTGCTCGAATGGCAATCGGCCTCACAAGACCAAAGAAGGCCATACTGGGAGCGGAGCTGGCCGGCGAAGTTGAGTCGGTGGGCAGAGATGTGAAGCTGTTCAAGAAAGGAGACCAGGTCTTCGCGCTCACCGGGCACGGTGGCTCCGGGACCTATGCAGAATACACAAGCCTGCCTGAAACCGGGGTTGTGACTATAAAGCCCTCAAACATGACCTTCGAAGAATCTGCTGCCATTCCCTTGGGTGGACTCACGGCGCTTCATTTTGTAAGAAAAGGAAATGTCCGGAGCGGACAGAAAGTCCTGATCTATGGAGCTTCAGGAAGTGTGGGTACGTTCGCTGTTCAGCTAGCAAAGTACTTCGGAGCGGAAGTTACCGGTGTGTGCAGTACCACGAATCTGGAACTGGTCAAGTCCCTGGGAGCAGACAAGGTGATTGACTACACCAAAGAAGACTTCACAAAGAACGGTGAGACCTACGATGTCATCTTCGATGCCGTTGGAAAGAGCCCGTATTCAGGCTCTGTGAAATCATTGAAGAAAGGAGGCATCTATCTGCATGCTGTTGCCGCCCCGGCGGTAAGTATTCGAATGCGATGGACTTCAATGCTAAGCGGCAAGAGATTAGCGGGTGGGACGCCGAGTGCAGCGAAGGAAGATCTAGTCTTTCTCTCGAAACTAACCGAAGCTGGCAAGTTAAGGTCTGTCATCGATAGACGCTATCCACTGAAACAGATTGTCGAGGCCCATCGGTACGTAGACAAAGGACACAAGAAGGGAAACGTGGTCATTGTAGTCGGATAGTATGAGAATCAATCCTCGTGTCGGAGCTGATGCCCCGAGGGTTCAGACAGTCACCTGAGAAGCGTTCAGCACCGACACTCCTTTCTCTTTGTCAAACCAACGCTGTGAGGGCTTTGCGTTCTTTTGCCCAAGAGCTAGCGAGGCGACTTCTAGATCGGCGTCATTATCGAGAAGCATCTGCCCGTAGGTGCGTCCTAGAGAGCGTAGCTCGAATCTCACTCCAGACAGTTGCTCCACCTTGGCCTTGATGCTTCGGAGGCGGTTTGCGCTGTAGAAGGCGTTGGGGTCGTCCTTGCGACGCAACAAGGACTCAGAGAAGAGCTTGCCTCTGTCTGCGAGCATCTTCTCCCTAGCCCTCACATAGAGAAGCATGTATGGTCGAACCGACCACGACGCGCCAGCAAGAAAGATTAGGGAGTTTGAATCCGAGTGCTTGTCCCCTCTTGATTGAACATGAATCCGGACTTGCTGGCTAGTCAGGGGTGCGGTTCCCACCAGGCCCGCTTCTCTCCAATTCAGAAGAAGACTTGTGTAGCCTAGCCTTGGAAGAGACAATAGGGATGGGAAGGCGACCGACGAAGTGTTGCTGGACTCATTGCTAGGCCTGATATGTGTTGTGTTGAGTCTTGCCCGAAGTCCTACGGCTGCAAAATCATGGGGGAAATCCCGTCAGGAATACGATGATTGGCTTGAGAACGACTCTTGACTTTTCCAGGACTTTGTCTGGCATAACAAACCATAAATCTATCAACGTTGGAGCAATTCAAGGGTCATGAACGATAAAATCTATGAGAAGTATGCATGGATAGCCTTCTTCGTTCTAGGTGCAATCTTCCTAGTATCTGCGGTGCCTCATGCATTGGGCTTTAACACAGACCCAGCGTTGGTAAAGAGTATTAGCGGCATGACACCAGACGACCTCAAAGATTCGAATCCGATGTTTTTCGATTTGTATAGTTACTATTTTATGGGTGGGGGATTGTCTGACATTGGCTTCGCCTTTCTTATCACAGTCATCTCTATGACTGCATATAGACGAGGGGAAAAGTGGGCTTGGTATGCTTTCTGGTTTGTTCCAGCGTACTTCTTAGGTTGGGTTGCGCTTAGCTTCACCATTGAATCAAGCTCTTCAACGCGCCCATATTTGATGGTGTTTGTCATCTTGAGTCTCGTGGGACTGCTCCTACCGTTCAGGAAGTTCTTCCCAAGCAAGGCATAGCCCTCAAAGATAGGATGGAATTATCGAAGACGGGAATACTTGGACCCGAGGAGAGAGATTCATTGGATCGATTCACTGAAGAAGTTGCACTAGAGGAAAGACTGAAAGGGGTTTGAGTCCGAGTGCTTGTTCCCTCTTGATTGAACATGAATCCAGACTTGCTGGCTAGTCGTGGGTGCGGTTCCCACCGGGTCCGCTACACAGCCGGAAGTCCCGGTCAATGCGTCGCGGATCTGCGAGACAGCCTTCATCGCGTCGGAAGCGGGGGCTTGACGCTTGAGGTCGCTTCCCGGAAGTCAATCTGGATCTGGATGGGAGGGGGGCATTCCGGAGGCTATTTCAACCCAGGATTCTATCCTCGAACAGGAATTAGCATGTTGCCCGTGGCTGTCGCCTCTGTCCTCCTCTTAGTCAGTGGGGTCTGGTGGACAGCCTCAGTCCTCTTGGCACGCTACTGGGACCGTCACTTCGAGACTCCCGGCCGCCATGCAGAGCGACTCCAGGAACGCGAGAAGCCGCGGGACCGTGTCTCGTCGTTTGTCGGCACGGTCATGATTTACGTCCCGTCCGTCGTGACGATCGGACTTGCTCTCGACGGATTTCTTGACGCGAGAGTCATCTTCTACGCTCGCGGATGGTCTTGGTCTCTCCCCGAGGCATCAGCGCTCCAGTTGTTTGGAGCAATATTGGTGTTCGTCGCCCTGCCACTGTTCACGTCGACTGTCTATCTCATAGAGAAACATGCCGATAGCAAACTCCCAAAGGAGCGCGTACTAGTTCAAGGAGGACCGTACGCGTACGTCCGGCATCCGATGCACCTGGCAGCCTTCCTCCTCGGAATCGGATGGGTCCTCCTTGCTCAGAACTTCGCGGCGCTCGTACTTCTCTTCCTGCTTGAGGGGGTTTTCATCGCACGGAAGGAAGAACCGAAGCTGGTCGAGACCTACGGTGATGCCTATCGGGTCTACCAACGCCGCACCGGGTTCTTTCTCCCGCGGTGGCGAAGATTCGCCTAAGCATGGATCGCTCACACTAATCTCTTTCAGTTCAGCGTTTGTAGACTAGAGACCAGAAGAAAGAAGACTGAAAGGGTTTGGTGCGCTCTCTCACGGAATCTATGACCCTACTACCGTGGCGTTGGTTGGAGTGTCGAAACCCTTGACGATCAACCATGAAGCGAACACCATCTCCTGAACCGCAATCGGAGCGGCCAATAGGGTCGTGGCGTCAAACGAGCTCGTGTCGGTGCCGAACAGGCCCATTGTACCGTATATCAGGATGCCAACGTCCCCAACAAGGCCCCATGCCGATAGCCATCGTGGCACGAGCCTCGATCGATATAGGACGTAGTTGAGCGCCAGACCTCCCAGGCTTAGGAAGATCAACGTCCCGAACAAAAGGGATCCTTCACGCAACGAAAGCAACAATGCCCCCATCGATTGAGAGCCAACTTCGTCCAGGCGTCCAGCTGCATAGTCCTGGCCCATTGACAGCATCCCCAGAAGACAGACCGCACCAACAACGATAAAGATCGCTTCCACGAGTCTGATTCCAGCATATGCAATTCCGAGACCCTCGACATGTTTTCTGAGGACCGGGAACATCAAAGCCCCAATACCGATCAACGAGGTGGCCAGGATGGTCTCAAACACTGCTGCCATCATGATATCGTTCTCGACGTCTGGCAGCCCGAGGAGGTAATCGGGACCATCGAGGGCTGAGCCCAAGAGAGGTGCGGTGGCCAACGAAGCTGCGGTCGCGACGATGAACAAAGCTCCCACGATTGCTGCAGTCTTTCTGTAGTACCTTTCTGTCATTCCCTTCACTCTTCCTTCACTCATGTTTCATTCCTAGGAAGACAGAACGATTGAAGAACACTCGGAACTTGAGCCATACATATATGGCACTTTATATACAACATAAAACGATCATCCCTCTATGCCGATGCGGAAAGTGATCGTCGAGATTGAACCCTACGAAACCACGAAGGAAGCCCAGAGGCCGTTGTTCACACACATCCGCTCCTACGAGGTCCTGGAGGTCCTGAAGATGGACCGTGTGGAAGGCCTCTTCGTCGATCTCATCGAATGTCATCTGAAGGAGAACGTTTCGATCGATGAGCTGGCCTCCATCGGCAACATGGACATCCTCAGAGTGATCAGGTCAGAAGGCGACAAGCATATCTGCTTGGTATCGGGACCGGCGGAAGAGGCCAATGATCTGTACAAGGGCTCAGGACTGAACCTCATCTACACCGCCCCCAGCCTGATATCCGAGGATAGGATCATCGTCAGCTTCATAAGCAGCCAGAAGGACATGGTGAAGTTCGTTGAACTGGTGAAGGCCAACGTAGGCAAGGTTGTCAACATGACCTTCAAGCAGTCCGCCTATGGGAAGAAGGACCTTCTGTCCGTTCTGACAGTCAAGCAGCGGGAGACAATGACAGCCGCCTACAGGTATGGCTACTATGACATCCCCAAGAGGATTACCAGCGATCAATTGTCAGGAAAGGTGAGGATTAGCAAGCCAACGCTCTTGGAGCACTTGAGAAAGGCCGAAAGGAGGATCCTCACGGAGATGTTGGCCGGCTCTCCAGAACTGGACAAGTGAGAGCTAGGACCTCAGGAATGCGGAACGGCCCCTCATCGAAGAGATGGTGGCGGGCTATTCCTGGAATCACATCTGCTCAAGCGATCCTGATGACGATCTTCCCCGTGAAGGTTTGGGATTGGAAGTGTCTGAAAGCATCGGCAGTCCTCTCCAATGGGAATATCCGATCGATCACCGGTTTGATGGTGCCGTTGTCGACCAGTTCCCGCATGTGGTCTTGGTCCGCCCGGTTCTGGTGGTATAGCAAGAGCTTCGCGCTCCTACTTCCGAGGAGCCATGACCCGAGCAATAGTGCCTGAAAGATCTTGCCGGAATCGCCCCCGATGAGGATGCATCTCCCACCTTTGGCAAGCGCCCTCTTGTAGTCAAAGATAGATCGTTTGGAATTGACATCGATGATAAGGTCATAGGCAATTCCATTCTGAATGAAATCCTCCTTCAGATAGTCGATGACGTGATCGGCACCCAGTGCGCGCATCGACTCGAACTTCACTTCCTTATCCACGGCCGTCACATCGGCGCCCTGGCGCTTGGCCAGCTGGATAGCGAAGGTGCCAACCCCTCCTCCCGCACCGTTGACTAGAATCTCGTTTCCCGAACCGATCTTCCCTTTTCTTAGACCCTGGAGAGCCAGCACCGACGCCTGCGGTATTGCTGCCGCTTCCTCGAAGGGCATCTTTCGAGATTTGAGCGAAAAGGCCTTCTCATTGGCACAGGCATATTCAGCGAAGCCACCAAAGCCATATCTGCTCATGTCACCGAAGACCTCGTCTCCGGCCTTGAAGTATGTCGCCTTTCTCCCCACCGCCTCCACAACACCGGCCACATCGCATCCAAGGATTCTGTACTTGTCCTTGACCTTCTTCGGCGTGGACAGTGAATATCTCGCGATGAATATCTCCCAGTCCCAGGAGTTTATGGATGCAGCGCGGACCTTCACCAGGACTTCTCTGTCCTTTGGAATGGGTCTAGGTACTTCCAAAAGCTCCAGGACTTCAGGGGGTCCGTATCTCGTCCAAACGACTGCTTTCATTCGTTCCTTTGGCATTATGGTCGACGCAAAACAATCGCAGATGATAAAGATGTATCATTCCAACACACATCGAACCAGTAGGAATCCACTCTTCACATCTGGTTGAAGAGAATTCAATCACTGCATTCCTCGAACACTGCCTTTGAAAAAGAAGGGGCGAGGTTGAACCCGCCCCTCATATTCAGTGCTGCTGGTTCAGCCACCCGATGTTGATGTCTCCTCTGCTGCAGGCCATTTCCAGGCAAGATATATGATACTCCCGACAAGCACCAATTCGAGAATGGACCCGAAGATGTAATACGCCCATGTTTCACCTGCCAAGCCTCCTACCGTAACGAGAGCATACAGAGAACCGACCATGATGTTTGCATAACGGTTCATCTTGGCCTTCAGGTACAGCGACATGAATATCATCAGGCTAGGAATCGCCATGAGGACCGTGACTGAGAGCAGGTACGTCTGTGTGATGTCAAAGCCCCCAATTTTTCCCGCAGAAAGATCCTCGATTACATCCTCTCGAAAGAGTGAGAAGTGATCCACGTAGATATACAGAAACATGACAGATATCCACAGCCCCGCAAGCAATACCTTCACGTTCATCTTCACGTCGACCAACGCTCTTTTGCCCTTCAGATTCGAGTTCATTTCTTCACCTTTCCTAGTTGTCCGTTCCGTATCGACCGTCTCTGCCGGTCGACCTCTAGACAAGGTACCGTCGGAAGAACAGAAGCAAATTGAGCCATACATTTATGATAGTTTATATAGATTGAGCGTTTTCAAGTGGCGGTAGCATGAGAAAGATAACCTTGACAGTCAACCCCAACGATCTGGTGAGAGAAGAATACGGATCAACATTTGAGAAGATACATTCGTTCGAGATACTCGAGATGCTCAAGATAGACTACGACGAAGCATTCTGCGTCGACCTCATGGAATACACCCTCAAGGACAACGTCGATATCAACGAGATCGGACCCATAGGGAACATGGAGATAATCAGCATTCTCAAATCCCGAGGCAACAAGCACGTGTGCCTCATTCAATACACGGAGCCGGAGAAATCGAGAAACTCGTTCGGTGAGGGGGACATGGGATTGATCCTTTCCACGCCCACGATTATCTCCGAGGGGAGGTTTGTTGTCAGCGTCATGGGTGAGCGGAAGAATCTTGCCAAGTTCGTAGAAATGATGAGGGCTCAAGTGGGAACAATCGAGAACCTCGCTGTCAAGAAGGCGGTTTATGAGAGAAGAGACCTTCTCTCTGTCCTCACTGAAAAGCAAAGAGAGGTCTTCATAGCCGCAAACGAGCATGGCTACTACGACTATCCAAAAAGGATCGGAAGTGAGCGACTAGCCGATAGGGTCAGACTTAGCAGGCCAACAGTGCTTCAGCACCTTAGAAAGGCAGAAGGGCGGCTCTTCAAGGAGATTATGGCAGGGTATTCGAGCTAGTACCCTGATCGATTCTTGAACGCTCAATCCAATCATGATGTCATCCAAGTCTCGCCCTGCCCACCGGCTTCTTCTCGGAAAAGACCATGGGGGAGGGAAGTGAGGAGTTTGTGAGAGGCTTGTAGCCCCTCCTTTCGATACCCTTCCCGAGGTGTCGTTCTGGAAAGACTCTGTACCTTCTTAAGTCGAGCCAGTCGGGAATGTGGGTTCAAATCCCCTTCGGTCCACCATAATCCTTTGGAAAGGAAAAGAGTTTGGGGACGCCTAGGTGCAATTCCGCTTTGATTGAACCGATGGTTCGTGTGTCTGGCTCGAGCGAGTTCAAGGCTCGCCCGGTCCACCATCATTCTCGGAAGAGACCATAGAGAAGGAAAGGCGAATCCGTAAACAGACGGATTTAGGGAAAAGGGTTTGCAGGCTGGCCGGATCTTGATCAATGCTTGTGCTCTTTACAGGCCGACTCCAAGGTTGCGGTCTTCAGACTCCCGCTCTTGAACTGGTCAATGGCATCTCTCGCAGTCCCGTTGGCACCCACGAAGACTTGCATGCCATATGACATCAGCATGATGAGGGCACTCGGACCGAGACCGGGGCAGAGTACAACTTTCGACCCAGTGCCCTTGATCTGTTCAGGGGGCTTTCCAGTCCCGCCCATGTGGTCGCTCTTGTTCTCAATCACAGTGACTTCTCCGGACTCCGTGTCCACAATCGTGAAGGTCGGGGCACGGCCGAAATGTTGGCTCAGCCTGTCTTCAAGTCCACCAGCACCATTTGTCGGTACACAGATTTTCATTTGCTCACGTTCCTCTTGATTCTGTCTTGTTGAGAGAGGACCTGGAGAACCGTTGTTTCCAGCCCTCTCTGACGATCGTTGTTGACCCACAGCTGAAGCACTTCTCCGGCTGCTCGTCAAGTACCATCTGCAGGTCACATCCAGTGCATCTAAATCTGAATGTTCTCCTCTTCATCTCATGCCTTCCTACTGGTATGAATCCGAGTAGTCCAATTGAGTGTCGAATCCATCCTTGTCTCATTCACTGTTTGAATCATCGCACTTCCTTCCTCTCATGACAGTTCCACACTTGGGGCATTTGATTTGCGAACACGGCACGCCCCGCTTCGCGTGTCGTACCTCCTTGCCGCATTTGGGACAGATGCACATGCTGGAGCCGAAGTCTACGCCATCAAGGTTCGTTTTCATGCTCCGCCTCTGTAACCTCGCCCGTGTTTCCAACGTCCTCCCTCCATGCAGGCCTGTCCTCTGGAACCATGCCTTCCACAAAGGCCATTTCGGGGTCCTCGGTCAAGCGCAGACCTGTGCAGGCTCGTGCTGCTGCACCTCGGGCATCTCGAAGGCCTGCTGGTTCCGAAAGGCACCTGCCATTCATGCCCACAGGCATAGCATTTGAACGATCTCGTCTGAACCATCTGTTTTCCCTCCCCAGATCACCCTTTCTTCTCGATCGAATTCATGATTCTGTCCGCAATCTCCTCGAATGTCCTTGCCATGCTGTTGTTGGTCGAAGCCACGAACGGCCTGCCATCGTCCCCGCTCCGTGCGATCTCAGGACTGAGCGGCAAGCTTCCCAGGAGCGGAACTGCCATGTCCTTCGCCGCCTTCTCTGGTCCTCCGTCCCCAAACACCTCTATCTCCTTGCCACAATGGGGGCAGACAAGGCCGGCCATGTTCTCGACGATGCCAATCACCCTTAGCTTGACGGCCTTCGCGAAGTTGATCGATTTCCTGACGCTCAGGAGCGCGACATCCTGAGGCGTCGTAACAATTACAGCCCCGTCCGGAGAGGGTATTAGCTGCGCGACGCTGAGAGGTTCGTCCCCAGTACCCGGGGGCAGGTCCACGATGAGGTAGTCGAGCCTTCCCCACTCGACCTCTTCCAGAAACTGCTTGATTGCCCCCATCTTGACAGGCCCGCGCCAGATCACGGGCGCGTCTCTGTCGCCCACCAGGAACGCGATAGAGATAACCTTCAGCCCGGGCGGCACATTCATAGGCACGATGTGGCCGACATCGTTGATGCTCAGGGGCAGGTTGGGTACGCCGAGCAGCTTGGGCACGCTCGGCCCATGGATGTCCGCATCTAGCAGGCCGACCTTGCATCCCTTCCTAGCCAGGGCGACCGCGAGATTCACAGCTATCGTCGACTTCCCGACGCCTCCCTTGCCGCTCATAACGACGATCTTGTGCTTGACCGCGGCGAGGTTCTCCTTGATAGCAACTGGAACTGCCATGCCTCCTGCCTTCGAATCGTTCGAAGGAGGCCCCTCCTTGCTGCATGATTCAGCGTTCATTTCGTTGGCCCTCCTCGTACAATCTAGCAGGTGAAAACCCTGTCAGCATCCAGAGTCTGGACCGCGAAGTCCATAAGGTTGATGAATTGCGTTCCCTTGATGAAGGAGTCCTTCCTGATCCCTCTCGATTCAAGGCATGGTATGCACACCTGCAACGCTCCCCCACCTTCGACGAAAGCGGTCATGAGCTCCTTGATGGACGCCATGCCCTTCACTTGCGGCAGCTTGTCCGCGAAGCCCTTCTGAGCTAGTTTGACTCCGTTCCCTGTCAGGAAGATCTTTGTCTTGATGCCCAGGGCCGCAGACGCACCTGCGCACGCAAAGGCCATTGTCGCCTTCTCGACGTCCTCGTCCCCGTGCGTTCCTATCACTATGAATGACTTGTCCGAGTATCCCTTCGTTCTAGTCTTCTTAGCCATCCTTTCACCTCGGGAGTATGATACAATGGAGTGAGCTAAGCCAAAGACGGCGAACCCGTTAGCCAAGGTGACAGAGAACTAGGCGACATCGCCCATATGGCCTGCGATTATCTTCTTCTGGGCTCTTCTGATCATAACATCGAGGGTTGCTTTGGATATCTCCAGTCGCTTGGCTAGTTTTTCGAGATTAATCTTCCTAGGTATCTCGAAGTATCCGAGCTCAAAGGCCATCTGGAGTACCCTCTCCTGCGTCTTTGTCAGTTCGGATGTGGTGTTCTGTCTCGAGATCTTCTTGAGTTCAACCGAGCATCCCAGGGCCATTAGCTTATCCACGAGTTCCTTGAGAGCCTCTGCGCTTGGCGCAACGACGTTCCATTGCAGCAAACCGTCCCTCTTCGAAGTCGCGGAGTCCAGGAAGCAACCATGCTCTGCAAGCAGCTTGCAGACCACGCAATTCGAGGTCTGAGCTGTCCCGACAAACCTCCCCGGGCCTGCTGCTGCTAGCTTGATGTCGCATCTCGGCTCCAAGGTCCTGATCCTCTCCGAAAGTAGGGTCCCGGTCATGTCCTCTGGACTGTCTATCTGCAGAAGGCTCATGCCTCCGCTGCCATTCATTGGGACGCACTTGAGCACCTTCACGGAAAGATCGCACGATGTGCACAGATCGCCAATCCAGTTGCCGGGTATCTTCACGAGCATGGTGGCCGACCTCATCTTCCTTTCCCCCTTCTGCGGCGTCCGCAGGCACTTCCTGCGGTTGCAGCCTCACTTGTGTCAATGATCGAATTTGATTTCTCTGGAGATTCAATCCTTATCGCGAGGCCTTCTACGACGCTCTCGGCTATCTTCCGTCGAGCACTCGCCAGGATGCGGTTGAACGTGGGCTGGGAGACGTTCAT
>Ga0299915_10002233_pt1 | contig 14160 bp, 10 predicted proteins | sample RVTome_13_FD_200263 | JGI IMG/M metagenome (GOLD analysis project Ga0299915, IMG submission 200263) | Soil microbial communities from uranium-contaminated site in the Upper Colorado River Basin, Wyoming, United States - RVT92D227 (version 2) ...
AAAGGTGTCGTTGATGTGCCCCATGCCATAGGGCCCGCCCGACACATATTCGCCGCTGATCGCAAATTGGCGCCCGATCGCGCGCAGATCTACGCCCAATGCCTATCCCCAGACCCGCCGCGGATACTCCCCCTTATCGACGAGAGCTTTGATGTGGTCCTTCACCCCGGAAATGTCTTGCCTGTAGGTGATACCAAACCACTGCCCAGCACAGGGGAGCACCTTGACTTTGGCTCGCCCCTGCGCCAGCAGCTGGTGAACCACCTCAGGCAGGCGGTACTCGGCCTCGACAAGTTGGGTCGTCCCCTTCTGCAGAAAGGCCCTGAAGCCAAGGTCCAGGTCCACGAAGAACGACGGGGTGAAGCCCCACATGTTCATCGAAGCCAACGTGCCAGAAGGAATGGGGACCCATTCTCCCCTGTCGTCCAGGTAACCAGCCTGTCGGCCGCGCCTCTCGATCCGGGTCTGTTCCTGCACCCCGATCAGGTACCCATCTGAACCTACAACACATACGCCCCGAGAGACTTGTCCGTGTTTGGTGAGGGTATTCTCAAGTGGAAAACCAATCATGCAGATGTCAAGTTCGCCCTCGTGGTCATGCGCCTCCTTCAGGTAGCCGCTAAGCCGGGTAAAGGACTCGCTTCCATAGAAATCGTCCGCGTTGATGACCCCAAATGGCGTGCGGACGTACTCTTTGCACACAAGGACGGCGTGCGCAGTTCCCCACGGTTTTCGTCGGGCGGACGGCGCGGGCGGATCCGACGGCAGTGGGGAGAGCTCCTGAACTACGTACTCGACCTCGCACGCCCGGCCGATGGTCGCCCCTACCCGCTTGCGGAACTCTCCCTCGATCTCTCGGCTGAGGACAAACACCACCTTCTGAAACCCTGCCGCCAGGGCATCAAAGACCGAGTAATCGAGGATGATTTCGCCGGAAGGACCTACGGCCTCGACCTGCTTAGGGCTGCCGAACCGCCGCCCAACACCGGCAGCCATGACAACCAGAGTAGGCCCCTGGACAGGAGACGTTGGGCCTCGTTCCTCCGTGGCTACCAAGTTCTGGTCACCTCCTGCAGCCTTTGAAGATACTCTGCCTCGGGTCCCTTCGCTCGGGCCAGGTGGCAGGGGTCCGACTGAGCCGGCACGGAGGTGTTTATTGGACTGATCCAGTCAAGCGAATCCGGCGGCATGCGCGGGGATCCTCGACCAACCCCGGGGCGTCGTCGAAATTGCCGGCAACCCGAAACCTCACATCGTGTCTGTCCACAAGCATCTTCAGAGGTCCCAGCGCGTCCCGGTTGAGATGACCAAGCGGGGCCACCGCGTGCGGCCAGGAAAGCGAAATCGAGGTCCCCGCGGCCGTTCGCGCCGCTGATCCTTCATGCTTCCTCCATGCTTTCCCGAAGAAGGCGAAACAGCACCGTGGGTTGATCCAGTTTCTCCGACTTCAGTGTCAGGAAGGGATCCCTTGCAGGCGTTCGAGACGATTGGCGATCTCGTTGGAGAATCGGTCGATGTGGCCCTTGACGAAGTCCCATACACCTAGGTCGGGGTCATCGATCAAGGGCGTGAGATCCATGGCGAAGACCATTCCGGTTGTCAGATCGACACCATGTGAGGCGTAGTAGGTTGCATTGGCTCTCCGCCGGCCCATCGTGGCAAGGTCATATCGTTTACCGCCGGCGATCTGCGAGTGGAATACGCCAAGCAGCGCATTCTGAAGACTTTCGTGGGGCGACACGTCTAATGCCACCTTCTCGGAATCGCAAAGCCAATCCAAATCGCGCCAAACCTCACAGCCGTACACTTTTTCCGGGCGCTCTGTGTCCGGAAGCTTGCGGAGCGCCTCAATTACCTTCATAGCCACTCCGACATGCGTGTCATGTTTGTCTGCCAGGTTGTGGGTGTAGACGTGCCGTGCCCGTGCGGCCCTGAGAAGCTGGAGGAGATCCTCGACGATTGCGACATTCCCGCCGTCTTTAACGGCAGAGCTGGGGTAGTCGAGAAAGACTTGCGCCCCGTATTCTCCGACGAGCGCCGCCTTCTTCTGCTCTTTTCGCCGGACCGAGCGCATTTGCTCGTCGGAGAATTCGCCATACGCCCCATCTCTGGGCGAACCGCCTCCGTCCGTGACAACAACACCTGTGAACCACTGGTCTTTCTGGTGGAAGCAACTCAGGATGCCATGAATGGCCATGATCTCAAGGTCGTCCTGATGAGCCCCGATCCCGAGATGTGTCGTTCGGGCCAACGCGGCTTCCACGGGAAGCTCATCCGGAACGAACACTTCGGCAGTGTCGACGCCAAGTCGCATGGCCTCAACTCCTCTATCGGATGGCCGGGAGGCTGGCCGCGGCAATGGACTGACCCACTCTCCGGCTCTTTTCATCCGGCAATTGGAGGGCAATCTGCCCGGCGAGCTCCGGGAATTCCTCGCTCAACACATGCCGGGCACCGTCCACGATCAGCGAACCGCCCCTTCCGGAGGTACAACGACCCAGGATGAGCACGTGCTTCAGATCATAGAAGTCAGCATAGTGGGCGATGGTATAGCCCAGATACACTCCGATACTCTGCCAGATATCCTCTGCGCCTGGATGTCCGCCTTCCAGCAGCGCCTGCACATGCTCAAGCTGGAGCGCTTTGTCCAGGTCCGGGGGGATCTGGATCCCGGCGCGCGGAGCGAGGCGGAAGACACATTGCTGGGAGAAATACAGCGCTCCGACGCCCCGATCGCCCGACCACTCATCCGCCGGAGCGGTTTTCGAGTAATCAACCGGGGCAAATGCCAGCTCATTGAGCCATCCGGTGATGTTTCCATCTCGATTGACATAGCCACCAGCCTCGCTGGAACCCATGGCAATGCCCAGAACTGGGTTGTCCTCCAGGGACATGGACCCTGCCAATGCCGTCACGTCGCCGTCGTTTACAATCTCAAGCGGCACCCCCAACTCGTCCCGCATCTTCAGAAAAAGCGTCCGCACCTGACTGTACCGCTCACTTGGGACACCTCGAAATAGCGAAGCAATCCGCACGCGGTTGTCGATATAGATCCCCGCAGCGCTTCCACCAATAGCGTCCACCCGCGGCAGCTTCCCAGACGCGGCTCGCAGGGCTGCCATGATCTCCCGATAGTGATAGTCCGGATCGGTCTGGGATCGGGGATCCCAGACCACTTCTTCGGTGTATACGACTTCTCCCTCGATAACCGCGGACACCTTTCGATCCGAAGCCCCCAGGTCGAAGCCGATGCGGCAACCGTCAAGGTGGCGGCCAAGAGGCTTCGCGCTCTCATTCTCTGGCGGGACTGCGGCGGCCGGACATGGGACGACAGTGAAGCCTCTCTCGTACACGTCTTCACCCATGAAGTGATGATCGAATGCCCGCGGCCCCTCCGGCGAGTAGCAGTACTGGAGATACTCGCCTATCACGGATGGTCCGCCGATGTAGGCTTTCCAGCCCCCCTTCTGCCAGAGAAGGAACTTGAGCATTCGTTCGGCGAATTCGAGATTGGCTTCCGCGCCAGCATGCGTCTCCGGCAGGACGCGCGTCTCGAGCCGGGAGGTGTATCCGCCCTCTCTCTCCAGGCCTATCACCAGGTGGACGCCGCCGCCCGCGGCGTCTACCTCCTCCTGGAAAGAGCGGTTCGCCAGCGCCGCAGGTCGGAAGTCATCATCCAGCGGCGGTCGAATCCTGGGTGGAAAAAGCCTAAGTGCGTCTCTCATCCGAATGGCACTCACCGGTCGAGCGGCGGATCGGCCGGCAGGCCGGAGTTCCCGCCCGCGTTGCATGGCTCGGCGATTACTCGCATCCTGAGCCCATATTCAGACTCTCGCTTGCCCCGGACTTGTCTTCCGCGATTCCTATCGCGCCCTAGCGAATTCGGAAGTCCAACTCAGCCGGGAAGGGGTACTGCTTCCGCGCGATTTCCTTCAGGTCCATGCCCTGCTCAGTGAGTGATTCCTCCTGAAGTCGACGTGCATGCTAGGAATGCCACAGCTTCGAGAGGGAGGTTTCCCCTTCCCTGAGCTCATCCGGGACGATTCTGTCCTCCAAGAACGCAGCGACTACGGCTAACCTTCCGGCGCTCAGCGCAGCCTGGGATGGGTAGCGATCGAATGGTCAGGTCGTTCATCTCAGTCTCGGAGCTCTGTCACGACACTGGTCGCGCGGGGGCGAGGCCGTTTGGGATGGCATACACGGGGGCGCGGATGGAGCTTGTCCAGGTGTCGTGCTTCAGGCAATGGCCCAGAAGCCTTGGAAGACGCGTATCTTCCACGGTTCCCGCTCCGGGGATCCGGCCTACAGGACACCCAACTCGTGTTGGAGGACCATTGCGGAGGCACCAAGGATGACCATGTCGGAGCTTGTCTCTACGATTCCGAGCTCTGTCGCCCTCGCCAAGGCCGGAAGTGTACGCTTCACCAGTTCCTCTTGCATGGCGTCCAGCAGGAACTGCCCAAGTAAGTCACTGCTCCCACCAATCATGATTCTGCAGCTCCCCAGGACACCAACGAGATAGGAGGCCGCGATTCCCAACGCCCGGCCGGCATCGCGAACGACTTTCCTGATATCTTCGTTCCCGGCCTGAAAACCCGCCAAGATTGCCTCCAGGGTCAATCCCTGGGGATCCTCGGCGAAGTGACGGAGTGATGATTGGGGATTCGATTCCAGGATGGCCCGGGCGCGTGCCACCATTGCTCGAGTACTCGCAATGGTTTCCAGGCAGCCACGGTTGCCGCAAGCGCACAGGGGTCCGCCCTCCTCAACCACCACGTGCCCGATCTCGCCGGCGCCGACCGGGTCCCCGTGCATCAGCTCACCGTGTAAGACAATTCCAGCTCCCACTCCCCAGCCCACATTGATGACGACGAGAGGCGTGGGGTTCTCTCGGTGGTCCTGAAAAGTATAGGCCGCAAGAGCAGCCAGCTGGCAGTCGTTCGCCATGTAGACGGGCAGGCCGTAGCGATCTTCGAGGAGGGACCGGAATGGAATGTACCTCCAGTTCAGATTCACAGACTGCCGGAGGATGCCGTTGGAGGAGTCTACGAGACCTGGAGCACCGATGCCGATCCCCAGGAGAGGTTTGCTCGCCGCTGGGATCAAAGCGTCAACCAACTCGTAGACAAGTGCAAGCGCAGCCTCGCCATCTCTTTCCCCCAGAGGAAGCTCAATCCGATGGCTGATCTGACCCCGAAGATTGGCGAGGGCTCCGCGGAAGTCCCTCCGCGAGAGATCGATCCCAATCAGTTGGCGGGCGCCGTCCACCAATCGAAGCAGCATGGCTCGTCGTCCGCCTGAAGAGGGCGCCAATCCGATCTCTTCCACCAAGCCGTCTTCTATCAGGCCATAGACCACTTCGGAGATTGTCGGAGGCGTGAGTTCTGTAGCTCGGGCAACGTCGGCACGGCTGATCGGACCGTTGGAATGAATGGTCCTCATCACCAGTTGCGTGTTGTGCGCGCGGGTCCTTTGCTGGGTGGCTTTCAGCATGCGGGCGCTCCCCCGAAAGTGGGAAGACTAGATAGTTAAAGGACTTTCCTAAGGGTAGTGTACGGTAAAACGGCAGCTTGTCAAGTCAACCGCAATCCTCCCGCGTTATGGCCCGGCCGAGCCAAGGATCACTCAGGAAACCAGCCCCCAGGTTGACAAGCAGCCGGGATTCGTCTATCATAGGGTCAGTTCGTAAACCTAACTAAGTTACTCCACTTACAGCCAATGGAAGGACCGGAGCGCGGAGCGACGACGACGTCCTTCGAAGTGCGATGGCCTCACTCCCGACAAGCGCATCCCTTGTCAGATAGCGTATCCCACCCAATATCCATTGGCTTCAGACACGTCAAGCTCGTGTCCTGATATGTGTGCTCCCTCAATGGACTCAGAAACTGACGCCCCAATTATCGCCTGCGAAGGAGGGAGGTGAATCCTCAAGACTGATTCCTCAACCTGGTCTAGAGATCGATCCAGCCTTGCGCTACTATCAGGGTAACGGAGAGAAAAGAGATGAGAACCAAGAGACTACCGGGTCTGCTCTTCCTGCTGCTCGCGGCCATCACCGTGACCGCGCTCGTGGTGGGCTGTGGGGCTCCTTCTGTCGGCGCTCCGACGGCTGAGCCAGCACAACCTGCCGAGCCGACGAAGGAAGCCGAACCGGCGGATCAGGAACCAGCCGCTCCCACCGCCCTCGACTTCGTCGTCTGGTCCTACGGGATCGAGACCATCCAGGACAATATCAAGAATTTCCAGGCAGCTAACCCTCTGTGTCAGATCAATCTCAAGGATTACTCCTGGCTGGAGTATCATGACACGATGGTAGGGCGGTTTGCGGCAGGGGATCCGCCCCCGCTGCTGTACGGATCGGACCACTGGCTCCAAGAGTGGGCGGCCGCCAACTGGCTTGCCCCCGTCGACGTGGCGTTCCCTCAGGTGACCGACTACAGTGGCGAGCTTGCGCCCTACGCCCTCCAGGGCATGACCTACGACGGGCATGTTTACGGTCTGTCCTACTACGCCGACACCATCGATTTCGTCTACAACGCACAACAACTCTCGCAAGCAGGCTTTGATGCGCCGCCAGAGACCTGGCAAGATGTCTGGGACATGTCCGTGGCCCTCAAGGAACAGGGCATCACCGAGTATCCGATGATCCTGGCCTTCTCACAGCAGGAAGGCGCCTCCATCGAAGCCTTGATCTCCATGGTCTATGCCCGCCATCAGGGCGAAGGGGCGCTCTTTGATGCCGCCAATCAGCCGACATTTGCCCAGGAAGGCAGCGCTGCATTCGAAGCGATTCAGTGGTTGAAGGAAGCTTATGATGCAGGCATCCTCGATCCAGCCAGCCTGCAGACCGCTGAAATCGACCAGGTCAAGAGCATGCAGTCTGGTGCTCACACCTTCACTATCTTCCCCCAGTACAACATGGCCGAACTGAACAGGCCTGAGAGTGGAGAGTTCGCCGGCAAGTTCAAGATTGCCCTCATGCCCGGCGACAGCCATTCAACGGTTGGCTACGTCCGGTTCTATGCGATGACGCCTCAGGTCGCCGCCATGGGCGATGCGGCCCTCGACTGTGCCTGGGGCTTCCTCGAGTACTTCGGCGGTAAGACGGACGGCAGCTACACGGTCGTCAAACGCTGGGCGGTCGAGAACGGCCTCGGCTTTGCCCAGCTTCCGTTGTTCGACGACCCCGCGGTCGAGGAGGCTTTCGGTAAGTGGGGCGACGTTGCGGTCATCAGCCAGCAGGCCGAGCTCGCCCGCTCCAAGGAGGGCCTGACCCCGTGGTTCGGGGCGTGGGACGTCTTCACGCGGGCGGAGGTCCACAAAGCGATCCTCGGCCAGCAGACCACGATGGATTCGCTCAACAACATGGTCGCGAAATGGAATGAACTAGCACAACAGTAGATGCGGTGTTGGTCGGATGGAGGGCGGCCTCGGTTTCCGGGAGGTTGCCCTCCGTCTTTCGTTCCTTAGAGCAAAAGGAGGTGGAGAGAGATGGCTCAACGCCCTGGAGCGGAGAGGCGGCATCACGGCCTCAGGCTCGGCCGCAAGGCTTATCCCTACCTCTCGATCCTCCCCGTTCTCGTAGTCGTTGCTCTGTTTGCCATTTATCCGATCATTCACGCCGTTCGGATGAGTTTCTACAAATACCTTCTCACTCGACCCAACGACCATCCGTTCGTCGGGCTGGGGAATTTCATCGAGGTCATCACCAGCTATTACTTCAAGAACTCGATCCAGGTCACCGCCATCTACACAGTCGCCGCTGTGGTCGGAGTGGTTATCTACGGACTAGGGGTGGCGCTGTTGCTCAACACTTCTATCAAGCTCGCAGGTCCGTTGAAGATCGTCATACTCCTTCCATGGGCCCTGCCGGCCGTGGTCAGCGGCTTGCTCTGGAAGTGGATTCTCAATGCCGATTTCGGGATCCTCAACGGGCTGCTCTTCGCCCTGGGGCTCATTGACAGCTACATCCCCTTCCTGGCCGACCCCACGCTTGCCAAGCTCAGCCTGATCATGGCCTTCATATGGAAAGAGGGTCCCCTCGTAGCTATATTCTTCCTGGCGGGCCTCCAGTTGATCCCCGATGAGTACTACGAGGCGGCCAAGATCGACGGCGGTAGCGCGTGGACGATCTTCCGCCATGTCAAAGTCCCATTGCTCCGGGCGGTTTTCCTCATCGTGATCGTTTATGAAACCATGACGGCCATACTCACCTTCGACACCATCTATGTACTGACGGGCGGTGGCCCGGCCGATTCCACGGCCCTGATCAGCTGGTTCGCTTACGCCGAGATCTTCAAGGGCCTCAATCTGGGGCACGGCATCGCGCTCGCCATCATCATCGCTGCCGTTACCCTGGTTCTCATCCTGTTCTACCTTCGGGCGTTGAAACCCGAAGAGGCCACCTCGTAGACCTTGAGAGAGATGCGACTCCAATGAACCAACGAATCGGGCAAAGGATCGAGTCGGTTGGCCTCAATCTGCTGGCACTGATCCTCATCGTCTTTATCGTCGGCCCGCTCGTCTGGGTCGCGGTTGCCAGCATCCAGGGAGAGAACGAGCTCCTGCGCCATCCACCCCGCATCATTCCCCACGACCCGACCCTTGACAACTACAACTACGTCTTCACCGGGAAGATACCGACGGCGTACGAGGTCAAAGGCCAACTGCGCAGTAGGATCTCTCAAGAGGCGCGCCTGATACCTGCCGCCCTCAAGAACAGCTTCATCGTGGCCACTTCTGTAATGATCGTCAACCTCGTCATCGGCTCGATTGCCGCCTATACGTTCGCATGGCAGCGCTTCCGCGGCAAGACATTCCTGCTGAATTTCATCCTTGGCAGCCGCCTGTTACCCGTGATGGCCGTGGCTATTCCCTACTACGTCATCATCCAGACCCTGGGGCTCTTGGACACGCACATTGCACTCATCTTGATCTACATGGCCCTCACCTTGCCCTTCTCCATCTGGTTCCTCTCATCCTATTTCAGTGGCATACCCAAGGACTTCGAAGACGCCGCCCACATCGACGGCTGTAATACGTTCCAGGCCCTGACGCGGGTGGTCATTCCGATCGCCCTGCCAGGACTCGTAGCCGCCGCGGCCTTTGCTTTCATGACCTCGTATAACGAGTTCCTTTTCGCTCGCTTCTTGACGCAGTCCATCGACTCGCAGACGGGACCCGTCATTATCTCGTCGATCGCCGGCAATCCTGATGCAAGCTACACCTTGATTTCCGTCGCCATTACCCTTGGTCTTGTTCCGCCCTTGATCCTGGCAATCGCCCTCCGGCGATGGCTCACCGAAGGCCTGTCGACTTCAATTACCCTTCGTTAAGCTCGGATCGGGCCCCTTCACCCCATTCAGGAGTCCCACGGTGGCGAACAGCCATGATGCCGCAACGAAAGTCCAATGCCGCCGTGGAGAGCTGACGCTTCCGACGTACAGGCTCCTGGGCGAAAACAGGAACCCCGTCTTTCGCTCCCAGTATGGCGTCGCCCATATCTATCCCTACACCCTCCAGGATGAGATCTCGTCAGAACCGGCTGAGACGACCTATCAGACTCTCGAGCTAGAGAACCGTTATCTCCGGCTGACCGTCCTGCCCGAGCTGGGCGGTCGCGTCTACTCGGTCTATGACAAGATCTCTGCCCGTGACGTCTTCTACAGGAACTCCGTCATTCGGTTCGCTCCCCTCGCCATCCGAGGCGCATTCTTCTCGGGGGGCGTCGAGTTCAGCTTCCCGGTTGCGCACGCGCCCACGACCGCCTCGCCTGTCAACTGGTTGCTCCGCGAGAACGAAGATGGCAGTGCAACCGCCTGCGTGGGTGCCCTGGAGCACATCTCCGGCATGCGGTGGACGATATCACTCACCCTGTACCCGGACCGATGTGCTGTCGCACAGGATGTCCGCCTGTTCAACCCCACGCCGATTCCAGGTCGGTACCACTACTGGACGAATGCCTCGCTCCACGCCGATGAACAGACCGAGTTCATCTACCCGTTGCGGCGGGTGCGATCCTACGAATTCGCCGGAACTGCATCCTGGCCCATCGCCCGCCTAGACTTGATCGGGGGCCAAGCGGGGCTACCGGGGATGGAAGGCGTGCCGATGTGGCCCGCCGAGCGCATGCACTCTCCCGTCAAGTTCCGATGGGAGAAGGACATGCTTGCCCAGGTCTCCATTTTCGGAAGAGATGTGGCCAGCAACTTCTTCGGAGCATGGCAGCACTCCGAGAACGCCGGCTATGCCCATTACGCCGAGGTGAGCGATGTCGCCGGCATGAAGCTGTGGTCTTGGGGAAGATCAGAGGTCGGAATCGTTAATCAGACTGCGCTTACCGACGACGGCTCTCTCTACGCCGAGACCCAATGTGGTGCCATGGAGACGCAGTTGGATTTCGATTTCCTGCGACCGGGGGTCACGAAGACGTGGCGCGAATGGTGGCTTCCTCTGCGCGGGCTCGGCGGCCTTACCTGCGCGAGTACGGAGGGCGGCGCCCGGCTGGCGATAGCCAAGGCCGATGACGGCAACCTGGAACTCATGATCGCGTTCTGTCCTGTGCGCCGGCTGGAAGAAGTACGTCTCAAGGTGGAACTACAGGGAAAGAAACTGGTCGACGAGAAGATATCCTGCTCCCCGGAAGCCGCCTGGCTGCACACGGTCAAGATCCAGCCTCAGGTCCTGGCGGACCATTCCATAACGTTGAGAGTGACCGACCGCGCCGGCAAGCCGGTCCTTGAGTACATCCACAGCAGGGAGGCGCACCCGATCGATCTCGCGCCTGAAAACGTGAGCAGCCCCGGCGAGCCCCCCGAGGCGTCCTACCGACGTGGATTGGAGCATGAGAATCTCGATGATCGCCTGCAGGCACTGGAATGCTATCGTCAGGCGCTCAGCCTCTCGGACGAGCATGCCCCGGCCCATTTTCGACTTGGCTTGATGATGCTTCGCGCCGCAGACTTTGAAGGGTCTCGACACCATTTCGAACACGCTGCCCGGTTGGGCTTGGCAGGCGCACACTGCTACCTGGGCCTCCTTTCCATGTATGCGGGGGACATGCAGACAGCTGGCTACCACTACGCGTCCGTTCCTTTGGCCGACTCTCTGTGGGGTGCCGCCCAGCGAGGGTTGGGGTGCCTGGCTATGCAAGAAGGCAGATGGAATGAGGCATCAACATCCTTCCGGGAGGCCGGGTCACAAGAATCCGAGTCATTGCATTCTTCCTTGCTGTCGGCCATGGCTTCCAGCCGAGCCGGATCGAGAAACGCCGCCCGGGAAGCATTGCAGAGAGTTCTGTCGGCCGACCCTCTCAGCCTTCCCGCCCTTCGCGAGACCAGTCTGTTGCAGCTAGAACCGAGCGGGCCTGAAGCGGACACGCTCGCCCGGCTATTGGCCGACGACCGACAATACCACCTGGACCTGGCCTGCTTCTACTTGGACTCTGGCCTGCCTGGCGAAGCGCTGGCGGTTCTTCGGGAGGCAAGCCGGGCCTGGCACCATCCTATGTGTTGCTACCTGGCGGCCTTCATCTCGACAACCCTCGGTGAGGATGAAGCGGCAGGCAACTGGACGAGGATGGCTGACCAGTCTGGTCCTGAATTCGTGTTTCCCAGCCGGTTGTGGGAAATCATCGCGCTCCTTCACCACCTCCAGACGGGCCCCGCGCATTCGAAGGCAAAGTACTACCTGGGGACGTTCTACTACGCACACCAACGCTATGAAGATGCAGGGGACCTGTGGAAGGACGCCAGGCAAGATCTTGGGGGCTTCGACGTCATCTTGCGCAACCTCGCGCAGTACGAGTTGCAGAAGAAAGGGAATCCGACGCTTGCGATCGAACTATCTGAGCAGGCCCTGGCTCTGAACCCCCAGAACCAGGATCTGTACCTCGATCTTGACGGGCTCTATCGCCAGCAGAATCTCCCCAAGAAGCAAACAGAGCTCCTCGCTGCAATGCGCAAGCTCAGTCCGATCCGTGAGGACGTGCGCAAGCGGGTGATCTCGATGATGGTCGAGCTCGGAATGCACGAGGAGGCCCTGCAGGTCCTGGCGACAGAGAGTTTCGCCCCTCTCGAGATGGACCAGAGCTTCCACCGGGTCTATGTCTCGGCGCTCATGAGACGGGCCGAAGACCACCTGGAGGCGGATCATCTTGAGGATGCCGCTCGCGATTATGCATTGGCGCTGGACTTTCCGGAAAACCATGGGGTCGGGAGACCGACCACCAGCAGCAGCGCAGAACTTCTCTACCGTCTCGGCTGCGTCTATGAGAGGCTCGGCCGGTTCGACGAGGCCATCGGCGCCTGGCAAGCGGCCGGGCGCGAACATCATCCGTACGGAGATGACCTCTTTCGATTCGTCCAGCTCTCCCTCGACAAGCTCGGCCGCTATAGCGAACTCGGGTTCGATGTATGAGTGGCGGCTCAAAGGAACCCATTGGCGTTTCCGGACGGTATGAACCCTCCGGCGCTCAGTCCCTCTCCCGATTGCCGAAAAAAGGAGCACGGAAGATGAAAGTACTGTATGCAGGCGATGCGGCAGCGAAGATCGGCCCCATTTTTGTGGCTTCCCCATTCAACGTCGAGGTGAAGGGATTCTCAACGCATGTCTGGGGACAACCCCTGATCGACGCATTGACCCAAGGCGGGATCGAGGTCGTGCACATGAGCCCAGATGTGGCGATCTCCCACTTTCCCCGGACAGTCGAAGGGCTGTCAGAGTACGATGTCGTAATCCTCAGTGACATCGAGTGTGAAGTGCTGGCTCTTTATCCTTTCTGGATTCCAGGGACGGAGCTGCCACGCACGAATCGTCTCAAGGCCATCCGCGAGTTCACCCGGAACGGCGGCGGCTTGCTGATGGTGGGTGGATGGACCTCCTTCAGCGGACGATTTGGCCACGGCGGGTACTACGATACGCCGGTCGAAGAAGCACTCCCGGTGTCTTGCCTCAAGGGACTGGATGACCGCGTGGAGACTCCGGAAGGTGTGCACGTCAACATCCAGGAAGATAGCCACCCTATCCTGGATGGTATCCCCTGGCAGGAATGCCCCGTGTTCGAAGGGTTCAACCGGATTCTTCCCAAGTCGAGCTCCAAAGTGCTGGCCACCATTGGCGAAGGCGAGGACGAAAACCCCCTGGTCGTGGTTTGGGAGTTTGGCAACGGACGCGCCATGGCCTTCTCCACGGACTGCTCACCACACTGGGCAGCCTTCTTTCAACCCTGGGAGTACTACGGCCAGTTCTGGCGCCAGTCTGTGCGATGGCTGGCAAAGGAATCGTGAGTGGACCAGGTCACATTCGGCGTTGTCGGTTCCGGCTTCATGGGCACTGTCCTCGCCCAGGCCGCGTCCGAGCTCCCTTACGCACGCTGTGTGGGTGTGGCGGACATTGACCCCCTGCGCGCCAGAACACTGGCGGACTCGACAGGCTGCGAGGGCTATGAGGACTTCAGGCAGATGCTGTCGCAGCAAAGACCAAAGGCTGTGATCATTGCCACACCTGAAGATCTCCATCTTGGGCCTGCGATTGCGGCTGCTGAGCAAGGCTGCGACATCTTTTTGGAGAAGCCGTTGGCCACTTCACTCAAGGATGCCGACGAAATCGTTGATACCTGCGGCAGGTACGGCGTGAAGCTCATGATGGGCCATCTGTTGCGGTTCGAAGTCAACTACGCGATGATCGAGAGCGCCATTCGGGAAGGCTCCATCGGCCGCTTTCTCTCGGCGTATGCGCGCCGGATCACGCCGATTTCTGAATCGCGCCGTCTGAAGGGCCGGGTGAGTCCGATCACGTACATCGCTGTCCACGACATCGACCAGATGCTCTGGTATCACCCCCATGCTATTCGGTCGGTATATGCTCGTGCTCTCCGAGGCAGAGTCTGGGAGGAGCTTCACACCTACGATTGTGCCTGGCTCACGATCGAGTTCTCAGATGGGGCCCTCGGCGTCCATGAGGTCGGCTGGTGCCTGCCGGAAGGATGGGCGGGTTGGAGCAAGCCGGCCAGTTGGGGCGGATTCGGGGACGTCTGCATGAATGTCATGGGCACGGATGGAGTGATCAACCTCAACTTCACGCCTATGAATCTCTATGCGTGCACCCGCGACGGGTGGAAGCTCCCGGACACGCGGCACTGGCCGAAGATGGAAGGCAAGT
>Ga0299915_10002234_pt1 | contig 14157 bp, 11 predicted proteins | sample RVTome_13_FD_200263 | JGI IMG/M metagenome (GOLD analysis project Ga0299915, IMG submission 200263) | Soil microbial communities from uranium-contaminated site in the Upper Colorado River Basin, Wyoming, United States - RVT92D227 (version 2) ...
CCCGAAACCTTCGCAGGAACTTCACGGGGTCCTGCCCGGCGATAAAAGTATTGCCCGTGTCAAGGTTCATCCTCAGATAGGGCGAGTCAAAAAAGCTCAGGATTTGCTCCATAGTATCCGGATTGGTAGTGTAAGGTCCGTGCGGCTCAACATTGATGATGATGTCGTATCTTTCCGCCCACTCCAGCACTACGCGGTAGTACTGCTTCATAAGAGCCATCACTTCTTTGTCCGTGTACCCCTGGGGCTTTCGGCCACCATCTGTAGTGTCCACACATGGGCATTCAAGCGCCTTGGCGAATTGGATAGCTCGGATGGTGTAGCCGATGCCGCGATACTGACCTTCGGGGCACGACATCGGATAAGCCGCATCCAGTTGCGAAACCTGCAGTCCCATGGAGTCCAGATAGCTTTTGAGCTTCAGCGGATCCGTGTGAAGCGGAATATGCGGATTATAGCCCAAGGCCTGAACGAAGTAGTCCCCGTCGATGGTGCCGAACTCCACGTAATCAATGTCGTGGTCTCTGGCAAATTGACAGGGGACTTCATAAGAAACGTCAAAATGCCGCCAATTGTCTACGTGCATGCCTAACTTCAACATGGTCTTTTACTCCTTTTTCAATTGTAGATTTTTCAACTTACCGCAGAGACAGGCGAAAGAGTCGAATCTCATTTGTATCGTTGGGCCTGGCTACCTCGGCGTAAACCCAGACTTCTTCGCCGACATACATCCAGTGCGAATAACGCCAGGTATGAAAATGCTCGCTCGGCGTAGTACTTACCAGCAGCGGAGAATCAGGCGTCAGGTCGATAATATTGTGCAGATCAGAAGTAAAGGCCAGACCCGTGGCGATATTGTACACCGGATCGTACCAATCACAGTTCGAGCCTTCATATATGAAAAGATAACCGACACCTACGGGCAAGACGCCGGCAGGACGCACACAAAAATTGTGCCACCCGGAGAGGTCCATAATGGACTTATAGGGGCTGCGAACAGGCTTCCATACTTCGCCATCTTGGCTCGAAAAATGAAAGACTCGCTCGGTGCTTCTCATAATGCCGATAACGTAGCAGTGATAGCATCCTTCGGCGTAAATGATAAAAGGGTCCTTGTATCCCGTGACCATCACATCGCGGGGGTATGATTTGGGCATCGGCCCGATTACCACCTTTGCCGAAGAGGGCTCGATCTTTGTGGGGTCATCCGCATCGGCAAATCTTATTATGCACCACGGCCCGTTCTTCCAAGGCCCGCAGGCAAAAAGCTTAAACCGGCCGGTCTGTGGGTCTATCAATAGAGATGGCCGCTCAAAACCCGGTATGGGAACATCCTCTCGGGCAATGCTGTGGACCTTGCTGAAATGGACTCCGTCCTCACTTCGCAGGATGCGGATTTCATATCCCCTAAGACCCAGTGGCGAATCGGCGGTCCGCATACGGCACGCCAGCCAGAAGACTCCGTTCTTGTCCCGGACTACCGATGGCGCCCCCGCCCACCACTCGGGCTTATCTTTATCAGGCCGCAGGATAACTTCATAGTCCCTGAACTTAGCCGGAATACTTCCAAAAACATCTTGGACTTTGGCAACACTCGGCTGCGGGATAGAAACCAGAAGACAGAGGGCAGAGAACAGAAGACAGAGGACAGAGAAAAGATATACTCTTTCTGACTTCTGTCTTCTGACTTCTGTCTTGTGCCGCCGAGATTCTTTTGCTTTCATACGATCTTTTTGCCGTCAGTGCAGCGTCGAATTTTTCGTGAGCACGCCACCTTTTGCCGAGTCGACCGTCACCGTGAAACTCCCCTTTCCTTTGACGACAAATTGCACGTGCGCGGCGCTCATGCCGGCGATAGTATCCAGCTCCACTCGGTGCGGACGACGTTTGACAGCCTGAGCCTTCTTGAAGAAGCGGTCGGTAATCCGGCCTGCTGAGAGGACATCCAGCTCGTCGCCCCGGATGGAAACAACATCCGGCGGACTGATGTGATTTGTCACATCCTGAGCCGTTCGCGTCGGTATAAGACGTTGATTTTCCACGGTCACCCATATCCTAAACAAGCCATCGGCAAGTTCTTCTGTCTCGATGTCACCGATTCTAAGCAGCGGCATCATATCCGCATGATATAGAGTGAACGCCATATTGCGGTGCAGCTCCTCCTCAAGCAGGAACGATGGCGGCAGACGTCCCCATTGTTTTTTTTCGCCGCCAATCTCAATTTTGCCATAAGTGGGATGGTCATACTCTCCCCAAGGGATGGCGCCGTCACCTAAAAGCACATACTGGACAAATGTGGCCTCGTCTTCATCCGAGGGCAGGCCAGCGGTTCTGTACAAGTTTTTGGGCGTCCACAGTTCGTTTGTGAATGAGAGGATGCCTCGCCCAGCGTAGAACCAATCATCTTCGCCGCCCCAAACAGTATAAAGGTCCTTCCAGGTAATCATCGAGCGATAAAAGGGCAGGATTTTTTCGCCGCGTTCGGCAATGACTACGAGCACTTGTTCGTCCTCGTCCCTCATTGGACCGCCTTCGCGGCCAGGGCTTCGCAGAATCATGCCGCCGGAATTATGGTATGACTGTGAAGCAGCGATATTGGGATGGGTAACGACAAACTCTGCCACCGCACGTGTCTCCGGCTGCGAAAACGGATAGTCCTTGGCGCCATATTGGATGTAGTCTGGCTGCCAATCGTACGCCCAGTTCCGGTTAAGGTCGTAGCCGCCCGGACTATCTTCGTTAATCCGCCCGTCGCCGTCATTATCAATCCCTTCCCACCCCAGCAGTATATACTGGCCAGGCTCATCAGGCTTTGCCCGTACCATCAGGTATTTGGGATAATCCGGGTGCAGCTTAAACCGACCCTCGGGGTCTTTTTTGCGCATCATGGTGATAAAACCATCGCCGTTAAGGTCTTCGCAATCGTCCTCATCCATAAGGCCATCGCGATCGTTATCTGTGGGCTGAAGGCCCGACCGAGCGAACTGGCCGCCGTGAATCCAGAAATCGCGGCCATCAGGATTGATTGTGGGCACCAGATAAAAGACCCGGTCGTCCAGCAAGGCGGTGACTTTTTCCAGCCGACCATATTGGTGGCAAAGATACCACCCGGTATAAGCTACCACTTCACCGGCCTGTATCTCGTCGCCGTGAATGTTGCCGTCGATATACATAGCGGGCTTGCGATTCGGGTCGCCCACGTTGCGCGCGGTCACTTCCAGGCACCAGATGTCTCGTTTCTGAAATGACTTGCCGATGGAATAGAGTTTGGTCAGCTCGGGAAAGGCCTCGTTCAGCCGGGCAAGGACAGCCCCCAAGCCCGCATGGTCGTAATATCGATTCCAGGCGACCGGGACCTTCTGCTCTGCTGAGGCGCCCAGCGCAGGAAAGGTGTGCTCCGCCGGGTCACTGGCCTCTGGTTTACGCTCGCTAACCTGGGCGAGACTTAGCCGGGTCGATGCCAGCACGACGGACAGAAGAAGCGAAAGAACGACAAGCGTCTTTAACCTTATCTGGCGGTTCATTGGCAAAAACCTTTATTAGCCCCCGGACCCTTCGGCTTCGCTCAGGGCAAGCCTGTGCCGGGGGCAGGCCCTGCCCACATCCTTCGACTTCGCTCAGGACAGGGGTGGCAGGGCTAAAACTCGACAGTTCCTTCGGCCTGCCCGGCCAGCATCGAGACGACTTTGAAATTGATGCCGGCACGATTCGGGGCATGTATTACATAGCGCACCTCAGCCATCCCGCAACTGCCCTGGATTGTCGGCAGATTCGTGATCCTGCTTCCCGACAGAAAGCACTTATTATCCATCTCGATGATTATGCGGGTTGGATAGACCTCACGGGTTGTTTGGCCGTGCGCCAGCGAGGTGGGCAGAAAACCGGTATTCTCCATCTGAATCTTGACCTCGTACACATTTTCGCCCAGGTGCTTGGCTTCGACCTTTCGGATGCCGATACGCGGAAGCTGCTGCGCAACTTTTGTCACAAAATCAGCGTGCCTGGCGGCGATGTCCTCGATCATTGCGGCCGGGGGATTGCTGTGTGAGAAAGGACGATACCCACCGACCTCGACTCGCTGCCCTGGAAAATCGGGATGCTCCATCGGCTGCCACCGGCTGAATGCCTCGGGGGCATGTTCGTCAAACCACTTAAGCTCTTTGCGCTGCTGTTCGTTGTGCTTTTCCTGGTCCGTCTTGGACTTGTCAGACACTTTTTCGTCGCCCCCTGCTTCCGCAGGGGCAAGCTTCTCCCCGCCAAAGCGGGGATCGGTTTTTTCTTCTGTTTGGCCAGCTTTGGAAAGCTCAATAGCAATCGCCGGACTCCAGGGACATGCTGCAAGTGACAGTCGGCCTCGGTGAAAGTACATCCAGTCACTGAATGTGCCAGGGCAAGAAGCACCTTGCATCTCTTTTTTCAGTCCGATCGCCTCTCGATATTTCTCGCCCATCACCCGGTAGTAGGACAAATCGTTCTGATCAATCGCTGACGTGGGCTTTCGGCCCCTGCTTCTGCCTGTGGCACGGGCTTCCAGCCCGTGGCCCACGGCCAGGATGGCCGTGCCACTAGCAGGGGCAGCGGGCGTAGCTTCAGGAGTTTTTAGAAGATTATCCGCAGCGCCGTAGGCGACAACGATACCGATATTTGGATGCTCGATGGCGAAGTCGGCAAGTGCTCGCGTCTCGGCTTCACTGACCTGATGCAGACCGGCATTGGGGGCGAAGAACTCATAATTGCACGGGAAATTGCGGTTGAAATTGACGCCCCCTGGACCATCTTCATTCCATTGCTCATCGTGGTCGTTGTCGATGCCTTCGGTAAGGTATCGCCATCTGCCGACCTCGCCTTTGAGATGGTCAGCCTTGACCAGCAGCCGGTCGTCTGCCGAGTCAAGGATGTAATCACCTTCGCGGTCTTCAACGCGAACCCAGGTAATAAGACCGTCGGCGTTGAGATCTTCCGGGCCATCTTCATCTACCAGCCCATCGTGGTCGTTATCGACCGGCTTACTGTTGAGGCTCGTCTCGAATTTGGGCTGGGCAAAAAAACGCTCAGCGGAATCCGGATTCAGCCGCGGGATGACATAAACAGTTGTCGTCTGCAAAAGTTTGGCGATCTCATTGTCGCTTTCATATTGATCGACCAAATGTTCGATCCAGGAAACTGTCACCGAAGAGCCTATCAGGTCGTTGCCTTCAATCCCCGCCACCAGGAGCATTGCCGGTCGAGTCTTACGGTCCGCCTCAGCACCCTGACCAACTTCGACCAGCCAGACCTTGCGTTTGCCCGGTGACTGTGCAATGGTTTTTACGCGGATAAGATTGGGGTCTTGCTTAGCGATGGACGCCAGACGTCTGCCCAAGGATTTGTTACTATAATAGTCCAGAGCATTCGCTGTGCTTACCGCCATAAACAGCAGATAGACGGCCATTTCAATTTTCAATTGCAAATTGTCAATTTTCAATTTTTCGACCTGCCACTCGCCCCCCTGCTTTCTTGCGAAAGCAAGAAGGGAGTAAATCTTACGAAGGTCATCCCCTGCATCTGCAGGGGCAGCCGTTCATTTTCAATGTACAATTGTCAATTGTCAATTGTCAATTCTTCAAGCAGGGTCAAATCTATGACGATATAAAAATAGATGCAAAAATCGAAGATGAAAGTGCAAAAACTTATGCTGCGTAAGGTCGAAGGATTGAGCAAGCCAGGCTGGCCCCCCTTACGTATGGCGGGCCGGCTTGCCGGGCATCCACAATTCCGATCCAGGAATTTTGATTCTTGGACTTCTAAAAACCAGGTCCGGTAACAGGGGCGGCTAAAATGAGCATTGAATATTTGCCAGACAACGTCCTCTTTGCTATTCTATCCAAAGAGCCTCAACTGCGCCAGGATCTCGAGACTATCAACGAGACCGTCAGCAGCAATGGCGATTACGATGTGGTGATCGACTTTACCAGAGTAGAGGTTCTGACCTCCTCAAGCATCTGCAATCTGGTGATATTACGCAATCTGCTGTGCGACCGCGGACGCCAGCTTGTTCTCTGTAATGTGGCGCTGCCGACCAGAGGTTTGTTGAACGTGGTCGGTCTTGACGGTTTTTTCAACTTGGCGGAGGACAAATTCACTGCTTTAGCCAGACTGCGGGGGGAAATCCGAAATTCCAAATCCGAAGCACCAAAGAAACTCGAAACTCAAATGCCAAACGACTAAAACGGTTGTTCTATCTATTTGGAATTTTGTATTTTAGTCATTTGAGTTTGTTTCGCATTTCGATATTTGACCTTCGAATTTGCCGCCGGCGGCAAAATTCTCAACTGTCCAAGTCAAATGGGCCGGGCAAAATAAATCGGGCCCCTTTCTCTTGCAGGGGCCCGATGGTGCTTCGACAAATCACTAATAATCAAACCGCGTCACCACAATATACTTAGGAGCCAGACAGCTCTGGCCGACTATTCCTTCGGCGTTTCTGCTCCGGTGCTGACCGGCTGCGGCCCGCTGAACTCAGTCGTTTCAAACTGCGTTTGCTCAGTTTCAGTCATAGTCGGCTGCTCAACAATCCGCGGAGTTATGAAGACGACCAGCTCGCTGGTAACCGTATCTTCGCCTGTAAACCTGAACAAAAGCCCGACAAGCGGCAGATCACCGAGCCAGGGTATTTTATTGACCTGCTTGGCGACTTCCTTCTTACGCAAGCCGCCCAGCACCACCGTCTGGCCGTTTCTAATCAACAATGTCGTGTCAGCTTCACGCCTATCGACTACGGGCTGAGGATAACTAACGCCCACGCCAGCGACCGTCACCTCGCCCGTGACGACGCTGAACTTAGGCTTTAGCCGCAGTCGGACCACATCCTCGCGGGTAAGGTGCGGGGTCACTTCGAGCTCCACACCTACTTCTCTAAACGCGGTGGTTCCGATGCTACCGCCCAGCGCTGATTCGGTCAGTTGCTGATACGGTATCTCAGAGATTATTTTGAAGACCGCTTTTTCATTATCAAGGACAAGCACCCTCGGATTAGCAAGAAGCTTGGCGTCAATGTTTTCCTGTTGAGCCTTGAGCATCATGTCCACGTCGATATTTTGATTTAGCCAGCCGAACCGGATGGCTGCGGTGGTACTCTCGGTTTTGGCGGTAGTACCTGTAAAACCGCTGGCTATGAATGGGTCCCGGTTGGCGGCCCGATCCAGATGAGTGGTCGGGGGCTGGCCCCCTGTAAAGGCGGTACCACCTGCATAGGTAGTGTTGGTGCCCGCCTCCCATTTGACGCCGAGGTCCAGCCGGTCCTTGCTGGTTATGTCGTAGATCCTTGCCTCGACCAGAATCTGCGGCGTTATGCGGTCAATTTCCTCAATGAAGGTGTCCATAGCTTTGATTTTGCTTTCGGCGTCGGTGACAATGATGTTGCTGGTCCCCGGATTACAAGACAACGAACCCTGCTTTGACATGAACTTTTGCAGCGATTTTTCGACCTCTGTGACGTCGGCATAGGTGATTCGATAAACTTTGCTAACGAGCTTCTCCGTTACCTGCGCAATGTCACTGGCGGCTACCACTCGCACCATGTTCTTGTCAATCACATAGTCATAACCATGTGCGGAAAGGATATTCTTCAAAGCTTCTGCCAGCGGCACATTGGTAAGCGGGCCAACATTGACCTGTCCGGTCACTTTGGGGCTTATAATGAGGTTCACATCTACCTGCTCGGCCAGTTGTCTTATTACCTTGTCGATGGGCAAGTTAGAGGCTTCAATGCTTATGGTTTTTTGCATCCGCTGCTCGAGCGTGGTTAAGACCTCTTTTTGCGGTGCGTTCACATCGCTGCTCTGGGCGGCCAGTCCGTGGTAGGATGCAGGAACTGCCAATATGACTGCAACGAACGCCACAAGTTTCAACCTGCTGAATTTTACTGTAAAGCTTCTCATAATGGTCCCTTTTCAACTTTCAATTATAAATTCTCAATTTTCAATTTTTTGGGTCCACCTTTTGCCAGCCTTTTCAAACTCGACTCCATCTTTAAGTATTCTGACTATGGTGGCCCCTGATATTGTGTCACCCTCGTGCACTATTTCTGTGCCAATCACCGCAGATGGTTTACTCTCGCTATGTAAAATGCTCCTAACGATCAGCTCTTCAGCCTCAGGTTCGGATGTTTGCGGCGCCTGCGGCTCGGCCTTTGCCGGCGCAAGCGGGCCGCCCTGCATGGGATCACGAAGGGTGGCCGGATAAGGCGCTGGTATCTTCCAGTCGATCTCGCCGGCCAAACTGGTAACAGCGGTTGCCGGGGCGTTTTGTTTGCCCTCAGCCAGACTACGCGATGGAGAGCTTAAAACTTGACTGAGCACGAAAATCATCACGATCGCCAGAACTGGCACCAGCACGACCATCGCTTTCTGTCTGGTTTTGCCCAGACCCGGCTTTGGTGCAAAGAGCTTCTGTTTCATCTGCTGCAGACTTTGATGTATCCCGCCTTTGGCAGGTCTGGGAGCTTTTATGCTCACAGCAATTTTGGGTTTTTTGCGAGCAGAGACCTTCGGAAGCGACACGGCTGGGGTGGGTTCTTTTTGCCGCTGAGGTTGCGGCTCTGCAGGAGCCCGCAGTTCTGAGGCAACCGGCGTCGGCTGGACCGGGCTGCCCGAGACCTCAGGGACGGTTGCCTGCGGAGCCGGAGTGCAACTTGGGGGTTCCAGTATGGGCATACGACGCAGGGTCGCAACCTGGTCATCCGCTGACAGCGGTACGCCCTTGAAGATCGATGAAACGTCCTTTTGCAAGCCTATCCTACGTTTTGGCATCGCTAATCTCCCCGACCAAAACCTGCTTATCACCTGGCTGCTCAACGGAGGTCTGGCCGGCTGCTATTTGCTCAGAGAGCACCTTTTGGGCATCTGTTTGCCCGCCGCCCCCTCCGTCCTCTGGCTTCTGCCCCTCGCTTACGCTCGTGGCTGTGTATTCTGTCCTCTGCCCTCTGTTGTCCGTCGCGTCGGCAGACGCGGGGGCGAGCTCAGGTAAAACCTCACTCTGGTGCCCACCTGCGGCGGGCTCAACCGGAGTCTGGTTGGTGGTTACCTGCTCGGAGGGAACTTCGTCCGGGCGCACCGAAATTCGCTCAGGCAAAGTCTCGCTCTGGTGCCTCTGGCCGCCCCAAGCCGGGCAGCTAATTATTTCGTCCGCTAAGCTGCGGTACTCGGCCGCGCCGGTGCTTTGGGTAGCGTAAGTTAGAATTGACTCACCGGCACTTGGTGCCTCAGCCAACCTTACAGTTCGGTGAATAACCGTGCGGAAGACCAAATCGCCGAAGAAATGCCGCATCTGCTGTTGGACCTGTCTGCAGAAAAGGAGCCTATCTTCGACAAAGGTCAACAGCAAGCCCAGGAACCTTACTTCACACGGCGCGAAATTTACCCTGATAATGTTGGCAGTCTCAAGCAGTTGTTTGAGACCCTCCATTGCATAATAGCCTACCTGAACAGGAACAATTACATCCGTGCTGGCAATAAGTGCATTGAGGGTCAACAGGCCCAGTGACGGCGGACAGTCAATAACGCACACGTCGTACTGGTGCTCTATGGTCTTGAGACGCTCTCGCAACACAAATTCCCTGCTGACTACTGTGGCCAGTTCAAGCTCGGCACCAGAAAGCAGGATATTGCTCGGCGCGATACTTAGGTTTTCGACTTTCGTGGGCAGTATAACTGTCGATAGCAGCAATTCTGCATTGATAAGACAATGATAGATTGTCTTAGGCAAGGCATCGGGCTCATAACCAAATCCCAGCGTAGCATGGCCCTGCGGGTCCAAGTCAGCCATTAGCACTCTCTTGCCTCTTTCAGCAAAAGCTGTTGCCAGGTTCACGGCAGTTGTTGTTTTGCCACAGCCGCCTTTCTGATTTGCTATTACTACTGTTCTCATTTATAGCTCACGGCATTAAATCCACTGATCATTTCTGGCGTTTTATTTGGATCTCACACCTGTCAACAACCAGTTAGAGGGCCGTTTCACTATCCTGGCGTTTTGTTACAAACACGGCCAGGTCCATATCCACCTGATGACCGGAACTCTCGTCTTGTGCGCGGGTTATCATAAATTTATCCACAAAAAGTACCGGCTGATTCCGCTCCAGAGCATTTAAGAAACTGGCAAACTGATTGAACCCGGCGGTAAAACTGACATGGATCTGCTTCTGGCTTATGTGGTCGCAATTAGGCATCGCTGGAGCACCGACATCATTTCTGCTATTGATACTGAACGAGCTGACGGATATCTGACTGGCGATCTGGCTTATGTCAAACGTCAAATCTGCTGCATCCTCGTAATCAATGACAAATTGCTTCAATCGGCTTTGCAGACCCTCGATTTCTTGACTTAACCGGGCTTTTGTTTCCTCCTTTGCTGCTGTCGCCGTCTGGTCGTAGGTCTGCTTTGCCTCAGCGAATTCCTTCTCGATCTGCTTCTCGCTCTTTTTTTGCGGGGCCAACACCAGCATATGAGCAACGATAAGCAGAATGAAAGAACCCGCCCAAACAGGCGCCAGCAGTGTGAAATGTTTTTTGTAAAAGGCTTTCATATACCTCTTTTTTTTGCCACAGAGAGCACAGAGAACTCAGAGCAAGTATTCTATTTTTTTATCCGCCATACGCCTGGCGGATTAATCTCTGTGAACTCTGTGTCCTCTCTGGCTCTTTCAAAACAGCGGCTTAAAGATACAATCTATCTCATAAGAAATTACTTGCTGGTCCCCGAGCGTGCTGGAGGTTTGAGATACGTTAATGCTCTTGAGCGTCTGCTGCAGGGACTGTGAATAAAGAAGACGATTACGAAAATCTCTGACTGCCTCGTCAGATTTCGATTCCGGATTAGCCGCCACGTTTATCCTTAGGCTCTTAACAGGAACACTAATGTCGACGGTCTGCTTGGGATCGTCCTTTTTAGGAATTTTCTTTTTTACATGTTGCTGTGTCACGTCAAGCTTGGTCAGGACCACCGCATCAGGCAGGTTTTCTACGACGGTGGTCAGGATGTCAGACCACTGAGTATGGTTCACGATGGAGGATTTAACCTCGGACAGACAGTTTATGTACAGGCTTTTGTCCTGCTCGAGCGATTTATATATTTTTACGGCCTCCGACAATTTGCTGATCTTCGCCTGGTAGCCGGCGATGGCCTGCCTTTTTATGGAGATGGCAGTTGCATTACGCAGATAGCAACTGAGCATTGCTATGGCGACAACAGCCGGCACCGCGACAGTTATGGTGGCCACAACAATGCCGCCAGGCCTGCTCTTTTTCGGGACGGCCTGTCCGTTCAACAAGTCTATAGTGAACATACTAAATCGACCTCATCGCCAGGCCCGCAGCCACTGCCATTGCGGGCCCGTTCGTTTGCAGGATTCCTTTCTGTGTGACGTCGCGGCGATGCCAACCTCCGCCCAGAGACATCTTGTCAAATGGGTTCCACAGCACAGCTTTAACTGTCAGATGTCTGTTCAGGACCTCGATAAACTCACTGACCAATGCAAAACCGCCGCAAACAAATATCCTCTCGGCAATACTCAACTTTTCCTTGGCTGCGTAGAAACGCAGTGTCTCGTTAACGTCAACAATCAGTCTCTCACAGGCCTTTTCCAGATTGTCACGAAGGTCAAATTGACACTGCTGCCGGCCGGATAAAATAGCCGTGACCGTTTCTACAGACTGGCCCGTTTGGACCGCAATTTCCTTCACAATGTAGTCACCAGCACAAGCTATGTCGCGAATGAACGGCAATTCATTGTCACCCATAACTGCCAAGGTTGTATAATTGTGGCCTACGTTCAGAATAGCCGTTGCACGTCCTGGCTCCCGTGGTTCGTATTCGCCCAAGCAATTCAAAAGAGCTAATCCGTCGACATCCATCAAGACGCAGTCAACGGAGGCCTTTTTTGTAAGCTGCAACTTTTTCTTTATCAGCCCGCTTGTCGCGGCTACTAACACGCCGCGGATACTACCATCACCGTCGGACATCACTTGATAATCGATGGCGATATCTGCCGTATCAAATGGACAAATCTGTGCGGCTTCAAGCATAACCGCGCCTTCTAATTCTGCCGGGGGTAGAGAAGGAAACTTGAAATCCCGCATCGCAACTTCCGGACCACACACGCTGCAGACCGCAAGTTTGCTCTGAACCCCCGCCGACTGCAGGCACTGGCTTATAGCTTTGGCGGTGTTTGCGTCTGCAGAATGGCCATCATTTTGGTTTGGCTCGATCTGCGCAATGCCGGCTGCGGTTACCGCGTAGCCGTGATTGTCTCTGCGTAACCGCACCACTTTTACCGCGGATGCACCAATATCCAGACCAACAACTTCGTCCTGTCCGAAATTAAGCGAGCGCTTCCAATTCAACTTTGTAATCCCTCTAATCTGTCGCCTATATACTCAAATACCGCGAGCGACGGCCTCTCATACGGATTCTCGCTAAGCAGCGTCTCTCGCCCAGGCGGACGCAGCAGATGCTGACATGTATTTCCTATCGGTTGAGAAAGAGGCTCACTTAATGTAGAAACTACAACACAATATGTTGCTTGGGCATGTAATGCGTCTCGATTATGGAATGCAATGTCCTATAAAAAGGGCACACAGATTAGCCCGAGGTTTTTTCTGCGATTGATGTGTTGAATGACTGCTTTGCTGCTGATCTGCGAACTCTCATTCGCAGTTATAGGACTTCTACGCTGTCGCAGGGACAAGGGCAGATCGGTGCTTGTTTCTGCTCACTATTAAAATTGAAACTGGCGTAAAAGAAGGCCAGGCACCCCCCTAAGCCGGCTATTCTTCCTGCCAACGGCTTACTATAAAGCGCACAGCCTCCTGTGCTTCATCGGTCTCAGCCAAAGCCACATCGTAGTAGAAATTACCGCCGCTTTTCAGCGCGAAACTCTGACTTACGACTGAACCATAGATGTTTCCAGATGCCTTCAGGACAATATCCGCGTTCGGCGCGTAGACAGCCCCGAACATGTCACTCTTGGCTTTGATTTCAAATGTCTGTCCAGCACCGGTACCGAAGAGCTTGAAATCTCTTGGGCTGTTTTTGTTATTGAATCCGGAATTGTTGCCCGAAACGATATTGCCATCTACATAAATAGTCAGTGATGCCCCGCTGTTTACCACGATTTCACAGTCTTGACCCAGGTCTATGCCGCCGGTAACGTGTAGAACAACATCGCCGCCGCTCACTTCCAATATAGCTGGCTGACTATCCCGCTTTAGCACAATCTCAGTGTACTTGCCGCTGTCGCCGGGACCGAGCGTCAGGGTGGTGCCTTTTACACTTATCTTAGGCTTGGCATCGAGCTGCGGAGCAGTAACAGGCGGAAATTCATATTCATACGGGCAAGCATACCTCGGGCCGGTGGTAGCACCGAGGTCTTTTATGACCGTACCGACATCACCATCGGGGCCGACGACAACCTCGCCATTGACGACCACGCCCGCGTTGAGAACTATGCTATCGGCCAAGGTACTGGCGGTCATGATCGGCGCCGTTACATCAGTGGCGCTTGGATCACGGGAATCGTACCCGTCGACTAACGTGCCGGCCTTTAACTCGAGAACACCTCTTGTACAAATGGCACTTTCAAACGTACCCTTCAGTCTCAGGGTAGCTGTGACTTTTCGCGAGGCTTCGCCGAACTGGCCAACAGACTCAATCACATAACCGCCGGTGCTGCTTGTCGTAACACTATAGCTGAAGGTTGCACTGGTGCCGGGCAACGCACTGGTAGTGGCAGAAGGTAGGGTACTGCCGTCCCATGGAGTGACGCTCAGTTTCTTGTTCATTTCAAAAAGGGCTTTTGCCAAGCCGGCATCGGCAGCGCAGCGCGCCGCCACCTGCGAGCCAGCCCTCGTGGCGAAAATACGACTGTTCATGCCAAGGCTCAGTAATGCCCCACCCATTACTGACAAAATCACCACCGCACACAATGCCAACACCATTACAGAGCCGTGCTTTTTTGTTTTCTGCAACATGTTCGCTTTTATCATCTCGAGCTCACCTATATTGATCATATTGCTATTCATTATGCATGACGGCAGAGGAAACAACGGTTGCCGTCTGCCGGTCATCCTCCAGTGTGAGTATCATCTGAACAGAACAGCCATTTGCCTTGAAAACACAATCAGA
>Ga0299915_10002235_pt1 | contig 14152 bp, 11 predicted proteins | sample RVTome_13_FD_200263 | JGI IMG/M metagenome (GOLD analysis project Ga0299915, IMG submission 200263) | Soil microbial communities from uranium-contaminated site in the Upper Colorado River Basin, Wyoming, United States - RVT92D227 (version 2) ...
CTGAAGTTTATCTGTGAAATCCGTGTAATCCGTGATTGCTGCATTTTCCATCTCTGCGTGCTCTGCGTCTCCGCGGTGAAAAATTCTTGCCAAAAAGGCAAGAAATTTGGGCTTAGTAGTACAGGATCAACGTAATTCGGTCCTTTGAATCCTGTTATCCGGTCGAAGGACACATCAGCGAAATTGTGAAATGCTGTGGTTAGCGGAGCCAGGCGCCGATGCCGTCTCCCTCTTCGCGGAGTCTGCGGCTTGCCGCTCCTGCCACGACCTCGACACGTACTGCGAACTGGCGGGCGAGCTCGGGCAACACGGCTCTGAGCGGGATGGTCCGGCGTTCGCCGCCGCATGAGGCGCATGTGCGGTCGGCCGATCGGCTGGTCCAGCCGCACTGGGCGCACTGGCGCAACCGCCCGCCGAGCCCGCGGGCCACGAGCAGTTCCCGGACTTTGCCTTCCTGCAGCCGTTGCAGCGTCTCGTCGATTCCCACGGCGGCCCGCCGGCCACCCCGCAGGTTCAGCAATTCGGAAATCCGCTCCAGTTCGTGGGCGCGTTTCCACTGCGCGATTTCCGGTTCCATTCTCTCCTGCATGACGGACAACTTGAGGTCTGAGAGGTCGTTTTTGAGCGTTGTGATCCTGGTCCGGCATGGTGCCGGCAGTTTCTTCCAGACGCGTTCGACGGCTTCGCCGGGCCCGCCGATCAAGGTTGGCATCAGCTTTTCTCTCTCGCTCCAGCGCCATATACGGTCGGCGGTGTCACGATAAAAGCGATCGAACTGGGCTTCGAGGCGCTGCTGGAACACGTCGCGCTGCGATCCTCGGGTCTTGTAGACGCCGGGATGCGAGGGCGGCATCATGCTCTTGTCGCGCCACTGGGTCATGTCAATGACAAATTTTTCCTTCTCCTGCTCCTCGATTTCTCCCAGCCATAGCCGGAAGAAGCGCGCTTCGGAGCGGTCCACCACGACCGCTCCGCTCGGCTGGTGCTCATCCATCAGCCACAGCAACTGCGTCAGCGAGGGGCGTCCCCAGTGCAACTCGTCTTCCACTTCCACCTGCAATGGAATCTCTTCCCAGGTCGCGGGTCCGGCGAAGACGGCCAGGCCCCGGCACGACGGCCGGGCGGTGCGCAGGTATCGCTCGATGCGCTTCAGCTGAGCCTGCAGCTCCTTGCGTTCTTCGCGGGAGATGCGCTCGCCGATCAGCTGGGCGCGCGATTTCAGCCAGATGACATATCCCGGAGGAGAGCCCTGGTTGCGCCCGTTGCCGGGGTTGGTGTTGAGGTAGGCGGTAAGAGCCGGTGCGGCCATTTCGGGCAATGACCGGATTCGCTTTGAGTCGAGCATAGGACCTCTCGCGTTAAGAGTGTCAGGACAGGGACACACTTATAGATAATTCCATATGAGGCTTAGGTGCAAGCCCTTGATTTCAATCTGAGGCAAAAAAAATCGGCAAGCGGGCGGCCGCAGGCGCACGGATGCCTCGGCGACCCGCCGCGGGAAGGATGGCGTGACCGGCGCGCAAGCGTTGAGGGGTCAGTTGCGGGACAGTCCCGGCTATGATACTAATAGGCTGTCCCGATGGCATACCTTCCCGGTCCGCGATCAGATATTGAGAAGAAAGAAATGGCAAACGGCCTCGTCCTGATCAGCGAGGTCATGCCCTGTCTGCATTCCGTGTCGGTGGGCCTCTGGGTCACAAGCGGGTCCCGCTTCGAAGCGGCGGCCCTCGGCGGCATCTCCCATTTTATCGAGCACCTGCTATTCAAGGGGACGGCCAGCCGGTCGGCCGGGGAGATCGCCCGGGAGATCGATTCGGTCGGGGGCCAGCTGGATGCTTTCACCGACAAGGAATTTGTTTGCGCATATGCGCGGGTCATGGACAGGCATCTGCCCGTGGCCTTCGAGATACTGTCGGACATTGTGCTCAATCCGGCCTTTCCCCCGGTTGAAGTAAAACGGGAACGCAATGTCGTTTTCGAGGAAATCAACGCCCTCGAGGATTCGCCGCAGGACTTGGTCCATGACCTCTACCTGGAGGGCCTGTGGCCGGATCATCCGCTGGGCCGGCCGGTGGCCGGGACCAAAGACTCCGTAGCCGGCATCTCGCGGGCCGACGTGGTCCGCTTTTTCAGGAAGCATTATTGCGCCCGCAACATGGTGATGAGTGTAGCGGGCAACATACGGCACCCGGACGTTCGGCGTCTGGCCGGGCGGTATTTCGGGGAATTGGCGCCCGGTGAGGCGGCCGATCCCGGTCCGCCGCCCCGGGTGCGTCCGGCGCGGATCATCCGCGACAAGGACCACCTCGAGCAGGTTCACATCTGCCTGGGAACGCCGTGTCCCGCGCTGACGTCCCGGGCGCGGTTCGCCGCGCATCTGCTGAGCACGATCCTCGGCGGCGGCATGAGCTCGCGGCTGTTTCAGAACATCCGGGAGAAGCGAGGCCTGGTGTATTCGATCGAAGCAAGCCTGAGCCTCTTCCGTGATGCGGGGACGCTGGTGGTTTCGGCTGCCGTGGCGCCCGAGACTGCGGCGGCGGTGGTGGAACTCATCCTGAAAGAGCTGAAGAAACTGCGCGAGAATCCTGTATCCAGCGAAGAATTGAAGCGGGCGAAGGATTTTGTCACGGGCGCTTTTCTACTGGGGCTGGAGAGTTCCAGCAGCCGCATGACCCATCTGGCGCAGCAGCAGATATACTTCGGCAGGACCTTCACCGCCCGGGAAACCATCGATCACATTGAGGGGGTGAAAGCTTATGATATTCGTCGTTTGGCCGACGAGATATTTCACTCAGCCGGGATCATGCTGACAGCACTTGGCAGCAGCCGGCGCCCCGAATTAGAGTCTGTGGCCTTGAGGATATGACCAGATGGCTTTGAGCTTGAGGATCCTGGGCAGCAGCAGTTCCGGCAATTCCACGCTGATCAGCGCCGGCGATAAACATATCCTCCTGGATGTCGGTCTCAGCGGGCGCGAGACCGCGCGCCGTCTCCGAGCGTGCGGGCTGGGCGCGGAAGCGATCTCGGCCATAGTGATCTCTCACGAGCACGGCGACCACTGCCGGGGGGTGGCGCCCTTCGTCAAGCACATGGATGTTCCGGTGTTCATGACCGAGCGGGCATGGGCGGCGTCTGAGATGCCGCTGTCTGCGCGAACGGTCCAGCGCTTTGAATCAGGCACGCCGTTTGAGGTCTGCGGCGTTTTGTTCACGCCGTTTGCCGTCCCTCATGATGCGGCCGATCCGGTGGCGTTCACCATACAGAAGGGCGGCGCCAAGCTCGCCATTGTGATGGATCTGGGATACATCTCGAACCTTGTCATCGAGCGCTTGAAGGATTGTGACGGAATTGTGCTGGAATCCAACCACGACATCAGCATGTTGCGTGTGGGGCCCTATCCATGGGCCCTGAAACAAAGGGTCATGAGCCGCCTCGGCCATCTGTCCAACGACGCTGTCGCGGAATATCTGGCCAACGGCTTCGACGGCCGGGCGCGGCACGTGGTCCTGGCGCACCTGAGCAAGAACAACAACCTGCCGGAGCTGGCGCTGTTGTCCGCCCGGAGAGCGCTGGAAGATAGGTCGGGGCTGAGGTGCCTGCAGACAAGTCTCGAAATCGCCCGTCCCGATCGGGCCACCGAGCGGTATAGCTTTTAACTACGTCTGTTTATTCATAAATTCGCTGATGTGTTTTTCGACAGGATAACAGGATTCAAAGGAGCTCTTTCTACTTTCTGTCGAAGAGGATCGAATTTCGCTGATCCTGTAATCCTGTCAAAAAGAGACAATACCGTATTCATGGAATGATGTGCTAAGTGCGGCCTGGTCTGTGGAGGAATTCATGCCATGATTGATCGATACCAACCCGCTGATTTTGCCGAGATCTGGTCCGAGGAAAACAAGTTCCGCTGCTGGCTGAAGGTGGAGCTCGAAGTCTGCAGGGTCCTGGCCGAGAAAGGGTGGGTCCCGTCGGAGTCCTTTCAGACCATCGAAAAGAAGGCTGATTTTACACTCTCCCGGATCCAGGAGATCGAAAAGGTCACGCATCACGACCTAATCGCCTTCACGACCAGCGTGGCGGAATTTGTGGGGCCCGACTCGCGATATTTCCACTGGGGCCTCACCTCCACCGACGTTGTTGATACGGCCCAGGCCCTGCAGCTGGAAGCCGCCAACGACCTGATCCTGGCCGCCCTGGACGACTTCATGAATGCCGTGGCCGAACGGGCTCAGGAGCACCGCCGGACGCTCATGATGGGGCGCACCCACGGCGTCCATGCCGAGGTCACCACGTTCGGGCTCAAGCTGGCGGTCTGGTATGAAGAGATGAAGCGCAACCGGGAGAGGATGATGCGGGCCGCGGAAGTCATGAAGGTGGGCAAGATCTCCGGCGCCGTCGGCACCTTCGCGCATCTGGACCCCGATGTCGAGGCGCGGGTCTGCGAGCGGCTGGGCTTGCAGGCTGCCCGGGCGTCGACGCAGACGCTGCAGCGGGACCGCCACGCCGAATACATGTGTGCGCTGGCAGTAATCGGCGCCTCTTTGGACAAATTTGCCACCGAAATCCGCCACCTGCAGAGGTCGGAGGTCCGTGAAGTGGAGGAGCCTTTCGCCAAGGGGCAGAAGGGGTCTTCCGCGATGCCGCACAAGCGGAATCCGGTCAAGTGCGAGCAGATCTGCGGCCTCTCCCGCCTGCTCCGCGGTTATGCTGTTACGGCGCTCGAGAACATGGCGCTCTGGCACGAACGCGACATCTCACACTCCTCGGCGGAGAGAGTCATACTGCCGGATGCGAGCTCGCTTCTGTGCTACATGCTGCGCTCCATGACACCCATCATGCGCGGGCTGCTGGTTTATCCGGAACGCATGCTGAAAAACATGGAGCTCACGCGCGGGCTGGCATACTCGGGGCAGCTGCTGCTCGACTTGACGCGCAGAGGGATAGTGCGCGAGGAAGCCTATATCTGGATCCAGCGCTGCGCCATGAATGTGTGGAAGGAAGACAAGGACTTCCTGAAAGCCCTGATGGAAGACCCGGACATCAACCGGGTGCTGACCGCAGGCGAGATACGGGCCGCGGTCAACCCTGAGAAACAGCTCCGCAACGTCGACGTCATCTTCGCGCGCGTGTTTGAAAGCTGACGCCCGCCGTCAATCTGGCCGTTGCCGCGGGCGGCAGCGACGCTTACGGGTGGTCTCGAACAGGAACAATCCTGAGGGCGGTGGCGGAATGAGGGAAACCATCGGAAACCCCGTGGACCGGTTCGACGCGCCGGATAAAATCGGCGGCCGCGCGGCCTACGCGGCGGATCTCGTTTTCGAAAGCATGCTCCACGCCAGAACCCTCAGGTCGGTTTGTCCCCACGCGAAAATTCTTTCGATTCACGTCCCGGAGCTGCCGCGGGGATATTTCGTCGTGGATCGGCGCGACGTGCCGGGGAAGAACAGGGTGAAGATGATCGCCGACGATCAGCCGTTCTTCGCGGAAGAGCTCGTGAGGTACATCGGGGAGCCGATTCTCCTCATTGTCGGTCCCGACGGGGGCGAGATCGACCGGATCCTCTCCTCGATACGGGTGCAGTACGAAATCCTGAAGCCCGTTCTGGGCATCGAGGAGGCCGACTCGCTCGGGGCGGAACACCGCTTCGTCGAGTACGCGATCGGGAAGGGCCGTCCCGAAAAGGCCTTCGCGGAGGCTTCCCGCGTCTTCGAGGCGGAGTACAGGACGGGGCTCCAGGAGCACGTCTACCTCGAGACCCAGGGGGTTGTCGGAACCTTCGACGGGGACCGGGTGACGGTGTACGGCTCCCTGCAGTGCCCTTACTACGTCAAGAGCGCCTTGGTCCAGGGGCTCGGCTGGAGCGAGGACCGGGTCAGGGTTGTCCAGACGACGACGGGCGGCGCTTTCGGCGGAAAGGAAGACTACCCCTCCATCATCGCGGGGCACGCCGCCTTCGCCGCGCTGAAAACGGGCAGACCCGTCAGGCTGGTGTTCGACAGGCACGAGGACATGCGCTGCACTACGAAGAGGCACCCCTCTCTCATCCGCATCAGGACCGCTCTCGACGGGCGCGGAACGGTCAGCGGCGTGGAGGTCGATATCCGGCTCGACGGGGGCGCCTATGAGGGGCTCTCCTCGGTGGTGCTCCAGAGGGCCATGTTTCACTGCACCGGCGTGTACCGTTTCGACGACGTGCGGGTCGGCGGACAAGTGCTTCGGACGAACACAGTCCCCACCGGCGCGTTCAGGGGATTCGGCAGCCCCCAGGCGGTATTTGCGATCGAGATGCACATGCATTCCCTGGCGGAGCTCCTGGGGGAGGACCCGGTTGACTTCAAGCTGAAGCACCTCCTGCGGACGGGAGATTCCACGGTGACCGGGGGGACGCTGCGGGAGCGGGTCAGAATGCCGGAGATGGTCGAAAGGGCGCTCGACATGTCGGGGTTCAGGAAAAAGGCGCAGGACTTCCGGCGGGGGAATACGGACCTGACCAGTGATGAGGCGGCTACTGCTTTTGCACCCGCGGGCCGAAAGCTGAGGGGAGTCGGGGTGTCGCTCTTCAATCACGGGTGCGCCTTCACTGGAAGCGGCGAGAGGGACAAGATAAAGGCGAAGGTGATGCTCAGGAAGAGGGCCGACGGGACCGTGGAGATACTCACGGCGAGCGCCGAGTTCGGCCAGGGGCCCTCGACGACGCTCCGCAAGATAGTGGCCCGGACCCTCGGGATCCCGGTGTCGGTGGTGATGTGCGAAAACCCGGACACTGACCGGGTGCCCGACTCGGGTCCCACCGTGGCTTCGAGGACGGTGATGATCGTCGGAAAGCTGCTCGAGCGGGCCGCGCGGGACCTCAAGGCCAAATGGGACTCGGCGCCCGAGGTCGAAACCCGCTCAGAATACGAGCAGCCCGAATACGTGCAGTGGGACCAGGAGGCATTCAGAGGAAACGCGTACCCCGTCTACTCATGGGGCGCGAACGTGGTGGAGGTCGAGGTCGATCCCCTCACCTTAGAAACAGCGGTGAGAGGGGTCTGGGGCGTGTACGACGCGGGGAGGGCCATTGACGAAAGGATACTCCACGGCCAGCTCGCGGGAGGCGTCGTCCAGGGACTCGGCTACGGGGCGATGGAGGTGATGGAGAACGGCGGGGGGGAGGTCCTCCAGGCTTCGCTGAGCGACTACATGATCCCCACCTCGCTCGACTTTCCGGCGGTCGAGTGCGCGCTCGTCGAAAATCCCTTCGAGCACGGACCCTTTGGTGCGAAGGGGGCGGGCGAGCTCGCCTTCGTTGGCGCCGCGCCGGCCTTGGCGGCGGCGGTTCAGAGCGCGATCGGTTTGCCCCTTCGGCGCATACCGGTCACACCCGAGCACCTTGAGGAGGTAACGCGCGGTGCGTCTTCGTCTCGTGCTCAACGGTAGGGAGCTCCACACGGAGACAGATCCCCTCCGGCGTCTCCTCGAGGTGCTGAGGGAGGATTTCGGTCTCACGGGGGTCAAGGAAGGGTGCGGGGAGGGTGAGTGCGGCGCCTGCATGGTCTTCCTGGACGGCCGTATCGTGAACTCCTGCCTGGTCCCGGCGGGAAGCGTTGATGGGTCGGAGGTCGTGACCATCGAAGGGTTCAAGGGGACGGACCGCTACCGCATGCTGGAGCAATGCTTCGTCGAAGCCGGCGCGGTCCAGTGCGGCTTCTGCGCCCCTGGTATCGTCCTCGCCGCCGAAGCGATCCTGAGGGAAAACGCGGTCCCGGGCGAGGAGGACATCCGCAGAGCCATATCGGGAAACCTCTGCCGGTGCACCGGGTACGGCTCGATAGTGGAGGGGGTCAAGCTTGCGGCACGCAAGGGGAATGGTCTATGGTAAGCGCATTCAGGCCGTCGGCGCTGGGCGAGGCGCTTTCCCTCATGGGAGAGCGTAGGGGGGGACGGAGGCTTGTCCCCCTTGCTGGTGGAACGGACCTCATGGTGAGGTGGAAACGTTCTGGGGGGTTGGCGCCGGCCCTTCCCTGCCCGGTTGTGTTCGTCGGCCACCTTGCTGAGCTAGGGGACGTGAGGATCGAGGACGGCTCGCGGAACGCTGGGGGCGAGGGTGGAGCGGGCCGCGGCGCCCGGATACGCATCGGCGCCGCGTGCACCTTTTCATTTCTTCTCTCCCATCCCGCGATTCCCGCCCCTTTCAAAGAGATAATCTCCCGGATCGCCTCCCCGGCCATACGGAACCGGGGCACGATCGGGGGCAACGTGTGCAACGCCTCGCCCGCGGGCGACACGCTCCCCTACCTCTATGCCCTGGACGCGGACGCGCTCCTCCAGAGAAGCGGGGGGATCAGGGCCCTCCCGGTGCGCACGCTCATCACGGGAGCGGGATCGACGGCGCGGCAGGAGGACGAGCTGCTCACCTCGCTCGAAGTTCCCCAGGCGCCGTTCAACGTCTTTTTTTACAGAAAGGTCGGCGCCCGAAGGGCGAACTCCTGTTCGAAGCTCTCTTTCCTCGGCCTCGCCCGGGTGGAAGGGGGAGTGGTGGCGGACATCCGGATGTGCTTCGGCGCGGTCGCGCCAACGGTCGTCAGGTCGCCCGAGATCGAAGAGAGCCTGAAAGGACGGGAGATTCGCGAAGTCCGCGAGGGCATTCCCCGTGTCGTGCGTTCCTACGAGGGTCTCCTCAAACCCATCGATGATAGGCGGAGCGTCGCCCGCTACAGGATGGAGATTTCCCTCCGGCTGCTCGAGCACTTTCTCGGGTTCGAACTACGGGACGGTGCTGCAATGCAGCATAACGCCGTGCACAACCGCGCGCACGGGACTTTGGATGAGGAGCAGCCATGATCGACACAACCATCGACCGGGCGCAGCGCGAGCGCACGGCGCGGAGGTGCGGGGAGAGGGACATCCTCATCCCCACCTTCGCGCAGATGAAGGACCCCGCTCTCATCCCCGTGAGCGTAAAGGGGGAGCTTGGGAAGATAGGGCTGTGGGACATTCACCCGCGAAACCTGTTCAGGATTACCACGATTTTCAACCAGTTCGAGGAGTTCAACGGGATGGCGGTGCGGTGATACTGCTCAAAAATTGCTTCTCAATTCTCGCCCCGGAGGGAAAAACCCTCGCAGGGCACGACATCCTAATCGAAGGGAACAGGATCGCGCGGGTCGCGCGGGGTATCGCCGCGCGCGACAGCGCCGAGGAGACCGAACCGGGCCCGGGCGGGAAAAACAGGCCCGGCGCCGGCCGGGCGACTGAGGTCATCGACTGCTCCCGCTTCGTCGTCGTGCCCGGGTTCGTAAACACGCACCACCACTTCTACCAGACGCTCACGCGGTGCCTCCCCGCGGTGCAGAACGCGAAGCTCTTCACCTGGCTCAAGTATCTCTACGAGGTGTGGAAGTTCATCGACGAGGAGGCGGTGTACTATTCCTCTCTGGCCGCGATGGGCGAGCTCCTGAAGACCGGCTGCACCTGCGCCTTGAACCACCACTACCTCTACCGGAAGGGGGTGAGCGCGGACCTGGTGGGGGTCCAGCTCGAGGCCGCCTCGGCCCTCGGCATCAGGTTCTGCCCCTGCCGGGGGTCCATGTCACTCAGCGTCAAGGACGGGGGTCTCCCCCCTGATTCGGTGGTGCAGGACGAGGGGGAGATCCTCGAGGACAGCGCCCGCGTCATCGAGAAATACCACGACAGCTCGGAGCTCTCGATGCGGCGGGTCTTCCTCGCCCCCTGCAGCCCCTTTTCCGTGAGCGAGGGGCTCATGAGGGAGACTGCCCGGCTCGCGAGGTTACACGGTGTGCGGCTCCACACTCACCTGGCGGAGACGGCGGACGAGGACGAGTACTGCCTGGGCCGCCACGGCAAAAGGCCTCTCAGCCTGATGACGGACCTGGGGTTCGTGGGGGAAGACGTGTCCTTCGCCCACGGGATTTTCTTCACCGACGAGGATCTCCGCATCCTCGCCCGGACGGGCACCTCGATCGCCCACTGCCCCTCCTCCAACATGCGGCTCGGGTCCGGGATCGCGAGGGTGAAGGAAATGCTCGTCCTGGGGGTGAACGTGGGGCTCGCGGTCGACGGGTCGGCATCGAACGACTCCGGCGATTTCCTCGGGGAGATGCGGGCGGCGCTGCTTCTCCAGAGAGTGAAGTACGGGGCGGACGCCATCACGGCGAAGGAGGTATTCAGGATGGCTTCCGAAAACGGTGCGCGCCTGCTTGGGTATGGGAAAGTGGGCGCGGTCAAAAAAGGGTGGGCGGCGGACCTCGCCCTCTTCGACGTGCACCGGCTCGAGTATGCGGGGGCCCTCTCCGACCCGGTTGCGGCCCTCCTCTTCGCGGGGTTCGACCACGGCGCGGCCTGCACCGTCGTCGACGGAAGGGTCGTCGTCCGGGATGGGAGGCTCGTCGGTCTCGACGAGGATGACATCGCGCGGCGCGTGAACAACCTGTCCCGGCGCCTTCTGACCAAAACCTGAGCCGGCAGAGCGGCTTTACAGAACTGGAAAACAGAATACAATAGCGGGGAGCGACGATGAGAGAGATAGAGTGGTTTTTCCCCGAAAGCCTCGACGAAGTGCCCCCGCTCCTCGCGAAACGGGGCGTGATCCCCCACGGCGGCGGCACGGGCATCCTGAGGGTGAAGGCCCTGAGGGGCAGGTCCCATGGGAGCGGCGGCGGGCCGGAGGCCGGGGGGGTGAGAGGCCTGATCGACTTGGGCCGTCTCCCGCTCCGGCAGTTCGAGAGGTTGGGGGACAGAGTGGAGATCGGGCCGTCCCTGACCTTCGCCGAGGTCGCCGAGCGGTTCGAGAGGGACCACATCCTCGCCCGCGCTCTGGGGGGATGCGCATCGACCCCCCTCAGGAACAGGATCACGATCGGCGGGAGCGTCGCCCTCTTTCCGGCCTGGTCGGATCTCATGGGCCCCCTCATCGCACTCGAGGCTGACGTCAGCCTCATCGCCGCAGAGCGGGGGACTTTCCCCCTCTCGCGCTATGTCTCCGAACCTGGGCTCCGCAGGGGAACGCTTGTCACGGGCGTGTCCTTCCGCGATCAGGCCTGGTCCTCCTTCTACTACAGGGACGTGCGCACCCGCTTCGACTACTCCGCCTTCACCGTCACGATTCTGCTGAAAAAGGGCGTGGGGAAGGTCCTCGACGCGAGGATTGTCGTGATCGGGTGCAAGGGCAAATTCCGCCGTCTCCACGAGCTGGAAGAGCAAGTGAAGGGCGCACCGGCCGGGGGCGCAGGAGCGCTCTCCTACCCCCCGCTGTCCTTCACCGGTAAGAAGTTCATGAGCCCCGAGTACCTTGCCCACTGCGCCCGCGTGGAGCTCGAGCGGGGGCTCGAAGCTCTCCTAAGGGAGTAGGGAGATGATTAATTCTTCTTGGGGCTTTCAGGGGGCCCCCATGCGCGGTGCGTTCATCGTGAACGGTGCGCGTCTCGAGGCCTGCTTTCACTCCGCGGACACGCTCCTCACCCTTCTCAGGCGGGAGGGGCACACCGAAGTCAAAGAGGGGTGCCGGGAGGGGTTGTGCGGCGCCTGCGTGGTGCTCCTCGAGGGGAAGCTTGTCAACTCCTGCCAAGTGCTCGCCGCTTCGACGGCGGGAAAACATATCACGACGGTGAGCGGTATCGGGAGTCTCCACGATCCCCACCCCATCCAGAGCGCCTTGGTCGAGGCAGGTGCGGTCCAGTGCGGCTTCTGCTCTCCGGGCATGGTTCTCGCGGCTTACGCGCTTCTGAGCGCGAATTCCAACCCCGGCGAGGACGAAATCAGGCAGGCCATCGACGGGAACTTTTGCAGGTGCACCGGGTATGTCAAGATCGTGGAAGCGGTGAAGCTCGCCGCCCGGAGGATGCGCGCCCATGAGTGAGACACCCAGGGTCGGAACACCGGTCCCAAAGATCGACGCACTCGCCCTCGCGACCGGCACGGAGAAATTCGCGGACGATTTTCCCGCCGGCGGGACGCTCCACGCCGCGATCCTCTACTCCCCGGTCGCTCACGCCGAGATCGAACGAATCGACGCGTCGCGCGCCCGCTCGACGCCGGGCGTGGTCGACGTCTTCACCTTCGAGAACGTGCCCCGGGTGCTCCACTCGACGGCGGGTCAAGGGTACCCGGAGCCTTCCCCCTACGACGCCCTTCTCTTCGACAGGCGGGTGCGGTTCGTCGGGGATCGGGTGGCGCTCGTGGCCGCGGAGAGCGAATCGGTCGCCCTCGAGGCGCTTCACAGGATCGCGGTCGACTACAGACCCCTGCCCCCCCTCCTCGACATGGAACAGGCGATGGACGAAGAGGCCCCCCGCATCCACACGGAGGACGAGCACGCCGTGATCCCGGTGGTGTTCGAGCCGGGACGCAACCTCTGCGCCGAGGTCAGGATCGGGTTCGGCGACGCCGCCCGGGGGTTCAAAGAAGCCGATTTCATCGAGGAGCACACCTACCGGACGCAGATGGTGTCACACTGCGCGGCGGAGCTCCACACCGCCCGGGCGTGCCTCGACGAGCGGGGACGGCTCGTGATCGTCTCCTCAACCCAGGTCCCCTTCCACGCAAGGAGAATCACCAGCAGGGTGCTCGGCATCCCCCTCTACATGATCCGGGTCGTGAAGCCGCGCATCGGCGGGGGTTTCGGCGGAAAGCAGGAGGTCATCCTCGAACCTCTAGTAGCTCTCGTCGCATGGCGACATAAGCGGCCCTGCCGGCTCGTGCTTTCCCGGAGCGAGGTGTTCATGTCGACCCGCACGAGGCACGCCACGCGGATCACGCTAAAAACGGGCGTTAAAAAGGACGGAACGATCACGGCCCTCCGGATGGAGAGCCTCATGAACGCGGGCGCCTACGGGACGCACGCGCTCACCGTTCTCTCCAACCTGGGGGCGAAAGTCCTCCCTCTCTTCAACAAGATCGAAAACATCGCGTTCCACGGCCGCTCCGTGTACACCACCCTGCCCGTCGGCGGGGCGTTCAGGGGGTACGGGGCGACCCAGGGGTACTTCGCCTTCAACCAGCAGGTCGACATCATCGCCCGGAGGACTGGTCAGGACACGCTCGAGTACTTCAAGCGGTGGCACATCAGGGAGGGGGAGACCTCGGAGGTCTTCAGGGCCCTGGGGGAGGGGAAGGAAGGCATCCCCCAGACGATCCGATCCTGCGGGCTCGGGGAGTGCATCGACAGGGGGGCCGAGGCGATCGGCTGGCGCGAAAAGAGGGGGAAACGCCTGAGGGGCGATGGAGGCGCGGTGAGGGGGGTAGGCGCGGCGATCGCCATGCAGGGGTCCGGGATCCCGAAGATCGACATGGCCGCCGCGTCCATGAAGATGAACGAGGACGGCTCTTTCAACCTATTCGTGGGGGCAACCGACATCGGGACAGGGTCGGACACCATCCTTGCTCAGATTGCCGCCGAGGTCCTCCATGCGCCCGTCGAGAAGATCCTCGTCCTCTCCTCCGACACCGACCTCACCCCCTTTGACACCGGCGCGTACGCCTCGTCCACGACCTACATCTCGGGCGGCGCCGTGGAAAAGTGTGCGCGCGTGATCAAGCGCCAGTTGCTTCAAACGGCGTCGTCCATGATGGGGGCGCCCGCGGACGGCCTCACCCTCGCCTCGGAAAGGGTGGTGCACGTCGGCAGCGGGAAGTCCGTGACCCTCGAGGAGATCGCCTACCGGAGCACTTACGCGGAAGACCAGTACCAGATCCAGGCCCAGGCGTCGCACACCGCGCCCCAGTCGCCGCCCCCCTTTATCGCCCAGTTCGCCGAAGTGGAGGTAGATCCGGGAACGGGCAGGGTCAGGGTGGTGAAGTTCGTTTCCGCCGTGGACTGCGGCCGGCCCCTAAATCCGCAGCTCGTGGAGGGGCAGATCGAGGGGGGGGTGCTCCAGGGGCTCGGCTTCGCGCTCACCGAGGATTGCGTATTCGACGCCAAAGGAAGGATGATGAACCCCGGGTTCTGGGACTACAAGATACCCGGAGCGCCGGACGCGCCCGAAATGGTGACCATCCTCGTGCCCACGCACGAGGACACCGGCCCCTTCGGGGCGAAGTCCGTCGGTGAGATCGCGATCAACGGGCCCGCCCCAGCGGTCGCCAACGCGATCTACGACGCGGTCGGGGTCCGGCTGTTCGAGTTGCCGATGACGCCCGAACGAGTGTGGAGAAA
>Ga0299915_10002236_pt1 | contig 14151 bp, 10 predicted proteins | sample RVTome_13_FD_200263 | JGI IMG/M metagenome (GOLD analysis project Ga0299915, IMG submission 200263) | Soil microbial communities from uranium-contaminated site in the Upper Colorado River Basin, Wyoming, United States - RVT92D227 (version 2) ...
GTGAAATCGGCGGTGAAGTTGCGGTTCACATGGTTCGCAACTTTTGGATTTATCCTTTTCTTTGCGCATCCCATCCAAGGAAAAGATGAATGCTTCCTCCTTAATTATCTATTTCGGGATGAAGCCATCAATCGAGATAATAATATAAATATGATTGACCTTATTTGACCTTAATGAAATCGATAACATGGGAAGGAATCAAGATTCTCGTTGCTGTGGAAGCATTCCTGTTCACTGTGGGAGTGATGGTACACGAGTGCTGTCATTCCATTTGTTTCTACATTTTATGTGGACGGTTCGGTGAGATACATCTCTACGATTCAGTTGCTTATAGTTATCACCAAATCGCTGTAACCATCCCACCACAGGGACTTGTGATATCTGACACTGCATACCTTGAGTGTATCGCATATGCGATGACATTTCTAATCACTGGTGTATTTGCGTTCATTGTCTTCAAATTGTTTTATTCTGATTCCAATGCTAAAAAATCAGAAATGTTATCGACATATTAAACCGATTTTTTAATTGGTTTTTTCTCAGTTCGTTCACATCTGTTCTATAGGAAAATGATTCACTATCAACATACGATAAGACAAAATGTCATTAAAATCAATATTGAATAATGACATTAAAAATCAATATAGCTTTATGTCATCAACGTAACATAAAATAATGTCGCAAATCAACATAGAATGATGACATTAAAAGCCAACATAGATTTATGTCATCAATATAAAAATGGTATTTTACTCACTTAAATATTTTTTTAAAACATTTGGTATTTTCTCAATAACATCTGTTGCAATAAGGCCATATGAGTATTTTTCAAATGCAAGGTTTCCTGCGGCACCATTAATAAATATTCCCATGCGTGCAGCATTAAATGGTTCAACTCCTTTTGAAAGTAATGCACCAATAATACCTGCTAAGACATCACCTGTTCCTCCTACAGTCATTGATGGATTGTGAAAGTCATTTAGCTTGGTTTTTTCTCCGTTACTTATTACATCTATGGGTCCTTTTAAAACTATTGTTACACCTAGTTTTTTTGCCCATTTTTTAACTTCCTCTTTTCTTTTTTTAACATCTTTTGTTAGATTTACTCCTGTAAGATGCTTAAATTCTCCTGCATGTGGTGTAATTACTGTTTTTGTATTTTTTATAAGGTTTTGTTTTTTACCTACAACACGTATTGCATCTGCATCAATAACTATCGGTTTTTTTTGTTCTATAAATATATTTATTATTTTTTCAATTGCTACTTGAGTTTGTTTTTTTATTCCAAGACCTGGCCCAATTAGCAATGCATCAGCTTTATTGATTTGTTTTTCAATAATTTTAATATCTGATAAAACAAGATTTTTTTCATCACTGAGTTCATTTACTATAAGAGTAGGTGATATTTTTGCTAGATGTTTTGCAAGTTTCACAGGTTTTATTAGCAAAGGTGAATATGAAGTGATAGCTTTTGCTACTTTTTTTGGTGTTGCAATAATCACTAGATCTACACCAGTTCTTTGTGCTGCAAAACTAGATAAGGCTGGGGCGCCATAATATGGTCCTCCAGCAATAATTAAAAGTCTGCCGTTATCTCCTTTATGTGATTCTTTTTTTGGAACAGGATAATATGTTTTTATTTCTCCAGGTCCTACATATTCTTCGGCTTTTTTAGGGATTCCAATATTTGCTATTATTATCCGACCGCTGTTTTTTGAATTCATCATATCTTTAATATCATGAAATGTTATTGTATAATCTGGTTTTATACTATTATGTGTTCCAAGACCTGTTGGGATATCTACAGAAATTATTGTTTTATTTTTTGCTTTATTGATATTTTGTATAACTGTATTATATGGTTCTCTTATTTCTCCTGATAAACCTATCCCTAGCATTGCATCAATTATTATATCATTTTTTGATATTAAATCAACTATTTTTGAGGTATTATTTATATCATAAATTTTTATTTTTTTATTATTTTTGATTTTTTCAAAATTTTTTTTTGAAATATCTGTTTTTATATCATTTGTTTTTCCTAGAAGAAATACCGTAACATTGTTTTTTTCGGATAAATGTCTTGCTGCAACAAAACCATCTCCACCATTGTTACCTGTTCCACAAAAAACTATTATGTTTTTTTCTTTTTTTTCCAGTTTTTTATCTATAAAATCTGAAATATTTTTACCTGCATTTTCCATTAATTTAATAGTTGGAACACCGTAAAACTCTGAATTTATATCTAAAACATGTATTTCTTTACCTGTTAACATACCAAAATGTTAAACAATAAGTAATGTATATAATTTGTCAATAGGAGAGATTTTTTCCTCTTTTTCTTGTATATATGCTTTGGATTTGTAGTATTTCCGTATATATGCTTCGTCTTTTTTGTTGTATTTCATCGTTGTTTCTAGTTTTTTATGTCGTGCCATCATACGTACAAGTTCAGGGTCGCCTGTATAGAGTTTGCTTTCTTTGTCAAGCATAAGAGTTATACATGTTCTTTTGATTGTATATGGCTTAACTTTTTTCTCTATGCCTGTTTGTCTTCCTAGTTCATATATCCTGTTTCTTATGGGTAATGTTGTTTTAAATCGGTGTCCACGCCATTTTGGTTCATTATCTATTAATAAATATTCTTGGTATTGTTCTAGTGGTATAGGTCTTATTTTTAGGTATCTGTCCCATAAATCTTGTAGGTTCTGATTCATTATTATATGGTTGTTACCTGTCTTTGTATCATCTAGATATAGTATGTCTTTGTCCCTGTTTTGTATTTTGATGTTTATTATTTCTCGTGGTCTTAAGAGGTGGCTTAATAGTTCGAATATTAGTGCTGTTTCAATATTTTGTCTGCTTTGTATGAATAGTTTTTCATATTCTTCTTCATTTAAACTATATTCATCTGTTTCTGTTCTAGGCATTACTTTTAATTTAAGCCTGTTGTATTCGTCTTCATCTGTTATGTACCATTTTAGGAATACGTTTACAGCATTTATATTGCTATTTAGACTACCTATACGCCTATAATGGTTATTTGCCCAAATCTTCCATTGTTGTATGTTTTCTTTATCTATATTTCCGTGTATGTGTTCTAGGAATCGTTTTATGCAATTATAATAGTTGGTTATTGTTAGTTGTTTCCTGTATTCCCCACAAAGATGATTCTTATATCTTTGTAGTGTATCTTCCATGTCCTCACTATCCTTTTTTAAAAATTCCTTTAAATAATTTTTATTTTCTTGGTTATCAACCTCCCTACCGTCTTCACGGTTAAAATATGAATAATGAAAACAATTTATATTGTTGTCTAAATTAATAAAAAAAGACCAATTTATAGTATAGTTAACTCTATCTAAAAATTTATTTTTCTTACTTATTTGTATCTTTTTACCCATTTTTTTTTCAATAGCCACCTGAGGTGACAAATAATGGCTTTTGACGGAATCCAAATGGGTACAATCTCATAATTATTGGACTATTTCTATTACTACTAATGACAAATAAGGATATATATTTTCATATATAAAAAATAATCTATTCAAAATTTAATTAGTGGGAGGTAAGGGTGAAACCCATAAAACCCATTATATAAAAATATGGTTTCACCCTATTTTTTGCCGTAAAAACATACAAATAAGTAATTATACAATACATCTGTAATATAAATATATTATTATATGCAATATATGTTATATATAGAAATGTGACTTTCACTATGTGACATAAAATTAAATTGCCTTTTTTGATATTATATAACTATATAACGCATTCTTATCCATTTTAAACCCATCAGCAGAAGATACAGAAGCATAATTACGTATCTGACGATACTTACCACCCCTGTTAGTAAAGAATACAACATTAACCGTTTCTGACGTTAAAGGCATATACCAAACCTTACCTTCAATAATCCAAGCAATAAAAGGCAATACATTATTATCTTCTAGTTCCTTCATATAATTTAACATATCCTTATTAGCATTATTAAAATAAGGTATATCCTTGTTTTTACCTCTGTAAGTAACACCAAAAACCTCAATAGCACAAAGACTGCTACAAACAACATAATTAAAACGGTTCTCATTTCTTAACTGATATTCTGTAAAATCAGAGTTATCAAATAAAGTTATAATAATATCACTTCCGTGACAATTAGCCCCACTTCTATACAGAAGGTATACATTAAAAGGTTTATCAAAAACCTTTTTTAAATCTTCTTTAACCTTTTTTTCTTTATGAATACCACTTAATAAATTAAACTCATATTGATTCCAACCTTTACTATGCCAATGTAACCCACGATTATACACAGGCGTACATCTATTAACACAACCTGTAAAACACCAACGATTAGAATTTTTAGGTTTAAAAACCAGCCCTAGTTTATCATAACTCAAAAAAGCAATAGACCATTCATTATTGGTTTTTTCACCCTTTATATAATATTGACTTCGATAACCTTTCCTTGTTTTTGTAGGATTCCCTTTAACAACATAAAACTTATTTTTTGGAACATATCTTCCGTAATGAGCGAAAAGCCGTTTATCGAAACATTCCAATAATTTCATATAACTAACACCATAAGCCACAGCAATAAAATAACTATAATCAACACTACTAACAGCAGAATTGTAAATATTATATACCATTCTTTTTCTTGTTGTCTTATGCTCATTTTATATCAAATCCAATGGTCTTTATATATATAGGATAATGGCTCATCAACCTCGAATAAATTTTTGATATCGGATAATTCAAAAAATTCGTTGCCGACTATAAGACATATAGGTTTCCATTCACCCGTATCAATAGAATTAATAGGTGTTATAAGCCCTCTACTTGTAGAAAAACTACGGATATGAAAAAGCCAACAAAGACTTTGAGTTAAAAGATTTTCCTCGTTATTTTCTGTAAAAGTTTTTGTAATATATTTAGTAATATAATTAATCGGGTATTTTATATTATATCCATCATATGTACGATTTATATAAATATGCCCTAAACCCCAAAGTTTTCTTATTTTACGCCAATCTAACAATCTTTTAGCATTAAGAAAAACAAAATGAAAATGAGGATTACCTCTACTATTAGGTTCTTTTTGTGCTTCAATAGTACAAATATATGGTGGAAAAGGGATATTTCTTTTTTTAAAATAATATTTCAATGCTGTTAAAAAACGGTTTAATTCTTTTTTAATTTCTTTCCACATTTTAAATTTATTATATTTATATTTTTTAGGATTTATTGTTAAAGTAAGATTTACTGCTTTAGCATTACCATATTTATAGATAAGCCAATTCATACGTTTACGTACTTTTTTTTGATAAGATTTACTAAAACGGCTTTCAATTGGCAAAAGTTTTCTTATCTTTTTATCCTTGTCTTTTTTCTCTATTAGAATATATCTTTTTTGGTTAACAGTATTTTTAAGATATATTTTGAATCTTTTTGAAGCATATTCTAATAATAAATCATTAGCAAAATAAATATTTAAATTATTTATATCATATTTATTTAAAATTTCAGTTTCAAAAATTATTAAATCCCGTTTATTTGCAAAATTAAGGGTATAATTTTTTTCTATTAATTCCCCGTCTTCTTCTGTTAAAGGGATTATTTCGTAATTTTTTTGAATTATTCGTAATGATGTACAAGTTAACGGCTTGCTGACGCAAGCCATCGCTTCGCTCGGATAGTTATGGGCTAAAAATTGCCCATCGGGGCAATTATTTATCCCATGTTTTGCATGGTATCCCAAGGTTACGGTATTAGGCTTACATTCACCTTGTGCATTGACTATCCCATGCTTTTTTAAAAAATCTACATAAGAGGGCAAAGAAAAACCCCCTTATTTGTTGAAAATAAAAATCTTAAAAAAGAAAAAAAGACTGAAAGAGACCAGTTAAAAGAGGTATTATCTCTTTCAGAAATATTATTTAAATCCTGTGGGGAATAGATAACATTATTTATTTGTAATGTATATATGCTTCGAAAACTAAGACGTGAGGTATATTTTTATGATGCCTGGACGTATGAATCCTAGACAGATGCAACAAATGATGAAAAGACTAGGTATAAATGTTAAAGAAATTGAGAATGTTGAAGAGATAATAATTAGAACGGATACTAAAGAATATATTTTTGATAATGCAGAAGTGACTGTCATGGATGCGCAGGGCCAAAAAACTTTTCAAATCTCTGGTAGACCAAGAATAGTTGATAGAAAAGGCAAAGTTGAAGAAAAAGAAGAAGAAGTAGGGATTAGTCTTGAGGATATTAATTTAGTTGCTGAGCAAACTGGTAAAACTAAAGAGCAAGCAAAAAAAGCACTTGAGGAAACAAATGGGGATATTGCAGAAGCAATTATTAAACTTTCAAAGACTTAGATATTTTTCATAATCATTATAAAAGGATTTGTGATTTTTGTTTGTTATTGTTTGTCATGTGTTAAGATTAAAAATCGTTATTAAACGAATAAAAAATCGACAAATATTTAATATATAAGGTAAATTAATTACAAATTAATAAAATTTCCAGGATGGAAGGTATAATAATTTGACGATTAATTATGATGAATATATAAAAAAATTTGATAGTTGTGTATCAAAATATATTCCCAAAATAAATGAATGGACACCAGCTGATTATGCTGTATATGATCCTAAGGATCCTTTTAAAGTTCCACTTAACGAAGCTAAAGAATTACAATTTAACGCCATTAAATATCAATTTAAACGACATTATGAACATAATAAAATGTATAATAACTTTTGTAAAGATATGAACATTGTACCAGATGATATCAAAATATATGAGGATCTTGAAAGAATCCCTCTTATCCCTAACGAATTTTACAAGGATTATCCAACTGGACGTGATTTTGCTTTATGGCTTGCAAATATTTTTACTGGAGATATTCCTAATATAAAAATTAATGGTAAAAATCCTTCTTTTGATGATGTTATCAATGCTTTTAATGCATCAGGTTTAGCAGTATCGTACAGTAGTGGTACAAGTGGAAGACATACATTTATTCCAAGAGATATGCGATCTTTTTATATCTCTGAGTACTCTGCTGCAAAAAATGTGATTTCTATGATATATCCAATCTGGGATTATAATATGCATGGTTATCTACTTATGCCAAATCCATTTAAAACAAATGTATTTGCAGGAAAGGTTTGTACAATATATTATGATGCAATAAAACAGGTGGACGTAGCTATTGATAGAGAGATTAATACAGAATTAATCAAATTAAGTATGACTGGTGGAAAAGGACTAAAAACAAAATTAGTTAAATCTTCGTTAAAACGAATGAATATTAAAATGGTAGATAATATTATTAGTTGGTTAGAAAAAAATGATAAAGAAAAAAACAAGATAGCTTTTGTTGGTGCACCATACATTCTTTATATGGTAACAAATAAACTAAAAGAAGAAGGTAAAACATTTAATTTTGCTGATAGAGGTGCAGTGGGAACTGGTGGAGGTTGGAAAGTACAGGAAAATACACGTATGCCCTTAACTTCATTTAGAAAACAAATTGAAGATATCCTTGGAATCAAACATGAACATTGTCTTGATATATATGGAATGGTTGAAGGTAATAGTTGGTTAACTCAATGTCCGGAAGGGCACTATCTTCATATTCCTATTACATATATTCATCCATTAGTTCTTGATAAAGATTTTAGACCGATGGGATATAACGAGGTTGGACGATATGCATTCCTAGATGGATCTACTTTTAGTTACCCTGGATTTATTATTTCAGGGGATCAAGTACGTATGCTTGAACATTGCCCTGTTTGTGATCGTCCTGGTCCTGTTCTTGAACCAGAGGTAACTAGAGCATCAGGTAAAGAAATGCGAGGTTGTGCTGAAGAAATCAGAAAGATGATTTCAGATGATGTTAAGGAGTAAATCCTATGACAAGTTTGCATGAGATGAAAGATAAGGGATATATTCCTCAAAAGATGCAAATAAAACTCTTTTTAGGTGGAGGTATATCTCTTGGTAAGACACTTTTGTTAAATATGGGAGATCTAAAAAAGCTAAGAGTTCTACCTAATGATGCTGAAAGATATATTCGTCCAAAAAGACAATACGATATACCAAAATTCAACAATAATATGAAATATTGTGAATCTAATGAAAAATATCTCAGACCAACACTTTATTGCAATCCATTAGATCCAGAAGTAATTGCTATTGCTGATAAACTTGGCGCCTATAAAAAAACTGATCGAGAGTTTGCAGAGGCTGCTTTTCACTTCGTAAAAGAAAAAATGATCCTTGAAATTATTACAATGAATGAGGTCGGAGAAACTTTTAGACGAGGAACTGGTACTTGTTTTCATCTAATCACTGCTTTTATCGCTCTTTGCCGATGCGCTGGTATAAAAGCGCGTTATAAAATGTTTGCAATGAATATGATAAAAGCATGGTATGAAGCAACAGTAGAAGCAGACCCACTAGTAAAAAAATGGTATGACTCAATGGGTTATTTCATGATCGAAGGAGAAGGAGAAGCATTTATTGATGGTAAATGGGTAGTTGCTCATGTTGGTGCCGAAGCAGAACGTCAAGCAGCAGCAGGTATACCAATTACAAAATTTGGGGAGGATTCAATTGGTAACTGGTTTTCCGCTATCCCAGGAACCATCATGATAAGTGAATCAATACCATATGGTTTTGGTACATCAACAAAATTTATAAAAAAAATTGCACCAGGATCAATGGAAAGGGTTAACATAAGTATACAAAAACAAATTGCACGTGGAAGAAAAATAATTGAAGAAACCGGTGGAAATGAAGCTTATGACAAAAAGGCTCGTGTTGAAAAAGGAGCAAAAAAACCAGAATTGAAAATTGAAAGAAAACCACAAATTATTTTTGACAATTGAAGAGTGATTTTATGCAAGAAAATAAAATAGAAACTAAAGAAAATACATATTTTGTAAGAAGCAAAGGATATATCATTTATCTTGTTATCTTTATGGGACTAGTAGCTCTAATGGATCAATATCTATCAGCTATTGTTAAAACAACTGTTATTCCTAATATATGCCAAGAATATTTTTCTGATATTTCAAAGGCAGAGGCTGTTGCTCAATTTGAATGGTGGGAAGCATTATATTTAATACCAACCTTTTTCATCTTTTTATTAAATGGCTTAAACGATATAATAGGGAGAAAATTATCTATTCTTATTTTAATACTACTTATGGGTTTTTCTTCACTAGCAATTGTTTTTTTCACCCCGAGTTTTCATCTATTTATGTTGTTTTATGCAATTGTTACTTTTACTACTGTATCAAATATGTGGTCGATACCTATTAGTGAAGAATCTCCCTCTGAAAAACGAGCGAAATATGTGTCTGTTGTTTACATAATAGGTTTACTCCCTCTTCAAGCTTTTTTACCTGCTTTTCTTATTAATACACTTGGACTTGGCTGGAAATGGAGCTATGGTATTATGTTTATTTTAATGTTACCAGTTATTATTTTATGGTTTTTCATGAAGGAAACTAAAAGATATGAAATCATTAAGGAGGAGAAAAAGAAAGGTATTAAAAAAAGACATTTCTATGGAATTGGTAGCATCAATAGAAAAGATATCAAATATATTCTTATTTCAGCATTTATCTGGGGTTGTTGGCTTACTACTTCTTTCCTCTTTTATATGGCTGGTTACTATTTTATGGATATCCATGGTTTTTCATCAGGTCAATGGTCAATTATTCTATTTATGGTTCTTGTCTTCACAATTATTGGTGGATTAATTGGTGGTTGGTTTATGGATAAATTTGGGCGTAACTCAGTTCTTAGTTTTGGTTGTATTGGACTAACTCTTTTCTTAGGTTGTCTAGGTTTTCTTCCTAGAAACATACTTCCTTTTGTTCTTCCAATCACAGGTTTTTTTATATCATTTGTGTATACTTGGATTGTTGTGTATATACCAGAGATATTTCCGACAGAACGCCGAGGTTCATGTATGGGATGGACAACAACAGTAGCCAGAGTATCTTATGTTATTGGACCTATAACTACTGCTATTCTACTACAGACATTTCCTAAGATGGACTGGTTCTGGATTGGAGCTGGCTTGATTATGCTCTTACCGTTGTTAATAGTTATTTTTTTCAAACCGCACGAAACTAGAATAGAAGAATTAGAAATCATAGAAGAAAAAAGATAATACAAAAATAATGTAAATATATTTATATAAAACAAATAATACATATTATCTAGTAGAATGAAATTTATTGCTAGATATTTATTAATCTTGGTAATACTAACTACCTTGCTTATATCTTCAATTAATGTGTATGCACTACCCGATGAAAAATATACAAAAAATAATATCGAAAGTCTAGCTTTTAAACAAGAGATAACTATCTCAATAGATACAAATCTACCTGAAACAAAATATCAACCAATAGACATTAGAATAAAATTCACTGAACAATGTTATGCAAAAGATTTAAATGATAATTCAATAAGAATATGTATAGAAAAAGGCAGTGAAATAACCGAACTTGAATCGCAAATATACAACCTAGAAAAAACAGATGACACACATATTAGTTCATGCGGTGTAGTCTTTCTAATTCCTGAATTAGCAGATGGAACAGAAAAATACTTTATTTTATATGATTCTACTCAAACTGATAGCCCCGATTACGAAAAACATGTGTTTCTCGATGACTCACATTATTTTTATGAACCTATACCTGGTCAAAAAATAGATGTAGATTATTTTGGGATTAAAGAAAAAGATGATTATATTTATGCAATAGTTCAAAAAGGTGAACTACTTGGTAATCCTGTCTCACAGAGTATTCTTAAGTTTAAACCAGGTTCAAAAGTAGTTGAAACATATAACATAGAACAACTCTGTGTTTTTGATATGCGTTATGGAATTTTTGCTCAGCCAGATTATGTTGGTAGTTCATGGGCAACTAGTGTTAAAAAAACAGTTCTTGCTGAAGGTAACTTAATGATCAGAATGAGAATAGAGTGTACATCTCCTAAGGGCGATATATTAACTGATAACATTTACACTTATTATCATTCACCTGTTGATACTAAAAGGATTTTTGTTGATGTATATCACGAGGTCTTAGAGGATATAACTGTTGAAGAACCAAGTCTTCTTGATGGAACCTATGGTGGTATAGTTACTATAAAATCTAGAAGTTCAACTATTGAAAAGATGAATGTTGGTGAGATACTTCCCAAGATTCATGTTTTTACTGAATCAGGAAATATTGATGAATATCCTGTACCTCAAAATCCTAGCAGTATAAAACCAGAGGTAATAATCGGAACAAAAGATGATATAGATTTAGGAAAGAATGCCTGGATTAGCCTTAGCGATCCTTCCACAAATATAGCTCATGGATTAATACTTAATTCAAACACAAATCTTAACTCAGAAGAAGACGGTGTTCAAGTTAAAGCATGGGTTAAAGAAAATGTTAAATTACCCGGGCTTGAAGCAGATACAGGTAGCTTATATATTGCACGTAATTCTTATGAAAACAATAACCATAATCCAAATCTTAAAAAAGGTTTTAATGTAAATTTTAAGGCTGAGTTTGTAACATATGCAAATCAAGGTTTTGAAAGTATTGATAAGGAATCTATTGTTTTTCAAAAACTAGAAAGTATTAGACCTATTTTAAGAGAAAATATTTCACAAGAAGAAAAAGAAGAAACCCAGCGTTTCTCGCTTTCTACTTATGTCCATATAGCTCCCTCTATAACGTTAGGTTCACTTCTTTCTGCTGCAACGGGCAAAAAATTTCCATATATTTATGCTGAACTTTATAAAAATAATAGTTTTAAATCATCTGGCTCTGTTTCTCGTCTTGCCCTTGGCTCTATGGATTTTGATTTAGAAGGTAAATCATTTTTTGAAAAAATTAAAACAGTTTTTGGTATTTTTGATATTAAAAATAGTAGTTTTTTCAAAAAAATTGTTTTTCCTGATCTTGAACCGGGGATATATGTTGTAAAAATTTTTAGAGAAAATACTGTTTTTGGCGATGAACGTAAATTTATTGGTTATGGTATAGTTGATGTTTCAGATGATACTAATATTAGAATTTTTTGTAGTTCTCAAGGTACTTGTAATTTTAATGTTTTTGATCAAGATGAAAAAGGTGTCGAAGGGGTAAAGTTTTATCTTTTACAGAATAATGCTGTAATCACAGATGGTATTTCTGATTTTAATGGCTCTATTGTTTTAAAAGCACCAACTAGTATTAGAAATTTGTATACTCTGCGTGTTTTATATAACGGATTCTTAGTTGATGAGCAAAAGGTTCATCTTGGACTTGTAAATCATTTTAAAATGTATATAGATAGTTTTAATGTTAATTTATACGATTTAAATGTTAGACTTATTGATAAATGGAATCAGATTCCAGAAGTTGAAGTAAACCTTGCTTTAGCAAGTAAAGATATGTTAGAACCTACGACTATTTCTGCTAAAAAAGAAGCTTTTGATAAATATATTTTTAAAAATCTTACAAGGGCAGATTATGTTTTAAATTTAAAATATAAATCGTTTGAACTCGAAGAAAACATTAAAGTTGAAAGTGATAAAACAATTGAACTTGTTTTACCTGCAGAATATACTGTATCTTTGAATACTATGAATAATATTGGGATGAATATTGATAGTGCAACTGTTGTTATTTCTAGAAATAATAAAGATATTAAAGTTGATATTGATAAAAATGGAAAATCAGTTTTTACTGTTCCACCTGGGACATATGATCTTAAGATTTTAGTAGATGATAAAACTGTTGCTATGCAAGAGATCGATGTTAGAAGCGATAAAACTCTTGATATTATAACAGAATATAGTTCTTTTATACATACATTTGTATTTTTGATAGGGATTATTGCAGGAGCTGCAATTTTTGTTTTTATGTTTTTAAAAAGGAAGATAAATCTTTGTTTGAAACTATTGGCTGTTGTATTATTATTTGTATCTATTTTTCAACCATGGTGGATACTTAATGGAGAAGAAAAAGATGTCCAGACAAGTACGATTAATATGTTGTATCCGCCTAAAATGGTTACTTTAACGTCTAGTTCAGATGTTATTGGTGGAAGTGTAAGCGTTATTAATGATGATTTTACAACTGTTATGGTTTTACTTTCAGGTCTTATTGTGTTTTCAATTATTTTGATTTTGCTTAATTTGTTTATTAAAGAAAGATTTAGCAAATCAAGAAAAGCAATATTCTTCACAGTTATTCTACTTTTAATTGTTTGTATTGGTTTGTTTTATTATGCTATGTCTATGGTTACAAATATTGGAGTAGGTGGATTTATGGGTTCTGGAAATATCTCAGTTTCTATCCCCGGAAAGATACAGAGTGTAAATCTAGCATGCAGTTGGGGTCCCGGTATTGGTTTTATTTTGGTTGTAGTTTCATTAATTGCCTTGTTTGTATCAATTTTTATAAAAAAGAAATATCACACATTTTAATGTTATATAGTCTTTTTTTCGGCATATAACGCCTTTATTTTAGTAAAGTTATTATATTGCATCATAGAGAATATATGTGAGAAATGTAAAATTAAGGGGGGTAAAAAATGAAAAAAATAATAATAGCAATTTTTTTGGCTATAATAATGCTGCTGATACCAGTCGCCTCAGATGTACAAACAGCTAATATTTCTTTTGATAAGAATCTTTATGTTGCAAGTGAAGAATTGCCCGAGTTTTACATTACATCAGAACAAAGCATTATACTAAGCAATTATATTGATGCAAACTTTGAAGGTGCGGAAAAACAAACAGCACAAAATATTGTAAACAACATAGTTAATAATGAATTAGAGGTTAATCTAACTAATCTTGCAAATAACTTAGAAATATATATTTATGCACCGATTAATGAAACTGAATTATATAGTGTCTCTTCTATGGGTGAGTTGGATGCATTAATTTTAGAATATTGGGGTTTTGATGCAAATGGGTTTTTACAAAATCTTTTTGGATCTTTAATAATAAAAATAGAAAGAGGTCAGCCATGTGAAGTTAATAAGATAGATGGCCCGTGTTCTATAAGATTTTGTCCATTTTGATGTAGTGTTTGCGTGACACTAAGCAGG
>Ga0299915_10002237_pt1 | contig 14148 bp, 17 predicted proteins | sample RVTome_13_FD_200263 | JGI IMG/M metagenome (GOLD analysis project Ga0299915, IMG submission 200263) | Soil microbial communities from uranium-contaminated site in the Upper Colorado River Basin, Wyoming, United States - RVT92D227 (version 2) ...
TGGTTCCGTAGGTGTGCCAGATGTGGTAGGAAATACTAAAATGGAAATGGCGTTTTAGGGTAATTATGTTTCGAAATCAAATAAACTAAGAAAAGCCAATTCTAAACAAAATGGAAATTCATCTATTAATCGGTAAATGCTAATAGAGGAAACCATATGGCTGATTATGATTTTGAACACACTCGGCTACGAGACGCACTCAGTAATGTAACACGGAGGGAACGACGATTCCTTCTGGGCATATCCTTGCTGGGGATTGTACTAATAAATGGTGAGCTGGTTCCCTCAAAAATAGCAGGCTTTGGAATTGAATTTCAGAGTGTTACTCAGCATGCACTACTATCAATCGTTGCTATAGTCATCCTCTATTTCCTGGTTGCATTCATAATTTATGCAGTATCGGATTATCTTGCATGGCGACTTGCGGTAAGCAAGCAGTTTATAGAAAAAACAGTGTCGAGATATGAGAAAGACCTCCTAGGTTTATTCCCACAGCCCGGAACAACTGATGAGAACATTGAACAATTCAAGCTGGATTTACACAATAAGTTTCGTTTTTCCTTTAAGCTGATAATTGCAACCTCATTTTTTAGAGGATTGTTTGATTTTGGGCTCCCGATTGCTGTTGGCTGTTATGCATTATTTCTTATTATCAAGGCCATAGTTTGAGATGGCATCTAAACACACACTCCAGCCGAAGGCGAATACGTGTCACAAGATTTTAGTGATAGGGTGGAAGATAATGACAGATAACATATTTCTGGCGATGAGAAGGGGGGAGGACGCGTTATATGCTCGCATTCGTGACGATAAACGAGGAGAGTCATGTCGTCAGCGGCTTGAGCAAATGTGGTTGGAGTACCGTTCTTATGCCCCTAAGGGTTTTCGAAAGAAACTCCAGTATGAATTCCACCAACGCTGGTGGGAAATGTACCTCACACTTGGACTCATTCGGCTTGATTTTTCCGTCTCGACTTTTTCCCAGGATAATCATCCAGACATACTCCTTGACTTCAACAATACCAAGGTTTGGGTTGAAGCGGTAGTTCCGAAACCAGGCACTAAGAGCGATGCAGTTCCTGAGCAAGTAGCAAACGGCGTTCAAGACCTGCCCATGCGTGAATGTCTTCTCCGCCTTACCCAAGCTATAACGGCTAAACGAGAGGCAGTGAACTCCTACATCCAGCGTGGGATCGTCTCAGAGAAGGATGCATTCGTTGTCGCCATAAGTGCATGTGCGCTGAACCAGTTCGGGTCACTACTGGAGTGGCCACAACCAGTCATGCTTCGCGTGCTTGCCGGAGCAGGCGACTTGGCAATTCCTTTGGATTGGAACCGCTCTACTTACTCCACTCGTCAAGAGACAATTCTACGGGACTCGGGTAGCCCTGTGGCCACAGTCCTTTTTGAAGAGGAAGGGTATAGAATTATTTCCGGTGTCCTTTACTCAAATGTTGATCCGGTAAATGCTCCTCTCTCACCAGAGAAATCTTTCAGTTTGTTTCTAAACCCGAGGGCCTATGTTGAAGTCCCTATAGGAATTCGCAAGAAGATGTTAACTTGGCGTGAGAAGAATAGGACAGGTACAGAAATCGTCTGGACAAATACCCAACCAATGGATGGAAGGGGTTATCAACCTGGGCCGCTGGCTGAGAACGCTTAATTCTTGCCGCTAGGCGAAATCGATTTTTATGAAAGAAAAGACTAAGAAAGAATACATGGGCAGAATCAAGTTGTATGCTGATGAAAATATTAGATATGGTATTGTGTCGGCCCTCAGGTTCCAGGGAATTAATATAAAGCACGCAATTGAAGTAAAGCTAAGAAATAAAGATGATCATGCCCATTTTCAGTATGCCAAAAAGACGAAAAGGTGGTTATTAACAACAGACAGAGACTTTTTGAATAACAGGGACTTCCCATTTGAGCAAATAAAAGGAATCATAATAGTGCCAAATACCAGCGAAAATTTGGTTGCGGGGAGAGTTATGGCTTGGTTGAAGTACGAATTAGTACCTAGCGGAAAAGGTATAGAAAATTGCAAGGTTGTACTGAGTGAGAATTCCGCGAAATTTTATTTTCGAAGAAAGGGCAAAATGTATAGTGACAAAATCGACTTCGCTTAAAGCTGGACAAAATATATAAGCGTTCAGACTTCTATGGTTTGTGTTGGACTAAGATAACCATTCATACGTAAGAAATAGTAAGAAAATAAATTAAAAAAGTTGATTCTCAACAAAATGAAAATTGTCTAGTAATTGTTTAGCTTCAGGAATAATGGAAAAGAGACCCAAGACTACAACTTATTCCTATGGCAAGGTTTCGGAAGCGGTTCGAAGGTTGGCCGTTGGTGCAGAAGGCATAAAAGATCGACTGATCGGTGCTGGACAAGTGTTTTTCTGTGTGATGTCCGAAGGTGTTCCAGAGGAACTGCGTGAGGATGTAATATGGGTTCGCGACCAATTGACGAGGTTTCCACCAATAGGTAGTGAAGGGGCGCTTAGAGCCACAGTGCGTCGCATCAGAAAAACTACAGGGGTTAAGATAGCAAAAAGAATTTTTTACATTTACACCCGGCTGCAGGACTACGTCGAGCATCCATAGGACTTTATTTAGCCCTAACCAGAGGCTGTAGCGAATTTGCTACAGACCTCGGGTTCTGCAAACATGTTGACCCATATCATTGGGGATCTGTAGAAAGGAATGATCAATGATAGATCAAGAGTGGGAAGAAAACCCAAACTGGCACAATCTCGAAAAGTCAGAGGCTGGGGATATTGTACATTTAAAACACGCAAGCGGTTTCCGCCACTTGGTCAAAGTGATTGTGTCGTCGGTCAAGGACGATGGGGTCACGGGAGTTGTGGAGGCTGTGTTCGACTGGGACACGAAGGGGGAGATCACCGGCGGCGCGATCGTTGACTTTGTTGGCAAAGAACTGACTTTCAAAACAAGGATGGTTCACAGGGTCATAAAGAAAACGGTAATGTAAGGGGCTGCACAACAACTGCTTGGACACACATTTTCACCCAATGCGGCGCAGAGTGAAAAATGGTCATGCGGGGCGTTTCGGCAACATGAGAAATGGGAAATAAACTAACTTCACAGTCTTTCGCAGAGTTGTTCGACCAACTTACTCAAGCGAAAAAATGGTTTAGCTCAATAGGGATTCCCACCGAGGGAAATCGCCTTGCGTCTATTCTGGCCAATGTTGACCTCGTACAGCAGCACTGGGACAAACCAACCCTAAACGATGTTTTACGCGATTACCAAATGCAAAACCTTTGGATATCATTACTTGATGCGGGTTCTTTCGTGACTGTTCACCAACAATTCGCAAGACTCAAGAGTGCCCAACTGCCGCGTCAACGGCTTAAGGAAGTGGTTGCTGGACCGCTTATGCCTTATGATGAAGGCAAAGACGGTGCAAGCATTCAGGCTCGTAATTCTCTTTTCGAACTCGAACTTGCCGCACGTCTTCAAGCCCGCGGGGTTCAGATCACAAGCTTCGACGATATTGAGTTTGAGTTTGACGGAATCAAAGTCAATGTTCAGTGCAAGAGACTGCACAGCCATGCGCAATTGCAGTACAATCTTGACAAAGCTTGCTCCCAGATTGCTGAGCGGATTGGCGACACTCTAAAACGGGGGTTTGTGGCCATTGGAATAGACAAGGTGATCGGTGCCGATAGGGCTCTGTGGGAGGTCTATGATGAGGCTGCGTTAATTCAAGTCTCGAATGACATTGTGAAGACATTTCTCCTCAATAACCAGCACGAGTTTCTTCGCATAGGTGACACCCGAGTTCTCGGCATAATAGTTGATCTCCGCTATATAGGCCGCATCAGAAACCAAAATGATTTGCTCACAAGAGGCCATGAGACAGCTTTGTATTCACCCGCAACTTGGCGATCTGTTGATGCCGCCTTTATTGAGAAACTGTATAGACAAATTACGAATTCTGCTGAACAACAAAATCCAGCGGATGCGGGATAAACGCGGTTTGGTTTTTGGCTTTGGCACTTCCCCGCGCCGTTGGTTTAGGTCGCTCGCTTAAAAGGAAATCTATGGTATGGAAAACAGATTCCAAGGAAGTTTTGAATGGGGCTTTCGACCAGTATTCCTCCACGTCGGAATTGTTCCGAGAGTGGCTTTCGGAGCAAAAGGAAAAAGATGGAAGATGTGGGGTCTGACTTAATTATTGAGTTTAGGATAAAGGGATGAAGGACTTAGTTGGAAAATAATACTTTACACATATGAAAAAGTATGGTGGTGAATCGTCATACCTCGTCAAGCGAGGTTAGATGCCCCAGGGAGTCTTCGTAATGTGATAATACGAGGGGCTGCCGAGACCCTATCCGTATGGAATAAATGCGAGCGAACCCTTTCGTCGGTCCATGGAATAGATCTTTCCCCCGGAGCAGAGGACCTTTTAAAAAAAATTACTGAAAATTGGCCTATCGGACGAGGAATGAAAGGAAAGAAGACCAGGTATTCTCCTGACATTAATTTTGTGGTATTATATTTTTATGAACAATGATAAATACTCTTCCATTTGGAAAGAAAGGGAATTAGAAGAAAAGGAAAGAAGGAACCTTGCCATCAAGAAAGCTCGATCAATCGCAAAAGTCTTAAAGAGAAAGTACCATGCAAAAGAGGTCTTTCTTTTTGGATCTCTGGTGTGGAGGCCTGATTTTATATGGACTCGAACAGATATTGATTTGATGGTCAAAGGCCTCAAAGGCAAGAATTATTTTGAAACTCTTGCTGATGTCTGCACGATCGCTCATCCTTTCCATGTTGACCTGATTCCTTTTGAGAACGCTGAGCGCTCTATCAAAAAACGTATCCTCAGGGAGGGCCACAGGCTTGAATAACCTCAAAGTCTTGGAACGGACCATCAAAGATGAATTGAACAAATTGAAGCTCCTCGATAAAGAAAAAACGGGTCTACTTGAAAAAAAACCCTCGAACTACACTTTGCGCGCTGGAGGCTCGATTCTGCATGATTTCTATACGGGGATTGAGAAGATCTTTGAGGATATCGCAAAAGAGGTGGACAGAAGAGTCCCAGACGGAGAAGGATGGCATAGCGAGCTTCTCCATCAAATGACTCTGGATATCCCTGGGTTAAGGCCCTCTGTCCTATCCGCCTCCACGGAAAAGAGATTACGGGAGTACCTTGGCTTCCGGCACCTTTTTCGGAAACGATATGGATTTGAACTTGATTGGATAAAGATGAAAAGACTTCTTCTTAAAATGCCAACCGTCATTTCTTCAGTTGAACAGGAAATTAGAATATTCTTTAATGTGATTAGATCTCAGTAACTCCCAGGTACCAGGTAACCCTCCTCTCACTCTACCCTCCCGCCTTCTGGACAATCTGCGAGGGACAGGGTTGTAGTTGAAAAATAGCACTTTACACATATGAAAAAGTATGGTGGTGAATCGTCATGCCTCGCCAAGCGAGGTTAAATGCCCCAGAGAGTCTTCGTAATGTGATGATTCAGTGCCTTGAAAGGTCTCAGATACTTAGAGATATACCGTAAAGAAGGGGTTTCGTTCGGAGTAGGGATTGGGGGCTCGGCTAACTCCGACTTCATAAGCCCGAAAACGTTATACGCTTTTTCAATCCGAAATCATCAGCTTTTGATATGGCCTAATTCTCACTCTTTGTAGTGGGAGGCATTAAATTGGCCTTAGGGTAGGCAGGATTCGAAAAAGCTGAGGAGTATTTCCGGTAACTTTCTCTTCACAAATTTTTGAAAACGATGTATATTACACCTGAGAATTCATAATGGAGTCAAAGGCCAGACCCCATGTAAATAACTGATTGTTAATTTAGGCAATAATTAATCTTTCGTATAAACTTTAAAATTCGGGTTACTATGCGATGCGAATATTTTTTAACAACTGATGATGAATTGATAAAAAACGCATCAAGCATTAAGGAAATCAAGGTAACGGATCCAATCTCTTTTATCAAGGAGGTAACTGAGTGATTACTGATACAGAAATAAAAATTAAAGGCATTGAAGCTCTTATCAAGACATTAGGTGAAGTCGAGGCTGAGAGGTTCATTTCATTAGTCATGAGAGAGCCATTTGATTATACTAAGTGGCAAAAGACTCTTTGGATTGATAAGTCAGTAGCAGAGCTAAGTGGCGCAGCCATGCAATTTAGAAAAAAATTGAAAATGCAAAAAGAAGGAGAATAGCCTATCAAGACGGTCCACCTAACGGCAATTCTGCTGCATTCCATTGCCACCGTTGACCTCTATCGTTAGCCGCACTCTCAACTCGTAATCTCCAATTCACGAATCTCATTACTGATAATAACTTGTAGGTGAGCTAAACAAATTTTGTTGTAACTGATTCTGCCAAATGATGTTCTGACTTTTATGCTGTGCGTTTTACCCTATCTTACTTTCATTCTTGAAGAAAAGAAAGGATCGCTTGATTAACCTCATCCGGAGCTTCCCACATGGGGATATGACCACATTTTTCAATCCTGAGAAACTTCGAACCCGTGATCGCATGATGCAGGGTCTCACCCACATTGGGAGGAAAGATAAGGTCTCGATCCCCCCCAGATGAATAAAGTGGGATGGTGAATTAAGGAAAGCTGATCTTTCAGCTTTAATACCTTTTTGGAATTTGTCTATTTTCTGACTACCTATCATTCCATCATTCCATATTTTTAGGAAGGCTCATCTCTTTTTCTCCTTCTTTTTCTTGAATAGTTCTTCAAAGGACTTCAACTCCTCAATGATACCCTTTTCTCCCTTTAAAGTACCTTGAAAGGCCGTTTCATCTACGACCTTGATTGGAATCCCTAAGGCTTCTGCAAGATGAATAAAGATTTGAGTCAGGAATGCCTCCTGAAGGTTGAATTGGGGATTACCCATATTTCCTTTCACAAGGAATGGAATTTTAATATGAGGCCCCTTCTGCTCCAATAAAGAAACCAAGGTCTTGGATGGAATCCAAAAGACCATTCCACTTCCTTCCTTAACCTGGAGATGGATCAAATCCAGTTCTCCGGGTGCATTGATCTTTTTTCCATTTACTGTGATTTTAGATTCCATATTGAGATATCCAGAATCAATCTCTGCAGTCACCCTTTTTCGATAGTATGGTTCAAAGGTTTTAACTTCTATTTCTTGAATGTTGAGGGAAGTTACCAGATCCATGGTTTTAATGTTGACCCATCCTTTTAGGGTAATGCTCCCTTCTTGTGTTCTCCCTTTCATTTTTCCTTTCAATTCAATGGGGGATTGTGAAGAGGCAAGAGGGTATCGTATATCTCTTATTTCAAAATCTAACTCGCTCAATTTGAGATGGGCTGGAGGTTCTTCCACTTTCCTATCTTCAAAATCGATGGAGCCTTTCTGGATTCGAATCCGATCGATCTGAATTTGAGAGGATTCTCCCTTCTGTTTTTCTCCTTCTTTGGAAACTTCTTCCTCCTGCTTTTCCTTCTTCATCGTCACCCAGGGGCCAACAAAAATTCCTTCCTGGGATCGAAAGAAGAAAAAGGAGGGCTGAAGGATGACAAATTCCTTGATGTGTAAAGTCTTTTTCAAAAGAGAGAAAAGGGAGGGATAAATCCTTACCTCCTCGGTCTGAAGGAATCTTTGTTTTGATTGGGGGTCTTCATATTTTATTCCCCTCACGGAGAGGTAGGTGTTCTTGACCTTCATTTCTTCTAAGATAAATCCCGGCCCTACTACTTTTTGAAGGTAGGGCTGAATGAATTTCACCGCATAGAAGGTCAGGACAAAATATCCCCCGATGAATAGGACCAAAAATATTCCAATCAGGACAAGCCACTTCTTCATTCCAATACCTCTCATTCAATGTCCCTCACCCCTGCCTACCGGCAGGAAGGCTTCCCATCTCCCCACAGGGGGGTGAGGGGGTTACGGTTTGACAATCAGTGAGACTTCTTTTTTCTTCTTCTCATAGGCATCTGTCAAAAGATTAAAGATCGACTTGATCACCAATTGAGAAAGGAAGGGATTGAGTTGAATCAAATTAAGAGGTTTTTCGAGATCCAATGCCACAGATAGGGAAATCTTTGCCTCCTCTTCCCTTCCCAATTTGAGGAGAACATAAGCCATCTCCTCCAATCTTCGCTGATATAGAAATCTCCTCTCTCCTGAGAAGAGTTCAGTCAATGCCTTTTGATAGATCCCCTGGAATCGTAATTCTTTCTGAGCCTGGTTGAGAACGATCTTCGACTCCTCTGCCTCCCAGACTTCATCGGCATAGGATCGGATTTGTTCCTCCTCAATTTTCCAACTGTTAAAAATGTCTGCTTTAAGAAGGTCTCCCCACTTCTTCAATAACCGATCGTCTCCTTCAATTTCATCAGCTTGGAGATGGGAATAGATTAATGGCTTCGCATACTCCTTTTTGATGCTTTCTATCTCTCTTTTCGCATTGAGATAATCCTGGGGAGAGTTCCTCTTCTTTTCAATATCTAATTGATATGCCTGTGTGAAGAGAAAGGCAACATAGGAAGGTTCTATCTCAATAATAGGAAATGGATTTTTTTCTTTAACTTCTTCAAAGAAACTTCTAAGCTCCTTTCGTGTCATTTCCACTTGGGAGAAATCAACAATCCCCTCCATATCACTGACGATGCCATGTATGACCGTTAACCCTCGACCCGGATGAGGGATGACTAACCATAGAAGCCTATTCCCAAATAAATCAATCACGCTCGCAAACCCTTCTTTAGAGTCTGGCTGTAAAGGACGAAGAATGGATCTCCCTTTATTAGAAAAAAAATCCTCGGTTGCGATCCCCTTGCCCTTCAGCCGGTAAAGGGAGCGCTTGATGATTTTTCGGACTTTCTTCTCTTGGGTCGCTTCAAACATTCGATGGAGAAGCCTGCCGATCATCCTGTCGGGAATGGTTATCATCAACTCGGCCAACTTTCCACTCGTTTGGGGGTCTTTTTGCAATAGAGGGAGGAGATACTGAAATATCTCCTCCTCAGATTTTCCATGCGAAATATCGGTCTTTATCTGCTCAACGACGGCATGAAGATCTTCCATTTTCACCTCTCTACTTTATTTCTAATAAATAATTGTCCCCTCTCCCCTGGTGCCTGTCCCGCCTTGCGGGACGAAGGCAGGGGAGAGGGATAGGGTGAGGAAAAAATACTTCTTATCACCCCCCACCCCTTGAACCATGTAAGGTTCAGGGCAATGCCCTGCACCCTACGTGGTGCAGGGCTTACCCTCCTCCATTAAGGGGGAAGGGAATAAGTGAGCTCCCCCGTCAAGAGGGAGGGATTAAATGGGGAACAATGGTCGTCAATCGTATGGTCAAGAGCATGGTCATGGTAAGATTCACGAAAAGGGTATTTCGACAGAGAACTTCAAGTTTTTTCGGATCGCAATAATTTCCTCGCCAGACCTGGGCAAGATTCCAAAGGATAAGAATGGATGGAATACTCGAAAGAACGAGAAGCCAATAGGGGATGTGGCCAAAACCCCAGATGATCTTTATGAAGGAAAATCCAGTCAATATGGATAGTCCGATGTAGAGATCCCCCATCCTTTCTTTCCCGAATCGGACCACTAAATGCTTTTTTCCAATAGCCCGATCTGCTTCTTCATCAGGAAACTCATTGATCAAAATCACATTGAAGATGGAAAGACCAATGGGGATGGAGAGCAGGAAGACCTGCTGGCTGAAGAAACCTGTAAAGAGAAAAAAGCCAGTAGCAATGGGCAACCATCCATAACAGAATCCAATGAGAATCTCTCCCAAACCATGGTAAGAGATTCGAAAAGGTTTGCTCGAATAAAAAAAACCAAAAAAGATGCCCAGTCCTCCTAAGACAAGAGTCCGAAAATCGTTCTGGTATCGGAGATAGATACAAGAACCGATCAGAATCGCTCCTACCAAACACCCATATCCTAAAAGAAGTGAGAACCCAGCAGGGAAGACTCCTTTTACTAAAACCCTCGATCCACCTGAAAACCGATTAAATTTTTGATTAATACGATCTCCTTGCAGATCGTTCCATTCCCCCAGATAGTAGGTCATCCACATGACGAGAATGACTGCAATGGTTGAAAGCACATAGAGCCCCAAAGGCCCTCTGTAGCCCAAGCGCCAGGCCAGGACAAAGCCTAAGATCAAAGGTAAAATTCCCACAGAAAGAAAAGGAACCCGCGAGAGTTTCCACCAAGCTGCGAAATAAAAACTCAATTTCTTCAATATAAAACCCATTCATTAAAATCAGTAGGCTGAAGGCAGCTTGCCCGCCGAAGCCTTTGTGCTTGCATACCGAGACCCATCAGCGATTAAAGGCGTAGGCGGGTGATCAGTAGACAGTAGGAAGATTTATAATCACTTTCCGAAGAAAATTTCCAAGTCTTCCTTTGTTGGATATTGATCCCGTCCATATCCTGTTACGCTCTTCGCAGAAATTTTTGTTGCAAAGAGGGCACTCTCTTCCATAGATTTCCCCAAAAAGACTCCTGCTAAAAATCCAGCATTGTAAACATCACCAGCTCCGGTATTATCCACCACTTCTACTTGAACAGGCGGCACTTTAAAATTACCGTCCTCGGTGAATACATGGGATCCTTGACTCCCCCTTTTACAAACCAGAACAGAGGGGCCAATTTCCATTAATGACTTCACCCCAGTAAGAAGATCCTGATGAGTCAATAATCCGATTTCCCTTTCTGTAAGAAAGAGGATATGGCATCGCTTGATGAGAGGACGAATTTCATTCAATCCTTTCTTTGCATAGATTTCTCCAGGATCTAAAGATATCTTCACGGATGAGGCAAGACGGTTCAATAAAACTTGTTGAGCTTCGAAAGGAGATTCCTCAATAAAGGAGGTGAGGTGCATCCAAGAAATATTTTTAAGCGCATCAAAATTGATCTCTTCAACCGCCAGGGTGTTATTGGCATTACCACGGACGAAAAGGAATCGATCCTGACGACGGTCTAAAACCACCAAGCAGACACCACTCCTCTGCCCCCGGCGTATCATGTCAATTTGGACAGGTCTTAAATTTTCTAATAGAAAATCACCCTCTCTGTCTTCTCCCACCTTTCCAATGAACTTTGTCGGAAATCCCATCCGGGCCAAGGCAACCATTGTATTGGCTGCCGAGCCCCCTCCACTTTTTGACTTCAAGGTTCCAAATCGGTTTAACTGCTCTAAGAGGGACTCAAACTCTTCATCAGAACCAAAGCCCTCTTCCCCGGGATCCAGACGAAATCCATTTGAAGAGATCGATTTTAAATTTTCCACTTCAAAAATCAAATCCAGGTTGAGGGCTCCGAATCCAACAATGGTTTTCATTTTCTTCACAGAAAAAAATGGATTATTCCATCGTTTACAAATAGAACATATTGATTTAAAATTCAACACTAAAGTTTCTTCATTTTTATCCCAGGTAGATGAGGTGGCATTAGGAAAAGGGTGAAAGGAGAAGATAAAATGGAACTACGGCCACGAATCGAGAGAGAAGAAGCAGTCCTTATCATCATTGATGTTCAGGATGCCTTAATCAGAAATATGAATCAAGAGGTAGTGAAAAATGTGATACGAAATATTCGGACTCTTCTTGCTTTCGCTAAAAAAATGGAAATCCCTATTCTTATTACTGAGCAGTATCCCAAGGGATTGGGGAAGACGGTTCCTGAAATCACGATGGAACTGGGATCCCGTCCTCCTATTGAAAAGGTCTCCTTCAGTTGCTGCGGAGTGGAGACGTTTAACGATCAACTGAATCAATTGGGAAGGAAAAAGGCCATTCTTACCGGGATTGAAACCCATGTGTGTGTTCTTCAAACAGCCGGCGACCTGATTCAGAAAGGTTATGAGGTCCATGTAGTTGCTGATGCAATCTGTTCAAGGAGAAAATTGGATTGGGAGATCGGTCTGAGATGGATGGAAAAAAGGGAGGCGATGATCTCGACCACCGAGATCATCGCCTTTCAACTATTGAAGGAGGCTGGGACTGAAGAGTTTAGGGGGTTGTCAAAATTTTTAAAATAAATCTAAATCCATTGAAACAGCTTGACAAAGAAATAGAAAACGAAGAAGGCATTGGTAAAGATTAATGTCCACGTGACCACCCTTTTTAAACTAATCTCCACCTTTCTCACTCCTTCTATTTCCTGTATCCCTAAAATAGCTTTGCCGTTCATCTTTCACTCTATTGACAATTTTGCATAAAAGAAGACAAATTTGTCATATTCTCTGAAGTGAAATATCAATCCTCCATATGCTTCTTTACTACTCTTAAAAATACGAAACCACCTAAAATTATTAATAAAATTATAAATAGGTTGGAGAGAGCAAATTCTTTAATCATCAGACTCAAACATGTTTTTTTGTGTTTGTAATTATATCAGCAAGTCTTATGCCAAAAAAGGGAAGTTGATTAAATTTATTGAAATTAAAAGGAATTTAAGATTTGAATGATCGAAAACCTATTTTTTGAAGGGAACAATATGTCATAATTTTGAGGAAGGATAACCCCCCCCTCTAATCCCCCCTTAAGTTAAGGGGGGATGAAGGGGGGTTATGATCGTTTGCCCACCCTACATGGCATCAGGCATTTTTACTAACTCTCCATAAATCTTTTCTTCCAAGAAAATCTCCAAAAGTTTAGAATCAAACTGCTTCCCTCGTCCTCTTCCCATCTCCATCAAAACATCTCCTATGGCCATTGCTTTTCGATGGGGTCTCATACTGGTCATTGCATCAAATGCATCTGCAATAGCAATGATCCTTGCCTCAAGAGGGATAGCTTCACCTACCAATCTATCCGGATATCCACTTCCATCAAAATGCTCATGATGATTTCGGATCATGGGGATCTTATCTTTAAAAAAATCGATCCCTTCCACAATCTTTACACCAATCAATGGATGCTCCTGAATATATTTATATTCTTTTGAACTCAGACGACCTGGCTTCTGAAGGACCTCGTCCTTAATCCCAATCTTACCAATATCATGGAGGAGTGCTCCATATTCCAGAACCTCCAATCTATCTTCCGTGAAATCCAAATGAGCGGCAATCTCCAAGCTTATTTTTCTCACTCGATCAGAGTGGCCACGAGTGTAAGGATCTTTGGCATCAATTGCCCCTGCCAAAACCGTGACCGAATCTAAACGGGTCTTCTTAAGAACGCGATAGGCGTCTTGAAGTCTGGAAGTTCTTTCCTCCACTAAATTCTCCAAATTCTTATGATAGATCTCCAGCTCCTTCTCTAATCGTTTCTTTTCCAATGCCCTCCTCACACTCAATACCACTAAATCCAAATCTTCTGGTTTGATAATAAAATCATAGGCTCCCAGACGAACGGCCTCCACTGCTTTTTCAATTTGGGGGTACCCCGTCATCATCACTACCAAGTTTTTGGTATTCATCGCTTTAACTCTTTTTAAGAACTCAATCCCATCCATTTCAGGCATTTCAATATTCACGATAATGAGAGAAAAAGGATATTTATAAAAATGGTTGAAGGCCTCCTCCATACTATTGGCTGTATCACACGTATAGCCCTCATGGGTCAGTCTCTGAGCCAACTTACTACATATCATCTCTTCGTCATCAACAATGAGTATTCGGTCTTCCATATGTCCCCCCTTCCTAATTTATATTCTGGGGTTTAGAGTTAGAAACAAAGTTTGTAATTTTAACTTGGATAACATATTTTATAAAATTATTAATACAAACGCACGGAATATTTTATATCCCGGTCGGGAAAATGTAAGTCTTGCTTTCCTGATGATAGAAGAGGTCAATCGCGTCTTAAAGTTACATTATGACTTTGAATAAATTCTTTCTCAGGGAGATTATCTCAAGGTGCTTCCATGAAAAAATCGGACACGAGAAGCCAGAAGTTGAAGAATGTGAACCCGTCCCCAATGTCTTACATTAAAACATTAAAAAGCAATTCCAAAAAGTTCCTCTCGCATGTTTAAATCTACGCGGATAAAATGATCAATTCTTAGCCGGTACGTGTCGACGACCTGAATACAATTCATTTTGCAAAATCTTTTGCTCGCCTATTCGCATGGGAATGAAGACAGCAGCAAGACAAAGACCCAGAGCAATCGCAAATGAACCTACGAGCCATATCCACTGGAAT
>Ga0299915_10002238_pt1 | contig 14147 bp, 9 predicted proteins | sample RVTome_13_FD_200263 | JGI IMG/M metagenome (GOLD analysis project Ga0299915, IMG submission 200263) | Soil microbial communities from uranium-contaminated site in the Upper Colorado River Basin, Wyoming, United States - RVT92D227 (version 2) ...
CAGACCCATCCTCGGTCCACCACATTGCCGAGGATATTGAATGTTCCTCCCTTGGCCGCATATCCGGTGACCTTGCCCACATCTCCATAAATTTCGAGGGTTCCTGAATGCATGACCATCCCTGTGAAGTTCTGGGCATGCCCATGGACACGTATCAGGGCGCCCATATTGAACGCGCCGCAGTATTCCCCCGGACTTCCATAAATGTCTAATTGGGTATCAAACGTCTCGCCTGCTCCTATACCCATGCCGATCCCTCTCTGTCCTTGCACCCTGTAAACAATAAAATTTCGCCACCCCATCCGATGGGCATGATCAAGGAAGCAGCTCAAGACCTTCTGGGGATCGATGCCTTCTGGTAGGAATCCACGCGCGTCTACAATTAGCACCTGTTCCTTCTGCTTTGGCTTGATCAGTTCGCCTGCCGTGTCAAGGGTGATGCGGACAAATCCATTCTGATCACCTGGATGATCCAGGATCTCCTCTATCTGCTCCTGCACCATATGGAGAAGTGCGCCCCTGTCTTTTCCTCCTGTATCCCACCCTGCAAGCCAGTCTTGAATCCGTGTGAGTTTCTCAACGGCGTGTAGGCCAGAAAAACGCCCTGCTACGTTCTGCAACGCCTTTTTGAATTCACCAAATTTCCATCCGGGCAGTTGGTCACGGAAAGAGAGAAATGGGTTGTTTTCCATATCCATCTCTTTCAAATCAGAGGACCATGGAATACGGTCTTCCGAAGAAGGGAATGTTCCATGAGGAATATTTAAAGGCTGGCCAAATTTGTCAAGTACCTCATGGTCTGTGATTCTCCCCTGTTCATCATAGTATACCCTGGTCACCATTCCTGTCTTGACTGTGAAATTCAGAGGGGGCACCGTGCTTTGGACCAATCCCAGGCGATATAGTTCCTTCATCCCTGCATCACATCCCTGGTTTTCAGAGCAGATGATGTTGGCAAAGTTAATCCCGTCGTCGTAAAGGACAGCCACATTGGGACGCAGCAAAGATGGGTCAATGATATCCAACCGCTCGATGACCCTACGATACGGGTCGATCCGACCGCACAGATATTGGTAAGGGCCATCAGGAGCGCTCTCGAGTTCAACCTCTTGAATGCGTTCAAAACGTTCCCTGGAGTCTGTTGGTAACTGGGTCAAGTTCCATCCTGTCGTGGGAGAGAAGGATTCAACCAGGGCATCAAACGGGTAATGAAGATACTGGCTGACCAGATGGAGTTTGAGCGAGGCTACGGCCGTATCGGTTTGAGCCAGAGGGGTCAGATTGAATTGGGAGACCCGGTTGAGCATGGTGCGATAATTCGTTGTCTCACCATTGTGGGTCAAAGCTGTATGGAGCTCAGTAAAAGGATGGGCATTCATCTGATCGACGACAGAGCCTGTTGCCAACCGCCGGTGAATCACATTGACCGGTGCATCCGGAGTTTCCCATGGAATGTGTTGGCCATCCGTTTTCCAACACCCGGAGTTTTTACCGCAGGAAAGAACCGCTGCCTTTTTCTGGAGGGGTTCAACATAGTTTTCTCGGGTGATCCTCCGGGCCAGGCGGTAGATGTATTCATCCTCAGCTTCCTGCAAAAAAGTCTGGTGCTCCCTGTAATTTGAAATGGTCAAATTCTGAAAGCGAATCGAGCGGGGCGGCCAGATGGGGTCATTCAGCAACTCGTCTTCAATAAATCGGAACAGCTCTTCCTGACGGACACGAATGAAGAATTGGAAAACATCCCCGGGGTCTTTCTCCCCGTAGCATCGGAAATCTTTCTCTTTTCCGTTGTCATCGCGTTTGTATGAAATTCGGCATTTCTCCAGATTCCCATCGAATGAATCCAGTTGGAGACCATTGAAATATTGATTCAACATCTCCTGCATGTGAAGCCTGCGCATCGAGAGGATTTCTTCCCTGGCCATTTGCCGGACCTCTTGAAGCCCAAGGCCTGGATGTTCAGCGGAAATCTTCTCCTCGGCCTGGGGCTGAAGCAGCCCTTTGATCAAAATATGGAAAGCATAGTGGTTGATATGAGACGGATAGCAACCCCCTTTCCAGATCCCTACGCCGTCCATCCCGCGATTCGCCATTTGATCGAGCATCAGGTCCATCACATGACTCGGAATGAAATGGTTCGAAACAATAGCAGCTACCCCGCAATCCGAAGGAGAAGGTATGGCCTCTGCCATGGAGGGTTGCAGGCCAGGGAATTCGAAAGGGGGGTGTTTCCAAAAGGATTCCCTGAGTGGAATGTTATTCCGTTGACGGCGGCGATCACGGACCCTCTCTTCCATGAGGGGCCATTCGATGCAATCATAACGTCCCCGCAGCTCACGAATGTCTTTCATCCCCAGGGCTGCAATGGCCCTGGCCACCTGAGCCTGGAGGATGGCCCGAAAGTTAATGATCTGCTGGGCGTTCAGTTCCACATTGCGCAATTGTTGCATATGAGGATTGATCGTCGAGATACCGCTTCTGCATCCGGATTCACAGTTCCGATCCCTGACGCATCCAATGGCAACCAGGTCTGCAGTCCCCAAGACCACTCCATCCAGTCCCATCGCAATCCCTTTGATCACATCTCCCCATGTTCGGAATCCTCCGCTTCCCATGAAAATGACATCATCCCTCAACCCGTCGTCCATTAATTTTTCATGACAGATGGGGATCGCATACTCCATATGCATTCCCATCTGTCCCTTGATGATGTCCGGAGCTGCGCCCGTGCCTCCCCGGGGTCCATCCAGCCAGACTTCAATCTTCATCTGATTGTCACGGGCGATTCGGGCAAGGCCAGAGACGATAAACTCAATATCGGGTGATGGGGAGACCTTGATGCAGATGGTAGTTTGTCGGTTGATCATCCGAACCGCATCAATGAAGGCTTTCACATCCTCAATCGAATAACAATTATGGAAAGGGAAGGGAGAGATGAGGCTGACCCCTTCGGTCACTCCCCGTAATCTGGAGACCAGGCCAAAGACCTTTATTCCTAAAAGATGACCTCCCACACCCTGTTTTGCGCCCTGGCTAAAAGCGATGACCACACGCCGAGCACGCCGGATGGTCTCCTTGGTCACCCCAAACAATCCTGTTTTCATCTGGGTGGAGATAAAAGGTTCATCCTCAGGAGTGACAATAGGAACATACTGAATGAGCATATCCCCTGGATATCGTTTCAAAGCCTCGATCAGATCCAGACCCTTGGGAGACTCATCCAATTCCTGTTTTACCCTTCGGATGACCTCTTCCACAGAGAGAAGTTCTCTTTCTCTCATCCACTGACTCAAGAGGATGACCTGCTGATCGGTCAAATCGATGGGATTCCACTTTGAATCAAGGACGAAGAGGGTAGGGTATCCTCCCTCACCCGTATCCATTTGAGTTCCGAGAGCACGGGTGGCAAGAACTCGTGCACGCCATGTCCCCGGTCCAATCGATCCAACTGACATCCCGGCTCCGATGAAGGGAGCCTTTAACCGGAGTTGTGGCGAAACCTGAAGCCCAGTGGATACCTCGTCAATCTTCTCCTCCGGAATCCAGTCCGGATTTTGTTCATAGAGAAGGTTGATAAAGTCAAACCCATCTCCAAGATTTCCGCACTCTTCCGTCTTTCCTAGAAGAAGGGCCTCTTGATCTCCGCTCGCCATCCGACCGACAGAGGCGATCAGAGAGGCTGGCCAGACATGGTCGCGATCGAAGATGCGATAACAAGAAGGATTGAGATCACAGCTGTAAAAACGGTGAGGAGAGGAAACAGGCTTGATCAGATCCTTCAATTGGCCGTATTTCCAACCCCCGCTATCCCCTTCACGGCGCATGCGGAGGGTGTTGCATTGACGATTTCTCTCCAGACGTTTTTCGCTTTTGAAGAGGTCGTAAATCCTTTCTTCCAGATCGTCAAATATGAGCAGGCGATTTTCTTCTCCGACAGTCTTCTTGATGTCCTTAAACCCAGAAGCACCCAGAACCTCAATCATCTGGACATTCCAAACCCGGATTAAATTGATAATCCGTTTGGCCAGTGCGGAAGGGTCGTGGAGAAGAGTCAAACGCTCTCCCTTTAGGAAATTCTGCCGGGCGAAAGGATTGGCGGTCAAAAGGACCGGCCAATCAATCTTGATTCCATTGGCCCCCCGCTGGGTAGTTTTCTGTGAATCTGCGGCAGAGCGGATCCCACCAGCCGCCAGAATGGAAAATCGATGGCGAATTTTCTTTTCCACGAGAAAACGGTGAACCGCGGGGACAGCATCCGTGGTAGGATAATACCCTTTCTCAACATCGTAATCCGAAGTCAGGCAGAGGATGTCAAAAGGAGATTCGAAGAGAGACTCCAGTTTTTCCCTGAAGACCGGTGCAGGTCTAAGGTCTGAGTCAATGAACCCCTTTTCAATTTTAATTACAGCAGAGAGAAGGGTCGCTTTCGGGAAGAGGGCTGAAATCTCATCCACCCTTTTTAAGGCATCCTCCTCCAACTCAATTTCAACCAGGTCAGGAGGATTTTTTCTCAACACCTCTGGCCACACCTTTCCATTCAAGAGGTTCTTTAAGTCTCTGGAGTTTAATCTCAAGATCAAGTCCTTGGTCTTATCCGCAATCAATGATTCAAAACGTTCTATTTCCTCGAGACGGAGCGTGAGGCGGCTTCCCATTTGATCAACCGCTTCAAGCATGGCCTCCAGAAGATCCTTCCCTCCATCCATGGGCATGACATCGAGGATGAGGGGTGTTTTCAGATGGATCAGTCGGGGGGCAGGGGTATGGAGCTGTTCTCCATGGAAGGTCAAATATTTCGGTCGTCGTCCAAGCAGAATGGAAACAGCATCCGCAGAGCTTTCATAGAGAAGGTTCTGCGCAGGGCCGACGATATGAAAGTGACCGAAGCGAATCCCGTCGTTGCCCAAGCCCCGATGGGGGTCTCCCTGGCCTGTTCCGGAGACAGGGATCTTTCCAGTGGTTGCCTCCAGGTCGATACGGGTGATGGCTTCGCTACCCCAGTAAGGGTCCTGCATGCTGAGGTAATCTGGATGGAGTTCCACGGTAGTTGCAGGAATCCCTTTGGCGACCTGAGGACACCGTTCAAGACAGGAGCCGCAACCCCGGCATAGGGCTTCATCGGCAATCACCACGCGACGGGGATCTTTCTCATCCCGTTTCCGGACACTGTACATGCAGGCATCCACACAGGTCCCGCAATGGATGCAGTACTCATCATCAATCGCGACATGGTATCTGGGGAAGGTCTGCCTTTTCTCTTGAATCTTTTGATCGAAACCTGTTCGGATGACATCGAGAAACCGAAAGAACTCCGGGCTGTTTTCCACTTTCTGGATGAAGGAAGTAATTTCTTTTATCGGAAAATCGATGAATGAAGAGAAATAGTTCTCCAGATGGTCGAAAAGCTTTCGATGTTCTAAATCGACCTGGCACCCCTCATCGCACTGACCACAATGGAGACAGAAATAAAGAGGCAACACCTTTGACAACTGGAGTTCACCCGTTTCCAAAGCTTTTTTGATGGTCAGGAGTTTCCCTCGGGCAGAAAACGTTTCGTCCCCAGTGGCGCGATAAACCGGACAGCGGCCGACACAGTTCCCACATTGGGCGCAGGAGTAAACGTCGTTCGAAATCTCTTCAAGTCCCTTGGGCACGAGGGTTACCTTCCGACGGAGCGACTTCTCCGGAATCAGGGAGAAGAATTTGAAGAGAAGCCACTGGGTGGTGACCATCTCAAGATTAAAGAGGTCAGCCTGGAAGAGAAGTTTCTGAAAGGGGCCGAGTTTTCCTGAGACCGAGAAGAATTTACCTGGATTGAGGATCCCATGGGGATCGACTTTCTTTTTATACTGGATAAGCCTTTTCGCTTCTTCCTTCGGATAGAGATGGCGTAGAAAAGGGGTATTCCAAATTCCCAAACCATAGGGTTTTCCACCGAAGTGTTGAACCGCCAGCCTGACCATCATGGGGACAAGAAGAAGGTCCGCATAGAAGATGGCCTTCCGGTGATCCGTGACGATCATGGCTAAAAAGAGGGCGTACCCCTCTTTGACAAGGTGAGAGGAAGGATAGAGGGTCAATCCTAAACGTTTTCCCCACTCTCTGATCTTTTCGTGGTAGCCAGCCACCTGATCCAGAGGAAGGAGGACCTCCGTCGCCAGAAGCGATGGGCCGAGCGTTTTGATTGACATGGGAAGAAACCGTTCTTCCCAAAGGGCATGAGCCGAGGCCTCATCCCCGGGCTGAATTCCTTTTCCCTTAAGAAAGGTTTTGAACTGGTTGGCCTTCTCATCGTCGGTGTAAACAGCCATGACAATGTTCTTGTCCTCAACCGTGATTTTCCCGTTCGATTGGGACTTGAGGGCCTGGATCAGTTCCTTATGATAGACGATCAGGTCATCTGGCTTGATCGATGAAAGAAGGGAGACCTCAGTGGCAAAGGTATAAGCGGCATCGGGTTCTTGGAAAGAGACGATCAAGGGATACCACTGGGAAGGACGTTGTCCAACCCGAAGGGTCGCCTTCACGATGATGCCCATCTGGCCTTCCGTGGATAGGAAATAGGCGGTTTCCAGATCTTTTGTTTCCAGATCCTTCACTTTCCCATCGGGTGTGATCACACGAAGGGAGATTAATTGATCCCTGACTGACCCATGGTGGAAGGTGCCGAACCCCATTCCTCCAGTAGCAATCCACCCAATCAAGGTCCCACCTTTTCCGGAAGTCATGCTGAGAAGGGCGAGGTCATAGAGTTCAAGCTCTTGATGTATGTCTGAGAAACGAGCGCCCGGGCCTACGGTCACCTCAAGGGTTGTAGGATTTACTTCAATGGTGTTCATCAAACCGAGATCGATCAGTATTCCGCCTTGGGTGGGGACAGCCCCGCCATATCCCCATGTCCCAGCCCCGCGCACAGTCAGAGGGATTCTGTTCTGACGGGCAAAGGCAAAAATATCCACGAGGTGTTCTTCGGAGGTTGGTTTCAGAACAACGTCAGGGAGGCTCTTCAAAAGCAGATCACGGATGAGGGGCGGAAGGTCGACATTGAGATCATGTCGGTAGTATTCAAGCTTCTCCGGATCGTCTATAAATTTTAGGCCGGGGGTGCGCTGTAAAAAATCTTGGAGGTATTTTCTCCATCCTATTTTTTTATTCTTGGAATTCACTTTAATCAACCTCACATGTTAAAGTGCAACGGTAACGGTAAAGATGCCCGTATCGTCATTCGGTTAAGTTGTTCGTCTTCCCAATCTTTAACCGTAACCCTTTGACGATTTACGAAACGGGCTTCGTAACCGTAACCCATAGGCTATCTTCACGAACTTTAGACTTTTATTTTCTGAGCAGCCACCTATAAAATGGGTAGATACTTCTCCACTTCAAACTGGGAGACATGGACCCTGTATTGATCCCATTCGATCTTTTTGTTTTCGATAAATTTCTGGAAGATGTGATCTCCCAGAGTGTCCTTCACCAGTTCACTTTGCTCCGTATATTGGATCGCTTCATAAAGATTCCCGGGAAGAGATTCGATCCCACGCTTTTTCCTGGCCTCTTCAGACATCTCAAAGATATCCTCTTCAACGGGTGGTTGGAGTTCATAACCGTTCTCAATCCCTTTGAGCCCTGCGGCAAGCATGACGGCGAAGGCAAGATAGGGATTGCAGGCCGGGTCAGGAGAGCGGAGCTCAATCCGTGTGGCCTTTTCTTTACCGGGTTTGTACATCGGAACTCGAACCAGAGAAGACCGATTCCGGCGAGCCCATGCGATATAGACCGGTGCCTCATAACCCGGGACGAGTCGTTTATAGGAGTTTACCCATTGAGAGGTGATGGAGGTGATCTCTTTGGAATGTTTGAGAATCCCGGCGATATATGATTTGGCTATCTTCGAGAGGTGAAATTCATCCTTCGGGTCAAAGAAAGAGTTCTTTTCTCCTTTGAAGAGGGATTGATGGGTGTGCATTCCACTTCCATTCTGTCCGAAGATGGGCTTAGGCATGAAGGTGGCGTAGACCCCATGCTTTAAGGCAATCTCTTTGACAATGAGCCGATAGGTCATGGCATTGTCAGCCATGGTCAAGGCATCCGCATAGCGAAGGTCAATCTCGTGCTGGCTCGGGGCTACTTCATGATGGCTGTACTCAACACGAATTCCCATCGCCTCCATCGTAAGGATGGTTTCACGCCGGAGCTCAGTGGCCACATCAAGAGGTGTTAGATCAAAATAACCTCCTCTGTCTAAGATCTGTGGGATGCCATCACTGCTTTTGAAATAAAAATATTCCAATTCTGGGCCGACATAGAAGGTATAACCACGATCGAGCACCTTTTTAAGGGTCCTTTTTAATACATACCGGGGATCCCCTTTGTAAGGGGTTCCATCAGGTTCATAAATGTCGGCGAACATTCTGGCCACAGCATTTTCTTTCGGCCTCCAGGGGATGATCTTGAAGGTTTTCGGATCGGGCTTGGCAATCATATCGCTCTCATCGATACGCGCATAGCCCTGAATGGATGAACCGTCAAAACCCATTCCTTCCTCAAGAGCCCCTTCCAATTCATCAACGGTGATTGCAAATCCCTTGAGGAACCCCAGGATGTCCGTGAACCAGAGCCTGATAAATTTGACATCATTCTCCTTTGCCATCTTCAAAACATTTTCTTTGTCCTTATCCATCTTCTCCTCCTTTTGTTATTGCGAACCAAACGAATGCCAACGAAAATATCGAATAAAACTTTTTTTGTTGTCATTCGATCAATTCGCTTAAATTCGTTTTATTCGTGTTATTGTTAAATAAAAAGGCGTCTCTTCTCCCTGTACTTTCCACGAGAGACGCCTTTGTCAATCCGATACCCCGTTGTATTTGCAGAAAAATAGAGCAAATACTATGCCATCGACAACAATCCGAGCGATCAGGTTTTTGTTTTATAACTTATTGAAATTAAAGATATTAATTTTGGCAGAGAAGGGTTAATCCATTGATGAAGATTGGAATGATAAAAAAGGTGATGATTTTTCAGCAGACTGCTTAAAAAATATGATCAGTCTATTTCTATTTAAAAGTAGTGATTAGATCGGTTGGATTCGTTTGTTCAATGAAACTGAATCATATCAAGCATGGAAAATCTGAACAGTCGGGCGGCCTGGTCAGGCAACACCGTGAAATGAAATAGGGTGTACTCCTGTTCATACTCCGTTTTTGCGGTCATCCCATCGATGGGAATAATGACTTTATAATGGAGTTCCCGGGTCGCTTTTGTCGCCGTATTAAGCACAGAGATGTTCGACCGATATCCTGTGATGATGAGCGTGTCTATGTCGTAGAGGTCCAGAAAAGCCTTTAATTCCCCACTCGTGAATTTATCAAACCCATCCGGGTAGATCACGGGCTCTGATAATCTTCTCCCTAAGGCTGAACAGACTTCTCCTTCAGGGGTTCCTTTGGATCGAGCTGAAATGGAGTAAATGATTGGCATGCCCACTTCTCGAGCCCTCTCTAAGAACTTGGCCATCCCCGGCACTAATTTATGACAAGGCTGTTCTGGATTGCTCCAGCGCTGACTTCCATCAAGAACGAGTACCGCTGTTTTTTTCACATCCACAGTGATCGGTTCGGGCTGAGGAAGTTTAGGGGACGATTTTTCCATATCTTTCCCTCCTTTTGAAGTTGTTGAATTTTCAAAATTCAATTCGTGTTCCCACCGAAGGGATAATAAATTTTTTGGGAAAGGCTTGCTGGATGGCAGCCATCGCTTCAAAACCCGTGCAATGCAAGGGGACAAGATAATCTATCTTTTTCTCTTTGAGGGCCTGAACGGTTTTGGCAACTCGTTGGGGAGAAGCCTGGGTAATATGAAAGCCTCCAATGACGGCATGGATCTTTTTATTCCCTCCTATTTTTTGACAATGATGAATGGTATTGATAATTCCAGAGTGAGCGCAACCAGTGACAATGACTAATCCTTTTCCCTTGATCCATAAAATTAAGGCACCATCATCTAAAAAGGTTTCCGTTTCCATGACCCCGTCTATCTCTACCTTGCGATCGGATAGACCGATAATTTCTTCAAATTCCGTTGTCCGAGGGATGGATCCAGAGGTTAAAAGAAAAGGTGCCATGAGTTGAGGGCCTTCTTCGGTTCGCCATATCGCTCCGCGATTCGCTAACCGTTTTTTGTCCAAGCGGGTCGGCCTTGATTTCATCCATTTGGTATAGAAACCATGAGGATGCATAAAGACAGGGACCGGACCGGTTATTGAAAGCACTGTTTCCAGACCGGTGGTATGATCCTTGTGATTGTGACTGAGAAAAATTCCCTTCAGCCTCTTCAGGTCAATCCCCATTTTTTCAGCATTATAACGAATCGCTAAATTCGTGGAACCCGTATCAAGAAGGAAGACCGATTTTTCTTCCTGGTGAGTGATTTCAAGAAAAAGAGAAAGCCCATGCTCAGCCAAAAGGGGTTCATAGATTTCTCTATCCCTAATTCGACTTACCCCAGGTGAACTTTTTAAAGTACTATCAATAAAATTATCCGCCAAGATGGTAATCTCTACCCTATCGACTGGTTCCAAAACAATTTGTTTATTTCCAACCATGGCCACCCCCTTAAATTATTTTTTCTCGAACCTCTTTTTTCCCCTCTTCTAATTCTTCTTCCTGTTCTTTATCTTCCATCAACAGAAGGGCCTGAAATTCTCCCACATGCGTTTTCTCCTCTTGTGCAATATCCAGAAGAATCTTTTTTATTTTTTTATTATTGGTTTGGGCGGCCATCTGTTCATAAAGATTTATGGCGTCCAGTTCTGCGATCATACCCGCTCTCAGGATTTCCTTGTCGATATCCTCTTTCGCTATTTTGTCAAGATTTAAAGGTATTTTCGACAGCATAATTTTTACCTCCTATACCGTTATAATTCAAAGCGTTACCATGAATTCATTTCCCTCTCCATTGGGGCTGTCGCTTTTCCGTAAAAGCCTTAATCCCTTCGAGTGCATCCTCCGTAGTGCATAATCTTGTCATCATTTCATTATTTAAGACAAATCTTTGCCTGAAAGGCATATCGATCATCTGATAATAGAACTCTTTCCCCATTCGGATGGCGACTGGGCTTTTGGAGCTTAGTTTCTGGGCGAAAGCAAACGTTTCCTCTTCAAGTTTTTCTGCCGGCACGACCTTATTCACCAGACCCAATCGCTCCGCTTCTCTGGCATCAATCATGTCACCGCTTAAGAGCATCTCCAGGGTTTTCTTTTTGCCAAGGCCATAACTCATGGGAATGATTGGTCCGGTACATAGCAATCCGACATTAATGGCCGTCGTCCCAATTTGAGTCCCTTCAGCCACAATAGCAAAATCCGCAGCCGCCATAAGCCCAGCCCCGTTCGCTACCGCATATCCATGGACCATTGCAATCACTGGTTTTCCGATGGAGGCAATGGTGAGATGCATTTGATCCATTAAGGTAAGCCACTCTTGATACTCGGAAGTTGTTTTTCCATGAAATTCACTCACATCAATCCCTGTTGAAAAGACTTTGCCCGCTCCTTTGATGATGATGACCCGAACTTCAGCATCCTCATCCAACTGACGCAAAGCCGCATTCAGTTCCTCGGCCATCTGACTGCTAAAGGTATTGAACTTTTGTGGTCGATTAAGGGTAAGAATACCAATTTTATCTCGCTTTTCGATAAGAATCGTTTCAAAAGACATAAACCTCCTCCTTTCTTCTTATATAAATTCTATCCCTTTCTGAAAAGACCTATGGAAAAGTAGCACGGGTGAAAATTCTAACAAAAGCCCCCATCGTCGAGCAACCCATTTTTATCTTCTCCTCAGAGGGGAGAGGAGTAGAACGAGGAGAGTTAAATATCTGTGGCAACCCAATCCGTCAGATCTTTTTCCCTTAAAACGCTTCTCTTCCATGATTCGAGGGATGGAAGGATGTAGGGCAAAAGCCTCATTGAGTAATAAGGGGGTAGCAAAGGTAATCCCACAAGGTCACCGAAGACGACCAACATGAATAGATGATCTATGCTTCCTCTCTCTTTTCTTAGCTCGAGGTCCATTTCATGGACGGTCATTCCATAAAGGATTTCCCTTAGAATTTTGGGTAGTCCTTTGAACCTCTGGGTCAGAGTGTAAATGAAAGTTTTGGTCATCAAAGTGCCCGGGAAAAAGTTAAGGGTAAATATTTTTTAGAATATTTTTGCAAAGAAGGACATCTTCCTTCGGGGTTTGGCTACAAATTCCGATCGCTCCGATGAGCTGGCCGTCCTTCCAGATCGGCAGCCCCCCGGGAATGGTCGTCAAACGATCGTTCCAGTTCTGAACGTTAAACCCATACCCGCCTGCGTTGGGGTTACCAAATTGGGAAACTTCAGAGCTTGGTATTCTGAAGGTCGCTGCTGTCCAGGCTTTGTCTCGAGCAATCTCTGCAGTGGGCATAGGAGCGCCATCCATACGGTGAAGAGCCACCAGCCATCCCTTTTCATCGACAAGAGCGATGCTGCAAACCCTTCCCATCTCTTTCGCATGCTCAATACCTGTCTGTAGTAGTTTCTTAGCTAACTCTAAATTCATCATCGCAAAAAATCTCCTTCCTTATTCATAAAGTGCCGTCACACCGGCCTGGCTGACTGAGGTGTCACTGATGTCTCCCACACCGGATGGAACACCGCTGCAACCGATGGCTCCAATCACCTCGTTTTCATCATTGGTCACGGGGATCCCACCGGGGATGAAACAGAGCCTTCCTTTCCCCCTTCCAATCATTCCCATGGCGTGATCACCTAAAAGCTTCCCTATGTTGCGGGGATCGAGCCAGCGAGAGCCCATTAATGTGGGCATTTTAAAGGCAACCGATGTCCAGGCTTTTTCAATAGCAATATCCGTTGTGGCCATGCCCGCTCCATCCATACGGTGGACAGCGATGACGGCGCCCGCCTTGTCCACAACTGCGATGCTGCAAGGGGATCCCGCAATCTCCCTTGCCCACCTCTCAGCGGCTTCCAGCATCTTCAGAGCAAGTTCTAAAGTCAATTCATTCATAGAGGTCACTCCTTACTCCCGCCCCTGCCTACCAACAGGCAGGCTTGCCCCCCCTCGGTTTCGAGTCGCAACGACTTGAGGGGAAGAGTGGGGAGGGAGGTCACTTAATTTAAGAGATCATCCGTAGCGATGATATCGACGCCGACATTCAATAAATTTGGCAAAATGATCTGGCCTACTCTGATGGGCGGTTTGACCTTTATGGTTGCAAGTGCTTTTGCTGCTTCCTTAAGTTGCGTTTTGAGTAGGGGCCTATTTGTCCGCACTGGGAAAAGGGGACGAATACTGTTTTGGGTAAGGACGGTGGCGGTCAGCACGCGAACCGGACTTCTATGTTCCTCAAGAACATATTGCCGTCCCTCTTTGCATTTGGTCCCTGTGATTTTGACCACCTCTCCCTGATCGTCGATCTTTAGGGTTGTCTCACATCCAAGAGGACAGCCGACACATATGATTTTTTCTTCCACCATCTTTATTCTCCCTTTTCACACTCCACGTTGAGTTCGGTTGTATTTTCCTCCAACCGTTTCAATTCCTTTTGGAGAAGATCGACCTTGATCATCTCGCTGGGTTTCACCACCCTGGATGCCCGATGATAAATATCTCCTATCCTCAATCGAACTTTTTCTTCCATCTCTTTTACTCGAATATAGAAGGTCACGTCATTTTGACCACTGATCGTTTGGGGAACGATGGAACGTATATTTCTTCCAGGCCTGAGGGTGATTTTCCCTTTCTTTTCACGATCTCCTTTTTTGGCAAGCCTGGCAGCCCAGGCTCCAGCTATCTCGGCCTCCCAGGAGACATCGTCGACCAAGTCGTGAACGTGAACCACATTTCCACCTGCAAAGATACCTGGAATGTTCGTCTCCCTTTGTTCGTCTACCACAGGTCCACCGGCCAACGGATCGAGATCTACCCCTGCCATTCTGGAAAGTTCATTCTCGGGAATCAAGCCGACTGACAATAGCAGAGTATCGCACTCAATATTTTGTTCGGTGCCATCGATAGGCCTCTTATTCTTATCCACTTTGGCGACGGTGACCGCTTCCACCCGCTGCTCCCCATGGATCTGTGTCACGGTGTGTTCG
>Ga0299915_10002239_pt1 | contig 14146 bp, 12 predicted proteins | sample RVTome_13_FD_200263 | JGI IMG/M metagenome (GOLD analysis project Ga0299915, IMG submission 200263) | Soil microbial communities from uranium-contaminated site in the Upper Colorado River Basin, Wyoming, United States - RVT92D227 (version 2) ...
GCCGACGGCACGGTCACCGACTACCGGGACATCGAGGCCGGCCTTGACCCGGCCTCTGTCGACCCCTCCCAGTTGGAGCTGATGGACTGCATCACTTGCCACAATCGCATCACCCATCAGATCCTGCCGCCGGAGGACACAGTCGATGAGCTGCTGGCGCGCAAGGTGATCTCGTCCACCATCCCCGAGATCCGCCTGAAGGCGGTGGAGGTGTTCCGGGATGACTACCCCAGCCTGGAGGTGGCCAGAAGCGGGATCGCCGGGCTGGATGGGTACTACCAGGTGGTCTATCCCGACTTCTATCAGGCCAACCAGGAGTTGATCGAGCAAGCCATCCTGGCGTTGCAGCAGACTTACCAGGAGAGCGTCTTCCCCGAACAGAAGGCCGACTGGAACAGCCATCCGGACAACGTCGGGCACAAGGACTCGCCCGGGTGTTTCCGCTGCCATGACGGCAAGCACCTCACGGATCAGCAAGAACCGATTCGGTTGGAGTGCAACCTGTGCCATTCCATCCCGGTCGTGGCCGGCCCTTCGGACTTCGTGGCCAAGATCGAGATCAGCCGCGGCCCGGAACCGGCCTCGCATCTCAACCCCAACTGGATCGGCCTGCACCGGGACGCCTTCAGTCCCACCTGCGCCAATTGCCACACCACGGAGAACGCCGGTGGGATCGATGACAGCTCCTTCTGTTCCAACAGCGCCTGCCACGGGACGGCCTGGGTTTACGCCGGATTCGACGCACCCGGGCTGCGTGCGATCCTGCAGGCTCAACTCCCGCAGGTCGCCGAGCAACCCCCGCTGGAATCGGAAGATCTGGAGCTGACCTATCAGGGGACCATCGGGGGATTGCTGCAAGGTCGCTGCTCCGCCTGTCACGGGGAGAGCGCCATCCAGGGCTTCGACGTTACCAGCTACCAGACCTTGCTGCAGGGCGGCGCCAGTGGGCCGGCGCTGGTGGCCGGCGATCCGGAGGGCAGCCTGCTGGTGCAGAAGCAGACCGCCGGCCAGCCTCACTTTGGACAGCTCAATCAGGAAGAGTTGGAGTGGGTGATCGAGTGGATTGCCGCCGGGGCACCCGAGCACTAGCCCCTGGGCAGGTCCTGCAGCAATCGGGAGTGGGTCGATGAGCGAGGATCGGGCTGTCAATCGGCGCGAATTCCTGGGAACCGTCACCTGGGCCATCGGCGCGCTGCTGGGCGCGGGGTTGGGCATCCCGGCGGTGGCCTACATCGTCGGCCCCGCGCTGCGCCAGCAGGAGGCCCAGGAATGGATCGCCTTGGGATCCAGCGCCAAGGTGGAGCTGGGCACCCCCACGCTGTTCAAAGCGGCAGTCGAGCGCACCACCGGCTGGATCGTGGAACAGCGGGAGCTCTCCGTCTACGTGCTCACCGACAACGGGCGGGATTTCCTGGCCATGTCCAATATCTGCACCCACCTGGGCTGTCGGGTCCGGTGGATAGCCGATCAGGAGCAGTTCTTCTGCCCCTGCCACAACGGGGTCTTTGCCAAGGACGGCACCGTTGTGTCCGGCCCGCCGCCGCGCCCGCTGGACCGCTTTGAGGTCAAGCTGGAGGGCGGGACGGTCTTCATTCTGGGAGGCTAAGGTGGCCGCGAGATTGGGAAGCTGGCTGGACGAGCGGCTCGGGTGGCGCCGAGTCTGGGAGGCGATCTTCCTGCGGAAGGTCCCCAAGGTCAACTGGCTCTATACCCTGGGCAGCGCCACGCTCTTCGTGGCCGTCAATCAGATCGTGACCGGGATCCTGCTCACCATCTACTATGTGCCCACGCCCGATCAGGCCTACGCGACGGTACGCTACATCAGCACCCAGGTCCCGGCCGGCTGGTTGATCCGCGGACTGCACCATTGGGGAGCCAGCGCCATGGTGGTGCTGGCCGCTCTGCACATGCTGCGGGTGATCCTGCACGGCGCCTACAAGTATCCCCGGGAGGTCACCTGGCTGACCGGGGTCGGCCTGCTGCTCATCGTCCTGGGGTTCGGTTTCACCGGCTACCTGCTCCCCTGGGATCAGAAAGCCTACTGGGCCACGACGGTCGGCACCCGGATCGCAGAGGTCACCCCGCTGGTCGGACGGTGGATCCTGCTGCTCATGCGGGGCGGTGAGGAGCTCACCGGCGTCACGCTGGCCCGCTTCTACGGCGTGCATGTGTGGGCCTTGCCGGCCGGGTTGATGATGCTGCTGCTGGCCCATCTCTACCTGGTGGTGCGGATCGGAATCAGCGCCGCGCCCAGGCGGGACGACTGACCCATGGACGAGCAAGAGAAGCAGGCCTATCGGGAGAGCTATCAGCGGGCCAAGGAGAAGGGTGTCCCCTTCTTCCCCAACGCCCTGTTCAAGGACGCCATCGTCTCGCTGTTGGTGTTCCTGGTCCTGGTGGCCCTGGCGGCCTTGCTGGGCGCCCCGCTAGAAGCCCACGCCGACCCCTCCGACACCAGCTATACGCCTCGCCCCGAGTGGTACTTCATGTTCCTGTTCCAGCTGCTGAAGTACTTCCCGGGCCAGCTAGAGGTCGTGGGGGTTTTCGTCCTCCCCACCCTGGCCATCCTGCTGCTGCTGGCACTGCCCTTCCTGGACCGGGGCAGCCGGCGGCATTTCAGCCGGCGGGCCTATGTCGTGGGCGCCACCGCGTTTCTCGCCGTGGGGGTCGTGCTGCTCACCGCTCAGGCCATGCTGGAAGCCCCGCCTCCGGCTGAACTGGCCCCCGGCGATCCGACCGCCGCGCTCTACACCGAGAATTGCTCCAGCTGCCACGGCCCGCGCATCGCGGTTCCCGAGGGGGCCAATCTCCACCAGGTGATCGCCCAGGGAAGACACGAAGGCATGCCGGCCTGGAGCGCCGACCTGACCAGCGATGAGATCGACGCGCTGGCCGGCTTCATCCTGTCGCCGGCCGGCAGCGTCCTGTTTGTCCAATATTGCGGCGAATGCCATCAGGCGCCGGAGTTGGTTGCGGGCGATCCGTTGGAGTTGAAGCAGGCTCTGGAGCTCGGTCCCGCCTTCGCGCCCCACCAGGAGCTGGGCCTACCGGACTGGCGGCAGGCGCTGAGCGCGGAGAGCCAGACCGCCCTGCTGAACTTCCTGGTGGCCCCCGACGGCCAACGGCTGTTCACGGTCAACTGCGCCGCCTGCCACGGGCGGGCGGTGGCAGTCTCGGGCGATGAGCCCGCCCTCCGCGCGCTCATCAGCCAGGGTGGGCTGCACCTGGAGATGCCGCCCTGGAGGGAACGGCTGAGCGACACCGAGCTGGCCTCGCTCTCCCAGTTCGTGGTGGCCCCGGCCTCGGCTCCGCAGGCGCAAGGGTTGTACGACCAGCACTGCTCCGTCTGCCACGGCGAGCGCATCCCGGTGGCCGCCGACCCGGCCAGCGCCCAGGAGATCATTGCCAGCGGCGGCTCGCACCAGACCATGCCGGTCTGGGGAGACGTGTTGACCGCCGAGCAGTTGGACGCGCTGGTCAGCTACACCCTGCAGGCGGCCAGTGGTTCTCCGCTGGAGATTGGGCAGAGGCTGTTTAGCCAAAACTGCGCCGCCTGCCACGGCGAATTCGGCGAGGGTGGGCCGAATCCCGCTCGGGCGGGAGACATCATCGCTCCCATCAGCTCGTCGGAATACCTGCGCACCCGGGATGACGCCACCCTGCGAGCGGTGATCTCTGCCGGCCAACCCAACTTTGGCATGTCCCCCTTCGGCACCGCCTTTGGCGGTCCGCTGGACGAGGAGGACATCAGCGCCATCGTTGCCCACTTGCGCTCCTGGGAGGCCAATCCTCCGGTGGATATTCCGCCGGATGTTCCCGGGGCCGTACTGGCCGTCGAGGGCGCCCAGATCTTTGCTGAGGTCTGTGCGCAGTGTCATGGGGCGGAAGGGTTGGGCGGCATCGGCCCGTCGCTGGCCGATCCGGTGTTTCAAGCGGGCAACACCGATCAGGGCATCTTCGATACGATCAACCTGGGCCACGAGGCGACGCCCATGATCGGCTGGGGGGAAATCCTGTCATCCGAGCAGATTCAGCAGCTGGTGGAATTCATCCGCGGGCTCACGGCCGAGCCGAGCACTGGGCCGCCCTCCTTCGCCGCCGATGTGCGGCCGATACTGCAGGAGTCGTGCGCGGTCTGTCACGGCACACTGGGAGGTTGGGACTCCTCCAGCCATGCCGGCGTGGTCGGCAGCGGCGCCCACGGCCCGGCCGTGATCCCCGGCGACCCGCAGGGCAGCCTGCTGGCGCAGAAGCTGCTGGGCACCCAGGCGGAAGGGGCCATCATGCCCCCGGCCGGGGCGCTGCCGCAGAGCAAGATCCAGATCATCCTGGACTGGATCGCTGCCGGTGCGCTGGATGATTGAGCCGGTGCGAATTCGGGGCTCGACTGTGAGTTTTGTCACATATGGCTGTGACGGATGCAACTTCTTCTGGGGGGGTGTTGCGCCTAGATTAATGCAGGGTTAGAATAGCTGGGTTTGGTGACCCAGATGGTCATGGGTCCCACAGCCCACGGGACATCGGACGTCGGGGGTGGCGTCGACCCCTTGAAGCACAACCTCGGAGGAGACTGCCTTATGAAGAGATCCACTATCTTGGTTGCGGTGCCCGTCTTGGTGCTGGCGTTCGCCCTGGCCTCCTGCGCCGGCGCCGCCGGCCCCGCCGGACCCGCCGGGCCGGCTGGACCTGCAGGTCCTGAGGGCCCGCAGGGTCCATCGGGCGCGGTATCCGCGACTGATCTGAGTTGCACCGAGTGCCACAATGAGACTACCTTGATCGTCTCCAAGGAAGCGCAATTCCGAGAGACCTCGGTCCACGGAACAGGCGAGGCCTTCGAGAGAGGCGAGGAGGCCAACTGCGCCGGCTGCCACGGCACGGAGGGCGCCAAGGCCCGCATCAATGCTGGCCTGCCCCCGCATGATGCCTCAGTTTTGGGCGTGGTGAATGTGTCCCCGTTCGACTGCCGTACCTGCCACAATATCCACGCCACCTACAGCTCGGCCGACTGGGCGCTGACGGGCGCCGGCCAACCGACGAAGATGGAGTACACCGCCGGGACCTTTGAGGGCGGCGCCGGCAACCTGTGCGCCAACTGCCACCAGATCCGCAACGCACCACCCACTGTCACGGCAGGGAACGTCGATATCACCTCCAGCCGGTTCGGTACTCACTACGGTGTGGAAGCCCAGATGCTGCTCGGCGAAGGCGGGCTGGGTGTGAGCGGCAGCCCAAGCACCCACTACGCGGCGGTTGAGAATACTTGCGTGACCTGCCACATGGGTGAGGAAGCCAACCACACCTACCTGCCCGACGTGGCGCGCTGCCAGGCCTGCCATGCTGATGCGGAAAACTTCGACGTCAACGGCGTGCAGACCGAGATCACGGCGATGCTTGAAGAGCTCCATGCCATATTCGTCGCCGAGAATCTGCTGAATCCGGAAACCGATCTATGGGGGATTTACGACACGGCGACTGCGACATGGAGTAATCCCTCTGCAGCTGCTCCCTTGACGGTTCCCGAGGCGGTCGCCAACGCGATGTGGAACTACAAGTTTGTAACGTATGACCAGAGCATGGGCGTCCACAACTCGGCCTACACCAAGGCGCTTCTCGAAGCCAGCCTGACGGCAATGAAATAGCGTAGGCGAGCCAGACAGCGTTCTGACAACCCAGCATCGGAAACACCGGGCGCCCAAGGGCGCCCGGTGGCTTTTAAGACTGGGCAGAATCACCCAGGGCCGCATGTGTAGGCCATCCCATGGACGGAGACCTCCCGGCCCTATAGACTGAGATTGGCGAGGCCGCAAGTTCTATCCGAGGGGGAAGGAGGCTGACGTGGCTAAGCTACAAATCCTCAGCAAAGCGACTTGGGGAACACTGGCCCTGGCGCTGCCCTCCGGCCTGCTGGCCCTGGGCATCGTCGCAACCCTGGACGAGTACCTGCCGCGGATCTCGGCTGCTATTGCCGGTGCCAACTGGAGCGCGCTGGCGCTGGAGGCCGGAGCACGCTGGCCGGAGTTGGCGGGCATGCTGGTTGGGCAACTGCTGCTGCTGGCGATCCTGTTGGTCGGGGGCCGCAGGGTCCTGGGCAGCCGCAGCCAGGCCTGAGCGCTTGCGGACGTAGACAGAGCGCAAACGCGCGCCCGATGGGCGCGCGTTTTTTTCGCCAGAATGCCAGTCCGGCCTACGGGCTGATGGCCTACGGGCTGATGGCCTACGGGCTGATGATCCCCTTGCGAATGGCGTACTTGACCAGCTCCGTCCGGGAATGCAGATTCAGCTTGCGCATGATGTTCTCCCGGTGGCGGGCCACCGTCTTAGGGCTGATCTGCAGCGTATCGCCGATCTCGGAGTTGCTGGCTCCGTCCGCCAGATGGCCCAGCACCTCCAGCTCACGTTCCGTCAACCCGTTCAGGATCCGAGCTTCCCGATCGTCCGGATCCTGGCCCATATAATCCTTGACCAGCAGGGTTGCCAAGGAGGGGTACAGGTACACCTCGCCCTTGGCGGCGGCCCGGATTGCGGTGAGCAGTTCCTCCGGCGCGGCCCGCTTGGGCACGTAGCCGCTGGCCCCGGCGTCCAGCATCCGGAAGAAGTACTCCTTGTCTTCGTGGATGGTCAGCGCCACCACTGCGACCTGAGGTCGGAGTTCCCGGATGCGGGTTGCGGCCTCGATGCCGGAGAGATCGGGTAGCCCGATGTCCATCAGGACCACATCCGGCTCCAGCTCCTGCACCGCCCGTAGCGCCTCCTCCGCCGTGCCCGCCTCTCCCACGATCTGCACATCCTGCTCGCTGTCCAGCAGCATGCGCAGGCCGGAGCGGACCACCTCATGATCATCCACCAGCAGCAATCGCACGGGCATGCTCCTCGCTCGCTACCCCCGCGTAGGGTACGGTGATCTCGATCAGAGTCCCCTGGCCGCGCTGCGAAGTGATGCTGAATTGCCCACCCATCAGCGAGACCCGCTCCTGCATCCCCATCAATCCCCAGGCGGGCCGGTCCGGGTTGGCAGCCACCGCGGCGGCGTCGAAGCCGATCCCGTCGTCCTGAACCTCCAGCCGCGCCTGGCCCACCTCATAGTTTAGCCGCACTTGTGCCTTGCGGGCACTGGCGTGCCGCACCACGTTGGTCAGCGCCTCCTGGGCGGCCCGGAAGAGGCCGATGGTGAGCAGCGGAGGTAGGGGACGCTCGCTGCCGATCACCTCCACCCTCACCTCCAGCGGCGCCCGCTCCTGCGTTTCTCCGGCATACCAGCGCAGGGCAGCCGGCAGGCCCAGGTCATCCAGGTGGGCGGGCCGTAGACCGGCGATCAGGCGCTGCAGCTCGTTCAACGCCCGATCGGTCAGCTCCTGCAAATGGCGCAGGTTCTGGGCCGATTTCTCCTCGGCGGGGGACAGGCTGGATTCCACGCCCCGCAGCCCCATCCCGATGGCGGTGAGGGACTGGCCGGTTTCATCGTGCAGTTCGCGGGCGATGCGCTGCCGCTCCGCCTCCTGGGCCTGCACCACCCGATTGAGCAGCTCCCCCCGCAGCGCCTGCCGCCGCTCGGCCTCCCGCAGGCGGGCGCTCTGCAGCTGGACCAGCTGCTGGCGGCGCTCGACTTCGAAGGAGCGCATGAAGCGGATCACCGAGATCATCACCAGAATGGCGGCCGCCGCCCGGAAGAGCTGCACCGGGAAGCCGAACATCTCCAGGAACAGATCGGCGTTCAGGGTCGTGGAGGGCGGCAGCGGGCTGGGCCGGGTGAAGAGCTGTCCGATCACGCCATAGGCCGCGAAGGCCGCCGAGGCGATCAGGCTGTCCTGACCAAACTGGGCCATCCCGGCTCTCCGAAACGAGCGCCGCAGTGAGAGCAATCCACCGGCCGCCAGCAACCCTGAAGGAACCGCCAGCGCATAGCGGGTCCACACGTCTGCCACCGCCCACAGTTCCCCGGGGATGGAAAAGCGTCGGCGCATGAGCAGCAGGCCCGACCCCCACACGATCGCCAGCGCCAGCGGCACCAGCAGGCTCAGGCGGCGGGTGCGTTCCTCACCGGCCAAGAGCGAGGCGCCAAAGCCCCCCAGCCCGAGGAACGAGAACGCCAGCACCGCGACCCGGAAGCCCGACCAGGCCAGCGGCTCGCTGGGCAGCATCCCCAGCCCCTGGAACATCTCCAGCCACTCGTGGCCACCGTGTACCAATCCGAAGAAGGCCAGTAGCCTCAAGGCCTGCGACAACCGGGGATCCGAGGCGCGGCCGCGCTCCAGCAGGATGGCCAGGCCCATGGAGAAAAAGGCCAGCCCGTAGACGAAGTACACCTGGGCGACGACCGTGGGGCTCACGCGGATACCCCACGAACTGGCCTGGCTGGACGACCGGCTTCGGCTGGTTCCCGGGCGTTCAGGTTCTCACCGCCCGCGCAGCTTGGTCCCGCACTGACGGCAGAAGACATCGCTGGCGCCCGCCCGCGTTCCGCAGTTGTGGCAGTAGATCGGGGAAGCTTCGATCTCTGCACCGGGCTTGCGGCGTTGCCGCGCCGGGCGGCGCTCCGGGTCGGCGCGGGCCTGGGCGGGCCGGGAGAGCCGCAGGTACCAGAACACCCCGGCTCCCAGCAACACGACCCCCAGCCCGCCGAGTGCCCAGGGCAGCGCGGTCTGCAGGTCAAACCCGCCCGCCGGTGGAGCCAACTGGCCCAGGGCCGGCTGCTGTTCAGGAGCCTGCAGCGAGTCGGCCGAGAGCAACGCGTCCGCCTTTTGGTAGCTCAGCTCGATCCGGGTGGTCCATTCCGGCCCGGTCGGCTGCAGCGTGCCAAAGAGGTGAGTCAGGCCGTTCTGGCCGGCAGCCTGGTCGCTCGGCGCGGGCACCACATCGAAGTCAACTGCTGTGGGCGGCTGCTGCACTTCGAAGCCGAAGCTGTCCAGGTTGACACCCCCTGGCCAGTCGAATTGGAAGCTGCGCTGATCGCCCGATCGAACCAAATCGGCGTAGTACTCCAGCTGCCCCTGCAGTCCCAGGGTGCTGAACAGCACAGTGGTCCAGCCGTCCTGGGTCTGGAAGGATCTGTCCTCGATGTTCAGCAGCTGTCCTTCCGGGTCCACATAGGCGAGGGCATGCAGTTCACCGGTCCCGGCCGGGATAGGAAGGGCCAGCCTGGCCGGTAAGGGCGTGGTGGGCGCCAGCTCGAAACGGTAAATCACCAGAACAGCCGGCCTGTCGAACTCCGGCCAGAGCGCCACCTCCAGATGCTGCAGGCCTGCGGGCGCCTGCTGCGCGGCCGGCCCGGCCGCCAGGGCCAGGAGTGCCAGCCCATACCCGGCGCGGCTCCATCTCACCCGCCCGATCCGCTGCCGCAGTCTGCCAGTCAGGCTCATGGCAGGCTCAGGCCCTCCGGTAGTAGACCACCAGCGCCCCAACAACCAGCAAGGCCACAACCCCCAGCACCATCAGCCCGGTGTTCAGACTGATCGGACCAGGCTGCGAGGGAATCGGGGTGGAGGAGGTGGACGCCGGCGTCAGGGAGAGCACAAAGGCGGTCACGTTGGCAATCTGGTCGGAGGAGAGCGGCCCCCCCGCTTCCACACCCCAGGCGGGCATGCTGGTGCCGGAGATGCCTTGCCCCACGACCTGGCGAATGTAGGTCTCGGGGTCGTTCACCGGCCAGGATTTGGCTAGCGGCAGGCCGAAGCGGCCTTGCCCGTTCTCACCATGGCAGGCGCGACACTCTGTCAGGTAGACCACGGCGCCGGCGGAGGGGTCGCCTTCCACATCCGGGAGCCGTGGGATGTCCGGAGGGATATAGGTCGGGAGCGGGGCCAGCGGCTCGGTTCCGCCGAAAGCGCCGGAGATGTAGGTCACGAGGTCGGCCACATCCTGCTCGGAGAGCGGTCCGCCGTTGGCCTGCGCCCAGGCAGGCATGACGCTGCCCGGAACGCCCTGCGAAATCGTCTGGCTCAGGGTAGCTTCGATCTGGATACCGGGAAAGTTCTCCAGGCGGGCTCCCACCCGGCCCTGGCCATCGACCCCGTGGCACATGGCGCAATTCTCGACAAAGAGCACCCCGCCACGTTTCGAGTCGCCCTCCCCTTGCGCGGCCGCTGCGCCGGCGGCCAGGGCGGCAGCCAGCAGCACCGCGCCCGGGATCCACTTCAGTGCGAAGCGCATCCTGCTCCTCCCTGTGGCCTTCCCTTCCAGTTGAATTCGGAGAGGGTCGGCCTGATTCTACGGAGACGGCTCACCCGGGGAAAGTGACAACTCTCCCCACTTCGCCGCTTGCACCGATTGTGACAGGCGCCGCCCTGGACGGCGGCGCCTGGTGAGAGATCATGCAGAAGCGGCCCCGCTCAGCGGAAGCTGAGCATGTAGGCCATGAGATCCGCCATCTGCTGCAGGGTGATCCTGTCGGCGAAGTTGACTGGCATCACATTGGCCGTGAAGCCCGGCACCAGATACGCGTTGGGGTCCGCCACCGACTCGATCAGATACTGCTCCGGTGTGCCGGCCTCGCCGGCATAGTCGGCCTGCTCGACCCGCAGGGCGGCCCGCTCCGTCAGCCCCGGCTGGTCACCGCTGGCGGCCCAGGCTGGGCCGACCGGCGTCAGGCTGTGGCAGACCGTGCACCCCAGGGTGCCGTCCGCCAGCGCCCGGCCGCGCTCGGCGTCGCCCGGCGGCAGCTCGATCTGGATGTCGGTGCCCATCATCGGCTCGCCGGTCACCGGGGTCGGCTCGGCGGCCGCCAGAGCCCGCTCTTCCCAATTGAGGACAAAGGCCACCACCGATTCGATTTGATCGGGCCGCATCGGCCCACCGAACTCCTGACTCCAGGTCGGCATGCGCTGCGGGTAGTTGGCGCCCTCGCTCGGCACCGGCCGTCCGGAGGAGACGACGCCCTTGACGTAATCCTCCAGCGTGCCGTTGAACTGGACGGCGGTCAGACGCTCGCCGTTGAAGAGCGAGGAGGTGTTCAGGGCGGGGGCCAGCGGACTGCCCTCGCCCTGCGGCCCGTGGCAGGGACGGCAGTTGTTCTCGAAGATGCGGGCCCCTTCCTCGATCTGGCGCGAGTGGTACGAGCGGGAGAAGGACTCCATGCGCACCGGCTCGTTCAGGGCGATGATGCCCAGCAGTACAACCGCCGCCCCGGCCGTCAGGAAACCGATCAGGATATGCCACTTCACGGCTTACTCACCCTGGCCATAGTCGCTGTGGCGATGCAGGTATTGGGTCTGGAAGTACTCGCCGGGCTCACCCGTGTCGCCGTCGGTCCAGGTGACCCGCAGCGTGACCTTCTTGAGGTCGATTTGCCAGTCTTCGATGATCATGAAGCCCTCGGGGGACAGGTAGCGCTGGTCTGCCCGCACATGCTCCATCTCCCGATCGAAGGTGCGCAGCAAACCCTGCAGGGTGGTGCTGGGAGCCTGCTGCCACCGGCTGGCTTCATAGGTGCCGTACAGGATCTCGTCCCAGGGGGCCAGCCGCAGCGGACCCGGAGAGGTCTGCGGCAGCAAGGAGGCCACCGCCTCCTGGTCGGGCGAGCTGGTGACCGCAAACCAGGGTGTGCCCATATAGGACAGCACCGCCGCGCCGATCAGCGAGGTGGCGGCGATGGAGAGCCCGATCCTGCGGTGGCCGTACAGCCGACTCGGCCCGACTTCCATATAAGGCCACACCACAATCGTGGGCAGGATCACCATGAAAGGGATGAAGACGCCAAAGAGCAGCTTGTCGCCCATCTTCATCATCCCCTGGATCCACAGGAAGTACCAGGGGGAGGTGGTGTGCAGCGGCGTGACCAGCGGATCGGCGTGGGGCTCCAGGGGGGCGTGATAGCCCCAATTGAACGCAGAGGCCAGCACCAGGATCGCCACCAGCGCAAAGACATAGGCCAGCTCCCGGGTGAGGATCTTGGGCATGAAGTAGGTGCGCCGGTCCATCGGCACCTTACGGGCGCTGTCCTCCCCGATGGGCTCATGTCCGGGAGGCAGGCTGTGGCCGTGGATGATGACTTTGTAATAGTGCACCCCGAACGTGATCACCATGACCAACGGAATCACGATCACATGCAGCAGGTAGGCGCGCAGCAGTCCGTTGGCCCCGATCTCCGGACCTCCCCGCACCAGCAGATCCATTTGCTTCCCGATGAGGGGCGTGGCCTCGGCGGTGGAGGCGCCGATGGTCACGGCCCACAGGCTGAGCTGGTCCCAGGGAAGCAGGTAGCCGAAGAAAGAGACGAATAAGGTGGTGATCAGCAGCAAGCCGCCGGTGGCCCAGGTGAACTGGCGCGGGCGCTTGTAGGACCCGGTGATGAACGTGCGCAGCATGTGCAGCACCACGGTGATGATCATCAGCTCCCCGCCCAGCTTGTGGGTGTCGCGCATCAGGCGGCCGAAGGGGACATTGCTCAGGATGCCGAGCATATTCTCGTAGGCCACCAGCGGGGAGGGGGTATAGAAGATCATCAGGTAGATGCCGGTGACGATCTCCCAGGCGAAGAAGAAGGTCGCCAGCCAGCCCAGCCGGAAAGTCGGGTACAGACCATCCACCAGGTTGTGGTAGTAGGTGGGCTTCATGTGCAGCCAGAAACCCTCGGCGTGCGGGGTGAGCCGGGGGTTGGGCCGCGGCGCCGGATCATCGCGCAGCACGCCGCGCACATCGGCGATGCTCAAGCCGGCGGTTACCCGGGTGACCACGTCGTCCGCCAGGTGCTGCAGCGCCTTCTTGGGCCCCTTCTGTTTGAGGTCGTCCAGCACCGGCAGGTGCGGGCGGAACATCTCGGGCACGTACTTGGACAGGTTCTTCAACATCGCCATAGCCGCTCTCCGGGCCTAAACCCCGCCGCCGGGCTGGGTGTTGGGCGCGCCGCTGATACGGCGACCGGTATCGATGCGCAGCGCCACCGCGCCCGGGGGCAGCGGCAGCGTCGTGCCTTCATCGCGGGTGCTTCCCGGCGGGTAGGAAGGCTCGGTGCGAGCCAGCACCTCGCCATTGGCATCCACTACTTCGGTGATGAACTGATCCAGATTGCGCCGGGCCGGCCCGTCGACCCGGGTTCCGGTCTTGAGGTACTTGGACCCATGGCAGGGGCACTCGAAGCGGTCGTTGGTGGGGACCCACTTGTACAGGCAGCCCAGGTGCACACAGACCTTGTAGAGCACCCGCACACCCGGCTGCAGGGGGTAGTCGCCCGGTTGCCGCTGGTCGTCGAGGGTCGCCTGGCCGATGTTGACCACCCAGAATCGTCCATCGGCAAACTCCAGCGGAGGCGAATCTGGAGGTGGGATTTGCTCCACCGGCACGGTGAAGACCCCGCCGAACTCCCCTTCCCGAAACCTGGGCAGCGCGAACCAGACGGTCACGCCGCCGGCCCCGGCCATGAATACCGCCATGGACGCTCCCCACATATAATTGAGGAACTCCCGGCGGCTCAGGGGCGGCGAGGCGGGTGTGGCATCAGCCTGGGAGGCGCGTTGGGCGCCCTCGGGAGCCGGCGCTGCGGCTGCCGCGTCGGTCATCTGGGTGATCCTCCTCAGCCTTGGGAAGCGTTCAATCGTGGTGCTGGTGCATCTTTGGCCTGCACCAGCGGGAAATTGTGGTATTTGTAACATAGCTGTCCAGACAAGTCAATTTTGAGGGACTTATGCAGATTACCTTCCACGGCGCGGCCCAGACGGTCACCGGATCACGCCATCTGCTGGGGCTGAACGGCCAGCAGCTGCTGCTGGATTGCGGGCTATTTCAGGGACGCCGCAAGGACACCTATGCCCGCAACCTCACGCTGCCGTTTGAGGCCGCGACGGTGGAGGCGGTGGTGCTCTCCCACGCGCACATCGACCACTGCGGGAATCTACCCAACCTGGTCCGCAATGGGTTTGCCGGCTCTATCCACGCCACCCAGGCCACCATCCATCTGACCGATCTGCTCACCCAGGATTCCGCCCGCATCCAGGAGCACGACGCGGCCTTCCTCAACAAGCGACCGTCCAGGCAAGGCCAACCTCCGATCGAGCCGCTGTACACTCTGGAGGACGCTCTGCGCGCCAATGCCCTGCTGCACCCCCAGGAATACAACAGTCCATTTCGGCCGGTGCCGGGCGCGGAGGCCCGGTTGGTGGAGGCCGGGCACATCCTGGGATCCGCCGGCGTGGTGCTGGACTTGGAGGAACACGGG
>Ga0299915_10002241_pt1 | contig 14144 bp, 16 predicted proteins | sample RVTome_13_FD_200263 | JGI IMG/M metagenome (GOLD analysis project Ga0299915, IMG submission 200263) | Soil microbial communities from uranium-contaminated site in the Upper Colorado River Basin, Wyoming, United States - RVT92D227 (version 2) ...
CACCTTTTATAAATCCAGAGAAGAAATATTTTCTATGGTCAGATATAGCGAAACGTTTTTCGATCTCTTCAAGTGTTGCAACATGCACCCCGGGAGGTAAAACATTCCAAGGTCCTCCAATATCTACGAAATCAGGTATCATACACACAACTATATTGTTGTGTTGACATATAGTCAAGAGGAGAGTGTTTTTTATTTCTATCGATGATCCATTTTTGAATTTCCTTTTGCTTTAAGCGGCGCATTTGAAACGGTTTAAACTGCGATAAAGATAGAAACGCTGCTCAGCGGAAGAAACAACCCCATCTGAAACGTGGGGCTATTATTTTTGGGGAAGTTCAAACTGGCGAATTGGCCGTCGTGGATGAGCAAATTTAAGGACTATTTGCTGCCTTTAATTCGATTCCTGAAATACTCTCCGGCTACGGCCTTGTCGCTGAAAGCGAATTTTTGTGTGCCGATGATTTGGTAGGTTTCGTGGCCTTTGCCGGCGATAAGAACAATATCATCTCTGCCGGCGGTTTTTATTGCTAACTCTATCGCCTTTCTCCTATCCGGCTCAACTATTTTCGTCGCTCGTCGCTCGTCGCTCGTCGCTCGTCGCTCGTCGCTCGTCGCTCGTCCATCGTCCATCGTCCATCGTCCATCGTCCATCGTTCGTATATCGGTCTTATTTTTGAAACCAGCAACTATTTCGTTTATTATATCTTGCGGCCGCTCGGTTCGTGGATTATCGCTGGTGACGATTACAAAGTCAGCGAATTGCTCCACGACCCTGGCCATGCGAGGGCGTTTGGTTCTGTCTCGGTCGCCGCCGCAGCCGAAGACAACAATCAATCGGCCTTTACACAAAGGCTTCAACGTAGAAAGCACGTTCTTCAAAGCATCGTCGGTATGGGCATAATCAATAAGCAGGGTGGGGCTTGCCCCACCATTTTCTTTGGATGGCGAAGGTGGGCTAAAGCCCACCCTACCAACTTTTTCCAATCGGCCCGGCACACCCTGCAACGCTGACAGGCCGGCTGCAATTGCTTCCAAATCCAGCCCCGCTGCCAGGCACAAGCCCGCCGCTGCAAGGTGGTTGCTGACATTATGCCGGCCCAGCAAGGGAGTATTTACAATTGACGACTGGTGGCCATACTGTAGCGCAAAAGTGGTTCCATTTATGTCCATTGATTCGATGTGGGCACTAATGTCTGCCGGTTCGTCGACGGCGTACCAGAGAATCTTTGCCTTGGTCTTTTCAGCGATGTGTTGCGCTTCAGGCGATTCCTTATTTAATACCGCTGTGGCATCGGGCGAAAGGGCCGAAAAGAGTTTTGTTTTTGCGGCCAGGTAAGATTCTTTGGTTTTGTGATAGTCAAGGTGGTCACCGGTCAGGTTGGTGAACGCTGCGGCTTTGAATTCTATGCCGGCCAGGCGGTTCTGGGAAAGGGCATGGCTGCTGGCCTCAATAACCATAAATTTTGCCCCGGCCTTTACCATTTGCTGCTGTGCCTCGGCGATGGCCAGACTGTCCGGCGTAGTGAGGCTTGCCTGGCACGTACTTGAGGCGGTATCGTAAATGATTGTGCCGATTAGGCCGCACTTGTGGCCGGCAGTCTGTATGCAAGAACGGATAAGGTATGCCACGGTAGTTTTGCCGTTCGTGCCGGTAACAGCCAGATTGATTAGCTGCGAAGCAGGATTACCCGCTCTTGCCTGAGCCAAAAGAGCTGCTGCCTGGGCCGAATCCTCTACGATAACGACCTTGATGCTCGATGCTTGATGGCCGACGTCCAGGTCATGTTTCTCAGCAACAACGTATTTCGCCCCTTTAGCGATAGCCTGGGCAATAAAGTCGTGGCCATCATAGACCAAACCTGCGACAGCTACGAATACATCGCCGTCTTGAAGCAGGCGTGAATCCACGCAAACGCGGGGCGATTTACCCGAAGAAACCAAATTTAACAGTGCGTCAAAGGTCATACTTTCTGTCCTACATTGTATATATCGGCTCTGGGTCATTCTATGAATTATGATGAAAATTCAGGATTAGTGTTTATAATTGTTCGAGCACCGGATCGCTGGAAAAGTATAAGTAATGGACGCTGAGAAATTGACAATTAGAAAGGAAATCAGCCTATGAGAATTCGTTATTTACTTTGCGCCCTGCTAACGCTGGTTGCTGCTGGTTCGCTGGGCCTTGCATCGGACAACAAGGGCGAAACGGATTATTTTGCCGTATTTCTGGAAGGCAAAAAGGTCGGACACTCAGTAGAAACTCGCCTGGCCGAGCAGACAACCATAACTACTACCACAAAAATTAGCATCACCATAACCAGACTTAATACGCCCATAACCATGAATATCCTGGAAACCTGTGTCGAGACCGCAGGCGGAAAGCCGCTCAGCTTTGAGTCCGTTCAGGAACTTAGCGCGATGACGGTGAAAGTAGCCGGCACAATAGATAAAAGCGGAACGGTGAACCTGACTGCTACCTCGATGGGCACCGAGCAGAAAAGCAGTCTCCAGTGGCCGGAGGGCGCGGTAATGGCTGAAGGTATGCGCCTGCTGCACCTGCAGAAAGGATTAAAAGAAGGTTCAAAATATACAGTTAAGATATTCGAGCCGTCGATGATACAAGTGGTAGAGGCGCAGATAAATGTAGGCTCAAAGCGAAACGTTGACCTGCTGGGACGGGTTGTTGCTCTGACAGAGGTTACCACCACGATGAACCTTCCGGGGGCGGGTACAATCGCCACTACTACTTACGTCGATGACGAGCTCAACGTACAAAAAACTGTCACGCCGCTTGCCGGGATGCAAGTTGAGATGGTTGCCTGCACAAAGGAATTTGCTCTGGGCAAAAACGATGTGCTGGAACTGATTGAAAAGCTGTTTGTGCCGAGCCCACAGCCGCTGGATGAGGTCAGCTCAGCCAGGTCTATTGTTTACCGCCTCGTGCCGACGCAAGGCGCAGATTTACCCATACCGTCCAATGACAATCAAAAAGTGCAGCGACTCAAAGATGGCACTATTCTGGTAACAGTTGCGCCGGTTGACGCACCACAAGGGGCAAAGTTCCCTTACAAGGGTACGGATGAGGCGATTCTGGAGGCAATGAAGCCCACAAGGTTTCTGCAGAGCGATCGCAAGGAGGTTGTTGACCTTGCCCGCGGCGCTGTCGGCGATACCAAAGATGCCGCCGAGGCTGCCAGAAAGATTGAATCTTTCGTAGCCAGGTACATTGAGAATAGGAGCCTTTCGGTCGGCTACGCATCGGCGGCGGAGATCGTAGTTAGTAAGCAGGGTGACTGCAGCGAATTTGCAGTATTAACAACAGCGATGTGCCGAGCTGTGGGCATTCCCGCGCAGGTCGCTACGGGTCTTGCGTATGTGAAGGATTTCGGCGGCCCCAACGGCTGCTTCGGCGGTCACGCCTGGGTGCAGGCGTACATAGGCGGCAAACCCGGCAAATGGGTCGGGCTGGATGCGGCCTTTAAGAGCGTCGGCCGGGGCGGCTACGGCCCAGGACATATCACCCTGGCGGTGGGAAACGGCGACCCAGAAGGATTCTTCGACCTAGTCAGCACTTTAGGGCAGTTCAAGATAAGCAAAGTGACCGTCAATAGAAACAAGTAGGGCCCGAGAACCGCCCGCCTCACTGCGGACAAGGCTCATCGCTAAGGATGCCATCAAGTAAGAGATTTGCCATCACGGGGCCATTATCGGTCATAGTCACCCACACGATGTGGTCAAACTGGCACTGGCTAAGTCCGGCGGGTTTGTGTGCGCTGTCTGAGCCTGAGCCGCCGGTGGTCGCCAGAATATAATACCGCTTGCCGTCGCGTACGGACTTGCCATACCGGTGCGCATGTCCCGCAAAAACGGTGTAATTCCTATCTTCTAACAGGAACTCGAGCTCTTGCCAGTTTTCGTAGCTCACGCCCAACCACATAGGTTCGTGCATAAATACGAGCGTCCAGCGGACCCGCTCCGGCGGGTTATCTGTTAGCACGTTGCTGAAGTAATCTACCTGCCGGTCACTGATATAACGGTTGCCGGTGTCTTCGGTATTCAGGCAGAGAAATAGGACATCGCGGTAGACGAAGTGGTAATAGCTGGCGCCGAGACGCTCCCGCCACTTTTCGGCCATCACCCAATTGGTGATATCGTGATTGCCCGGCAGGTAAAAGAAGGGCATCTGCAATTTATTTGCCAGGCCAGCAAACTCCTGCCATTGGCGGTCCAGTTTAACGATATCATCGGAGTAGCCCTCGATCAGGTCGCCAACACAGATAACAAACTCAGGCTTTAACAGGTTCAGCTTTTCCACGGCATCAGCAAAGACGCCTGGCCGATGCCCGCCGGTGCGGTCCGAAACAATGGCAAACTGGAAATTATCCCTGTCATTGTACAAATTCAAATGAGTCCAGGGATTGACCTGTCCTGATCGCTGAATCTTCAGCTCACTGCCGGCGCAGCCGGCAAAACCAACTGCCAAAACAACCGCGAGGACAGAAATTAGTCTTCGGAAATTCTGCATACGTTCCCGTCCGACCTTGCTCAGCGCAAACTTAATCAAACTGGACGTCGGCCAAGATGAATTCGACATTGCTGCTACCATTGTAAGTGTTGATGTGGGGATGATAAGCAACGTTGAAGAACTCGCGATCAAGCAGTTTCTTCTCCAACTGGGCCATTGAAAAGCCAATACAGCGAACCGAGCCGGTGTTGTCGGTTATGGCAAGTTGCAGATGATCGCCCCTTGCCCCGACCGCTCTCGGCGGATAGATTAGGTGAACACCTTTAGTGGCAAAGACTGGCTCGGGGTTGCCGAGGCCAAACGGCCCCAGCATCTGCAATTGGCCGACCAGGTCTTTGCCAAATTCGGCCAATGGCGCTGCTGCATCGATGTGAAGCTTGGCAGTGACATCATCCTGCGTCAGATTGCCCCTGGCGTAGGCCTCGAATTCTGCTGCGAATTGGTCTATCTTCGCAGGCTCGATAGTTATGCCTGCCGCCATCTTGTGGCCACCGAATTTGACCAGATGCCGGCTGCACGCCTGGATAGCACTTCGCAGGCAGAAGCCTGCAATCGAGCGCGCCGAACCCTGGGCAGGTCCAGCATCCGCTTTCGCGGGGGTGCTAATCATGATCGTAGGGCGGTAGAATGTCTCTACTATTCTGGAGGCTACAATTCCTAACACGCCGCCGTGCCAGTTTTCGCGGGCGAGCACAATACTCCTTCGATCGGGCTGGTCTAGGCCGCGCTCAACTATCATTTCGCAGGCCTGCTTGAGGATTTTTCGCTCGCAAAGCTGTCGCTGCGTATTTTGCTCTTTGAGGTACTGGGCTATCTGTTGTGCCCGCGCAGGATTTTCGCCGGTCAAAAGCTCCACGGCCAATCTCGCATGTCCCATCCGCCCTGCCGCGTTTAGCATTGGCGCCAGCCGAAAGCCGATATGAAAGCTATCCAGCCCTTGCCCTGTCAGTCCAGCCGAGTCAATCAAGGCCTGTATTCCGCACAGTTTGCAGGCGGGAAGCGCCTTGAGTCCGTAGCTGGTCAGGACCCTGTTCTCGCCTCGCAAGTCCACGACGTCCGCGACCGTTCCTATTGCTGCCAGGCTGGTTGCGTTCAGCATGAATTCGCGCAGTGGCGCCTGGAGTCTTTGGCCGGAGCTGAATTCATCAGCAATCGCCCAGGCTAACTTAAAGGCGACCATTGCCCCGGCTGAATCCTGGTTGGGGTAAGATTCCTCCATCGCGGGGTGCACGATGGCAATAGCTTCGGGCAGCCGTTCTTCGGGCTGGTGATGGTCGGTTATTATTAGTTCCACGCCTAACTGGCGGGCAAGCTCAGCGGAGCTAAAGGCGGTTGTCCCACAATCCACGGTGACAAGGACTTTGCTGCCGGACTCGGCAAGCGACCGGACGGCTTCGGCATTCAGGCCGTAACCTTCATCGATTCGGTGAGGAATATAATAATCAACATTAGCTCCGAGTAGCGTTAGAATCTGCCAGAGGATCGACACGCCCGTGATGCCGTCCACGTCATAATCACCGTAGACGGTGATCTTTTCTTTGTTTTTGAGAGCCTGCCTGAGGCGGTGAACCGCCGGCTTGATTCCCGGCATTTGTCCAGGAGCGATAAGTTCGGTCAGTTTGGGACTCAAGAAGGTTGCGCCCGCCCGGGCATCGCAAACTTTGCGGTTGATCAAGACCTGCGCTAAAAGCGGAGAAATCTTCAGAGTCTTAGCCAGTTGTGCAGAGCGTTCATCAGGTGGCCGAATTACCCATCGTTTTTTTTGCATCCGTGCGGAAGCCTGCATTTACAGTCCGTCCTATTATCCTTGTCGGAGAGACCCTGCGACCCACAAACGCGGTTCTCAGGCTCTCATATACAATCCGCCGTTGACGGCGATATATTCGCCGGTAATAAAACCGGCAGCTTCGCTGGCCAGAAAAAGTATTACTTTTGCCACGTCCTCAGCGGCGCCGTTTCTTCCCAGCGGAGTCTGTTGGGCGGCAATTCTTCTCTGCTCGGCGGAACTGAACCGCTGATGAAAACGTGTCTGGATAAAACCTGGAAGAACACTATTTACACGGATACCATGTCGCGCAAATTCCCTTGCCATTGCGATAGTCTCTGTAGCGACTGCTGCTTTCGCCGCGGCATAAAGCCCGGCGCCCTCGCCTCCGCCAGTATGGCCAGCAACCGAGCCGATATTTACGATGTTTCCTTTGCTCTTTTTCAGATATGGCAAGGCCGCCTGGGTCACTGAAAACACGCTGCGGACATTCGTGGCGAATACATCATCGTGATACTTGATTGTAGCATTCTCAAAGGGCTGTCTTTCAATGAGTGAGCCGGCATTATTAACCAGGATGTCGATGCCGCCAGCCTTTTTCGCAAATTGTTTGACCATCACGTTTACCTGCTTTTTGTCCCGCACATCCGCGCAAAGCAAAATGCCGTCGGCGTTTTCCTTAACCTGGGCGAGCGTTTTTTCGCCCCCGCGTTTTGTCCTGAAGTAATGGACTCCAACAAAACAGCATTGCCGGCTGAACATTACAGCCGTTGCCGCACCGATTCCGCTGCTTGAACCGGTGACTAAAACCTTTTTGCCCTTAAGGTCTTGGTAGGTCATTTAGGTTCCTGCAAGAGCAGTTGGTCAATTGCTGTGGTAAGCTCTTTCTTGCTGGTCAAGCCCACCCATTTTTTCTGAACTTGGCCGTTTTTGAATAAGATAGTGGTTGGTATCGCAGTTATGCCGAATTCCATTGCGCTGTCACGAGCTTCGTCTGTATTGACCTTGCAAACTTTGGCCCGGTCTGCGTACTTATCTGCAATTTCCCCTACTATGGGGGCCATCATTCTACATGGTCCGCACCACGGCGCCCAGAAGTCGACCAGCACCGGCACGTCGGAACTGTGAACAACCTGGTCAAAAGTGGAGTCGGTTAGTTCAATCACGTTATCAGCCATTATTTTATCCTTTCAGTCGAGACCCCACAGCAGACCCGGCCCAAATTGCGGCTGGACCTTTTTGCCCCTTATAATAGCTCGATCAGCAGCTCAAATCCAGATTGTTTTGAGCGTTTTGCACGACTCCAGCCGGTTTACCATCCACCCGGCGCAAGTATATCACTGACAGGCTTGTGCCACCAGTTCGGGTCTCGCAAGTGCTCTTTTAGCATCATGGCGGCAACAACACCGTCCCCGATAGCGGTCGCCAGTTGCATTGCTGCCCCTATTCTACAATCACCTGCCACGAACACGCCGGGCACACTCGTTCTTAGATATGCACAGTCGCACTTGACAAAGCCCTTTTCGGTCAGCTCCGCAAAGCCCTTAAGAAAGCCGGTGTTCGGCTCCGTGCCGACAAATATGAATACACCATCGCAGAAATAGTCTTGCTCCCGGCCGGTCTTGAGGTCCTTCAATCTGACCGACTGAACTTGGCCTTTACCTTGTATGGCGGCTGCAACCGTGCTATATTTGATAATCAAATTAGAATCAGGCCCACCGGCCTTTTGCTTAAGCTCTTCCACCAGGACCTTGGTAGCCCTGAATTCGTCTCTGCGATGGATAAGTGTGACCTTACGGGCGTATTTTGTCAGATGGAGCGTCTCTTCAAGTGCCGTGTTGCCGCCGCCCACAGCGACGACGTCCTTACCCTTAAAAAACGGCGCATCACACGTTCCACAATAGCTTACGCCCGCGCCGCGGAAATCTTCTTCGCCGGGAATTCCGAGCTTGCGATAGCTGCTGCCCGGGGCCAGAATCACAGTCCGGGCGGCAAATTTATCTTCATCACAGTAAACAGCGATGCTGCCGTCCGGCAGCTTCTCCAGCCTCGTTGCCTCGCAACTGGTCTTTATCTCAGCCCCGAAGCTTTTAGCCTGCTTTTGCATCTGTTCAATTAGACCTGGACCATCAATTTGGATTATGCCGGGATAGTTCTCGATTCTGTTTGTCGTAGCGATCTGTCCGCCGGGCACGAGTTTCTCCAGCACTAAAGTATTCAGCCTGTCACGGGAGGTATAAAGAGCTGCCGCCAGGCCGGCTGGCCCGGCACCAACGATGATAACGTCATATACGCTGTCGGTCATTCCAAATCTATTTCCGCTTGCTGCAAATGCGGCTCTATTTTTTTCTTGATGTCGGACTCAAAATTCGGCGTAACACTCGTGATTTGGCCTACAAATTTGCCGGATTTGTACAGATGTAAAGTTGGTATGCTCATAATACCGCGTTCGGTGGCTGTCTGACGTGCGTCGTCAACGTTCAACTTGCAGACCTTTAGCTTTCCGGCATAGTCTCGCGCTATTTTTTCGATCACCAGCCCAGCCATTCGGCAGGGCCCACACCACTGGGCCCAGAAATCCACCAGGACCGGCGTGTCGGATTGCAGTACTTCGCTCTCAAAAGTCGCATCGTTGACATTAATCGGCTTACCGTCTGCCATTTCCATGCTCCTTGTTGCAGAAAGACAAGAGGGCAAAAACTACAACGCAAAGGTCAAAGCCAGATACTAAGATGCAGAATGGTCTGTGTCAATTAGGTTTGCTCGTTTTTTCGATTTCGGGCGTGAACCTCGGGTAAGACTGCGAAGAAGATTTATTTAGCCGCCGGTTTCACTGGGGTTCTGATTTCGCCGGGGGGTTTGTATCCCGCAATCCTTCGACCCGGCTGAGAGCTTACCCTAAGTGTACCGAAGGGCCTGCCCCCGAGCAAAGCGGAGGGGACGGGCCTGGGGTGGCGGACAGACTCATTTCATTTTACAAGCGCAGACGGAATGTTGGGACTTTGCGGATTTACGCACACTTTTTGCGTAGATGGATTAATAACTAAATCCATATCTTCCATTGGTACAGCCCCCATTAATACAGAATCGCCCAGCACTAATGCTCCTGTGAAACACGTACGATTTTCAAAGTTTATTTGCACCGGCCCAACATACGGCACAATATGAGATTTACCATCCGCAGTAGTTACTTCTCTTTTTTCAATTGGTTCTAAACCCAGTTGTAAACGGATATGTTCAGGTATACATAGTGTCATTGCCCCGGTGTCAACGAGAGCCTTTATAGATACAGGCTTAATTTTATTATTTTTGGGATTTTTAATAGAAATATCTGCGTATGCATAGCCCATTTCAGGTGCTCCTTTTAAGGCGTTCATTTTGCCAAAAAACCAATATAGAAGTACCACATAAGGTCTGGGAGGTCAAGTACTTTGCAATGTCTAATGTGCCGTTCACACACCGGATGGATTTCTCCACCTTAGGCGGCCTGGATTGCCTTCTACTTCGAGCTCTCAAAACACATAACGATGAAGCTCACCCACCAATAGGCACGCCAGCATCCCACAGTCGTGCAAAGCGAACTGTTATTTCTCTTAGAGCAGCCTTATAAATTCTTCGATAGTAAGTTCAGCGCCACGGAGTAATTTTCGTATGAGACCTTTACCTAATGTTTTATGACGAGGTATAGTCAAGGGCTGTTTAGTACTATTGCTTTTGTGGCGCATTCGTACATGGCTGCCTCGTTGGCGAATGACTTGATAACCTATCTTTTCGAAACATTTTATGGCCTGATTGCCGGAAATGATAGGTAATTTAGGCATAAGATAGTGTGTAGAAACTTAATTCCTGGGGATGGAAATTTTTAAGGGCTTCTTTATTTTCTTTTTCCTCGAGACATAAGTCGATTACTTCTCGAATGTTTTTTAGGGCCTCATCTATGGTTTTTCCCTGGCTGTAGCATCCCGAGAATACAGGACATTCAACTACATAAAATCCATCCTCATCTTTTTCCATTAATATAGGCAATTGATAGCGTTTTTTCATTTTCTAATCACCTCCGTTATAAAAATACCATATAAGTTTAGAAGAATCAAGCAATTTGTTGTATCGAGTGCGGCGATCACTTTCCGGGTGGAGCGGATTGTCTTCAATTCCAATCTCTCAAAGCACATAATGATCGAGCGTAAGCCGCGCGCGGTTTTATCAAAATACGCCATCCAACGTTGGACGACCTAAATTTACCCACGGTCTCATGATTCTAAGGCCGGTAGTAGGCGATGGTACATCCAATAGCGTATCCCAAGGCATTACCCGCGGCGTGAGCAGCTATGCTAGCCACAATTGAACGCGAACGCCATGCCAGCAAACCCAGTATCAATGCATCTTTCGGGACAACAATCCAAAAGGAAAAGGGGGCACTCCTTAGGTGGTAAATGTGGACGAGCCAAAACACCCCGGCTTGGAACAGCCATATCCACCCTTCTGGCCAATTCATCTTACGCAAGTGGCCCCACAGGAATCCGCGAAAGGCTGGTTCTTCTGTCACCGCAGCAGCTCCGACTTGATTTACAAAACTGATAACCACCATTAAAAGACCGAGCAGCAATTCCGGTTTTCCCGCCATTAGCTCGCTCTTATCAATTTGGAATGACATTGGGTATCCGGACAGGAGACCGTTCACTACACATACAGCCGCGCCGATTATAAACCAACGAAAACTTGGAGTTTGTATCTTTGGAAGCCTGGTGTGACTGCGCCGAAGTGCAACCAGCAGCCCTATTGCTATTATCCAAATAGCGAGACTCATTACTATTGTCCAAATAGTGAGACTTAGTGGATGTGTAAAAGCGGGCGATACTTGCGGCAATGCCAAGAATAACCAGACGATCGTTTCAATGGGCTTGAACAAGATGATGATCGCGATTGCGAGCGTGTTAATGTTAAAGTCTGCCAAACGCTCTCTTTCCCGCCAGATGAGGCAGGCCGTCAAGAAGTACGTGCTTACTTCAAACGGGGGGAGTACCAGAGCGAGTACCCAGCCAGAATTGTTAAAGAAACGGATACTTGCAACGAGAAATCTCAGAAATAGGAGTCCTGCAAGCAATAGCCAGGAAATTTTCTGATGAGTTCCGTTGGCTTGGTAATCATTGATGTTCTCTGCCGAAGTCATTTTGCTTGCCTTCATATGAGGTTGCACTGAACGCGGAACCATGTCACCACTGTGCAATGCGGCCACCCAACTATGCTTATATGGTTTCTGTATAAGACGCCAGACTTAGCGAGGTCTGCGCTGTTTTTTCAAGATGTTATGGTAACGTTGCGGTTAGCTTGCCAATTGCAGGGCATTTTGCGCTTCGCGAGGCAGTTCGACAAGAATGAAGTAAGACTCAGGATATAGGTAGTCCTCCCCGGACTCGTCAACGATTCTGAGGTATCCTTCCTTTGCTGCCTTATCGTCCGGCAGGACTGTGTAAATCTTACGCTTTTCCAAATCCTCACATTCCTTGTTCTCTATGCAAAGCGCAAAGGACTTTTCTTTGTTTTTTTTAGCCATAATTTTGACCCAGTAATCTTTTGATTTTAAACTTCTTTCTGCCTATGCCATGAGCTTCGTACCAGTGAATCTCAGCATTGCACATACTTCCACTCTGAAGGCGGACCTTAGCAATCCCTTTGAGTTTTCGCCATTTAGCGGAGCCATATTGTTTACGAAGACGCATAATATCTCTGATTCCCCCACCGATGGCTATCGTTTCGATATTCTCAATCTCGCCTATTATCTGAAAATGCATGCCGCATCCTGTCATTTATCCATATGCCTGCTCTGTATCAAGTGCAGCCAAGTATTGGTTATATGGTTTCCGTATAATACGCCATTCGGGACTACGGCAAGGCCTACGCCCTGACGAGTTAGATATATTTTAACCGACCCCGCTACGGCTGGCGCCTACGCCAAGATGAGTCGCCGAGACGAGTGGCTTCGGTAAACTCACCACAAGATTTAAGACGCACTGCTTTCCTAAGCCATCTGCATATTTTTATATAAAGGTTTGGCAATGGGCTTTAAGCATTTCGAGGCGTTCAGGATTTCTATGCCAATCACCTGGCCTCTATCATCAAGTTCTACATTTATGCCCGGAGCAACCTCTATAAATTCTTCTTCCACAGCTTTCTTAGCTACAATGTAAAGGACATCCGATTCATAATCGTAATTTACTATAGCTTTCTTGCTCATGTTTTTTGCCACCTTCCCGAGTTTATTCGGGCTATCTTCTGATAAGCTTTTATGGGGTGAACTGTGATTACTTCTATCACATCTCCTTTTCTGTCATAAGTTAAGGCAAACTCTCTTGTCTTATTGTTGAATTCAAGTTTGTGAACTGCCACATAATGGCCAGTTAACCTATCGTAGTAATGCTCCTTTGCATCTTTTAAAAGTTTTTTAGGCAAAGGATACGGTATATTTCTCAGCTTTAATCGAAATTTCAGATGGGCTGTGTATATTATCTTCATTCCGATATCATTATTAGAGAAGTGACATCATTTGTCAAGATAAAGACGCGTCACGATTTACAAGCCGGCATATTTGGCATCGCTGGGGCACTACAAGCGGCCGAGGCAGCAGCGAACTTGGCTTGATTAGAAAGTTTGAAAAGCTATACTGGCTAAATATGCTTAACAGAACGAAAACAAACGAGTTCGATTGTATTGTTATCGGTGGAGGTCACGCTGGCGTAGAGGCTGCTCATGCTACCGCCAAGATCGGCGCCAAAACCTGCCTTATAACCATAAGCCGTGACACCATAGCCAAGATGAGCTGCAATCCGGCTGTCGGCGGGCTTGGCAAGGGACAGATCGCCCGCGAGGTCGATACTCTCGGCGGACTAATGGGCCTGGCGACGGATGCCACAGGGATTCAATTTCGTCTGCTCAACCGCTCTAAAGGACCCGCCGTTCGTTCGCCGCGAGCCCAGACAGACAAGTATAAATACAAAGACTTCATGCGTAGGCAGATCGAGCAGACCGAAAACCTGACCATCATCGAGGCAATGGTGTCGCAGATAGTGGCACAGGACAACCGTGTGCGAGGTGTTCGCTGCGCCGATGGGACTTTGTACCATGCTCGGACTGTGGTTTTGACGACAGGAACGTTCCTTCGGGGTCTTATGCACATAGGGCCTGAGCGGTTTCAGGGCGGTCGGCTTGGCGAACCTGCAGCTTATGAGCTTTCCGAGAGTTTAATGCGGCTCGGCCTGGAACTGAAAAGACTCAAGACCGGTACGCCCGTCCGCCTGGACACATCTACTGTTGAACTCGACAAGCTCGAAATCCAGCTCGGAGACGAAGAACCCGCGCCTTTCTCGTTTATGACCGAGAGGATAGACCGGAAACAGATTCCATGCTGGATAACCTACACGAACGAGAAAATACACCAGCTTATCCGTGACAATCTGCACCGTGCGCCGCTTTATACGGGGCAAATCACTTCGACCGGCCCGCGCTATTGTCCGAGTATAGAGACTAAAATTGTCCGGTTTGCAGATAAGAGCCATCATCAGGTATTTCTCGAACCTGAAGATGAGCAGATGAGCAGCATTTACTGTAATGGGATAAGCACGTCGCTGCCACGAGATGTTCAGGAACAGATGCTGCGACTTATGGCGGGCACGGAAAAGGCACGGATTATCCATTTCGGCTACGCGATTGAATATGATTATTGTCCTCCGATACAGCTAAAACCCAATCTGGAAACCAAGAAGATTTGCGGCTTGTTTCTGGCGGGACAGATAAACGGCACCAGCGGATACGAAGAGGCAGCAGGACAGGGCATCATCGCGGGCATAAACGCAG
>Ga0299915_10002242_pt1 | contig 14142 bp, 16 predicted proteins | sample RVTome_13_FD_200263 | JGI IMG/M metagenome (GOLD analysis project Ga0299915, IMG submission 200263) | Soil microbial communities from uranium-contaminated site in the Upper Colorado River Basin, Wyoming, United States - RVT92D227 (version 2) ...
GGGGTATCGGACTACGACTACGCTTCAGATGTATATCATATCAAAGCAGTGCCACCCGTGGGCGGGTGGCACCTAAAGAAATCGCAAACCGATGTTTAATCAACTCACCTCACCGGCGAGCGCCTCGCGTAATGTCTTATTGCCACATTTTGGACAAGCGGCGTCTTTCACTAATTTGCCCTTGGGAATAGTTGTTTTACCTTTAAAATCGCAATTTTCACATACTACAACTGTCTGATAAGTTTCATCACTCATCTCTATACCTCCCTATTGTACGACTATTCCTGCCTTGTATTATACTTGTGATTTTACCCAAATGTAAGCCATTTGCCAAATCCTCTCCATCTGCCTGCATTTTTTGGTGCCGCCCGTGGGCGGGTGGCATCAAAGTAAAGGGTGTACCCCGAGAGGCATTGTACTACGGTAACGGGCAGATTTCGGCTCCTGCAGGTGCATATTGTAGTAGCTTCTTGGTTCCCGCCGGAGATAAGCCGTAGCTCGCCAGCTCTTTTTGAAGGGTTTCAGGCGTACCATGACCGCCAATGTATCCGTTTACCCGTGCCGCCGCGGTTGAGTTTACGAATTCGTTGGTATCGGGATATATAGCTGTAAAGTCGGCCATAAGTTCCGGAACTTGCCGCAGGTAAAACTTCTGGTGATAGGCCTCGGCCAGATAAAACTCCGAAAAGGGAATGATTTCCGTGTAGATTTCTCTTCTCGACTTCGCCTCTTCCTGCTGTTTCGATTGCATAGCCAGCATTCTCTGCGCTTCGTCGTGATAAAATATTATGGACTTGTATTGCTGTGAATAAGCCGGCACTGTGGCATTATGGCTATCCCAAAAAACCTCCAGCAGCTCGTCATATGATATCTTAGTCGGGTCGTAGTCAATCTGAACTGTCTCGGTATGACCATCCAGCTTGTAATAAGTGGGGTCAGTGGATGTGCCTCCCGCATATCCCACCCGGGTGCGAATGACGCCCTCCAGACTCCCGAACCGGGAATCTGCTCCCCAGAATCAGCCTAAGGAGAACATTGCCGTTTCCGTTTGCGCCGGCGCAACGGCGTCTATGGGTGGTGTGGTACCTTTTAAAGCCATTACATCCCCTTTCTCAACAGCTTGCCATGGCGTGCACGCCGCAACGATTACTAAGGCTAAAGGCACACCGGCAAATATAAGGTCCTTTAATATTGTCCTGACTCTGTCTGCTAATTTCAACGTTGGCCGCCTGTTATTCCTTATGTAAATATACTGATTAAAGTATCCTTTATGTAGACCTGGTTGTCTGCGACTTTTGTCTCGTTTGACCACACCCTAAAACCACGAAGCTTATAATTAGAGTGTTCCGGTTCAAGAAGTATCATATCAGTGCCACCCGTGGACGGGTGGCATCTAAAAACATGGCAGCCGCAGGAGGCTGTCGTTGTAGTCAGTCTACATGTTACCCCTCGCGGAGGAAATGAGGCTAGTTCTCTTTGGACCAAAGTGACAAGTATATAAATGAGGGTGTTTCGCTTTTCTTGGGGTGGATGTATAATCGTAGACACAGGTCGCATTCGTAAGAGCAAATATATAAACAGGAGGTAACCATGAGAGTAAAAATCTGCATGGAAAACCAGGAACTACAGGGAACTAAGATGGTTAGATTTGAGGTCAATGATGGCAGTAACAAGAACATTGGGACATTCCTCGTGGGCAAGGGTGGGATAAGGTGGCGTAAGTCGAAGGCTCCCCAAAAAGCAAAGGCCAAGTCCTGGAACGAGGTTATAAAGTGGCTGGAGGAGCATGGGCGGAATGTTACAAAGTGAGCCTGGAAATCAAAAATAGTTCATACGTGTCACCCGCCTACGGGAAATTCTCAATATAGAAGATGCAAGGAGTTCTGGATATTTGAACTATTTTCAGAAGTAGGGGTAATCGCAGGAGAAGTATTGGGTAAAGTTATCGATTGTTTGCTGATAATTACATAGCTCACTAGAAAAATTAATACACTTGTGACGAGTATAGCAAATATCCAATTTTTCGTACTGAGTGGAATATTGACTTTATACACAATAATAAAAATAAGAAAAAGTAAGAAAATAATTGCACCATCTACCCATATAGGAAGGAGATGAATCTTCGTATAGTCAACACTAAAGAAAACACATAAGAAAAAAACTAAAGCCGTAAAATGTCTGACATTAATTGAAGCTGGAATCATTCTGTATATAATAAAAACAACAAAAACAGTAAAGAAAGTAATTGCTCCGAATACTGGCAAAGATATATCAACAACTGACCAATTCTCAATTTTGTTATTTAAGACAAAAACATCCCAAAAGATGAATGCTCCTACAACAAGAGTCAAAAAACCCATAACTCGAATAGAGTGATCCATACATACAAGAAACCCTTGTTTTAAACTCACAAACGATTGCCGGTTATCAAGAAGCCACGTTTTAAATTGATGCCATTTTGTCAAAATAATCCTAATAGAAGAATCTATGCAATCAAGAAATCCCTTCTTTAACTTTGTGAACAGTGGACAGCTATGAATAAACCACGATTTAGATTGAAGCCATTTTCCCGAAATCCGAGACATAATCAACTGCCTTATATTTCTTGTTACAAATCATTGAAAAAACAGGCGAGGAGGAGTTAAACAGTTTAAACCATTTCACCTGTGTTCAGACAGCCATTTTCTTCCTTTGTCTGTTATTGCCCAAATACCACGCGGTGAGTTATCTGCTAGTAATCCTTCGTGAACCATCTCCAATCGTTGAAAATCAACTTGCTTGCTCCATTTAGTAGTACCATCCAGATTCGACTTCCAGTCTCCTGGCCTTAGCTGTTCCTTCATCTTCTTTTCGACAGACTTGTGCACTTCTGGCCTGGATGCCTGTCCACCACTTCCAACGAGCGCTTCTAATATTGGCCTCCAAAGTGCACGTGATGGCGTTAACTCCCCTGTTCTACGCGAGCTAAATTTGCCGGATTTCACTGGAGCCAAACCCCTATGCGAACCTAAAGCTTTCCAGAGTGCCGTTTCAAAGCTATCAACCAAAGGTTCTGCATACTTCTGAACCTCCTTGAATAATTCCTCACTGATTCTTACTACCGGCATGCTAAACCTCCTATAATCTCTTGTTACAGGAAATTATAGCATATAGCATAACCCTTGTCAAGTCCCTTCGGATAGAGTGACCGCTTGATCGTCTCTTATTCCTCTTTTACAGAAAGGCGAAATGTATCATAACGGGCAAGCAAAACAAAACTATTATGGCTGCGAACCTGCTTCCCTCGCCTTCCGCTTCAGTTCATAAAGTCTTGTTATAGCTTCGAGGGGCGACATCGAGTCAATGTCGAGCTGGCTAATTTCTTCTATAAGCGGTGACTTATCTCCGAACAGCGGGAGCTGCGGAGGCGATTCCTTTCTGGGTCGCACGGTTTTAGCCTGCTTTTGTTGAGTCTGGCCGTTTTCCAGCCCTGCCAGAACCTCTTCAGCCCGGTGCACCACCGATGCCGGCAAGCCCGCCAGTTGAGCCACATGAATGCCGTAGCTTTTATCGGCACCACCGGGGACTACCTTACGCAAGAAAATGACTTTGTCCTCATCCTCTGTCACCGCCACGTTGAAATTCTTGACCCTAGGCAGTAAGCTTGCCAGCTCCACCAGCTCGTGATAGTGGGTGGCGAAAAGCGTCTTCGCCCTGAGCTTGGGATGGTTGTGTATAAACTCGGCTACCGCCCAGGCAATGGAAAGCCCGTCATAGGTGCTCGTCCCCCGTCCGATTTCATCCAGTATAATCAGCGACTTCGGCGTGGCATTGTTGAGTATATTGGCCGATTCCACCATCTCCACCATAAACGTCGACTGTCCGGCAGCTAAATCTTCTTGAGCGCCTATCCTGGTGAAAATGCGGTCAACGACACCGATACTCGCTGAATCGGCAGGAACAAAGCTGCCGATTTGAGCCAGCAAAACAATCAGCGCCACCTGCTTCAAATAGGTGGACTTCCCCGACATATTAGGACCGGTAAGTATAATGAGCTGCGTATCCTTGTTGCACAGATAGGTATCGTTAGGTATAAAACCGTCGCTGCCCAGGCTTCTTTCCACCACCGGATGACGCCCACCTTTAATGGTTACCGCATCATCGGCAGTCAGTTCCGGCCTGACATACCCGTACCTGACCGCTGCCTCAGCCAGAGCGGCAAAGACGTCAATCTCAGCCAGAGTCCTGGCTGAAGATAATATCTGCTCGCCGACGCCGGCTATTTGCTGGCAGACCTGCCGGAAAATAGCCGTTTCAAGCTCCACTATCCTGTCCTGGGCATTGAGTATTACCGACTCGTACTCCTTAAGCTCCGGGGTAAAGAACCGCTCCCCACCGGTCAATGTCTGTTTTCGAATATAGCTTTCCGGCACCAGGTCGAGGTTGGACTTTGACACCTCGATATAATAGCCGAACACCCGGTTATACCCCACCTTTAAGTTCTTAATGCCGGTACGCTCCCGCTCCTGTCGCTCCAGGTTTGTCAGATAGCGTTTCGCCTCCGTTGCCGCTTGTCTAATTTCGTCAAGCTCGTGAGAAAAACCAGCCCTTATGACTCCGCCTCGTTCCAGAGTAGCAGCAGGCTCATCGACAACCGCCTGCTCGATTAAGTTCACCACATCAGGGCACGGCTTCAATTCAGCACTCAAAAAAGCCGGGAAACCTTCAGCTTCTTCTATCTCTATCTTTACCTCAGATAGCTTCCCCAGGCTGAAACGTAGCGCCACCACGTCCCTGGGGGTGGCTATACCGCCTCTTATGCGATTGACCAGCCGCTCCAGGTCGGCAATATCTCCGAGGAGCGACATGACCTTATGCCGGACCAGCGTGTTCCGACAGAACCAGGCTACAGCCTCTTGCCGGCTAACCAGTTGCTTTATGTCAAGCAGCGGCTGACCCAGCCATTTTTTGAGCAGCCTGCCACCCATTGCCGTTTCGGTTAAATCGATTACTGAGAGCACAGAGCCGGAGCTGGCTCCCCAGCGAGCGGAAGCGAAAAGCTCCAGGTTATGCCGGGTATGAGCATCGAGGACCATGAACGACTGAGTCGAATATGTAGTCAGATGGTCCAACTGCCCCAGCGCCGCCTTCTGGTTCTCTTGAAGATAGTGTATAACTGCGCCGGCAGCCCTGACAGCCAGAGGCAGATGGGCACAGCCATAGCCTTCGAGGGAAGCCACGCCGAAATGGTCGATTAAAACTTGCTCTGCAGCCTCCAAGTCGAACCAGTAATCGTCGAGCCGGGTTACCGAAGCCGGCAGTGCTAAACCGCCAGCATCCAGATTATCAGATATGAGAAGCTCAGCCGGGTGAAGTCGCTCCAGTTCATCGGAAACCTGGCTGACCGGAAGTTGAGCGGTGGCAAACTCGCCGGTGGTTATATCCACATAAGAGATGCCTGCCTCTTCGCCATCGGTCACCAGGCTGACCAGATAGTTATTGTTTTTATCCGAAAGAAGCCCGGGCTCAACCACTGTCCCCGGCGTTACCACGCGGATAACCTCACGCTCCACAAGTCCCTTACCCGGCGGTGTCATCTGCTCGCATATAGCCACTTTATAGCCTTTATTAATGAGCTTAGACAGATAGTTATCCAGAGCGTGGTAGGGAATTCCCGCCATGGGCACCCGCTGCGCCTTCCCCATCTCCCGGGAAGTCAAGGTGATTTCCAGCTCCCGCGCCGTAGTCCTGGCATCGTCGTCGAAGGTCTCGTAGAAATCGCCCAGCCGGAAAAAGACTACGGTTTGTGGATAGCGCTGCTTGATTTTTAGATACTGCCGTCTGAGAGGAGTTATCGGCATATTCCACCCGCCCCCTATTTTACTACTTCAGCAGCCAGGGGCAAAGGCATCACCACCTGCTCTTTAAATAGACATGCGTACAGGTCTAAAGACCTGTCCGCAATTGACTGACCTGAAAGTCTATCCCTATTTTTAGAATAAACAGAAGCATAATCGGGGTTGCATTCATTAATAGCAGAAAAATAAATAGTTATAGTCTAGGCTTGCAGATTATCTCCTTCACCCTGAGTGAGAAGGCATCATGGGCATGTGCCGGTCTAACCACGATAGCTGTATCGGCTCCCCTTGCCGTCCCGCCTATGGCTATGACCTCTTTATCAGTGTTTACAAGACCAGCATCGGCAGCCATGAGGCTTATCTCAATGGCCACCTTCATCCCCTGACCGAACACTCTCAATGTATTAGCCATGAAATCACCTAATACATGGGTGTTAAAAGTTCTCCTAACAGCGTGCGCTATACCACCGAAGGCATGAGTGCCGGTAAAAACCTCCGCCCCCAGCTTTTCTATTTTTTGTTTGTTTTCCGATGTAAGCTCCTGTGCACCCGGAACCTTGAAACCGGCAGCGTGGGTTACCACAACAACTTTATAACCCTTGAACTCACCGGCAGCTTTCACTCCGGTGTCACCTGTAGTCGAAGCCACCACGATTGTTTCTATGCCAAGCTCTTCAGCTCTGACTTTAGCCAGCCTAAATGTCTCTCCGGTATGCTCGGCGCCGGGGGAATCGAAATAAACAATACTGGCTTCTCTTGTCATGTTACTACTTTCACGTCAAATGATTAACCACGGGTAGAACAAAGTTCACTATTCCACCCTGAAAGACGTACGTGCCTTTTCCACATCCTCGACATAAAAAATCACCACATAGTCTCCCAACGGCCATTTAACCCCCTCATAATCAGGACGCGTCAACTCTACAGCAGTGTAACCGTCACCCTCAACAATTCCCCTGCTCATCTGTAATACGGTGTTATCACTGACTCCAATCATCGCCTGACCCGCCATAATTATCCACTCCGCCTTTATCTGAGTACCAGGCGGAAAATGAGATAACTTAACCGAGCAGTAAAACGACAGAGTGTCGACAGGAAAAACATCGGTAGGCTGGAGCGGTCGGCCCTCGCTGTCCACGGCTGCAGCCATGGTAACTTCGCTTATAACACCGTCCTCTACGGTGTACTTTTCCCCACAACCTATTAGCAAAACAGTGACTAAAATCAAAACTATAACAATCAAAGATAAAAGCCGAAAATTTTTATTCACCTAAACCTCCCTCAATATGCCTTTTTAGACGGGGTCCAGCACAGATAAAAAATCTTAAAGCCTATTCCCTTTTTTGTCAAACTTTTATTTCGCACTTTTTAAAAATTTAAAACTAAATCTCCCAAAAAATATTGACAAAAAGAAAAAAGTATGTTAGCGTGTTAATGAAAAACATTTCATTTATAATGTTTCATTATTTACTTAACATTGTAGTATAATGAATTGAGGAGAATCAATAACAGATGACGGAATTAACGGTGATAAAAAACCAAGCCGAGGAGGAAGAACCTCCAGGCATAACCACAACTAGAAATGAACTGGTGGTTGAGGAAGAAGAACCTCCAGGTAATACGGCCGTTACCGATGGTACGGCCGTTATAAATAGGGAAAAATCCCTCTTCCATATTTCAAAAGAAAACTGGGACGACTGGAAATGGCAATTCCGCAACCGCATTACTTCTGTTGAAAAGCTAGCAACATTCATCCCTCTTTCAGCCAAAGAAAAAGCTCAGCTCAAACTGGTAACTGCAAAATACCCGCTTTCAGTAAGCCCCTATTATCTTTCTCTTGTAAACCTGTACGACCCCGACGACCCCATCAGGAAACAAGCCATACCCTCTTTTGAAGAGATAACGCTCAGCGGTATGGGTTTCGAAGATCCGCTTGGAGAAAAAAGAGACTCGGTGGTCCCGGGTCTTGTCCACCGCTATCCGGACAGGCTATTGATGGTGCTTACGGACATTTGCCCCATGCTTTGCCGCCACTGCACAAGGAAAAGAGAATGGCACAATGGCGGCTGGGTACGCACCCCGGGTGAAATCAAGTCAATGCTTGACTATATACGCAGACACAAGTCCATCAGAGATGTTATTCTCTCCGGTGGCGACCCCTTAACGCTTTCCACGCAACGATTGGAAGATGTCATCTCCAAATTGAGACAGATAGACCATGTCGAGATAATCCGCATTGGCACCAGATTCCCCGTCGTGCTGCCGCAACGCATAGATGACGAGTTGTGCAGCATGCTATCCAAGTACGGGCCGATATGGCTTAACACCCAGTTCAACCACCCACGTGAGATAACACCTGAATCAGCGGCAGCCTGTGACCGACTCTTGCGGGCTGGAATCCCGGTAAATAATCAATCTGTGCTCCTTCGTGGCATAAACGATAATGTGGCAACACAGACAAAACTCTGTCATGAACTACTCAAGATAAAAGTACGCCCCTACTATCTCTTCCAATGCGATGAGGTTCAGGGGACAGAACACCTGCGCACACCAGTAGAAATCGGAATCAAGATAATAGAAGGTATGCGTGGCCACACCTCAGGACTGGCAATCCCCACCTTCGTTATAGACCTGCCGGAAGGTGGTGGTAAAGTCCCTCTCCAGCCGAACTACGTGCTGACGCAAACAAAGGAAAACCTGGTATTAAGGAATTATCAGGGCCGCTTCATATGGTACCGGAACCCTAAAGGCAAAGTCGATTCCGAACCGGGCAGCAAAGCAACACCGGCCAAAAATCCGCTTGCTGAGATACCTGCCCACGCAGAGCGTCAGCTTCAACCGGTGAGAGTAAGAAATGAAAATAGGTCTCGCATACGACCTTAAAGAATCGGTTATCTCTACATCAGGCTGCCCGGAAGATGCTCTAGAGGAATATGACTCGCCCGAAACAGTGGAAGCCCTGGTAAGCGTATTAGAGACGCTGGGGCACTCGGTAGTCAAGCTGGGTGGCGGCAGAGAATTCATTGCCAACATTCTCCAGAATAACGTCGATTTCGTCTTCAACATCTCCGAAGGTCTGGGCAAGCAGCGAAGCCGAGAGGCTCAGATACCCGCCATCTTGGAAATGCTCGATATACCCTATTCGGGTTCAGACCCACAATGTCTGGCAATATGTCTGGATAAAGCATTAACTAAGAGATTGGTGGCAAGTGCAGGAATTCGCACCCCAAAATGGCAGTTGATTACGGATTACGGACAGTTAAAAGAAATACCACGCAATCGTTTCCCACTGCCCGCTTTTGTAAAGCCAGCCTATGAAGGTTCAAGCAAGGGCATTCGCCTCGGCTCCCGGATTGAGACTGAGGCACAAATAACCGAAGCAGCAGCAGAACTTCTTGAGCACTACAGGCAACCGGTAATAGTAGAGGAATTCATTGCCGGCGACGAAGTAACGGTGGGCATAGTAGGTAATTCGCCAGCGAAGGTTTTAGGCATAATGCGTGTAGTAGCCAAGAAAAGGAGCCCACATTTTATCTATTCGCTTGAAATAAAACGGGAGTGGGAACAACTAGTGGACTACGAATGCCCCGCTCTGCTGGAGACAGACATAGTGGATGAAATTTCAATTTCAAGTCTAAAGGTTTTCGAGGTCTTAGGTTGCCGTGACTTCGCCAGGCTTGACTTCAAACTCAGCCCCGAAGGGACGCCCTACTTCCTGGAAATAAATCCGCTGGCAGGGCTCAATCCGAAGAGCAGCGACCTGTCTATCATGGCATACAAACTGGGCTGGACATATCAAGCTCTAATTACAGCTATACTAAATGCCGCTCTACAAAGGTACCCACAGTGCGTCAGAGGATAACGATTATCTATAACGCACCTAACCCAGACCTCTATAGCACCATTGTAGAAAAGAAGGCATCGCTAGCTATCAACGACGGAGTGGAGGCGGTTCACCAAGCTCTGACTGAATCCGGATACTCTGTTTCGCGCTTGCCCTTGCTACCACCACTCGAGTCAGCTAAAGAAAGCCTAAAGCGCTTAGAGACAGATTTAGTCTTCAACCTCTTCGAAGGCTTTGATGGCTGCCCCGAAACGGAGGCAGCTGTAGCCAACTTTCTTGCCGAACTGGAATTAATCTACACCGGCTGCCCGGGAAATGCACTGTCTTTAGGGCTGGATAAAGCAAAGACAAAAGCATACCTGGAAGCAATAGGGATAGACACGCCCAGATACCAGTTACTGGGCCCCAAAACCCTATCTCTGTTTCATCTGAACTATCCATGCATTGTCAAACCATGCGCAGAGGATGGAAGTAACGGTATAACAGAAGAAAGCGTAGTAAACGACTTTGCCTCACTTGAAAAGCAAGTGACAACGGTAAGCAATCTTTTCGGCAGAGAGGCACTGGTCGAAGAGTTCGTCGACGGACGCGAATTCAACATCACAGTGCTGGGAGCCAACGAACCCAAAGCCCTGCCTCCCTCCGAAATAGTCTATTCCCTGCCACCCGGGATACCCAGGGTCCTGAGTTTCTCCGCAAAATGGGACCCTCAAAGCATCTACTTCGAGCGTACCAAGGCAGTTTGCCCGGCAGAAATAGATGCCGAGCTGCGAGAGCATATCATTCACACCGCTGTTCTCGCCTTCAGGCTGCTGGGCTCTCGCGGTTATGCCAGGATTGATTTTCGACTGGATACCAAGCAGCAACTGAAAGTCATCGAAGTAAATCCCAATCCTGATATATCACCTGATGCTGGCGCAGCTCTTCAAGCTCAGGCTGCCGGGATGACCTACAATCAGTTTATCGAACAGATTGTGAACCTGGTTCTCGAAGGAAAATGAAAATGAGACCGAAAATCAGGCCGATGACCCGCAACGACAAACCAGCCGTAATTCTAATGTTACGGAATATTCCGGAATTCAAGCCGGCTGAGGTAGATATAGCCGAGGAGGTTATAGATAGCTATCTGGGCGATTCGATTCGGTCGGGTTACCACATCTTCGTGGCAGAAGACGGCTCGTCAATCGCGGGATATATTTGCTATGGTCCCACACCACTGACTGAAGGTACCTGGGACATATACTGGCTGGCAGTAGCTCGGGATAAACAAAACCAAGGCATAGGAAAAGCCTTGCTAAATTTCGCCGAGGTCAACATCAAAGAAACGAAAGGCAGGCTGTCTATCATAGAGACATCTTCCACGCCGGAATATGAGGCAACAAGACGCTTCCATCAAGCACAAGGCTACGAAATAGTATGCCGTATCGCCGACTTCTACGCGCCCGGCGATGACAAACTTGTCTTTCAGAAACGTCTGATGTAAGCTATAATCAACACGGAATAAAACTAAAATCATTATCTCTCATCACCAGCAGCACAAGCACAAAACAACCTCTAAGAGGTTACTATGAAATTTTGGGAAGATACGTCAGATAAGTGGAAACTGTTCGTTGCCGGTATCATTGCTGCTTTTGTTCTGATTGCCATTGTCTTTGCCCTGCCCCTCAAAATTATTTCCACCGAGACTACAGAAACCTATTACGTCATCGAAACGAAACAGGAAGCCTATACTGTAAGTGAACCTTATCTAACCGAAGAGGTCCAGGAAAAAATCGACGTTTTCGCTGATGGGTTTTATAAGGTTTTACCCAGCGGAATCACGATTCCTTTCAACATTGATAAACCTGATGCAGAATTAGTTGCCAAATTCGAAAATCCAATTTCAGGCAGCTTTATAATCATTACCGCCCCGAGACGTATAATTTTTGAAACGTACGGCTCACGAGGCGATATTAACCTTCTGATTCCACCGGGACAATACCAGGCAAGATTTCAAGAAAGTGTTATGTGGGGGGAGGATTGCTATATCTACCTGGCAGTGAAATGGACTGAGACACAGCAAGTAACAAAGTACAATGAAATTACTAAATACCGGGAGGTACCTGTGCAGGTAGAAAAGCAAAGAACTATTGTAAACAAAGATGGAATATCGATATGGGAACAAATCTTCAAGTGATAGACTTGTAATGATATTTAAAACCATCCAGAAAAAATTCCAGGCTAGGTTAGCCAGAACTATGATATCCGATGATAAAAGGCGAAGGCTGATATGCTGACAGAAGGTATACCCATAGGGAAGGCGTTTGGTATACCCCTGAGATTGCATTACTCCTGGTTCATCGTCTTTGTGCTTATAACCTGGTCACTGGCTTACAACTTTTTGCAAATGTACTCACACTGGGGTCTGGTCATTTCAATAGTTGCCGGCGTAGTAACAAGCTTGTTATTCTTCGGTTCTGTATTAGCCCATGAGCTATTACACAGCATAGTAGCCCAAGCAGCTGGCATCCCGATTCACTCCATAACTCTATTCATTTTCGGTGGCGTATCCCAGATGGTCGAAGAACCCAAAAAGCCACAGGTTGAGTTCCGTATGGCTCTGGCTGGCCCGCTGACCAGCCTGGTACTGGGTGGCATATTCCTGGCAATCTGGTACTGGCTAGGAGATTTGTCTGAATTCATAAAAGCAATAAGCTTCTGGCTCGGATGGATAAACATCGCTCTTGCTGCCTTCAACCTCGTCCCCGGCTTTCCCCTTGATGGTGGCCGCGTGCTACGCTCACTAATATGGTGGCAAAGCCAGGACCTGCGCAGGGCCACCCGGATAGCCTCCAACGTCGGCCGTGCCATAGGCTTCTTGCTCATCCTCATCGGAATAGCGCTTATCTTCTTTGGCAACTGGATCAACGGGCTGTGGCTTGCTTTCATAGGTTGGTTTCTGGAAAACGCCGCTTCCAGCAGCTATCGCCAGATAGCCCTTCAGGATATATTAAAGGGCCACCGCGTCAGCGAAGTGATGATTCGAGACTGTCCTACCATATCTCCACAGCTCACCATCCAGCAACTGGTAAACGAACAAATCCTGACTTCAGGTCGCCGCTGCTTCCCTGTAGTCCAAAACGACCGCGTCCTTGGCTTAATCACTATACATGATATCAAAGGGGTACCACGCGAGCAATGGCATACCAAGACAGCAGAAGAAGTCATGACACACTTCGCCAATCTGAAGTCGGTGAGTCCCGATGAAGACCTGGCTACCGTTCTAAAAATATTGACAGAACAGAATATCAATCAGCTACCGGTAGTCAAAGATGGCAACATAGTTGGCATGATCGCCCGCGACAACTTGCTTTCCTTCATTAGCGTCCGAAGCGAACTCGGCGCTTAGCTCCGCAAACGCATTCAATACTATCCACCTGCATTAGTGAATTCAATAGCTTAACAACAGTATTGCCTTATTTCCGGAATTCTAAACCCAAATCTTCAACGAAATACAAAACCTACTCTTTAAACTCAACCCGTGATGAGCAACACTTATAATCATTATAATATCAATAAATCAATTTTTGTCACTAAAATACGCAAAAATACTTGACAATCATCAAAAAAACGTGTAGTATAGGCGCTCTGTCATTAAAAAGAGGGGCCAAAATGCAGACATTACTCACTCCACAGGAATTAGCCGAGATGCTCCAATTAAACTCGGCTACAGTTACACGCAAGGCTAAAAAGGGCGAGATACCAGCCATTAAAATCGGGAAGCAGTTTCGGTTCGATAGAGATCAAATCGATAAATGGCTGCTCCACCAGACAGTGGGCAGACCAGCCCACATCCTAGTAGTCGACGATGAACCTGTCATCGGACAACTCTTCAGAGATAGTCTGGAAACAAACGGCTACAAGGTAACAACCGCATTGAGTAGTTCCGAGGCATTAGAACTAGCCGCCAAGCAGCAGTTCGATTTGATCTTCCTCGACCTGATTATGCCAGAAATTGACGGCAGTGAGCTTTTCCACCGTATCAGGAAAATAGACAAGCAGGTACCAATAGCCATTATCACTGGCTATCCGGATAGCGAATTGCTCATAAACGCTAAGAAGCAAGGTCCTTTTATCATTATGATTAAGCCCTTTACTGATGACGAGATACTACAAGCAGTCTATACCTTTAGCAGACAGTCAAACAGTCGATAATTAAAGATAAGAGCAACACAAGACCGTATCTAATCAAAAACTTCAATGTGAGGTATAAGCAGAAAATGACCGATGGTAGTAATAATGGAACAAAAATTTTAATCGTAGATGATGAGGCGCGGGTAAGAGAAATTCTTTCTCGAAAGTTAGTCGACGATGGTTATCACTGCCTCACAGCACCCAATGGTAACAACGCTTTGAAAATGCTGAAAACTGACTCGGTTGACCTGGTTCTGCTGGACATTATGATGCCGGGTAAACCAGGCA